>Ga0116215_1000370_pt1 | contig 35534 bp, 26 predicted proteins | sample Sb_taG_7_FD_89698 | JGI IMG/M metagenome (GOLD analysis project Ga0116215, IMG submission 89698) | Peat soil microbial communities from Weissenstadt, Germany - Sb_50d_2_FS metaG | ecosystem: Environmental > Terrestrial > Soil > Wetlands > Peat | place: Germany: Weissenstadt | collected 2010-09-21
CACCCCGGCAAGAGCTACCTGCACATCCCCAATATCATCGGCGCCGCCCAGAAGACCGGCGCCGACGCGATCCACCCCGGCTACGGGTTCCTCTCCGAGGACCCGTTCTTCGCGGAGATCTGCTCGGACAACGGCATCACCTTCATCGGCCCGCGCCCCGACGTGATGGAGAAGGTCGGCGACAAGGCGATCGCGCGCGACTTGATGCAGAAGGCCGGCCTGCCGCTGTTGCCGGGGACGATCGAGCCCGTGCAGACCGCCGATGAGGCGCGCGAGATCGCGGACTCGATCGGCTTTCCCGTGATCATCAAGGCGGTCGCCGGCGGCGGTGGGCGCGGCATGAACGTCGTGCGTAAGGCCGAGGACCTCGAACGCCTCTACCAGACCACGCGCTCGACCGCGCAGGCGGTCTTCAAGGACAGCGCCGTCTACATCGAGCGCTATCTCGACGCTCCCCGCCACACCGAGGTGCAGCTCGTGTGCGACAGCCACGGCAACGGCGTGTACTTCTACGAACGCGACTGCTCGGTGCAGCGCCGCCACCAGAAGCTGATCGAGGAGGCGCCCTCGATCCACCTCTCAGACGAGCAGCGCCGCGACATCGGCGAGCGCGCCGTCGCCGGGGCGCTCGCGGTCGGCTACACGGGCGCCGGCACGATGGAGTTCCTGCTCGACCACCAGGGCAACCTCAGCTTCATGGAGATGAACGCCCGCATCCAGGTCGAGCACCCCGTCAGCGAGATGGTCACGAGCGTCGACCTGATCCAGGAGCAGATCCGTGTCGCCGCCGGCGAGCCCCTTTCGCTCACCCAAGAGGACGTCGTGCTGCGCGGCCACGCGATCGAGTGCCGCGTCAACGCCGAGGACCCCGAGCGGGACTTCGCTCCGGCGGCCGGGCGCCTGGACGTGTACGTCTCGCCGGGCGGGCCGTGGACGCGCGTGGACTCCCACTGCTACCCGGGCTGGAACATCGCGCCCTTCTATGACTCGCTGATCGCCAAGCTGATCGTGTGGGCGCCCGACCGCGGGGAGGCGATCGAACGCATGGACCGCGCGCTGTCGGAGTTCCAGATCGAGGGCCGCGGCGTGAAGACGACGATCCCCTTCCACCGCAGCGTGCTCGCCGACGAGCAGTTCCGCTCCGGTGACGTGACGACCGACTTCGTCGAGCAGTTCCTCGCGCGCGAGACGGTCGCGGCCTGAGCGTGATCGACGATCTGCTCGCCAACAACCGCGCCTTCGCGTCCTCGCTGCCCTCCCAGCACCTGGACGTCCGCCCGCAGCGGCGGCTGGCGATCGTCACGTGCATGGACTCGCGGCTGGACGTGTTCGCGGCGTTGGGCCTGAAGGTGGGGGAGGCGCACGTGCTGCGCAACGCGGGCGGGGTGATCACCGACGACGTGATCCGCTCGCTGGCCGTGTCCCAGCGACGGCTCGACACGCGCGAGGTGATGCTTATCCACCACAGCGACTGCGGCATGCAGAAGGTCACCGACGACGGGTTTCGCGCCGAGCTGCAGCAGGCGACCGGTGTCGCGCCGGCGTTCGCGATCGAGTCGTTCACCGACCTCGACGCGGACGTGCGCCAGTCGATCCTGCGCGTGCGCCGATCGTCGTTCCTGGCGCACACAGACCAGGTTCGCGGCTTCGTCTACGACGTCGACAGCCACCTGCTGCGCGAGATCGTGGTCGAAGACGTAGCATCTGACCCCGAACAAAAGGAGACGCAATGACCCCCGAGCAGGCGGCCGTCGATGTTCCGGCGCACGTGGTCGACTACCTCTCGTCCCATAACACGCTCACGCTCGCGACCGCCTCTCCCAGCGGCGTGCCGCACGCGAGCACGTTCCTGTATGTGAACGACGGCTCGACGCTTTATTTCTGGACGCGGCCGGGGACGGTCACCGCCCGCCACGTGGAACAGAACCCGGTCGTCTCGTTCGCGATCGACGAGTACACCAAGGATCTGCGCCAGACGCGGGGAGTGCAGGGGTCGGCGGAGTGCAACGTGGTCCTCAACGGCGAGACGATCGCGCGCGTCGCCGACCTGTTCGGCCAGAAGTTCCCCGAGCTCTCGCCCGGCACGACGATGTCGATCTCGTTCTTTCGCATCGTGCCCACCGAACTGCAGTTCATCGACAACACCGAGGCGGGCGGCAGGAGCGAGGATGGCACGTTCGGCGCGGACTTCTCGCGCGAGCGCGCCTACAGCGTGTTCGCCGACCTGCCGTTCCAGCGAACCGACAGCGTGCTCGGCGAGCTGCAGACGGTCAAGGTCGACGCGGGCGAGGTCGTCGTGCGCCAGGGAGGGCCGGCCGACAAGTTCTTCATCCTCGTCGACGGCGCGGTCGAGGTCGAGCAGCAGGACGAGTCGGGCGCAACGAGCGTGAGCTCGCTCGGTCCCGGGCACTTCTTCGGCGAGGTGGCGATCATGCGCGGCACGCCGCGCGCCGCCACCGTGCGCGCGACCGCGCCGAGCACGCTGATCGCGGTCGACCGCGACGTGTTCCGCGACCTCGTCGCGCAGTCGCTCGGCATGACCGCCGATTTCGATCAGGTCGTGCGCGCGCGGCTGCGGGCTGGCGACGAGGAGTCCTAGCTTGCCCGGCGGGGTGACCCAGCAGGCGAACGCCGCGCCCGGCTTCACCAGCGAGGACTTTCGCGGTGCGCTCGGCGTGTTCGCGACCGGGGTCACGGTCGTGACCACCCGCGGCGAGCAGCATCCGTATGGGATGACCGCCAACGCGTTCTCCTCCGTCTCGCTGGACCCGCCGCTGATCCTCGTGTGCGTGATGGCCAACTCCGAGGGCGGCGCGCTGATTCGCGAGAACGGCGTGTTCGCGGTCAACATCCTCGCCGCCCACCAGGAGCCGCTGTCACGCTACTTCGCTTCCAAAGACCGCCCGCGTGGCCGCGACGCGTTCAGCGACGTCGCCCATCGCACGGCGGTGAGCGGCTCGCCCGTGCTCGACGGCGCGGCCGGCTATCTTGACTGCTCGCTGCACGCAGGCCACGAAGCGGGCGACCACACGATCTTCATCGGCGAGGTGCTCGCGCTCGAGTTCAGCCCCGACGTGGCGCCCCTGTTGTTTCACGCCGGCGGCTACCGCTTCCTCAGCGACAGCTGACGAGGCTGGCGGGGGAGTTTAAGTTGGAGTTCGGGGCGATGACATCGATCGACGTGATCGCCTCGGCGCTCGGCGACGACCAGCCCGAGTTGGGCGCGATGAGCTCCCCCGATGGGGCGCTGACGCTGCTGTTCTGCGACATCGAGGATGCCGCGGCGATCATCAGGGAGCTGGGCGAGGAGCGCGCGGCGGAGCTGTTGCGAGATCACCGCGCGATCGTCGAGCGCGTCGTCGCGCATCACGGCGGCACCGTGGCCAAGGCCATAGACGACGGCTTCATGGTCGCCTTCGACAGCGCCCACGCGGCGCTGCGCTGCGCCCTGGATTTGCAGAGCTCGCTCGCCGGGCGCACCGTCCCGGGCGGCGATCGTCAGCTGGCGCTGCGCGTCGGTCTGCACACGGGCTTCGTGATCATGGGCGAGGAGGAGTTCTACGGGCGCAACGTCGTGCTCGGCGCGCGCGTCGCCAACTGCGCGCGCGGCGGCGAGATCACCGTCTCCTCGGCGGTCAAGGAATACACCGAGACCGATCCTAGCTTCCAGTTCGAGGAGCGTGGCGAGCATCGCTTCAAAGGCGTGCTCGGCGAACACATGGTGTACGCGGTCGTGAGCTGAGCGCGGGTGGCGCAGAACATCTACATCACGGCGATGGGGCCGGGCAGCGGCAAGTCCGTGGTGGCGCTCGGCTTCACCGAGATGCTCTCCGCACGCCTGCAGCGCGTTGGCTTCTTCCGCCCGATCATCCGCAGCGCCGCCGAGCCGGACCCGCAGATCGAGCTGATGCGCGAGCGCTACCAGCTGGCGCTCGGCTACGAGCAGATGCACGGCCCCACTGCCGAGGAGGTCACCGCGCTGATCGCCCATGGCGCGCACGAGGAGATCGAGAAGCGCGTGCTCGAGGCCTTCCGCGAGCTCGAGCGACGCTGCGACTTCGTCGTGTGCGAGGGCAGCGACTTCGTCGGCGCGATGCCCGCGCTCGACTTCGACCTCAACGCCAACCTCGCCAACCAGCTCGGCTGTCCGGTGCTGGTGGTCGTCAACGGCGCGGGCAGCGTCGACGTGGTCGAGGAGGTGCAGCTCGCGCGCGAACTGCTCGCGCGCAGGGACTGCACGCTGTTCGGCGTGATCGTCAACCGCGTGCCCGCCGACACGGTGGCGGAAGTCGAGCGGCGCCTGGCGCCAAACACCGGCGAGGAGTGGGTGTACGTGATGCCCGAGAACGCCGAGCTCGGCTACCCGAGCGTCGGCGAGGTCCAGGCCGCGCTCGGCGCGAGCACGCTGCTGTGCGGCGAGGGCATGCTCGAGCGCGACGTGCGCGGGGTGCGGGTCGCGGCGATGAGCGCCGAGCACTTCATCGACGATCTCAAAGACGGCGAGCTCGTGCTCGTGCCCGCCGATCGCTCGGACATCCTCGTCGCGTGCCTGGCCTGCTCGCTCTCACCGGCGTTCCCCGCGATCTGTGGGCTGCTGCTCACGGGCGGCTATCCACTCTCGCCATCCGTGCGCCGGCTGCTCGCGACGGCCCCCTTCCCGCTGCTGCAGACCGACCAGCCCACGTACGCCGCCGCTGGCGCGATCGCCGCCGTCACGCCGGTGCTGCGCGCCGGCAACGAGCGCAGGATCGCCACCGCGCTCGGCGTGTTCGAGCGCAGCGTCGATAAGACCGAGCTGCAGATGCGCTTCATGGTCAAGCGCCCCGAGCGCATGACGCCGAGCATGTTCGAGTACGAGCTGATCGAGCGCGCGAAGGCCGCGCGCCGGCACATCGTGCTGCCCGAGGGCGAGGACGAGCGCGTGCTGCGCGCCGCCGACATCCTGCTGCGCCGCGGCGTGGTCGCGCTGACATTGCTGGGCGATGCAGCCGCCGTTCGCGCTCGTGCCGCGGCGCTCGGCCTTGACCTGGGCGGTGCGACGATCCTCGATCCGGTGAGCGCACCCCAGCGCGAGCACTACGGCTCGGTCTACCACGAGCTGCGCAAGCACAAGGGGATGACCGAGGAGCTCGCCTACGACCAACTCGGCGACCCGACGTACTTCGGCACGATGATGGTGCACCTGGGCGACGTCGACGGCATGGTCTCCGGCGCGGCGCACACGACCGGCGACACGATCCGCCCGGCGTTCGAGTTCATCAAGTCGCGTCCCGGCGTGTCGGTCGTCTCGAGCGTGTTCTTCATGTGTCTGTCAGACCGCGTGCTCGTCTACGGCGACTGCGCCGTGAACCCCAAGCCCGACAGCCAGCAGCTCGCCGACATCGCGATCAGCTCCGCCGACACGGCCGCGGCGTTCGGGATCGCGCCGCGGATCGCGATGCTCTCCTACGCCACCGGCGACTCGGCCAAGGGCGAGCAGGTCGACGCGGTGCGCGAGGCGACCGAGATCGTGCGCCGCATGCGCGGCGATCTGAAGGTCGACGGGCCGATCCAGTACGACGCGGCGGTCGACGCGAGCGTGGCCAAGCTGAAGATGCCCGACAGCGAGGTCGCGGGCAACGCCACCGTCTTCATCTTCCCCGACCTCGACACCGGCAACGTCGCCTACAAGGCCGTGCAGCGCTCCTCCGGCGCGGTCGCGATCGGTCCGGTGCTGCAGGGGCTGCGCAAGCCCGTCAACGACCTCAGCCGCGGCTGCGCGGTGACCGACATCGTCAACACGGTCGCGATCACCGCGATCCAGGCGCAGGAGAGCTAAGGCGCGGCTACGCCGGCCGCGTCAGGCCGACGGCCTCGTACAGCAGCAGCGCGTACTCGCCCGCGCTCTGCGGGCGCTTGGCGGCGTCCTTCTCGAGCGCGCGCAGGACCGCCGGCCCGAGCGCCGCGGGGACTCCCTCGAGCTCGGCCGTGGGGTCGGGCGGTTCGTCCTGGAGCTGGGCCCACAGCACGCGCATGCCCTGCTTGTCGGCGAACGGAGGCTTGCCGCACAGGCACTCGCACATCACGCAGCCGAGCGAGTACACGTCGGTCGCGGCGGTCACGTTCTCGCCGCGGATCTGCTCCGGGGACATGTAGTCCATCGAGCCGAGCGCCTGGCCCGGGCGCGTGAGCGCCGTCCCCTGGCTGTCCTTGGCCAGGCCGAAGTCGGTGATCAGCGCGGTGCCGTCGAGGTCGAGCAGGACGTTGGCGGGCTTGACGTCGCGGTGGACCATGCCGCCGGCGAACAGCGCGTCCAGCCCCTCGGCAACCTGCGCGCAGATAGCCAGCGCGACCGCGAACGCCAGGCGGCCCTCCTGCTTGAGCTTCTGCTCGAGCGAGCCGCCCTCGATGAAGCGCTGCGAGAGGTACGGGATGCCTTCGTGCTCGCCGGTGTCCAGGACCGGCACCACGTGCGGGTTCTTGACGTCCTGGGCGATCTTCGCCTCGCGCTCGAAGCGCTTGCGGAAGATGCTGTCTTCGGCGAGGTCGCTGCGCACCAGCTTCAGCGCCACGAGCTCCCCCGCGGGGCTCATCGCACGGTAGACCCGCCCCATCCCGCCGATGCCCAGCACCGACTCCACGAGGTAGCCCGCCACGTTCGTGCCGATGCGGGGGTCTTGCTCCTCTCCCCGTTGCGCGTCGCTCATCCCGCACAGCATGCCACGCTGACGCCGCCCGTGCTTGTGCTCTGCTTGAATAGTCGTGTGCGAACGTTCCAGCCGGTGAGGCCGACGGGCCTCAAAACGGGGATGGCTGTGCTCGGCATGGTGCTCGCGCTCGCGTGCTGGCCCGCAGTTGCCGGTGCCGCCCAGACGGTGATCGAAAGCTCCGGGCCGCTAACCAAGATCTACGTCGACAACGACCTAGGCTGCCAGCTGCAGGCCAGCGGCGACACGTTCCCGAGCTTCTTCGGGCACACCGAACCCGGCGGCTGCGGCACGTTCGCGGCCTTCACCGCGGGCGAACGCGTCTCCGGCGAAAGCGTCCATCTGTTCGGGCCCGAACTCGGGGAATCCGCCGGCAAGGTGGAAGGCGCCGTGGACTTTACGCCGGTCTCTCATAAACTCACAGGGGCTGGCACCGAAGCAAGCCCGTTCGTGTTGACCACGAGCGTCGACGCTGTGCAGCCTGCGGGGAGAAAAGCGCCGGTCGCCGGACTGACCGAGACCGACACCTACGTCACCGGCGAGGACTTCTTCACGACGAAGCTCGCCGTCACGAGCTCGAACGAAAACCCGACGGACACGCTCGAAGGCACGATCTATCACGTCGGCGACTGCTTCCTCGCGAACCTCGACACCGGCTTCGGCGCATTCAACGCCGCCGGTGTCGGCGCCGGCTCGGTCGCGTGCACGATCACGCCCAACGACATACCGCCGGAGCGCTTCATGGCCTTCACGCCGGTGGCCACCGAAGGCTTCCCCGTCGGCTCCGCCCGCTACGTCGAGAGCCGCTACCCGACGTTCTGGGAAGACATCACACCGGAAGGCAAACCGCTGCCGGACACCGTTGACGCGACGACGAACGAGGACAACGGCATGGGCCTGTCATGGCCGATCAAACTGAAAGGTGGAGCCCAGCCGGCGACGCTCAGCTTCACGACCACGGTCTCCCCGTCGAGCCCGCCCACATCGAGCTCCAGCGCCGGTGCGTGCGTGCCCAGCGGGCAGGTGCCGGTGACCGTCTCCGCGGTGAACGGCAACAAGGCGGTCAACTATGTGATCGACGGCGGACCTGTCCAGTCGGTCGCCACGACCGAAGCCGGTCAGGCGACGATCGCGCTGACCCCCGGCCAGCACACGCTCGAATACTGGGGCGAAGATCTCACCGGCGCCCAGGAGACTCCGCATCACGTGCTCAGCGTGACCGTCGCGGCGGGCGGACCGAGCCTGACGATCACCAGCGATCAGGGTCGCAGCAGCTACGAAGTCGGCGAAGCGGCGTCGGTCACGATCGCGGCCTCCGGGCCTGGCCTCACGAGCAACCCGTCGGCCGCGAACGTGCCGATTCCAACCAGCGCGCCAGGCGCCTTCACGGTCTCGCGCACGGCAGCCGACGCCTGCGGCACGACGAGCGCCAGCTTCAACTACACCGTGCTATCGCCGCCGACGCTCGGCAAGACCGTGAACGTGAGCCCGGTGAGCGGCACGGTGCTCGTCGCGTTGCCCACTACGGCGACGGCGAGCTTCGTGCGTCCGCCGCTGGAAACGGCGTTCGCGAGCCTGAGCAAGGGCCTGCATTTCATCCCGCTGACCGAAGCGCGTCAGATTCCCGTCGGCTCGACGCTGGAAACGACGGCGGGCATCGCACGCATCACGACTGCTACCGCGAGCGTCGGCAAGACGCAGGCTGGCGAATTCGGTGCGGGAATCTTCAAGCTGCTGCAGAATCGCAAGCAGAAGGGGCTGACCGAACTGAGCATCGTCGACAACCACACCGCCAAGCAGGAGTGCTTCACGGTCGGCAAGAAGAAGGCGGTGGTGGCGGCCAAGCATCTGAGCAGCAAAGTGCTCGGGCGGCTGAACAGCAGCGCCCACGGCAAATTCACGACGCGCGGGCAGTACAGCGCGGCGACGGTCCGTGGCACGGTGTGGAACGTGAGCAACCAATGCAACGGCACGCTCACGAAGGTCGTGCGCGGCAAGGTGACCGTGCGCGACTTCCGCCGGCGCAAGACGGTCACGCTGTTCGCCGGGCAGTCGTATCTGGCCAAAGCGCCCTGAGCGCTGACGCAGGCCTCGCCAAGGCCCGGGGCTGGCGCCCTGCGGCCGGCGCTCGCCCGTGACACACAGGCCGCGCTTTGATTGAATTATCGGATGTCTTGTTCGCGGGGGGCGAAGCCGGTGGGCGTGCGTGCTGCGCTGATGATGGCCGTGCTCGCGGCGTTCGCCGGGCTGGCGTTCTGCGCCCTTGCTGCATCGGCGAGCGCCGCGACCTACACGGTAGGCACGGTCAAGGATGTGCTCGGCACATGCGCGAGCCCATCTTCCGGCAAATGCTCGCTGCGCCAGCTGATCGAATATGAGGACCATCTGCCGACCACGCCGGAACCGACCGACACCCTGGTGGTGCCCGCAGGCACGTACAGCCTCGCCAACGGCGAACTGCTGGTCACGCAGTCGCTGACGATCGCCGGCGCCGGCGCGCGCAGCGCCCACATCAAGCAGGCGAGTGTCCAGCGGCCGGTGTTCGACGTCCACGCGCCGACCGAAGGCGCCGCTCCGACGGTGACGATCTCCGGTCTTGAGATCTCCGGTGGGGAAGCCGGCCCAGGCAACGGCTTCTTCGGCGGTGACGTCTACAGCAGCGGCAAGTTGGCGCTCGAAGAAGACTGGATCACGGAAGGCACGGCATCGTCCGGCGGCGGCGTCTCCAACGACGGCGGTACGCTCGCGCTCGTACGCTCGCTCGTGTCCGGCAACCACGCGAGCACGGGCGGCGGGGACTCCGGGGGCATCCAGAACCACGGCACGGCGGAATGCTTCGACGGCTGCTTCCCCGGCAAGAAGGCGACTCTTGAGGTCGAAGACTCGACGGTCGCAAACAACGACGCGCGCCTGGGCGCCGGCATCTTCAGTTGGAGCGAAGGCGGGGTGGAAGATGGGAACGAAGTCCGCGTGCTCGACTCCACGATCGCCGAAAACAGCACTCACTCGGAGAGCAGCGGCGGCGCGCTCGGGCCGGGCGCAGGGCTTCTGATCGCCGACGGCACGGCCGAAGTGGCCGGCTCGATCGTCGCCTTCAACAGCGAGATCACCGAAACGTTCAGCGAGAGCAACTGCGCGACGGAAGGCTCGGGGAGAATAGTCTCGGCCGGCTACAACCTCACCAACGGAGAAGACTGTGGCTTCAGGTCGGCCGGGGACCTGCAGAACACCTTCCCCTCCTTCGGCTCGAGCGAACCGCAGAACAACGGCGGCGCTACGAACACGCTCGCCCTCGAACCGACGAGTGCCGGCGTCGACGCGATCCCCACGAGCAGGCCGTTCTGCGGCGGGCTCGATCAGCGCGGCATAAGCCGTCCGCAGGGCGCCGGCTGCGACATGGGGGCCGTCGAGCTCGTGCCCTTCACGATCGAACCGACAGAGGGCGCGCACTTCTCGCACAAGCTGACCACGGCTCGCTGCAGCATCTTCGGCACGCCCACGATCGAATGGGGCGACGGCTCGAAGTCCGAAGCGACCGTGCACGAATCGACCATCAGCGGCAGCCACACCTACGCCGAGGAGGGCACCTACAACGCGGCCGTCACCTATGGAGACGACTGCGGCACGCACCGATTCCCGTTCCAGGCGAAGGTCGCGGACGCGGCTTTGACAGCGACCGCAGAACCTGTGAACGCAACCGCGGGAACGCAGTTCAGCGGCGCCGTGGCGAAGTTCAGTGATGCCGACCCAGGCGGGATTGTGGAGGACTACACCGCGAGCATCGAATGGGGCGACGGCTCGAGCACGACGGGGACCGTCACTGCCATCGCGGGCGGCTTCACGGTCAGCGGCACGCACACCTTCGCCGCCAGCGGCGAATACCCAACGAGCATCACGATCACAGATGCCGGCGGCGCAAAGGCTATCGCCACCGGCAAAGCCGACATCAAACCCATCGAAGCCATTGAGGGGGAGCCCTTCTCGGCGGATCTGGCGACAGCCTGCTGCGGCCTTCTCGACACGCCCACGATCGCGTGGGGAGACGACCAGACGTCCGAAGCGACGGTCCACGAATCGACCATCAGCGGCACCCACACTTATACCGAGGAGGGAACATACAACGGCTCGGTCAGCTACGAATACTACTGCGGCGACAGCTGCACGCAGGAAGTCACCTTTCAGGTGAAGGTCGTGGACGCCGCCCTTACGGCAGTCGCGGACCCGGTGAGCGCAGCTGCTGGAGCGCTCTTCGCAGGCGCCGTTGCGAAGTTCACGGACGCCAATCCGGCGGGCACGGTATCCGACTACACGGCGAGCATCGAATGGGGCGACGGCTCGCACACCACGGGCACGATCGCCACTGCGGTGGGCGGCTTCACGGTCAGCGGCGCGCACACATATGCCGCCGCGGGCGCGTATCCGACGAGCGTGACGATCACCGACACGGGAGGCGCCAGCGCAACCGCGACGGGCAGCGCGAACGTGGCCCCGCCCGCGGGAGCACCGAAGGTCTCGGAAGTGACGGTGGCGTCGGTTACGCAGACGTCGGCCACGATCGAATTCACGATCGACCCCGACGGCGCGGAAACGAGCTACGTGATCGACTACGGGCCGGGTACGGAATACGGACAGCACACCGAACCGGTCGCCATCGGGGCGACTGGAGGTCTTCGCCGCATCCAGCGGACGCTGATGGGTCTGGCGCCGGGCAGTACCTACCACTTCGACGTGGTGGCGACCAACTCGCAGGCGAGCACGGGCGTCGCCAGCGAAGACCAGCACTTCACGACCGAAGGGTCGCCGGGCGCCGGCAACCCCGGCTCGTCCTCAGGCAAAGGGGGCGTGTCCGGCTTCCAAAGCTCGGCGCCGGCCAAGCTGACGCTGGCTGACCTCCCCCCGCCGGTGCTCGGCAGTACGGTGAACGTGGAACCCGTCAAGGGCACGGTCTTGGTGGCGCTGGCGCCGCTGACTTATGCGAGCATCGCTGGCCCGCTGCAGAGCGCGTTCGCGAGCATCAGCAAGGGCCTTCACTTCATACCGCTGACCGAAGCGCGCCAGATCCCGGTGGGCTCCGTGCTGGAAACGACCGCCGGGGTGGCGCGGCTCCAGACCGCGACGGCGAGCGTGGGCAAGCTGCAGTCCGGCGAATTCGGCGCGGGGATCTTCAAGCTGTTGCAGAACCGCAAGCAGAAGGGGCTCACGGAACTGAACCTAATCGACAACCACAGCGCCCGGCAGGCGTGCGCCACGGTCGGCAAGAAGGCGGCGGTGGCGGCCAAGCGCCTGAGCAGCAAGGTGCTCGGCCGCCTGACCGGCAGTGCGCACGGGCAGTTCACGACACGCGGGCAGTACAGCGCGGCGACCGTGCGGGGGACCGTGTGGGGCGTGCAGAACCGCTGCGACGGCACGCTCACGAGGGTCGTGCGCGGCAAGGTGACCGTGCGCGACTTCCGCCGGCGCAAGACGATCACGCTGTTCACCGGCCAGACCTACTTGGCCAAGGCTCCCTGAAGCCGAGTCTGCGCCCAGGCACGGACGCTCCACCGCCGCGCCCATGGCGGGCAGGTCCGCTCAGGCGACGCTGATCTCTGGCCGGCGCGCGCCGAGGCTGGGCATCCCCTGACCGTCCGTTTCGATCGCGCTCACGGCGAGCTCGGCGAACAGCGCCGCGCGCTCGGCGTCCCCAGGGCCGTACTGGCCCCCGTCGCGGCGGTCCAGCAGCGACAGCACCCCGATCGGGCGGCCATTGCGCATCAGCGGGACGACGAGCATCGTGTACGGGATGTGGCCGGTTCCGGCGGCGATGCGGGCGGCAAAGCGCGGCGCGGTGCGGCAGTCGCTGACCGCCAGCGGCTGCCCGTCTTCGATCACGCTGCCCGCAAGCCCCTGGCCGGGGGGGAGCCTCACGCCTACGATCTCGCGCGCTCCCGCTCCCCACGCCGACTGGTACACGAGCTCCCCGGTGTTGCCGTCGGTGAGCGCGATCGAGGAGGCGGATGCGCCGAACACGCCGGCGGCGGTGCGCACGATCCCCTCGATCAGGGCGCGGTGGGCGGCGGGCCCCTCGACCGACAGGGTGAGCGAACCGCCGACGGTCTTCCGGCGGTCATCGCCGAGGGCGCGGGCGAAGGCGGCGACCGAGGCGACCCGACGCTCGGGGATCATCTCCAGACCGGCCTGCACCGCCTCGGCGATCTCGGGCGGCACCTCGGGCGCGAGGTCGCTCAGCTTGTCCGGGCTCGCGTACACGGGCGGCTTGCCGACGATCAGCGTCCACAGCGTGGCGGCGAGGCTGAAGACGTCGCTGCGGGGCGAGACGGCGCCCCCGGCGAAGACCTCGGGTGCCATGTACTTGGGGGTCCCGATCCCCGCCGTGCCTTCATCCTCTTCCTCGTCCGCGAGCAGGCGCGCGATCCCGAAGTCGACGAGCACGACGCCGTCCTCGCCGAGGATCAGGTTGTGCGGCTTGACGTCGCGGTGCACGATCTGCTGTTCGTGCACGTACTCGAGCGCCTCGCATGCCTGGCGGGCGTACTCGACCGCCTTGTCCAACTCCAGCCCCGGATTGCCGTCGCGCGTCAGCAGGCCGTAGAGGTCGATGCCCTCCACCAGTTCCATCACCAGGTACTGGCCACGTTCGTCGCCGAAGTGGTCGAGGACCTCGACCACGCGCGGATGGCGCAGCAGCGACAGCAGCCGCGCCTCGACCTCGAAGCGCTCGACGTGGCGCGTCTTGTTGACGTGCTTGACCGCCACGTCAACGCCCGTGTGCGTGTCGTGTGCGCGATACACGGCGCCCATCGCGCCACTGGAGATCGGCCCCTGGATGACATAGCGATCTGCCAGCGTGAGCGCTTGCGGGAGCACGAAGCTCGAATGATCATCCATGATTCAAGCCAGCATAAAGGTCGTGCCGGTCTATCGCAAACTCCGCGCGACGTAGGCCAACATTGGACAAATCGACGGTGTGACGGGTTGCGGGAGCGCGATGGACCGCGCCCGACGACTGAGGTAGCGTTCGCGTGGGTCGAGCTCAGGTGATCGAGTGACGCAACAGCGCAGTTGGCGAGCCGGGCCGGCACGTACCAGGCGGCTGCGGTTGTGGCTGCTGGCGACCGTGGCCTTCGGTGCGACCGGCCTCGCGCTGGTCGCCTATGAGACCAACGTCCTGAACTCGCTGGAGCTGGGCACGGTCGACGCGCGCTTTGCGGTCCGCGGCCACGAGCGACCGCCGTCGAATGTCGTGCTCGTCGAGGTCGACGCGAGGACGTTCAGCGAACTCCCACTGCAATGGCCGTTTCCACGCGCAGTGCACGCCCGCGTGATCGAAGACATCGCGCGCGAACACCCGCGCGTGATCGCTTACGACGTGCAATTCAGCGAGGGCAGCACCTGTCCTGTGTCTGCCAACGGCTCCCAGCCACCGCCGGGGAAATGCCCGCAGGCGGTCAGCGATGAGACGGCGCTGCTGAGCGCCCTCAACAACGCCGAAGGGCGCACGGTGATGGTGGCGACCGAAACCACGCGGCGCGGTGGCATGAGGTTTCTCGGCAACGTGGAAGGGAACGCGATGCTGAGCGAAGTCGGCTCGCATCCGGGCAGCGCCCTGCTGCCGACCGAACCCGGCTATGCCCTGCGCCGGGTCGGATACTCGGCCGACGGGCTGAAGACGTTCGCGGTGGTCAGCGCTGAAGTCGCCGAGGGGCATCGCATCGACGCGCGCAAGTTCGGTGGAAGCTCCGCGTGGATCGACTACTACGGACCTGAAAACACGCTCAACAGGGTTCCGTTCTCGGAGGTGTACCTCGGCCACCAGCCACGCGGCTTCTTCCACGACAAGATCGTCGTGGTCGGTCCATCGGCGCCCACCTTGCAGGATCTCCACCCGACATCCACGGCCCGCCAGATGCCGGGTGCGGAAGTCCAGGCGAGCGCGATCGAGACAGTGCTTCGGGGCCTGCCGCTACGCTCCTCCGCGGCGTGGCTGGACCTCGCGCTGATCGTGCTGATGGGCTGCGCGGCGCCGCTGGCGAGCCTGCGCCTCGGGCCGATCGCCACGATCGCGCTCGCGCTCGCGCTTGCGGCGGCGTTCACCGTCGCTGTGCAGGTCGCCTTCGAGGACGGGCGCGTGATGTCGTTCGTGTATCCGCTCGGCGCACTGATCTTCAGCGCCGCGGGGGCGCTGTCGGTGCAGCTCGTGACGGTCGCCTTCGAGCGCGAGCGCGTGCGCGACCTGTTCTCGCGCTTCGTGCCGGAGAACGTGGTCGGCGAGGTGCTGGCGAGCGCTGAGGATGGACTGCGCCTGGGGGGCGCGGAGCGCGAGGCGACGGTCATGTTCACCGACCTGCGCGGCTTCACCTCGTTCGCGGAAACGCTCACGCCCGACCGCGTGATCGACCTGCTCAACCACTATCTGAGCGAGATGAGCGACGCGATCCTCGACCACGGCGGCACGCTGGTCGCCTACATGGGCGATGGCATCATGGCGGTGTTCGGGGCGCCGATCGCCCAGGACGACCACGCCGACCGCGCGCTGTCGACCGCGCGCGAGATGCTGACCGTGCGCCTGCCGCGCTTCAACGCGTGGATTCGCGAGCAGCAGCTGGGAGAGGGCTTCCGCATGGGCATCGGCCTGAACTCCGGGCACGTGATGTCGGGCAACGTCGGCTCCGAGCGCCGCGTCGAGTACACGGCCGTGGGTGACACGACGAACACGGCCGCGCGCATCGAGGCGCTGACCAAGGGCACGCCCTACCAGCTGATGCTCTCGGGTGCCACGAAAGACGCGCTGAGAGTGCCCCCGGACGACCTTGTGTACGTAGAAGACGTGGAGCTGCGCGGCCGGCGATCGGCCACCGCGATCTGGTCGTTCGCGAACGATGGCTTTGAGCCAGCGGAGGGCGGCGCGCAGGCCGTGGGGACGCCCGCGCCGCAGGCCGACGACAGCCCGTCGCAGCCGGCGGCGTCGGGCTAGCGGGTCGCTCAGCCCGAGAGCACGTAGCCGGCCTGGCCGAGCGCCGCGAGCGCGCGTTCGGCGCCCTTGCGGTCGCTGGCGATGGCGCGGGTGGCGCTCGCGTACGCGGCTTCTTCGGCGCCTGCGGCAGCGGCGGCGAGCGCAGCGTAGTCGCGGCCGAGTGCGGACAGCGAGCTCGAGAGGCTTGCGTTGATGCCCTGCACGGCGGGGCTCACCTTCAGCGCCTTGAGCGCGCCCGCGGCCGCGTCGTATGCGGTGGAGATCTGCTTGGCCGCGGTGGCCTGCGCGGCCGCGCTGGTCGCGCTGCTCAGGCGCGAGCCGGCCGCGCCGGCGGCGCTTGCCAGCGTGCCGTAGGTGCGTGCGAGCGAGCTGGCGTACTGCTGGCTGGGACCCAGCGCGTAGGCGCTGGCGCCGCTCAGCTTGAGCGTGGCGGCGATCTGCGCGCACTGTTCGCTCGTGCTACCGGAGGAGCCCAGGCAGGCGACGGTCGCGACGCCGGCGGTGGTGGGCACCGCGTAGAGCGTCAGCGGCGTGCCCAGGCCACGCACCGACAGCGCGCGGTAGCGGTAGGCCTGCAGCGTCCCGAGCGTGATCGCTTCGGGGTGTGGGAGCCCGCCGCTGAGCGCGCTCGTGAAGGCGCTCGGAAGCAGCGAGGGGCCTGTGGTGGCGAGCTCGCCGGCGAGGAGCTGCTGCGCGGATGCGCCCGCCTTGGCCTGCGCGGCGAGCGCGAGCGGCTGGGAGAACGCGAGCCCGGGGATCGCGGGCGGGCTCGCCAGACGCTGCCAGCCGCTGGGGAAGGAGACTTCGAGCGAGCCCGCGGAGGCGGAGTTGCCGAACGCTTCGCCCGAGGAGCTCGAGCCGCCGCCGACGAGGAAGCCGACGACGCCCGCGAGCACCGCGGCGACGAGCGTCGCCGAGGCCATGCGCCTGCGCGCCGCGGTCGTGCCCGACACGGCGCTGGGTGCGGACGGCGCCTCCGCGGGAGCTGGCTCTACCCCGGCGCGAGCCGCGGCCTGGAACGTCGGCGGCGCGCCGGGCGCGGTCGCCGCCAGTCGGGTGGCGCCGGGATCCTCGCCCACGACCTGGTGGGAGGCGCGCGTGGCCTGCCCGGTGGGGCTGAGACGCGTCTCCTGCGGTCCCGGCGTAGGTCCGGGCGCGGCGCCGAGCGCCCGGCGAGCGTTCAGGATCAGCTCGCCGGCGGTCGCAGGGCGCTCCCGCGGGTCCTTGGCCATCCCTGCGGCGACCACCTCGTCGATCGCGGCGGGCAGGTCCGAGCGGATCTCCGACAGGCGTGGAGGGGGATCGCTGAGGTGCGCGCTCAGCACCCTGTCTTCGGTCGCGCGCACGTAGGGGACCTGGCCGGTGAGGCACTCGCACAGCACGGCCGTGAGCGCGTACACGTCGCTGCGGGCGGTCGCGTGTTCGCCGCGGGCCTGCTCCGGGGAGATGTAGTCGATCGTGCCGACGAACTGGCCCGTTTCGGTGACGGCGGCGTCGTCGTGGGCCTTGGTCAGCCCGAAGTCCGCCAGGTAGGCGTGATCGCCGGCGCCCACGAGCACGTTGTGGGGCTTGACGTCACGGTGGATCAGCCCGCGCGCGTGCGCCGCGTCGAGCGCCTCGGCGACCTGTGTGAGCAGGCGCAGCGCGCGCCGGTCGTCGAGCTGGCGGCCCTGGATCAGCTCCTTGAGCGTCTGGCCCTCGACCATGCGCATCGCCAGGAACAGCCGTTGATCGGCCTCGCCGGCCTCGTAGACGGTGACGATGTGGGGGTGGTCGAGCGCGGCCTGCAGCAGGCCCTCGCGCCGGAAGCGCTCGCGAAAGCCGGGGTCGGAACTGAGCTCGACGGTCAGCACCTTCAACGCCACGACGCGCTCTAGCGAGAGCTGCGTGGCGCGGTAGACCGTGCCCATGCCGCCTTCCCCGAGCGTGCCGTCGATGCGGTAGCCGGCGGCGACCATGGAGCTGTGCAGCGGGTCCGTCACGTCAGCGGGCGCCTGCTGTTCGGGTGGGGGTCACGCCCTCCTCGACACTAGCCGACGAGCACGGGTCCGCTGTTGGAGGGAGCGGAGGGTTTGGAGGGGGCACTGGGCGTGGAGGGCGTGGCCGGCGCTGACGGTGCGGTGGGGCTTGTCGGCGTGGGTGCTGCCGGGCGGGGTGCCCGGCTCAGCGCGGGCACGGTAACCGCGGGCAGCGCGACGCCGGACACGTGCACGGAGGTCGAGGGCAGCGCGAGCGGCGCTGGCTGCGCCGGTGCCTTGGCGGTGCCGGCGGTAGCGCTGCGCACGGCGAAGGCGGCCGCGAACGCGATCGCCGCGACGAGCGCCGCGATTGCCACGCGTCCGCGCAGGCCGGCGGTCATTCGCAGGACTCAGGCTTTTTCGAGCCCGGCGCCAGGCAGCGCTGGACTTTTTTGAAGCGATCGTGGGCGATCCTGTATTCGATGTATGCGCCGATCTCGTTCTTGGCGCTCGCGTAGATCTTCAGCGCGGAGCCGTTGGGCAGCACCGCCCCGTGCAGGTGGGGGAAGCCGACCGACCTGCCGCTGGCGAGCTGTGGGGAGCAGCCGCGCGTGCAGCGCACTTCCACGCGCGCCTTGGCGGGCGAGTTGACGGTGAGGCTCACGAGCCTCACACCGCCGGACAGCGGCTGCGCGGTGAGCGTCGGTTCGGCCTGCAGGTGCTTGAGCTGGACGAGGTAGTCGAACAGCACCTCGAGTTCGCCCCCGGCGCTTTCGACGCCGCCGATCTGGACGGTGTAGGCCTTGCCGGCGGCGACGTTGACGAACAGTTCACCGGCTTTGGTCGTCTGGTTGACGGCACACTTGCGTTCGCCGATTTCCGGCAGCAGCGTTTTGGTGCTGTAGGGCATCACCGCCATGACCGTGCCGAAGGACGCCGAGGTATGGACGCGCATCACCCCGTTGGCGTCGGGAAAGAAGTCGTACCAGATGGTCTTGCCCTCGCTCACGCCTTCGCAGCCGGTGACCTCGGGCGGGCCGCCGCTCTCGGTTGGGCTGAAGATGTCCGACTGCACGGTCGCGGCGGTCGTGTTGCGGACGTCCTTCAATTCGTCGACGCGATTGAGTTTTTCGCCCGGCCGGTTGAGGTTGAGCGAGCTCAGGTAGTTGTCGTTGAGCGGCGGTTCGGGCCCGGCGGCGGAAGTGATCGTCGCCGTCGCGCCCATCGCCAGCATGGTCGCCACGGCCGTGAGCGCGACCGAGCGCCGGGTGTGCGTGGATATTGCTCGCATCAGACCACCTCGTATCGCGTACCTGGAAGGGCGCTCATCATATGTCAGACCCCAGCGTCCCGTACGGGACGCGGCGCCGGTGACAGCAATGGTGCAGGCGCGGGGGCGGGCGGCGCGCTCGCGGGAACGCTCGGTGGACTGCGGGTGAGCGCCCAGCCGAAGCGCGACCCGCCCGAACCGGGGGCGCCCAAGCAGCTCGCCCCGCCTCGCTGGTCGTGCAGCAGTTCGCGGGCGTGTCCGCCGAGCCGGTGTTCGCGGACCCCGGGCGCGAGGGCATCCTCGCCGCGACCTCCGGGGCGGGGGTCGGCCCAGGGGCCTAGCGCGCCACGCGGCTCACGCAGCCTGGGCTTTGAGAGCGCTCTTGTTGCAGCGTGGGTCTTGTCCCCCATGGCACGCCGCTTCCAGAGCCTTCAACGCGGTCCTGCTCGCGTCTTCGATCTTGATGTATGCGATCGCCGTCGACTTCACCTCGTCGACCGTCATGGTCACGAGTACCGCCGCGGGTTCTGTCGCTCCCCCAAGTTCCTGCTTGGTCGCCGCGGTCATTGCTTCGGTCTGTCGGATGATGTGCTGCTCGCGATCGACGGGGTTCAGCGCGTCCCGTGGGAACAGGAAGCTGTTGACCGCGTCCACCAGAGTCTTGATCCGTGCAGTCAGAGCGTCGCGCTCCCGGGAGGTGAACATCGAGGCGTGCTCGGCGACGAGCGTCAGCGCCGCCTCGCGCGCGGCGACGGTTTCACTGAATGTCGCGCTGCGCGTCTGCTCGGCGGCCACATAGCTTGTGAATGCTCCGTCGAGGGTTTGACTGAACTGGGCTTGGCTGACGCCGCTGCGCACCCAGAACTGGGCACCGAAGCCAAACACGGCCACCGTCAGCACGACTATCACGATGAAGGTGCCGCTCCCCCTGCCGGAGCGCGTAAAGCGGTCGCCCAGAAGCGTCCTGGTCCACGGTGTCGCGACGTTGAGCGCGAGCGCGAGCGTCCCACCGCACAGAACAAAGGCGACATAGTGGAGGAAGAACCCGCCGATGCTTCCGTCGACAGCGCCGCGTATGGCGAAGACCTCCGCCACGCCGGCGAGCAGTATGAGCACCACCAGAGCGAACAGCAGGAAGCGCTGGCCGGTGGTGGTGCGCTCCCTCGGAGAGCGTCTCGTCTCGAGGAAAGCACCCCCAAACAGGAGGGCGGGGATCGCGGCTACCGCGAGTTGAAAGAATGCCTGATTAGCCGATGGTCCCCCGATGGGCCAAGCGTATTCGACGATCGCTCCAGTTGCGACCCACACGAAACCTGCCCGCGCTGTGCACCGGTGTCCTGGTCGTTGCCCTGCTCGGTCGCGCCACGCTCGGCTCGCTCCCCCTGAATCCGGTCGACACAGGATTCACACTCGACTGGGGACACGAACTCCTGCATGGCCACGTTCCAGACGTACGTGTCAACGGTGCCGCCACGCCCCACCCGCTCTCGATCGCGTTCGGCGCATTCGCGGCCTCCGCCGGCGGTGGAGCGCTGGACGCGATGCAGGATCTACTCACAATTGCCGCGGGCGCGGTCGTCGTGGCTTTGGTCGCGATCGGACGGACGGTTCGCTCGCCGCTGATCGGCGTCGCGGCGGCGGTGATCCTGGTGGGCAGCGGGCAGTTCCTGTTCACGAACCTGGCGTTGGCGACACCCTCGGATCTGCCCGCGCTGGCGGCGGTCCTCGCGGCGCTGGCGTTGGAGCTGGAGCGGCCGAGACGCGGTTACGCCCCGCTCGGATTGCTGGCGCTGGCTGGCCTCTGGCGGCCCGAGGTGTGGCTCCTCTCAGCTGCGTACGCGATCTACTGCGTGGCCGCGGACACGCCCGCACGGCCTCGCAACCTTGCCTTCCTGGTGGCGCTCGCACCCGCGATCTGGGCTGTGAGCGACCTGGTCCTGACCGGCGATCCGCTGTATTCGCTCACCTACACGCGGTGGGCCGCGGCGGCTGTGTCGCGACCGACCGGCGTCAGCGCGGTTCCCGGCGTGCTGTGGGTGACGCTGAGCGAATACTTCAGCACCCCGATGCTGCTCGCGGCGGGCGCAGGGCTCGCGATCGATCTGCGTACAGGAATGCTCCCGCGTGTAATACCAATGTGGCTCGCGCTGGCGGTGGCTGGTTTCACCGCGACGGGCGCCGCCGCGTTGCCCGTGCTTGGCCGTTACGCGCTGCCCGTCGTCGTGGCGACCGCGCTGTACTGCGGGTTCTTTGTGGTTGGCTGGTGGCGGGTCGAGCGTGGTTGGGTTCGGCGCGTCTGGGGACTCGCGGCGGCGTCGCTTGCGGTTCTCTTGATCGCTGGTGCTCCAGGGCGAATCGATCACCTCTCGAGCGAGCGCGTCCAAGTGGACGAGCTCGGACGGTTCGACCGCGCCCTGGGATCGTTGACGAGCAGCCCTCGCGTGAAGCTGCTGATCGCGCGCTGCCCTCCGCTTCAGACCTCCTACCAGATCGTCCCGTTGCTGGCGTTCGACCTGGGCACGAGCCCGCAGGCGATCACGTGGGTCAACGAGGGAATACCGGGAGGCGGCACGGTTGTCGAGCCAGCTCGCTCCCAGAGCCTGTTCGAAGCCCCCTCCTACCCCGCGAGATCCTTCGTGGAGCACGGGTACGCGCTGGTCGCCGCGAATCGATACTGGCTTGCGTTCACACAGTGCAGCTGCACTCGCGAACGTCACCGCGCCCGCGCGCCGCTCGCCCGTCGCTACGACGGCGTTCCCAGCTGACCGGCGGCGGGAGGGTGCAGCCCGGTGCGCGCGATCAGCGGAAGAAGCTGGCGACGGCCGGGCCCTCGCCCTGCTCGCTGAGCTCCGCGCGGATCACATGCATGACGGCGTTGATCAGCGCCAGGTGGGTGAATGCCTGGGGGAAGTTGCCGAGATGCCGGCCGGTGCGGGGGTCGATCTCCTCGGCGTACAGCGCTAGGTGGCTGGCGTGGGAGATCAGCCGCTCGCACAGCGCGCGAGCGCGCTCGAGCTCGCCGATCTCGCACAGCGCGGAGACCAGCCAGAAGGAGCAGATCGTGAACGAGCCCTCCTCGCCGGAGAGCCCGTCGTCGGTGTCGTCGACGCGGTAGCGCAGCACCAGCCCCCGCTCGGTGAGCTCGTCGGCGATGGCGATCACGGTGGCGACGATGCGCGGGTCCTCGGCGGGCAGGAAGCGCACGAGCGGCATCAACAGCAGCGAGGCGTCGAGCGCGGTGGTGTCGTAGTGCTGCGTGAACACGCCGCGCTCGTCGACGCCGTTGGCGCACACGTCGGCGTGGATCTCCTCGGCGGCCGCCTGCCAGCGCTCGGCCTGCTCGCGGTCGTCGCGCAGCAGCGCCAGGCGCGCGCCGCGGTCGGCGGCCACCCAGCACATGAGCTTGGAGGAGGTGAAGTGCTTGGGCTCGCCGCGGACCTCCCAGATGCCGCGGTCGGGTTCGCGCCAGTGCGCGAGTGCGCCGGCGACCTGACGCTTGATGATCGGCCACAGGCGGTCTGGCAGCTGGTCGCGCGAGCGCGTGTGCAGGTAGATCGAGTCGAGCACCGCACCCCACACGTCGTGCTGACGCTGGCGGTAGGCGCCGTTGCCGATGCGCACCGGCCGCGAGCCGGCGTAGCCGGAGAGGTGGTCGAGCTCCTGCTCGTCCAGTCGGCTCTCGCCGCCGATCCCGTACATGATCTGCAGCTCGCCCTCCTGCGCTTCGGCGGCTTCGGCGAGGTCGGCGACGAAGTAGAAGAAGTCGTTGGCCTCCCAGTCGAAGCCGAGCGTGTACAGCGCCCACAACATGAACGTCGAGTCGCGGATCCACATATAGCGGTAGTCCCAGTTGCGTTCGCCGCCGAGCGTCTCCGGCAGCGAGGTGGTGGCCGCCGCCACCATCGCGCCGGTGGGCGCAAAGCTGAGGCCCTTGAGCGTCAGCGCGCTGCGCTGCAGGTGCGTGCGCCACGGGTGGTCGGGGAAGGTTCCCTGCTTGAGCCACTCCTGCCAGTAGTGCGCGGTGCGCACGACGCGTTCGTTGGCCTCCTTGTAGGTGCTCGGCAGCGGGTGCTCGGACCAGCCGAGCGCCGCGAACGCGACATCGCCTTCGCGCAGGATCGTGCGCGCGCGGGCGCGCGGTCCCTCGAAGCCGAGGTTCAGGTCGGTGACCAGCCTGAGCTTGATCTCCATGCCCTCGGAGCCGGCGAGCGCCTCGTTGTAGCCGGAGCCGGTGTAGGACCACTCGGCTGCCAGGCCGCCGTAGTCGAAGACCGGTTCGCAGTCGAGGTGGATCTCCGCCCACCCCTGCACGCAGCGCACGGTGCGCAGCAGCACGTGGTCGGCGTCGTAGTTGGTGGGCGAGCGCCGGTGCGTGCGCGAGCGTTCGTCCTTGTGGTACCAGGGGCCGATGCACAGCACGTCGCGCACGACCACCCAGCCGGTGCGCGTTTCCCAGCTGGTCTCGAGCACCATCGTGCCCGGCACGTAGCGCACGCCGCCGGGAACGGTCACGCCGGCGGGGCCGAGGCGAAAGCCGCCCGCGTCGCGGTCGAGCATCGACCCGAACACGCTCGGCGAGTCAAAGCGCGGCAGGCACATCCACTCGACGTTGCCGCTCGGCGCGATCAGCGCGCAGGTCTCGCAGTCCGACAGGAAGCCGTAGTCGGCGATCGGCGGGAACGGGCTCCCCAGGTGTCCGCTCGGCATCGTGCTCACTCCAGCGCAGCAGGCTACTGCGACTGGCCCCGGTGCGTCCGTCGGGCACACCTCACGACGGTCGCGCGCACATGATCGCGCTCGCGGGCTCCAACGCTGCGGGAATGCCGCGGGGCGGTCGGATAGGCTCGGCTGCGCAATGTCATCGGGGGAGCCGTCGAGCGCGTCCGTCGCGAGCCATCCGCCCCGCGAGCGCCCGCCCACGCGATGACCTGGGTCGAACTGTTCATCGCGTTCGTCGTGTCGCACCTGGCGGGCGACTACCTGCTCCAGACCGATTGGCAGGCGGTGCACAAGCGCGGCGGCCTGACCCTGCGCGCAGGCGACGCGCGCAGGGCGCTGTTCACCCACGTCGGCACGTACACGCTCGCGTTCGTGCCCGCGCTCGCCGCGACCGAGCTGAACGTCGAACTGCTGTGGATCGTGCCGGCGATCTTCCTGCCGCACCTGATCCAGGACGACGGCAGGCTGCTGCACGACTACATGAGGCGCATCAAGCACATCGACCCGACGGGCAACCTGCCGGTGTCGATCGCGGTCGACCAGACGTTCCACATCGTCGCCCTGGTGATCCTCGCGCTCGCGATCGCCGGCTGAGCGCGGCGCGTCCGCAACCCTGCTCGAGGGCCGGTGTGCGAGGCGGCCGCTCGGCGCACGCCCGGTCGACGATCGCGGTGGCCATATAGTCTCGTCGCCCGTATGGACTTCGAGCAGATCACGGCGGAGCTGGCGGATGGCGTGCTGACGATGACGCTCAACCGACCCGAGCGCCTGAACGCGTGGACGGCGCAGATGGGCGCGGAGATGCGCGCGGCATTCGACCGCGCGGACGCCGACGACGAGGTGCGCGCGGTGATCGTCACGGGCGCCGGGCGCGGCTTCTGCGCGGGCGCTGACCTTCAGAGCGGCGGCGACACGTTCGACTACAGCAAGCGCGAGCACGCCGGCCCGGCGCGCGACAACGGCGGCGAACTGACGCTGCGCATCTTCGAATCGAGCAAGCCGGTGATCGCGGCGATCAACGGGCCGGCGGTGGGCGTCGGCGCGACGATGACGCTGCCGATGGACGTGCGTCTGGCGTCCGAGGACGCGCGCATCGGCTTCGTGTTCGCGCGCCGGGGCATCATCCCGGAGGCATGCTCGAGCTGGTTCCTGCCGCGCGTGGTGGGTATCAGCCGTGCGATGGAGTGGGTCGCGACCGGCCGCGTGTTCACCGCGCAGGAGGCGCTGGAGGGCGGGCTCGTGCGCAGTCTGCACCCCAAAGACGAGCTGCTCGACGCCGCCCGTGCGCTCGCGCGCGAGATCGCGGAGAACACGGCGCCGGTTTCGGTAGCGCTCGCGCGCCAGCTGATGTGGAGGATGCTCGGCGCCGAGCACCCGATGCTCGCCCACCGCGCCGACTCCCGCGGCATGGTCGCTCGCGGGCAGTCCGCCGACGCCGTCGAGGGCATAACCGCCTTCCTGGAGAAGCGCCCCGCGCGCTTCCCCGACCGCGTCAGCGACGGGCTGCCCGATGTGATGCCGGGGTGGGCGGCGCCGGAGTTCGAGTAGGGCGCCCAGCGGCGCGTAGCCGCCCTGCTCCCTTCATTGGCCCTCGCCCACGGTGCTGCTGCGCATCCTGTCACGGATGAGGCGCAAGAGAATCGGAACCGTGATGGAGATCGCGATGATTCTCGCCGACCGCGAGGTCTGACGTTCAGTCTCTGACGGCTCAGGGGAGGCGACAGGCGCCTGAAGCCCAAGCGAATCGGCGAGCCCATCAAACACGTGGTCCACGACGGACTCGAACTTGGGAAACATCCACCAGGCCAAGAAACAGACGACGGCGCCGGCGGAGCTGACAAGCATGATTCCCCGGCTGGCGCTCAGGGAGGACACACGGATGTCGACCGCCGCCGCGGCGCCGACCCCAGCGGCGAGCATCGCCCAGCCGACGTACGCGAAGGCTGCTGCGGCAACGCTCTTCGTGCGACCGTTGACGAAGGGCTCGAAATGCGTCAGCCCCGCATATCCGATCAACACGTAGGCGGCGACGCGGATAAGAGCGGCAGGGTGTGGTTCGAGCTGTCCGTGCAGGGTGAGGAACAACGTGGCCCATGCGTATCCCCCTATACAGAACGCAAATACCGTCAGACCTCGTTCGGCCCACAGTCGGCCGCCTGGCGACGCCTCGGTGAGGCGCTCCATCCATCTGAGCCTCGGCCGGGTCAACGCCAGCGTCAGCATCGTGCCTCCGACGATCGTCAACACGATCTCTTGACCGCCCGGCTTTGACGCAGCGACGATGTTGAAAAACGCCAGCACGGCGAGCTATTCGGCATATTGGACTTTTGCCTTTAGCCCGGCAGCTCCTGCGCCAGCGACAGCACCGGCGCGAACAGATCGCCCCGCTCGGCCACGCGCTCGAGCGCCGCATCCGCCTCGAACATCAGCCCTCTGTGGTCGCCTGAGTCGCGCGTCGTCCGCACCTCATCCCATTCCACCGGCATGGACACGGTTGGGCGCTCGGTCGCGCGCAGCGAGTACGCGCACACGGTCGTCTTCTTCGCGTCGTTCTGGCTCCAGTCGATCAGCACCCTGCCCGCGCGGCGCGTCTTGGTCATGCGCGAGACGATCAGCTCCGGCTCCTCCCGCTCGAGCAGCTCCGCCACCGTCTTCGCAAACGGCTTCGTACGCTCATAGGTCACTCCGGGCTGGTTCAGCGGAACGTACACCTGCAGGCCCTTCGAGCCCGACGTCTTCGCGAAGCTCCGCAGGCCGATCCCCTCGAACACGCCCCGCAACAGCATCGCCACCTGGCAGCACTCCACGATGTCCGCCGGCGCGCCCGGGTCGAGGTCGAACACCACCGCCGTCGGGCGCTGCATGTCCCGCGCACGCGCCAGCGGCACGTGCAGCTCGATCGCCGCCAGGTTCGCCAGCCACACCAGCGTCGGCTCGTCCGCCGCGAGGATGTAGTCGATCTGCTTGCCCCGCGCCGGCAGCGCCGCCGTGCGCACCCACTCTGGACGGTGCGCCGGCGCATGCTTCTGGAAGAACGACTTCGCGTCCACCCCGTCCGGCCAGCGCGTCACCGTCAGCGGCCTGTCTGCCAGATGCGCGAGCAACACCGGCGCGATCGCGGCGTAGTAGTCGATCACCGCGCGCTTGGTCATGCCCGTGCGCGGATACAGGACCTTGTCGAGGTTCGACAGCTGCAGCTCGCGGCCGCCCACCTGCGCGATCGCCGTCTTTGCGGATATCCGCTCGATCGTCAGTGCGCTGTCCCCGCGCGCCTCGCCGGATCCGCTGGACTCGCCTTGCCCGCCGCCACGCGTACGGCTCGCGCGGCCACGCCCTTTCGCCTCGTTGCCCAGCCGCCTCGCCGCATACCCCACTGACGTGTCCTCGCGCACCACTTCCACCGGATCCTTGTCCTCCCGCAGACCCTCGTACACAGGCGCGCGCACGCTGGCGCCCTCGGTCCAGTGCGCGAACTTCACCTCCGCCACGAGACGCGGCTCGCTGAACACGGCCTCCTGCGGTGGACGCTCGCCGGCGCTGAACGGCGAGGTCGGGCGCTGCAGCGGCGCGAGCAGAGATGACAGGCGCTGCAGCTCGCGCTCGCCGAAGCCGCTGCCCACGCGACCCACATAGCGCAGCGCCCCACCCTGCTCGTACACGCCCAGCAGCAGCGCGCCAATGCTGCCCCTGCGCTTGCCCTTGCCCGGTAGCCAGCCGCCCACCACGAACTCCTGGCGTCCAACGCTCTTGATCTTCACCCAGCTCCGCGCGCGCATTCCCGGCTGATACGTGGAGTCAAAGCGCTTGGCCACGATGCCCTCCAGGCCCTGCTCTGCGCTCGCCTCCAGCAGCGCTTCGCCCTCGCCAACCACATAGTCGGGCGTCTGCCAGCTCTCGCCCGTCAGCCTCAGCGCGCTCAGCAGCTCGCGCCGATCGGCATACGGAAGGTCCATCAGCGAGTGCCCGTCAAGCCACAGCAGGTCGAACAGCACGTACGTCACCGGCGTGTCCTTCATCAACCTCCGCGCCTGCGCCCTGCTGGCAACGTGCATGCGGCGCTGCAGCGCCGCGAAGCTCGGTCGCCCGCTCGCGTCGAAGGCCACGATCTCGCCGTCCAGGATCGCGCTGTGCGAGCTCAGCGCGCGGTTCAGCCGCGCGATCTCCGGATAGCTGTCCGTGATGTCGTTCAAGTTGCGGCTCTCCACGCGCAGCTCGCCCGGGCGCGAGTACGCGATCGCGCGCACGCCGTCCCACTTGATCTCATACGCCCAGCCGCTGCCCTCCCGCGGTAGCGTCCCCGCGCGCGCGAGCATCGGCACCACGTGCTCCGGCATCGCTTCGCGCGGGTGGGCTGGATCCGGTTCCGGCGAATCCATGCGGTGGATCATCCAGTCCTTCGGGCGCTCGCCCTGCTCGATTCCGAACAGCGCGTAGCGCGCGTTCACGCGCGCCCCGTGCAACGCCACCTCCACCTTGCGCGGCTCCCACTTCAGGCACTCGTACGTGCCGCTGTCCCAGATCGTCATCGTGCCCGCGCCGTACTGGCCCTTGGGGATCTCGCCGTGGAAGTCCACGTACTCCAGCGGGTGGTCCTCCGTGTGCGCCGCGAAGTGGTTCTCGCCCGGCACCTCCGGCAGCCCCTTCGGCAGCGCCCACGACGCCAGCACACCGTCGCGCTCCAGGCGCAGGTCCCAATGCAGCCTTCGTGCGCTGTGCTCGTGGATCACGAAGCGCGGCGCGTCTGCAGCCGGCCGGGCCGAGCCGTCCGCCGCCGGCTCCGATGTGGCTGTGAAGTCGCGTTTCGCGCGATAGCCCGTCAGGCGGTCGCCGGTGGGCGACACCTACCGCTTGGCAGGCGTGCGCGATCCGCCCGGTTTCTTCGCCGTAGGCTTCTTCGCCGCCGCTTTTCCGCCAGCTGGTTTCTTCGCCGCCGCTTTACGCGGCTTGCCCTCGCCATCGCCTTCACGCGCGCGCACCGCCTCCAGGCTCGCCTTCAGTGCGCTCATCAGGTCCGGTGCCGGCGCGGCCACCTGCTCCGGCGCCGGCTGCACCGCGATCGCCTTGCCCTGCGCCTTGCGCTCGATCAGCGCCAGCACCTGCTCGCGGTAGGTGTCGCGGAACTCGTTCGCGTCGAAGTCATCCGCCAGCGAGTCCACCAGCTGCTTGGCCACGTCCAGCTCGCGCTTGGTCGTCTTCACCTCGCTCGCCTTCGCCACCTCGTCCAGGCGCTCCGACGAGAGCACTTCGTCGGCGAACAGCATTGTCGCCATCCCCAGCGCCTCGCCCATCGGGCGCACCGCCACCAGCTGCTCCTTCGAGCGGATCACCACGCGCGCGATCGCAACCTTGCCCGTCTCGCGCATCGCTTCCAGCAGCAGTCGGTAGGGCTTCGCGCCCCCCGCTCCCGGCGCCAGGTAGTACGGGTGGTCGTAGTACACCGGATCGATCTGTGAGAGATCTACGAACTCCTCAATCTCGATCGTCTTCGTCTTCTTTGGTTCCAGTGACTCCAGCTCGCCCGGCTCGATCACCACGTAGCGGTCCGGCGCCAGCTCATAGCCTTTGACCACGTCCTCATACGGGATCTCCTCGCCGGTCGACGGATCGACCCGCTTCTGCGCCACGCGCGCGCCGCTCTTGCCCGAGAGCTGGTGGAAGCGCACCGTCTTGCGGTCCACGGCGCTGTACAGCTTCACCGGCACCGTCACCATCCCAAACCCGATCGTGCCGGTCCACATCGCGCGGGGCATGGCTATTACTTACCACGTGACGCCCCGTCCAACCACCTCTGCAAACTCCCTGCCCGCCACGTCCTGCGCGTCCTGCGCATCGGATGCGTCGCGTGTTCCTGTCGACAGGCGCGCCGAGTAGATCGACGGCGCGCCCAGCACGCGTGCCAGCACCGTCGCCTCCACCACCGCCAGCAGGATCGGCACCATCAGCGCGTCCGCGCGGTGGGTCAGCTCGAGCAGCAGCACCACCGCCGCCAGCGGTCCCTGCATCGACGCCGCCAGCACCGCCGCACCGCCGATGATCGCGTAGCTGCCCAGCGGCGCTCCCGGCCATATCTGACTCCACCCCTCCCCGAGCAGGCCGCCCAGCAGCACCCCATACGTCAGCGTCGGCGTGAACAGGCCGCCCGGCGCGCCGCTGCCCAGGCACGCCGCCGTCACCAGCGGCTTGAGCACCAGCAGCACCGCCAACAACACAACGCTCAAGCGCCCCACCAGCGCCAGCTGCACCACCGGTTTTCCGTTGCCCAGCAGCTGCGGGTAGGCGATCGCCAGCGCGCCCAGCGCCGTGAACACCACGATCGGTGCCACTACGCGCATCCATCCACTCGGGCGCATCGCGTGCGCGCGAGCGATCAGGCGTATCCAAGCGACCGACGCCAGGCCCGCGATCGGTCCGATCACGATCGCCCACACCACCTGCGCCGCCTGGATCCTGTACGCGGTGATCGTGTACGTCGGCGCGCTCGGCAGCGCGATCCACGCCACCGCCGTCGCGATCAGCGACGTCGCCAGCGCCGGCAGCACCAGCGGCAGCGTCAGCGTCCCCAGCAGCACCTCCAGCGCGAACAGCGCGCCCCCCAGCGGCACGTTGTACACCGCCGCCATCCCCGCCCCCGCGCCGCACGCCACCATCAGCCGCCGCTGCCACTCCGGCAGGCGCGCCCAGTCCGAGAGTGCGCTCGCCAGCGCCGCGCCCGTCTGCTGCGGCGCCGCCTCCCGACCGAGCGACGCGCCCAACGCCACGATCACGATCGAGTGCACCGCGCGCGCGAGGCTCGCCACCAGCGGCACGCGCGCCCTGCGCAGCCACACCGCCTCCGATACCTCCCCCGCGCCGCGGCCCGCGAGCAGCAGCGCCCCTGCCCCCGCCACCACCCCGCCGACCAGCAGCACCAGCACGCGGCGGGTCGAGGAGCTGCGGTCGACTCCTTCCAGGAAGTTGCCCGCGTGGTAGGACCACGCCAGGTGCTGGACCGCGCGCAGCAGCTCGATCAGCGCCGCGCCGCCCAGGCCCGCGCCCACCCCCACCAGCACCACCAGCATCCAGAACCGCGCGCCGTAGGACGCCACGATCCCGCGGCCAGGCACGTTCGGTTGCGGCGTCGCCCCGATCACTCACGGCCAAGTCTGACGGCGACGCCAGCGGCCCTCCGGCCGGGTCCTCGCCCCGCGCGGCTCAGCCGAGCGCCGCCAGCACCGTCGCACACTGCGCCAGCCCATATTCTCGCGCGCCGCTCGTAGCCCGCGCGGCCGTAGGCTGGACCTTCACCAGCAGGCCAACCGCCTTCTGCGCCTGGCCCGCGTGCAACGCCGTCGCGGCCTGCCCGATCGCGCTCTCCACGCCCGCGAACGGCGTCAGGAAGCGTTCGATCGCAGCGTGGTCCCCGCTCGGCTGCTCGAGCTTCTGAAGCTGCGCCAGGTATGTCGCGGTGACATCGTGCAGTTCAGAGACAGCGCTCGCGAGCTTCGGCACGCCGTTTGCGCTGCCCGTCCCCAGGGCGCTCGCCGCGACCGTCACCTCGCGGATCAGCGGCGCCGTCTTCGCGCTCTCAGTCGCGCAGATCGCGTCAGCTTTCGCCACGTACTGGGCCTTCGTAGGCGCGCTGCTGCCGCAGCCGGCCAGCGCGAGCACCGCGAGGAGCGCCAACGTCGCAGGTATCGTCGGCTTTCGTTTGGGCATGCTCCAGCGGTTCGGTGTGGGCATCCTCGACAGGTTCACGCGCGCGGCGGTAGCCGGCATCGGTATGAAACCGCAGCGTCCGCGCGTGCTTCAACGCATTCCCAGCTGCCGCACCCAAAGTTGGCCAGCCAGCCAGTATCATCGCCGCTCCATCCGAATGGGCGATCGTGGAGGTCTGGAAATGGCAACGGTTGAGCGTGACATCGAGGCGCTGGAACTGACCGACGAAAAGCTGTGGACGGACGGGCCACCGCTCGAGGTGTTCAAGCAGATGCGCGCGCAGTGCCCGATCCACTGGACCGAGAGCTTCGAAGAGTTCCCCGAGGAGGCCGGCTTCTGGTCGGTGACCACCGCCGAGGACATCCACACGGTCAGCCGCGATTGGAAGACCTACTCATCCGAACGCGGCGGCGTGCTCGTGGCCGCCGCCGGCTTCCCGCTGGAGCTCGCGCAGGCGATGTTCATCGGCATGGACCCGCCCAAGCACGACCGCCTGAAGGCGCTCTTCCAGGCCGGCTTCACGCCCAAGCGAATCGCCGCCCACGAGGATTCCATCCGCGCGATCGTCACGCGTGTGCTCGACCGCCTCCACGGGCGCGACAGCTGCGACCTGGTCACAGACGTCGCCCAACCGGCTGTCTCGCGCGTGATCGGCAGCTTCATGGGCATCGCCGAGGAGGACGACGCCGCGTGGGCCCGCCTCATGAACTCCACGCTCGGAGCCGCCGATCCGGACATCAACCCCGATCGCTTCCAGGGTGCGCTGGAGAAAGACCTGCCCGAGATCTTCGAGCGCTGCCAGCAGCTGATCGCCGCGCGCCGCGAGCACGCCACCGACGACCTCACCAGCGTGCTCGTGCACTCCGAGGTCGAAGGGCAGAAACTCGAGGAGCACGAGATCGTCATGGGCTTCTTCCTCTTGATGGCCGCCGGCAACGACAGCACCAAGGCGACCTACTGCAGCGGCATGCGCGCGCTGATGGAAGACCGCGAGCAGCTGCAGCTGCTCCTCGACGACCCCTCGCTGATACCCGACGCGGTCGAGGAGTCGCTGCGCATGTTCCCCGCCTTCGCTCACTTCCGCCGCACCGCCACCCGCGACACCGAGCTGCACGGCCAGAAGATCCGCGAGGGCGAGAAGGTCGTCATGTGGTACGTGTCCTCCAATCGCGACGAGACGCGCTTCGAGGACCCCGACCGCTTCGACCTGCGCCGCTGGTCGAACCGGGGATGGTCGCCGGAGGCGAGCGTCTCCCGGGCTCGGTCCGAGCACCAGGCCTTCGGCGCCGGCGGACGGCACTTCTGCCTCGGCACCGCGCTCGCGCGCCTGGAGCTGCGGATTCTCTTCGAGGAGACGCTCGCGCGCTTCCCCAACATCGCGCTCGCCGGTACACCTGCGCACGTAGAATCGCTGTTCATCAACCAGCTGAAGACATTGCCCGTGCGCCTTTGAGCGACTTCAACAGCTCGGCGCCCACCGGCTGATCGCTCCGGCTGCGTCGGCGCCGGTGCGATCGCTCGCCCGGCCGGGTGGCAGGGGCGTGTGACGGTCAGCCCCGCTGGCGCGTAGTTAAGACGATGCGCAGGACCACCCAGCCCCACGCCAGCTCGCCGGGCAGCGTCTCACAGCGACCGCGCGGGCGCCTGGACGATGGCGCGTTCGATGCGCTCTTCCGCGCGTGCGCCGGCGACGTGCACGCGTACGCCATCTCGCTGCTCGGCGATCGCGCTGCAGCCGAGGATGTCACTGCCGTCGCCTTCGAGCGCCTCTACCGCTCTCGCTCGCGCCTGGATCGCGACCGCGGGACCACGCGCGCATGGCTGTTCGCGATCGCCCGCAACGCCGCGCTCGACGAGCTGCGCCGTCGCCGGCGCCGCCCGCAGTGCGAGCTCGCGGAGCATCGCGCGGGCGATGGCGACTCACACGCTGCGCTCGAGCACGCCGAGCGGCGCATGATCGTGCGTGATGCGCTCAGCGCGCTGCCACTGCGCGAGCGAGAGCTCGTGCTGCTCAAGTTCCACGGCCAGCTCACCAACGCCGAGCTCGCGCGCGTGCTCGACATCAGCGAGTCCAACGCCGGCACGCGCCTGCACCGCGCGCTCAAGCACCTGCGTGCGCAGTGCCTCGAGCTCGACCAAAAGGAGGTCGCATGAGGATCGTCTCGTTCCCAGGCCGCGACGGCCAAGGCCCCAAGGGCGAAGGCCAGCACGACGCTTGGCTGGCCGAGCTCGACGCTGCGCTCAGCGGCACCGCGACCGGCCCCACGGCCGACTCATGGAGTGAGCTGTGCGCGGACGTGCGCGCGCTCGCGCTGCCGATGGACGCAGATTTCGAGCGCCAGCTCGCGCAGCGGATCGCCGCGCGTGGCGCTGGCCGGCAGCCGCTCACAGGGAGCCGAGCGCTCGCCGGGCCTCGCCGCGTACTCGCAGCGCCCCTCGCCGCGCTCACTGGGCGGGTGCCTCGGGTCGGGCGCCCCGCGCTCGCCGCACTCGCAACCGCGGTCGGCGCCCTGGTCGTGGCGCTTGTCATCGTCAGCTCCCCGCAAAGCGGAAGCCCGATCAAGGCGCCATCCGCAGCCGTCGAATCGGCGCCGCCGCTCGGATCGCGCCTCGGCACGGAGGCGGCCAGCCCGCGCAACAGCTCCGGCCTCGCCGCCGGCTCGGGCGCCGCTGCCAGTGACGGCGCGGGCGCCGCTGGGGCCAAAGCGAGCATTCGGGCCGCCCAGGCAGCGACGGCGGAATCAGCGACACCCCCGGCCGCCGGACCGGCCGCGGCACCCGGGCGCGTGCAGCAGCTCGCAGCGACGCTCACCCTGGGCACGTCGCCAGGCGAAGTGCAGACGATCGCCGACCGCGTCGCACGCCTTTCCGTCGCCGACGGGGGCTTCGTGCAGAGCTCGCACGCGCAGGTCCAGCAGGGCGGCGCGAGCGAAGCCGACCTGATACTGAGGGTTCCCAGCGAACGGCTCAGCGTGGCCCTGGCTTCGCTGGAACGGCTCGCACCGGTACGAGCCGAGAGTCAGTCGCTGCAGGACATCACCAGCACTTACGACGCCGCGCGTCAGCGACTCGCCGACGCCGAAGCAGAACAGAAGGCGCTGCTGCGCGCGCTCTCGCGCGCCAGCACGCAGGGGCAGATCGACAGCCTGCGCGAACGGCTCGCCCAGGACCGCAGCGCGATCGCGCGGGCACGCTCCGCCGTGCAAGCCGTCTCGCGTCGCGCGAGCACGGCTGAAGTGGAAGTGACCGTCATCGGCAGCGCGCATGCTGCCAGCGAAGGGCTGACGCTCCACCGCGGGCTTCACGACGCAGGCCGCGTGCTGACGGTGACGCTGATCGTGCTCCTGATCGCCGCGTCCGCGCTCGTGCCGGCAGCGCTCCTGCTCGCGGCAACGCTCGCCGCCCAGCGCGCGTGGCGGCGCTCCCGGCGCGAGCAAGCGCTCGACGCGTCCTGACGCGGTTCTGAGCCCGTATCGCTCGTACAAACGTCCGTTTCGTGGGGACGAGCCTGGAGCGCAAAGCGGCCCGGCCACTACGTTTGTGACAGGCACAGCGCTCCAGGTGTGATCCCACATCTCAGGGAGCGCCTCGCCGGCTACCGCGTAACGTGACGGGCATGCCTGTCGACCTCGACGCCGCCGAGCGGTTCGTGCTCGCCAACGCCCGCCTGCTCGACCGGCACCGGCTGGCCGTGCTCCTGCACGGTGCGCCAATCACCCCCGTCCTCGACGCGCTGCGCGCCTACTGCAACCCCGATGGGGGCTTTGGTCATGCGCTCGAGCCGGACGTGCGCGGTCCCGGCAGCGAGCCGGCCGCGACCCTTCACGCGCTGGAGGTGCTCGCCGAGATAGACGCGCTCGACGATCCCATGCTTGCCGGGGTGGGCTCGTGGGTCGCGAGCATCGCCGATCCGGACGGCGGAGTGCCGTTCGTCATGCCCGCTACCGCCGCTTACCCGCACGCGCCCTGGATGGTGCCCTCAGATGGCGGGTCGCATCTGACCTTCGCGATCGCAGGCGCACTCTGGGAGGCCGGCTCCAGCGGGCCGTGGCTCGGGCGCGCGACCGAGTGGTGCTGGGCGAAGCTCGAGCGCCCGGACGAGCTCACCGCCTACTGGGTGAAGTTCTCGCTCGAGTTCCTGGATCGCGTTCCCGACCACGCGCGCGCCAGCGCCGCGATCGAGACTCTGCGCTCACGACTCGACGCGGACGGCTCGATGCCTGTTCCCGGCG
>Ga0116215_1000382_pt1 | contig 34840 bp, 36 predicted proteins | sample Sb_taG_7_FD_89698 | JGI IMG/M metagenome (GOLD analysis project Ga0116215, IMG submission 89698) | Peat soil microbial communities from Weissenstadt, Germany - Sb_50d_2_FS metaG | ecosystem: Environmental > Terrestrial > Soil > Wetlands > Peat | place: Germany: Weissenstadt | collected 2010-09-21
ACCAGCGCAGACAACCCTGAGAACACAGTACCCACAAGCCCTATCGCATCAATCATGACTGATCGTGACACAACGGCACATCTAGCCACCACCGAAAGTGCGACAGAGCCCAATCTTCTGTGTAAGCGGGGACCGGAGGACGTGCCCATGACCAGCGATGACTATTACCTTGAGCCCTTCGCCCAGACGACCCGGCTCGCCGCTATCCTCACCGCGCACACCGATGCCAGCGGGGCCATCCCCGCCGCCGTCATCCCCGCACTCACCACCGACCTCCGGGAACTGCTCGGCGCCACTCGCCGCAGCGGCTACGACGACGGATACGAAGAAGCATCGAGCGAGCAGTAACAAAGCCGCCGTCGGGGTCCCGAGTCGCTGGCTGGGCGGCCGTTCGGGCCCGGGCCGGGGCGTGCTGGGTGATCGGCCGGTTCGGTTTCGGGCCGGAGCTGGCCTGGCCGCTGGTGGGCCGGCTCGGCGTGGCCGGTTTCGTGGTGACTCGCTGTCCGCTTCCGGCGCTCAATCTCGGGGTCCGATACCGGGTCCTAATACCAGGTCCGATACCGGGTCCTAATACCAGGTCCGATACCAAGTCCATTACCAGGTCTTAATACCAGGTCTTAATGCTGGGTTCATTACCAGGTTCAATACACTGTCCATTACCAAGTCCAATACCATCTGATCTGGTGGTAGTCTCCGTGTAGTGATGTAAGTGGCCCCCTGCCAGCTCGGCCGCAAACTTCGCCGGACAGGGGGCCACGCGTCCGCTAGTGGACGCGGGAGATAGCATCAATCAGCTGAACTGCCAGGTCAGCGGCAATGACCAGCAGCCTCAGCAGCTTCTCCGCGCTGTCATACGACGGACGCAGGCGGTTGCGCTTAGCCATAGTTCCCCCTTCTGGCCTGCCCCCCGGGAGGGCGTTCTCCCGGGCTGTCGGGTCGGCCGATCCGGCAGCTGCCCACATCGGACAACTTCCGGCGCGAAGGCCAGTCGTGAAGAACCGCGGGGCCGCAGCACCGCCGTGAATGGATAATACGCGACCGCGGCGCTTTTTGTGAATTCCGGTCGCGGCCGGAGGAAAGCGCCACATTTACCGGGAATGGCTATTACTCTGCGTGACGACCGGATGGAGCCTGGCGGCAGTGCCGCAGGCCATCGGCCTGCGCGGCCAGCGCGGCGATCGTGTCGTGACCGGCCCTCAGGGACTTCACCAGCTGGCCCGGGCTCGGCCGCCTCGACCGGCCCGACCACGGCCGGCTCGCCGGGCCGGCCAGCCCGGGCCGCTCGACCTCACCTCGGCCGTCCGGCTCGGCCGCCTGGGCGCGCCCGGGTGGCTGGGGCTGCTCGCTGTCGGGCACCAGGCCGCCGCGGGCAGCTCGGCCATCTCGACCAGTTCGGCCGCCCGGCTCGATCGTCTCGGCCAGCCCGGGTCGCTTCGACCGGCTCGACCTCGGCTCGACCACCCCTCGGCCGGGCAGCTCGACCAGCTCGCCGGGCCGCTCGGCTCGATCGCCTCGACCGCGCCCGGGGGCGCTCGGCCGCGTCCCGCGGGCGTCACTCCAGGCGTGCCCAACGATCACTAACGACTGGCGCAGGTCCTGGCCGTGGCGATGGCACCGCGCCACGCGAGAATGACGTGTTGAGTGGGCGAAGCCTCGCTGCAACTGGGCTTGCCACGATCCGGCACGCAACTGCCACGAGGAGGAGCGCTGATGGCCGACAAGGCACCCGGTGTGCCGCGGCTGTACGTCTCGGCACCGAACGACATCGACCTCCGCCCACTCCTCGACGGGCTGAAGCGACGGGGGACTGAGCCCTACGTGCTCTCTGACGTGGCCCCACTCGGTGCCGAGATTCTGCAGAGCCTGCGGCTGGCGATCGAGAGGGCTGATCGGGTCCTTGTTGTCCTTGGCGACGCGCCGGCGCCCAATCCCATGTTCGAGGCTGGTTTCGCGCTCGCGTTCGGGAAACCCCTCCTGATCATCGCTGCGCCCGGCGCGACCGTCCCGACCGACCTCGCGGGGCAAGTCATCGCCCGAGCCCGACCCGATGATCTCGATGCGATCAACTTTGCGCTCGATCAGGTTCAGCAACGAGCGCCGTTGGGCACTCGCCGCACTCCAGGCCCAACTGGACGCCCACTTAGGCCGGATGTGGTAGACCGGCTGCTGGACAGGCTGAGCGCGTCTGCCTCCACCGATGAATCCTCGATCGCGATCCTCGCCGAGGCGATCGAGGCAAGCGGTGAGGTCGCCGTCGCCAATACCGGGCGCGACGCTGGTTTCGACCTCGGCGTCTGGTCTGATGACTTGGAAGCAATCGGCGGCAACCCGTTGCTGGTGGAGATGAAGCGGTCACTCGTGCCTGGGGCCGTGGATCAGGTCCTTCGCGGCCTCGCCGCCCACCCCAGCGCACGTCTCGGGCTGGTCGTGTATCTCGAGCCGGCGGCTGGGGATCGGCCACCGTCACGGGGAGAGCTCGACCAGGCCCGGTTTCCCGTTTTGGTCATCTAACTCCAGGAGCTGCTCTGACGCATGGCTTCGGCCAGTTTCGCCGAAGTCGTTCGCGACATGCGTAACCGGAGCGTCCACGGTTTGCGCCCGTCGTGACCGCCATCGACCGGCAGCGCGTTGCCAAGCTCCTGGCTGACGGCGATAGCGCAACGACGATGACCGCTCGCGGGCGTGCCCTCGAGGAGCTCGTGGTTTACCTCTTTGAGCTGGTACCCGGCGTGTCCGTCACGCCGCGGAACGCCCTCAATGCGTTCCAAGCAGAGGAGATCGACGTTGCCTTTTGGAACGAGGGCGCCCCGGCGGGCCTGCGGATGTTCGACCATATCCTCTTGGTCGAGTGCAAGAACTGGACCGCGCCGGCGGGCTATCCGGAGCTTGCGGTTTTCAACGACAAGCTGACGAGCCGCGGTCGGCCCATGGGCATCTTCGTGGCTGCGGCCGGCATCACCGGCAATGCGGCCGCACTCACGGCAGCGCATGAGGTCCTCGCCCGAGCCCTGGCGTAGGGACGGGAGATCTCGTCCTAACACGTCGGGAGATCGAGGCTCTCGGTGACACCGATGATCTTGTACTGCTGTTGAAGCGGAAGCGCGCCCAGCTAGCGGTCTCGGGGACGATCTTCGAGCAATAGCCTGTCTGCGTTCGTTTGCCCGACGGCTCAGCGCGCCACCGCACGGCCGCTCCCCGGGGCTTCGGACGATGAGCCGCCGCCGCTACGGGCGGGCAGCGCAAGCCTGGCGCGGCTCCGGGACAAGATCATCGCCGATACCACATAATCCCGGTTAGGGGTTTCCATTTAGGCGGAGTTCCGCAGGTCAGCGGTCCTTCAGGGTCGGCCTGCATGCGGCCGCTCCAGGCTCGGCGGATGCCCGCGCGCTGTTGGCGGGGTCGGCGGAGTCTTCCGTGGCCGCTTGCCGGCGACGATGTTGCGGTAGCGCACGGGTTCGTGACGTACGGCAAGCTCGAGCACCCGGTAGAAGACCAGGCTGCGACTGCGGGATCGGCGGCGGTTGAAGCGGAACACGAACTCGTCCAGGTAGCTCTGCAGGTGCGCTTCCTCGACCGAGCCCTGGTGGGTGCTCAGAAGCCACCGCTTGGCCAGCGAGGCGACCCGGTGCACCGCGGGCAGCAGCTCGCCCGGGTCGTCGCCGCGGGCGCGCGCAGCCCGCTGGCTGCGCCGCTGGTGGACATAGCCCGGCCGGGCCAGCCCGTGGTAGCCCATCCAGGCATCGGTGATGACCGTCGCGCCCGGCTCGACGTGGCCGGTGACGAAGGGATGCAGCGAGGCGGAGGACCCGTCAGCCAGCAGCGCCATGCGGCACCGGCCGATCCCCTTCGGCTCTGTGACCTCCACCGCGATGCCGACCAGGACCTTCTTGCCCCGGGCCCGGCCGCCGCGCAGCCCTGGCTCCTCGCCGCCGATATAGGTCTCGTCCACCTCGACCGTGCCGGCCAGCCGGTCCCTCCCCGGGCGCACCAGCACCGACCGTAGCCGGTGCAGCATCGCCCACGCCGTCTGCACTGAGCCGATCTCCAGCGTCCGCTGCAGACCCAGCGCCGAGATCCCGTCCTTGGCCGTGGCGAACAGCCAGCAGGCGGTGAACCACACCGTCAGCGGCGTCCGCGTCTTGTCGAAGATCGTGCCAGCCGTCACCGAGATCCGGTGGCCGCAGGCGGCGCACATGATGCGGCCATCGCCGAGCCGCCAGCCCCTGCTGTGGCCGCACTCCGGGCACCCGAACCGGCGCCGCACCAGCTCACCGATCCTCGCCAGCGTCCAGCACTGGTCCTCATCCCAGCCCCAGGCGGCCGGACCGCCATCCAGCACCGTCTGCAGCTCGCGCAGCTGGGCAGGGCTGAGCCTGCAGCGGGCACCGCCCGCCCCCTTGGAGGCCAGCGCCGGCCGGCCGCCAGCCGCCAGCGCCCGCCGCCACCGGTTCGCCGACATCCGCGACACCCGGAAGCGCCTGGCCACCTCCCGGTCGCTGGCCCCGGCCTCGATCAGCTCAGCCGCGGCGAACCGCACCTGCTCCCGGCGGGCCCGTTCCTCCGCGGTCAGCCCGCCACCATCGGGATACCTCATGCTTCCGGCATAGCGCACGATGCGTCGGCCGTCAGCATGTAACCTCCGCCGTTAAAGATCTTTTAGTTGTCCCGGCTTTTCCGGCCGCGGATTTCAGTCGCGGTGCGGGCCCGCCGCGCTCGGCGCGGCCTGCTCGGCGGCCAGCCGGGCGAGCTGCACCCGGGAGCTGACGCCGAGCTTCCAGAAGACGTGGCGCAGATGAAAGGCCACGGTGTGGGTGCTCAGGAACACCTGGTTCGCCACGTCGCGGTTGCTGAGGCCCTGGGCGACCAGATCGGCGATCCGCCGCTCGGTGTCGGTCAGGCTGCCCCAGCCGAAGGCCGACCGCTCGGCGTGCCGCCAGTGGCGGAGCCGGGTGCCGACGGCGCGCAGGCACGATCGCACCCTGGCCATGCCGTCGGTTTCGCCGAGCCGCTCGTACAGGGCGTGCGCCTGCCGGAGCCGCTCCTCGGCGTGGCACTGGTTGTCCTGTTCGGCCCAGGCGTTGCCGGCGTCCTCCAGCGCGCAGGCGCGGGCGAAGTCGCCCGAATAGCGCCCGGCGGCCCGCTCCAGGATGAGCGGGTCCTGCTCGATCAGGCCGCGGGCGTGGTCGGCCGCCGCGGCCATGTCCTGGTCATCCGGCGTGTCCGCGGCCAGCCGCTGGGTCGCCTCGGCCAGGCTGGCCGCCCTGGCCTGGTCCCCGCCGGCGAGCGCGCCGCGGACCAGCAGCACCGCCCCGTCGGGGTCGGCGACCCCGTTGCCGAAGAGGCTCAGCTGCAGGTGCTGCTCGAGGTCGTGAACGTAGGCGTGCCGGTTCATTTCGATGCGCATAAGCTGTCACCTCGTTCGGTCCGGTGGTCGTTCCCCCCTCTTTGCTCGCCCAGCATCGCTGAGGCGCGGTCCCGGGCACACCTTCCCGGGCGGGTAAATCGGCCCGCAGCGTCGCCGGCTCGCCCCGGGGGCCGGGTGCGCGACTGGCCGCTGGCCCGCTCGACATCCTCCATACCGCGACTATCGCGAACACACGAGCGCCTGTCTTCCTGCGACCAGGTGAAACCCGGAGCTTCTTTCGGGTGATCCTGGCCCGGCCCGGGCACCTGACCGGGGGAGGCCGGGCCACCCGTGAAACTGCGGGCAGTCGCCGTGCTGGCCCGGGGTAGTCGGGGTACCGGTAAGAAACACGCCATGAACACCGCCAGCGTGTCCACTTTTCTGGACGTCCTGCTGTCTCACAGAGGACACGCAAAGGAACAAGACCGACGCCGCCGACCCCCGGCGAGGGTAGGCCCATGAACTGGGACGGTCCTGGCCTGTGCCAGTCTCAATAGGTGGTACGCGTGAACTCGTCCAATCCCGGCTCTCGCGCGACAGCTCGAAGTCAACCCGATATTCCGTCCACCGCAATATCGCGAGAAATTCTGGATGCCTTTCGCTCAACAGCCTGCGCAGGTATTCACTGTTTTCCCTGGCCTGCCCGGCGCGCCCGCTAGCTGTCACCTGCCGTCATCTCGTTCCCGGATTGTCGGCTTTGCCGGTCAGGCAGCGGCGGGCAGCGCGGCTACGGCAGGAGGGACGACAGCCTGGCCGCCGGGGAGAAGTGCCCCGGCGTCGTCGAACAGCACGATGCCGTTGCAGAGCAGGCTCCACCCCTGCTCGGGATGACTGACCACCACGTGGGCGGCCATGCGATCCGGCGCCAGTGCGTCTGGGCACGGGGGCTGGTGCTGGCACATATCGCCCTCCGGTATTGCGAGCTTTCTCCGTGGCGCCGCGGTCTCTCGCTGCCGAACGGCCGTGACGATTGATGTGTTCGATTCGCACAGTGCCGACGCCCAGGCGACCTCCAGGGAGGGCCGGTATCTCCTGCCTTGTCTAGGCTGTCCCGCTCGTCGGCACGGCCTCAGGATCTGCCGACTGCGGCTAGCGTTGGCGCCTCCCGCCCGCCTTATCCGCAGACCCGGCCTACTGCCACTATCGCGAATGCGCCGATGCCCTGTCTTCCTGCAAACAGGCGAATTCGGGGCTGCGTCCGGGCGGTTCCAGGCCCGCCGGGGCACCTGATTGGGGGAGGGCGAACCGCCCGATCGGGTGGAATCGCCTCTGAGGGGGTAGATGTAGCATCACTGGGGATCACGGACTGCCCGAGCCGCCGGGAGGCAGGTGGGGATGTGGACAACCTCCAGGAGCAACTCGCCTCGCTCCATTCCATCTCGGTCAAGATCGCCGGGATGCACGAGCTTGCCGAGATCCACGATCAGGCGCTGGGCTACTGCCTGAACCTAACCGGCTCAGAGTTCGCGTTCACCGGCCTGCTCCGCGACACAGGTGACAGCGATGCCGCCGGCGGGCTGGTAGAGGTCAGCGACCAGGTGATGGATGTCGCGGCAATCACGGGTTTCAACGCCAGCCCCGAGTTCTACCAGATGTTCCGCCTGATGGTGCTGCGCTCCAGCGTGGTCGGAGTCGTGATCAAGGAGGACCGCTGCTACCGGGCCAACGACGTGGCGGCGGACCCGCACAGCGTCGGGCAGCCCCCCGGTCACCCCCCGGTCCGCCGGTTCCTGGGTGTCCCGCTTCGGCTGGGAGACACGGTCATCGGGATGATCGGGGTGGCCAACAAGCCCGGCGACTATGACGCCGCGGACGAGCGGCTCCTGTCGACTTTCGCCGGCCAGGTCGCGGTGGCGGTCGGTAACGCCCGGCTGTATGAACGGCAGCGCCAGGTGATCGCCGAGCTCCGGCAGTTGCATGATCGCCTGACCGAGGCCGAGCGGGTTCAGCTGCTGGGGCGGGAACGCGAGCGCATCGCCGGCGCGCTGCACGACCGGATCGAGCAGGAGATCTTCACGATCGGGGTCCGGCTGAACGCGCTGCTGGAGGACCAGTCCCTCGACCACCGGGTGACCGGGCAGCTGCGCGGGCTGCGCCAGCTGGCGATCAGGGCCTCCGATGAGGTGCGCCGCGCCATCTTCGCCCTCACCGGCCCGGAACAAGATGGCACCGGCCTGACCGACCGGCTTCGCTCGCTGCTGGCCGAGCTCCAGCGAAGCTCAGGCATCCACGCTCACTTGTTTGTGATCGGCGCGCCCGGTCCCGGCGCGGCGGCCATCCACGACGTGGTCCCCCTAGTCGTGGACGAAGCCCTGGCCAATGTCAAAAAGCATGCCCGGGCCCGGACGGTGCTGGTCAGCCTCCGCTACGAACCGGACCGGCTCGACCTCGTCGTCCAAGATGACGGCGTGGGTGCGCCGGACATCGTGCTGCGCACCTTCCCGGACAGCTGCCTGCACTTCGGGCTGCGCCACATACGTCAGGTGGTGACCGGCCGGGGCGGAAGCTTCAAGGTATCCAACGGCGAGGAAGCCGGGCTGGTCCTCAGCGCCAGCCTCCCACTAAAGCCAGGCGAGAACTGATGCGAATCATGATTGTCGATGATCATCAAATCGTCCGCGAGGGCCTCAAGGCGATCCTCCAGGACGACCCGGACTTCGAGGTGGTGGCCGAGAGCGGGTCAGTCAAGGGACTCGCTCAGCTGGCGCGGAGAACCCACCCCGATATTGTGTTGCTCGATGCCCGCATGCCCGGCGGCAGTGGCGCCGACGCGTGCAGGCAGCTGACCGCGGCCAACCCGGATCTGGCGGTGCTCATCGTGTCCTCCTACTCCGACGACCAGCTGGTCGAGGAATGCATCAGGGCCGGAGCCAGGGGTTATGTGATCAAGGACATCGAGCGGCTCAGCCTGAAGGACAGCGTCCGCGCCGTATATGGAGGGGGCGGAGCCGTATCCCCGGCCATAGCCGCGAAGGTCCTCAACCGGCTGCGCACAAAGGAAGAGCTCGCCTCAACCGAGCCATCAAGCCCGCTAAGCCACACACAGCTAGAGATCCTCCGCCTCATCGCAGCCGGCTTCTCCAACCGGGAGATCGCCAGCCGCGTCCACCTGAGCGAGAACACCATCAAGTCACATGTCCAGGAGATATTCCGGAAGCTGGATGTCGGGAACCGCGTCCAGGCCGCCCTCAAAGCCAGCAAGCAGGGGTGGCTCTGAGCAGGCCGGCAGCGGCAACCCGAAGAATGCCCTACGAGCTGACGCCCTCCGCGATCAGGAGGATGCCCTTCCGCGGTCGCGGTTTCTCGCTGGCGGCAGGAGCGGGGGACCAGTTGGGCGGGACGATCCCGTTCTCCCCGTTACGCGCAGCCCTGCACGAGCCGTTGGGCAAGCTCGCCGCCAATGATCACCGTCATGACGTGCCGGAGACGCCAGTGTGGTGGATTGGCTAGCTGCGGGCGCACCGGGAGCAGCGGGCCGCGGCGGCTCCCTGTCCTGGTGACCCTGGATGACCTGCAATGGGCAAGCCCCGCCATGCCGGGCGTATCGGGATGCCGGTTCATCATCTGCCGCACAAGGCGTTCGCCGCTTCCCGCGGATAGGGCGCGTCCCAGCTTTGAAAGCGGGCCACCTGCTCAGACGAGCGGTACGCCACGAACTCCGCCACGTCACCCAGATGGAACCGGCGCAACGCCACCCGCTGCCCGGCGGCGAAGGAATCTTGCACGATCTCTTCGGCGGTGGCCAGGTCCGATACCAGCAGGGCCGCGAGCCGGACCAGTGGCCGGTAGTGCGTCTGGTACAGATCGGCCACCGCCTGGTCGGCGTCCTCATCCGCCCGGGGATGCGGGATCTGGCTGCGGATACCGGCCGGCCGCCGTGTCGTCCGGCACGCCGGCGGCTTGCCGCCTGCCCTGGTCCTCATGGTGGTTCTCCTGGTGTCCGGCCGCCGCACCGGGCGCGTCCGCGACCGCTCACAGATATGAGGCGCCAGCGCCCGAACCACCAACAACTTCCCGAGGCGGAATCACCGGTTTCTGGCCCGCTGCTCCGAGCCTGCGGCACGAGCAGGAAGGCCGGTTACCGGCTGTCCGCTGAGCGCGGACCCTCGCTCGCGCTCGTATCCAGCTCGCCACGGCGCGAGCCCAGGCTAGCGGTCGCCGGAAAGCGGCCAGGGAACTCGCCAAGCTCGGCGCTCCGCCGTATCCCCGGCCGCGGACCTGGATCAGCAAGCAGAGGTGGAGCTTCGATACGGACCCTGAGCTGCAGCTCTGGTCGAAGAAGGCGCTCCGCATGGTGCTCACCGCACCGGGGATGAGCCTTGCCGATGTCTACCGGTTCAACTCCGCGATCATGTTCTACCCGCAGCCCTTGTACGACGAGACGATGTCCTGGACCGCCCAGCAGCAGGGCACCCGGTTCGGCGTCCCGGTCTACCTGCTGCACGGGGACGCCGATCAGCACACGCTCACCAGCTTGGTCGAGGAGTACTACCCCATGATCGAGGCGCCGGCCAAGAACCTTCTGCTGCTCCCGGGCGGAGGCCACTGCGCCGTCCTCATGCAGCCTGCCGCGTTCCTGGCCGGCCTGCGTTCCTGCGCCGGCGGGGTGGTCAGCGCACCGTCGGGTACTTGCCGGCCAGGTAGCTGTTAGCGATGGCCGCGTCGATATGCCCGTGGACCGGGACGACGCAGCTGGTGGCGTCCACGCTGCCGGTCGCGACCGCCTCCAGGCACCGGGCTTGCAGCGCGAACCCGAGATCCATGGACGCGATGGAATTGCCGAGCGGCCGCGGGCCGGCCAGGTTGAACATGTGGCCGCGCGCGAGCAGGTGGACGCGCCGCCCGTCCGCCAGTTCCAGCGTGAGCAGGTCATCGGCCTACTCGCGCTGGCTCGCCACCTCATCGGCGCTGATCAGGCCCGCAGCGTCGATCTCGGCCGGGAAATGCCCGGCGTTGGCCAGGATCACGCCGTCGCGCAGCAACGGAAGATCGGCGGCGGTCAGCACGTCCCGGGCGCCGGTGACGGTGATGATGACGTCGGCGTTCGCGACGGCGACATCGCGCGGCGGCGTGCTGAACCCGTCCAGGTGCGCCCGAAGCCTGGTCACGGGGTTGACGTCGACGACGGCCACCCGGGCGCAGGCGCCGCGGAAGTTAGCCGCCACGCCGCGCCCGCACGCGCCGTAGCCGAACACGGTGACCTGCTCCCCGTTGGTGACCCGGTTGGTCATCCGCAGGAAAGACTCGACCGCGCTCTGGCCGACGGCGTGCTCGTTCTCGGCGAATTGCTTGATCGGGCTGTCGTTGATGACCAGGATCGGGCGCCTGAGCTGGCCCCGGAGCGGCTCGAGCCGCATCCGGCCCGAGGTCGTTTCCTCGGTTCCGCCCAGCAGCCCCGCGTACGGGCGGTCCAGGTACGTGGCGAACAGGTCCCCGCCGTTATCCAGGATCAGGTCCGGCTTCGCCGCCAGCACCTCGCCGAGGTAGCGGGCGTGTACCTCGGTGTCCCTGGTCGGGCCGCCGACGACGGTGATGCCCTCCGCCCGCAAAACCTCGACCGCGTCTGGCTGGGTGGTATTGAGGTTCCCGGTCGAGACGAGCCTGGCCCCTCCGTCGCGCAACGTCAGCAGGAGCGCCACGGTCTTGGCCTCGAGGTGAATGCCGGTGCCGATGGTCAGACCGTCGAACGGGCGCGTCCGCCCGAACTCCGCCGAGATCGCCCGCAGCAGCCGGCAGTGCTCCCGAACCCACTCGATGGTCAGTCACCCCTTCGCCCGCGGCCGAGAGGCCGGGCTCCGGGGAAACCGGCCTGGAGGTCAGGTTAGGGCACCCAGCAGTTCCGTCTCGGTATCCGGAGCGGTAAACGCGCCATGTGAACGCTGGTGGCCGGGGTGGCCCTTCTCGGCGGCCATCCGCGCGAGATGCACCCGCGAGCTGATGTCGAGCTTCCAGAAGACGTGGCGCAGGTGAAAGGCGACCGTGTGCGGGCTCAGGAATACCCGGCTGGCCACCTGGCGGTTGCTGAGCCCCTGGGCCACCAGGTCGGCGATGCGCCGCTCGGTGTCGGTCAGGCTGTCCCAGCCGAAGGTCGGCCTGTCCGCGTGGCTCCAATGGCAGAGGCGGGTGCCCGCCGCGCGCATGCTGTGCCGCACCCTCGCCATGCCATCGGCAGCAGCGAGCCGCTCGTAGAGGGTATGAGCCTGACGTAGCAGGGCCACCGCGTTGTCCTGATCGCCTTGCTCGGCCCAGGCGTTGCCGGCATCTTCTAGCGCCCTGGCGCGGGTTAGCGCGGCCGAGTAGCTGACCGCCGCCCGCTCCAGGGTGGCGGGGTTCTGCTCAACCAGTCCGCGGGCATGGTCGGCAGCCGCCGCCATGTCCCGGTTGCCCGGCGTGGTCGTGGCCAGCCGCTGCGTCGACTCGGCCAGGTCGGCCGCCTTCCGCTGGTCGCCCTCGGCAAGCGCGCCGCGGACCAGCAGCACCGCGCCTTCCGGATCAGCCGTCCCGCCGCCGAACAAGCTCAGCTGCAAATGCTTCTCGAGGTCTTGAACGTAGGCGTGGACGTCAATTTCCGCATGCATCAGGTCTCATCTCATCCGGCTGTGCTGCGGCCCCATACCGTCAGCTTTAGCCAGGACGGGCCCGGCCGCACCGTCCCACCCGGGCCAACCCGCTGTCCCGGCAGGACAGGGCCGCCAGCCCTGCCGGTCAGGACAGGCGCAGCGCCTGCAAGGTCCGCCACGCCCGAGTGGCAACCTGAAGATTGAACTGGACGTCGGGATGGCCGATATCGTGGCCAGAGACCTCGCGGATGCGCCGCAGACGGTACTTCAGAGTGCTGCGGTGTACCGAAAGCGCCAGGGCGGAGGCGTCGTAGTTACCGCCGCAGTCGAGGTACTTGCTCAGCGTCAGTACCAGCTGGGTGCCATGAATGGCGTCGTAGTCGATCAGCCCGCCAAGCCACTCAGCGACGAAGCGCTCCATCGCGGACGTGTCGTTCGCCGTCGCCAGTACCTTGTAGACCCCGAGATCATCGAAGATCGTGACCTGCTCGGAGCCGCGGGCCGTCTTCTGGACTCGCAGCGCCACCTCGGCTTCGCGATAGGAGTGCCGGAACTCGTCAAGCTCGCGGCAGCGGCCTCCCACCCCGATCCGGCAGTGCCCGCCGTGCAGCTCGGCGATGGTGCGGGCCCGGAACCGTTCCCAGGGCACATCCGTATCCGCCAGCATGATCACATCATGGAGCCGTGGCGCCAGCAGTGACCCTGCCCTGACGGCATGGGCGGCCCGGCTGACGGCGTGGAAGAACATGTCCATCTCGTCGTCGCTGTCGTGCGCCTCGACCACCACGACTCGGTGCGGTCGGCCCAGGTCATAGCCGAGGGCCTGGGCGTGGTTCTGCAGCACGGCCTCGTCCGCCCCTCCGACGAGGTCGAGCACGAGGTTGGTCCGCAGCCGCACATCGATCTGGGCCAGGTTTTGCAGCCGGGCGATCTCCATGGCAAGCACCGTGGTCGCATGCTCGATAGCCATCCGTTCGGTATCCCCGGCCGTCCCGTCAGGATCGCGGAGGACGAGCATGCCCACCGGGGTTCCGCCGAGCCGGGCCACCGAGACGAGGCGCTCCCCGTCCCTGACCGGGCCCGCGGCTGCCACCGCCCGGCCCAGGAGCCGATCCCGCTGATCGGGGTCATCCTTAGGATAGGGATCCGGACGGTCAGGACCCGCCCACGCCTGCAGATTGCCGAATCGGTCCTCGATGGCCGCCGGGCGATCGGTCAGCTCGTAGACCGCACGGGCGATCCCTTGCTGCCCCTCGCCGCCGAGCGCCACCTTGGTTAGCCGATCGTGAATCTCCATGCTGCGCCGCAGCGCGAGGTTAGCGACCCGCAGCTCCTCGGCCTGTTCTCGCTCCCGGAGGTGCAAGCGCACATTCGCCAGGGCCACCCCCGCCTGCTGCGCCAGCACCTGCAACAGGAACCGCTCACCGTCGGCGGGCGGGAACTTGGCCCCGACCACCAGGTAGCCGGACGGCCCATGGGGGCTTGACAGCGAAAAGGCCCACGACCATGGCACGTCGGCGAGCATGAGCTCCCCGTCTGCCGCCGGGAAGGCATCGGGAAGGTTTGCGGACATCGCCTCCTGGCTAGGCACCCGGACGTCCTGCCATTGGCCGTCGAGGAAGATGCCTTCCGTCCAACAAGGCCCTAGGGATTCGACCGCGTTCGCGACGAAATGAAGAATGCTGGCCTGGTTATCTTGCTGGGTCAGGAGCATGCCGAGGACGAGCAGGCTCCTGAGCGCGGAAAGTTGTTCACGAACAGGGCCGTCACCGCCAGGCCGGCTGCCCGGCATCGCCTAGCCAGTACCGCAGAGAAACTCGGATGGTTCAATGTGGTACGGGTTGTCGTGCACCATGCCGTCGGCGACTACCAGGAACGGCATCACAACTTCGTCCCGTCTAGCTGGGCCGCTGGGGAACGTGCAGATGTGAGTACCGCTTGGAACTGAGCGGTCCAAGACTCCGAGCGGCACGGACCCATTCATGGGCTTCTCCTCGCGACGGTAAATCTGATGGTAACGCACGTCAGCGGCCGTCCGGGAGCCCGGATCAGCCTCATGTGCCAGGAGTCGCGTCAGCCGAGTCCGCTCGGATCTGCATACCCCTAGCCGGACGTGTGATGTGGACCCGCACCGCCCGGCGCACGCTAAGAAGCGACACGAAGGCGCGTCCGGGAATGGAGTGGGCTGATGAAATCCGACACGCAGATCAGGGATGACGTCATCAACGAGCTGCAATGGGATCCGCAGATATCTGAGCCGGAAGCCATCGGCGTGGCCGTGGTGGACGGGGCGGTGACCCTGACCGGGCACGTCTCCACCTACGCCGAGAAGCTGGCCGCGGGCCGGGCCGCAGAACGCGTCTACGGAGTCAAGGCCGTGGCCAATGACCTGAAGGTCAGGCTGTCCGGCTCGCCGCGGGATGATTCCGACATCGCCCGGGCGATAGCGCACGTCCTGGAGTGGAACGTGCAGGTCCCCGAGGGGACGGTGCACGCCCGGGTGGAGAACGGCTGGGTCACACTCGAAGGGGAGGTCGACTACGAGTTCCAGCGGCGCGAAGTCGAGCGGATGGTCCGCAATGTCCGGGGCGTGATCGGCGTGACCAACTCCATTATGGTCAAGCCTGCCGTGACCCCGGAGACGGTCGAGGAGATTATCGAGGAAGCCTTCAAGCGGGAGGCAGAGGTCGACGCGCGTCACATCAAGGTTGAGGTATCGGATCACACCGTGAAGCTCTACGGGCACGTGCACTCCCTGAAGGAGGCCAACGCGGCGACGGCCGCGGCGGCCGCGGCGCCCGGCATCGCTAAGGTGGAGAGCCACCTCGTGGTCTCCCCGTAGGTCGCCGCGACCTACCCGGCTGCATCGGACGCCGCCATGAGCGCCTGCGCCGCCGGCTCCTCCGGCCCGGCCTGACCGCCCGAAGCTCGTTCCTGAGCCGGTCGAGATGGCTGATCAGCTCACCCCGCAGCGGCCACCCGACCGGCTTGGCCCTCGGGTCGGATCCCAGCAGGTCGGCGAGCCGGTCCTGCTGATCCTGCGCCGCGGCCAGGTGCCGCTCTAGTTCAGACTCCAGCAGTTCGTGGTCGGATGGATCACGCTCGGTCGCGAGGCGACCATATGCTGTGACCGCGGCCGAAAGTTCGCGAAGTACGGCCGCCAGCCTGCGCCGCGCCTCGGGAGCATTCATCGGGTTGTCGTCCCCGGCCAGCCTGGTGCTGTCAGCCAGCGACCGGGCGAGGACGCGGATCGTGGTGGTCTCATGCTCCAGTGTCTCCAGGCTGTCGCGCAGGCTCACCGGGCTGTAGGGCAGCCGCAGGCTGCGGGGATTGAGCCGAAGGCTCTCCTCGGCCTGGCGCAGCGCGTCGTCCACCCGCCGGATCTCGAGGCCGAGGGAACGCGCCTGCGCCAGCCAGTCGCCCGTGGCGACCGGGACATCCCCTTAGATGAGCCCGGCGGCCATCCGGGCCAGCAGGTCGGACATCTTGCGGCAGAGGTCTTCGATGGCCTCCTCGGCCGGCTGCACCTGCGGCGACGTGAATACGAACCCGGCTACTAGGCCCGCGGCCGTGCCGATGAACGTGTCGACGATCCGCCCGGTGGCGGCCGCCTTGGTGTCGCCCGACAGGATGAGCATCGCGCTGATGGGCACCTCGAGGGTGTTGTCGCCCAGGTGCAGCGCATACCCGATCGCCAGCGCGACCGCGATCGTGATCCCGAGGCTCCACCACGTGAACCCGACCAGCGCCGCCAGGCCCACGGCGAGCAGGACCCCGGCGACCACCGCCGCGACCCGGCTGATCGCGCTGCGCACCGTCTGGTAGAGGCTGACCTGGGCGACGAGCAGCGCGGTCAGCGGTGCCAGCACGGAATGTGAGGTACCCGGCACGGTCAGCGAGATCAGGTACGCGAAGACGGCGGTGACGGTCAGCCGGACGATGGTCTCTGCCGTGGGCTGGGTCCGGTGGCGTACCAGGGTCAGCGTCTCGGGCGCGCGCTGCGCCACGGCCCGCGCGCTAGCACTTATCTGCGTGGCCCGACGGCTGCGGATAGTCGTCCTTTCGTCGCTTGCCTGCCCGTTGTGCCAGGCTGTCTCGACCGGCGGCAGCCTGACATCCCCTGTCCGGGTAAATCGGCGTGGGCCGCGTCCGCCTCAGAACTAGCTGGTCTGATGATGTGCGGCCCACCGCCCCTGGCGAGCATGGGGATATGCCCAGCACAGGAGGATGCGAGCATGGCCGTGCAGACCGATCCGCACCTGAGCCTGGTCCGACCGGTGACACCGCGGACGCCCGAAGGCTGCGAGGAATGCCTGATCCTGGGGTCCACGTGGGTTCATCTGCGGCTCTGCCTGACCTGTGGCCACGTAGGCTGCTGCGACTCTTCCCCGCTCCGACACGCTCGCGCCCATGCCTTCGCGATCGGGCACCCCATCGTGCAGTCGTTCGAGCCGGGCGAGGACTGGCGCTGGTGCTATGTCGACGAAACCTATGTCTGAACAGCGCGCCGAACCCGGCGCTCGCGAGCATGAGCCGGCCCTTGAGTTCGGCGAGGATCTCCCGGAGACTCCTGACGTGCACGGGGCCTCTCCCCGGCTGGATGATGCCCAGATCGCGGCGCTTTCCGCGCTGGGCCAGCGCCGCGCTACGCAGCCGGGAGACATCCTGTTCCGGGAGGGAGACAGGAACTGCGACTTTTTCGTCGTCGTGGCCGGGAAAGTGGCTGCCGTCGAGGGGCACGGGACGCCGGAGGAGCACGTCATCAGCGTCCACGGTCACGGCCGGTTCCTCGGGGAGCTCAACCTGCTGACCGGCGAGGTCTCCTTTTCCACCGCCGTCGTGGTCGGTGCGGGCGAGGTACTCGCAGTACCTGCCGATCGCCTCAAAGAGCTGGTGGCCCGTGATCCCGCCATCGGTGACCTCGTCCTGCGCGCCTACCTCCTCCGCCGCTCGATCCTGATCGGGCTCGGAGCCGGGCTGCGGATTATCGGCTCGCGGTACTCTCCGGATACCCGGCGGGTACGGGACTTCGCGGCCCGTAACCGGCTTCCGGCCCGGTGGCTGGACCTGGAGACCGACCGGGCCGCCGAGGAACTGCTCGCGCAGCTCGGCGTGTCGCCGCAGGACACCCCGATCGTGATCGTGGCCGGGCGGCTGCTCCGGAACCCGAGCAACGCCGAGCTGGCCGCCGCGATCGGGCTCCCGGCGCCCAGCGCCTCGCTGGCCAGCTGCGACCTGCTCGTGGTCGGGTCAGGCCCGGCCGGCATGTCCGCCGCCGTGTACGGGGCCTCGGAAGGCCTGCGGGTCATAGTCCTCGACGGCACCGCCACCGGAGGCCAGGCCGGAACCACGTCGCGGATCGAGAACTACCTCGGCTTCCCGTCCGGCATCTCCGGCGCGGAGCTCGCGGACCGGGCGATGCTGCAGGCGCGGAAGTTCGGCGCCCAGTTCGCTGTGCCCGCCGAAGCCACGTCCATCGCCCGGGTCGACGGCCAGTACACGGTACGGGTCGGCGACGAAACCTCCGTGACGGCCCCGATGGTGGTCATCGCCACCGGCGCCAGGTACCGCCGACTTGAGGTGCCGCGGATGGAGTACTTCGAGAAGGTGAGCGTCTACTACGCCGCGTCGCAGGCGGAGGCGCAGCTCTGCCGCGGAGACCCGGTGGTGATCGTTGGCGGCGGCAACTCTGCGGGGCAGGCGGCCGTCTTCCTGGCCAGGCACGCCGCCCGGGTCACTCTGGTCGTCCGCGAGCAGGACCTGGGCGAGTACATGTCGCGGTACCTCATCGACCAGGTCCTGCGCATCCCGAACGTGCGTGTCATGCTCAACACCGAGGTGCGCGAGCTGTTCGGCGACGAGGCGCTCGAAGCTATCGCCGTCGAGGACCGGCGGACCGGCGAACGGCAGGTCCTGGCGGCGCGGGCCCTCTTCGTATTCATCGGCATGGCACCCTGCACCAGCTGGCTCGGCGACATGGTTGACGTCGACGATTACGGCTTTATCCGGACCGGAAACGACGCGTTCTCCGACGCTGGCGTGCCGGCTGGGGCCGAAAACGGCTGGCAGCGCTCGATGCTGGAGACCAGCCAGCCCGGCATCTTCGCCGTGGGTGATGTCCGCGCCGGCTCGGCTAAGCGGGTCGCCGCAGCCGTCGGCGAGGGCGCGATGGCGATCCGGCTTGCCTTCGAACGAATGCGGCCGACGTAAAACAGCACTGACCTTGACAAGGAGGCGCAGATGAATGATGGTCAGCAGGCCGACGCGGCCGACGTGCTCGCGAGCATCGGCCGTCACTGGGGCTGGATCATGGCGTTCGGGGTCCTGACGCTGCTCGCCGGCGTTGCGGTGCTGGCCTGGCCGGGCCGCACCCTGGTCGTCGTCGCGGTATTGTTCGGCGTTCAGCTGATCGTGACCGGGATCTTCAGGTTCGTGGCCGCCTTCGCGGCCGACGATCTGACCGGCGGCACCCGGGTCCTGCTCGCCGTGCTGGGCGTGCTGTCCCTGATTATCGGCCTGTACGCGGTGCGCCACGTGCTGGTCACCCTGCTCGCGCTGGCGTTGCTGCTCGGCATTTTCTGGATCGTCAACGGATCCGTGGAACTGTTCATGGCCCTGTCCCACCGGGAGATGGCGAACCGCGGCTGGTCGGCCGTAATGGGCATCTTGAGCATTTTCGCCGGCATCATAGTCCTGGCGTATCCCGGCATATCGCTGCTGGTGCTGGCGGTCGTGCTCAGCGTCTGGCTCCTTTTCTACGGCGTAATGGAGATCACCCTGGCGTTCCGGCTCCGGTCCCTCGGCCACCGGGCCAGAACCCGTCCTGTCCATGCCGTCTGAGGGAGCAGCGCCATGCCGGTAATGGGTTTGGTGAAGTTCGAGCGCTTGTTCCGTGCCGCCGGCGGCGTCACGGTCGACCGGGACGACGTCAACCGCTACCTCGACTTCGTCAACGACGCGATCTACGACCTGATGGTCATCGGCCAGGCCACCGCGAAGGCGAACGTCCGCGACGTCATCGAGCCCTGGGACCTGCCGATCACCAAGGGGCTGCAGGAGAGCATGCACCAGTTCGAAAAACTCGAAGAGGAGATCGAACTCCAGCCCATCCTCGAATCCCTGGCCGCCCGGCCACCGCTCGACGTCACGCTGGACGAGGAGACCGAGGCCCGGCTCCCGCTGATCTTCGGCGGCATCAGCGTCGCACTGGCCAAGACGTTCAAGCTCATCGACGCCGAGATGAAGGCCGTACACACCGAAGAATGGGAACGGACGTTCAGCCTCTTCCGGCTGCTGATCTAAACCGGCACCGGGGGATGCCGGAGTCAAGCGGCCTAGGGGCGGCAAGGAGCAGACGTGTTGCAAGCCCGCTTTAACCTGATAACTGCGGATCCGGACCGGATGGCGGACACGGTCGGCTACATCAAGTCCGAGATCCGCCCGGCGGTTGAGAGCCTGCACGGCAGCATGGGGATGTCGTTGTACGCCAACACCGAAGTCGGCGTGGCGGTACTCGAGTCATTCTGGGCGTCGCGCGCGGCACTGATCGCGAGCGAGCAGATTACCGCGCCACGGCGCAAGGACACGGTCCGGCGTGCCATGGGCACCGTATGCGTCGAGCGATACCGGGTTCCCGTTTTCGAACGGGAGGCGCCGCTGGATACCGGGGCGGGGCTCCGGCTGACGCGGATGGACGTGGAGGGATCGAGGGTCGAGGACGCGGTAGAAGGCTATGGGGCCACCGTCGTACCGTGGCTAGCGGAAACTGCGGGTTTTTGCGGCGCGCTGCTGCTAGTCGACTGGAACTCGGGCCATTCGATCAGCGAGACCATCTGGGATAGCCCTAAGACGCTGGCGGCCAGCCGCAGCGTTGCCGCTAGGGTCCGGGTCGAAACGGTCAAATCGACGGGGTGCGTGATCCGGGCGCTCGAGGAGTACGACCTCGTCTTCAACACTGCGCGTATCGGCGGCATGTGAATTCACGCGCGTAACCGGCCGCGGGGTGCTGTTCTTTATCCCGAACGGTCCGGGGTGGCGGCCCCGGTCACCAGCAAGCGATCCTGGACGTGCGGAGCAGGCCGCGCCCTCGCGGAGGCGCCGCCGGACCGCGCGTGCGCACGGGCCAGCGTCCTGCCGCACATCTCGGCGTAGCTGGCAAAGCCGCTCGGCGTCATCGCATCGAGGTTGACCGAGCTCTCGGCGTGCACGATCGCCCGGACCAGCCACCGGGATAGCTTTCCCCTGACCGGGGGCGGCCGGGGCAGTCCTTCGTCGTCGAGGGGCGTGGCTCTATTGATCCCATGACCCTCCTCCGCTTCCTCAGGCGGGCCGTTACCCCATGCTGCGCCCTGCTCCCGGCTGGTACTCCAGTGGGGGCCATTGGGACGCCAGGGAACTACACAAGTCAGGGATGGCGGCAGCCTCCCTGCCTCCTAGGCTTCAGCGTTGTGCCGGTTTCTAGAACAGTAAGAACAGTCAGGTTTGGCGGTATGCTCGCGCCGCTATTTCTGGTCGTGCTCGCCTGTAGCCTGACCATCGCGGCTGGGACTGTCTCCTCCAGGTCGGCATCGGCCGGGGCCCAGCGGTCCGCCCTGGCGGTCCGGCCATCGGCGTGGAATGCCTTGCTCAAGCAGGCTCGTGACCTCGGGGCGAGCCGCGCCGCCAGCGCCGACGTGCTGGTGGCGTTGCGTCAGTCAGGCCGCCCGACGGCGGTCCTGCGCTGGGCGGCCCAGCGCGGACTGCGCGCATCCTGGTTCCCTGGCCAGCCGACGGTCTTGCTGACAGCCCCTCCGGCGATTCTCGGGCGCGCGCTTGGCGTGCGCATCGATGACTTCCGGCTGACCGGACACGGAGTCTTCTACGCGTCCAGGGGCGTCAGCCACGTCCCGGCACTCCTGCGCCGCGAGGTGGCCGCCCTGGGACGCATCAGCTCGTTCGGCCAAGTACATACGGAGGGCATCCCGGTCGGGGGACTTGCCCCCGGCGGCTTCGCCGACGCTTATGACATCCGGCCGCTATGGGGACGCGGTGATCTCGGGCAGGGCGAGACCATCGTCTTCTTCGAGATAGACGGATACTCACCCGCTGACCTGGCCGCCTATGCCGCGCGCTTCGGACTGCCCCCGTTCGCGGACCCGCTCCCGCACATCGGCCCGCTGAACCTGAAGCCGGCCGGGGAGAGCGACATGGACATTGAGGCGGCGCACGGGATCGCGCCCGCCGCGAACCTGGTCTACGTGAACCTGACCTCCTTCGGCGGCAAGAACGCGTCCGCCGCGTCCCAGTTCCAGCAGGCATTCTCGACGGTGGCCCAACATTACCCGGGGGCCATCTGGAGCGTGAGCCTGGGTCAGTGCGAGGCCATCTTCTCTCCCACCGACGTGGCCGCGGTGAACAATGCCGTCAAGCTCGCCGAACAGGGCGGAACGTCGGCCTTCGTCTCCAGCGGCGACGGCGGCGGGCTCGAATGCCTGGGCGTCCACCAGCAGGACCCCCAGGTCCCGGCGCCGGGCATCTCGTTCCCGGGCGATCTTCCGCAGGTGACCAGCGTGGGCGGGACCACCCTCGCGCTGACCACGGCGGGTCAGTACCTGGGCGAGACGGCCTGGACGGAGCCGCTGCTGTCCCAGGGCTCGACCGGCGGCCAGTCGTCGCTACTGCCCGCGCCGTCGTGGCAGCAAGCTCCCGGCGTGGCCAGCCCCTATTCGGACGGAACCATCTGCGGGCAGCGGCCCGGCTCGTACTGCCGCGAGGTGCCCGACGTGTCCGCGGACGCCGCGCCGCAGACGGGGGCCGCGATCCGCTTTGCCGGCCGGTGGCTCTCCTCGGGCGGGACCTCGCTCGCGACCCCGGTGTGGGCGGCCCTCACCGCCCTTATCGACCAGTACCTCCAGTCCCAAGGCCACCAACCGGTCGGGTTCGCCAACCCGCTGCTGTACCGCCTCGCCCGTAGCTCCCCGCCGTACCCGCCGTACCACGACGTGACGGTCGGCACGAACGACCTCTACCCGGCGGGCCCCGGCTATGACATGGTCACCGGGCTGGGCACGCCCGATGCCTGGAACCTGGCCCGTGATCTTGCTCCGCTGACGGGGCGGTCATGATCCCGACGACCGGTCGCGACGATGACGCAGGCCGCGACCGGTCTTCCTCCTTCCGGACGACCGTCTGCCCGCACTGCGGGAACCGGGTCCCCGATGCGCCTTTCTGCGGAGCGTGCGGAGCGCACCTAAGGCACGCTCGGGGTCGCGGTGCCGCCACCAGAACCCACGCCCACTCCGCGTTCCCCGACGAGGGCGTGCTCCGCCTCGCCGTCGTGAGCTCGCTGTTCCCGCAGCTCGCCGGGGCATCTCGCAGTGCCTACCGGGTCGCGTTCGGCCTCATCGTTCTGCTCCTGGTGGGCCTGGCGGTGGCCGGCCTGACGGCGCCGGTGATCGCCGTCAGCGCTCTGGCGATCCCGCTGCTGTTCCTGATCTACCTGTATGAGATCGCCCCGTGGGACGCACGCTTCGCCGTCCCGACGGCGGTCATATTCCTGGCCGGGGCGGCGCTCGGGGCTGCGTGGGCGCTGCTGCTCGGGCCGGTCGTCGCCGACTCGCTGGTCCCCGGGCTCGCGGCATCGCTGACCAACGGCGGCGTGCTCGCGTCCGCGGTGGCCGTCCCCGCGATCGGCCAGTTGCTCATGCTGTTGCCAGTCGCAGTGGCGTGGCTACGGCGGCCGGACCGCAGTGAGGCGCTGGATGGCTTCACCGCCGGGGTGGCTAGCGCGCTCGGCCTGACGATGGCCGCCACCCTCACCGAACTGGCGCCGCTGCTGCGGGCCGGGAACCTCGTCCAGGGCTCCTCGGTCGTGGCCAATCTCACCGAGGCGGTCATCCGGGGGATCAGCGTCCCGCTGGTGGCGGCGGCCGCCACTGGCTACATCGGAGCGGCGCTGTGGAGCCGGCGCCGCACCGGCTCGGCGGCCGGCGGCCGCTGGTTCACCCATCCGGTCCTCGCGCTGATGATCGCCTTGGTCGTGGAGATCGGTCTCGGCTACGCCGACGACGCCGTGCTTCCGGACATCGTCCTGCTTACCGTCCACCTCGCCGCGGCGGCGCTGGCTTTGCTGGCCCTGCGGATCGGCCTGCATCACGTCCTGCTGCACGAGCAGCGGGACGTGCGGATCGGGCCGCCCCGGGTCTGCCCGCACTGCCACCGGGTCGTGCCCGCGATGCCGTTCTGCCCGATGTGTGGCGTCGCCGAGCGCGCGACCAGGATTAATCCGCACGCCCCGCCTGCCAGCGGCGAGTGGGCCCAGGACACGGCGACCGAGAACGCAGCGGCCTTCCCCGATGCCAGCCCCGAGCAGCTGGCCATCATCCGCCATCTCGGTCACCGGGGCGTCCTGGCCACCCTGATCGGCGGCCTGGCCCTGCTCACCGTGGTGCTGGTCATCCTGGGCATCACGCTGCCGCCGGCGCCGACGACGCCGTGCACGTCCCTGCAATGCCTGGTGCCGTTCGGCACCCCGGCCCACCTCCCGCAGGTGTACACCAGCGCCGAGGGCTGGAGCGTGCAGTGGTACCCGGCGAGCGCGGTCTTCAGCCAGGACCCCCCCACGACCTCGGCCTCGGCCTCGGCTGACCAGCTACGGCTCGACTTCACCAACCCGGCCGCGCCGGCGCAGGACGGCGAGCTGGCCTTCGTCGGCGGCCCCGCCCAGGGCGCGAGCGCCAATCAGCTCGTCACCTCGCTGCAGCAGGCCAACGCACCCAACGCCGTCCCCGACTACGTCGTGCCCGGCGCCAGCGTCGGTTACATGCCCGGCTACGGCGAAGCCTTCCAGACGACGCCGAACAGCGCGGACGGTAACCCGGTCAAGTTCGAGGTAGTCATCATCTGCGCTATCCGGCACGGCTACGCGATCTGCACCTACGCGGTAGGCCCCCAGGTTGACCTCAACCGCATCGTGAACCATCCCACCGAGGCCAAGCTCGCCCTGGCGCTGTGGGCTGACCCCGATGTGAACGGCGTCCGCTGGAAGGGCGAAAGCCTGCCCTGAATAAGCGGTTTAAGGGGTATTCAGTTAACCGGACCAGCCGCAAGGTCTTGGTGCGCCTAGCTGCCATGACCACAGCATCTAGCGGTCTGTTCTCATCTGGTCCGCTCAAGTGAATAGCCCAGAGCGGTTTATACACAGATGCGGGATGTGGCCACCTGGTGCCTGATGCAGCGTGGGATACCTCACCGCACTGTCACCTGCACTGTTTCGACTAAGCCGGCAGGGAACCTGGAGCGGAAGGGAGAAGAACATGACCGTTGTCGTTGGCGTTGATGGCTCCGAGCCCTCCAGGGTGGCTCTCCGGCTAGCCGCGCAGGAGGCTCACTGTCGTCAGGTCCCCCTCGTCGCGGTGTCCGCCTACGAACCGCCGCTCGGCACCCCGAGTGGCGGCTTTCCGGTTGCCGCGTTGCATACCGATGAAGAGGAACGGGCCACGGCCGAGTCAGCACTTCGCGACACCGTCCACAAAGAGCTCGGTGACCAGGCGGGACAGACAGACCTACGCGTTTCGGCAGGACTTGCCGGACGCGTCATCATCGAGACGGCCCGCCAGACGCATGCCCAGCTGATCGTACTGGCGGCCAGCCCGGGCAAATCCATGCTGCCCGGGACCGTCAGCCAGTACGTCCTTCTCAAAGCCGAGTGCCCCGTCATGCTCGTACCGAGCGATGGCACGGGCGGCAAGCACTCCCACGACGAGACAGTCGGCTGAGGAGGTCCCACCATGACCACCGTCGCCACGCAACAACAGCAGCCGATCCGGAGCACGATCCCGGCCCGCCTCGACCGCCTGCGCTGGTCGCCGTTCCACACCCGCCTGGTCCTCGGCCTCGGCACCGCCTGGGTTCTTGATGGCCTGTCGGTCACGATCGCCAGCTCGGTAAGCAGCAAGCTCACCCAGCCCAACACGCTTAACCTGACCACCACGCAGGCGGCCTCCATCGGCACCGTCTACCTCGTCGGCGAAGTCGTCGGGGCACTGGTGTTCGGGAGGTTGTCCGACCAGCTCGGGCGCCGGAACCTGTTCATGTGGACCCTCGCGGTCTACCTGGTCGGCACCGGCCTCACGGCGCTGACCCCGAGGGGAGCGGACTGGATCATCTACCTCTTCGCGACACGGTTCATCGCCGGCACGGGCATCGGCGGCGAGTACTCGGCTATCAACTCGGCAATCGACGAGATGATGCCCGCACGCTACCGCGGGCGCACCGATATCTGGATCAACGGCACGTACTGGCTCGGGGCCATCCTCGGTACATTCGCCTCCTTCCTGCTGCTCAATTCGCTGCGGCCGGCCGAGGGCTGGCGGGTAGCGTTCCTTGTCGGGCCGGCTCTTGCTTTCGTAATCCTCTTTGTGCGGCGCAATCTCCCGGAAAGCCCACGGTGGCTCATCGCGCACGGCCGCGTAGAAGAGGCCGAGGAGCAGATGAGGCGCATCGAGGAAATCGCGATGCGGGACGGGCAGCACCTCGAGCCTGTGCCCGAAAGTGCCGCCATCGTCATCAAGCCTCAGAAACGGTACGGGTACCTGACGCTGCTCCGCGTGGCATTCGGTCGGTACCCCCGGCGGGCGATCCTCGGTGCCACGCTGATGATCACCCAGTCCTTCCTGTACAACGCGATCTTCTTCACCTACGCCCTCGTGCTCACCAAGTTCTACCACGTCAGTAACGATGCGGTTCCGCTGTACGGTCTCGCGTTCGCGGTCGGTAACCTGGCCGGCCCGCTGCTGCTGGCCCCCTTGTTCGACAGCCTCGGGCGCAAGAAGATGATCTCCGGCACGTACCTGATTTCTGGAGCCCTGCTGGCCTTCAGCGCCTGGCTGTTCGACGCGGGGGTGCTGCACGCGGCGGGGCAGACCTTCATCTGGATCGTCATTTTCTTCTTCGCGTCCGCCGGTGCGAGCGCGGGCTACCTGACGGTCAGCGAGATCTTCCCGATCGAGATCAGGGCCGAAGCTCTCGCGGTCTTCTTCGCGATTGCCCAGATCTTCGGTGCCATCGGGCCAGCCTTCTATGGCGTGCTGATCGGCAACGGCACAAGCCGCACCGGCCTCGCCATCGGATACCTGGTCGGCGGCGGCATCATGATCATCGGCGGACTGGTCGAGATCGCGTTCGGTGTTAATGCCGAGGGCAAACCCCTGGAGGAAATCGCCGCACCACTCAGCAAGGTCGACTCCTAGCGATGGCTGTCACGGCCGCCAGCGGTATCCTGGTTTCAGCCCGGCACCGCGCCGGCGCCTGAGCCGCCCCAGCATGCCGAGCGACAGTTGGTGCCGCTCGGAGCGCTATCCGGTGGCAGCTCGGTAGACGATTAGCCGCTGCCGGTGCTTGCCCTGGGTAAAGCCGGATTCGGCGGTGGCCACCTCGCCGTCGACGGACAGCCAGATGGGCTGGCCGTCGGCCGGGCTGACATCGACAGATCCGGCCAGCCACGAGTAGTAGACCCGGCAGCGGCTCAGCGTGCCGGTCAGCACCGCGGCCACCAGGCGGGACCTGGCCAGCCGCCGGGCCTCGACGATACGGACATCGAGGCGGCCGTCGGAGAGATCCGGGCGGTAGGCGGGGGCCATCCCCTGGGGCTCGTACCGGCAATTGCCGGCGAAATACAGCCACAGCCGCCGGCGCCTGCCGTCCAGGATCAGCTCGTGCGGCCGGCTACGGCGCAGTACCTTGATGAGCCCGACGACCTCCGCCGCGTGCTTGCCTAGCCCGCGCCTGCCCAGCAGGCCCTCGAGCTCTTGCCTGGCCTGCACGAGGTCCACGTACACGCCCGTGCTCGACGTATTGACAAACGGCCGGCCCGCCGCGATGCCGACGTCGACCAGCACCGCCTCGCCAGCCCGCAGTGCGGCCACAGCGTCGCGGGCGGACCGGAGCCCCAGGTCGGCGGCGAAGTGGTTGAACGTGCCGGCCGGAATCACCAGCAGCGGCAAGCCGGTTTCCAGCGCGATCGCCGCCCCGGTGCGAACGGTGCCGTCGCCGCCCGCCACCCCGAGTATCCGTGCTCCCGCCGCAGCGAGGCGCAACTGTGCCGCGAAGTCCTGGTCGGCGTCCGTCTCGATCACCGTGGCCTTGGGAAGTTCCGCCGCCAGCCAACTGGCCAGCCTCGACGAGGCCGTCCCCGCTGAGGTGTTCACCAGCAGGGCCAGGTCTTCCCCGGCCGGGGCGGCGGGTGCCTGCCGGCGCGGCCGGATCGCCATGGCGGGCATCAGCGGCCGCCGCGGCCACCAGCGCAAGGTCATCACACCAGCCATGGCCCCGATGGCGGTCCCGGCGAGCACATCCGACGGGTAGTGCACTCCCGTCGCTACCCGGGACGCACTCACCGCCGCGGCAAGGGCGATGGCGGGCCCGGCCAGGGACGGTTTCTCGATCGCGACGCCGGTGGCGAACGCCGCGGCGTTCGCAGCGTGCCCGGAAGGGAAGGACGGGCTCGACGGCCGTGGCAGCCGCCTGGCGGCGGGAACCTGGACATCGGGACGGCGGCGACCGGACAGGCCCTTAGCGACAACGTTGGCCGTCACGCTGGCCGCCGCCAGGCCGCCCAGGTCCCGCCACGCGGCCCGCCGGGCCCACCGGTCGCCGGTGGCCCACCCTGTGGCCCATAGGGCGCCGGCCAGCACGATCCACAGAACGCCGCGGTCGGCCAGCCGCGGCACTGTGGGCATGACGCGATCAAGCGTCCGGGAATCCGTCTCCGCAATGCGCTGAGCGGCGGCCAGGTCGGCCGCCGCGAACCGGCGTCTGGGGCGTGGCTTCCTGCTCAGGCCTGGCTCCCGGTAGCCTGGCTCCCGGCCGGGGCCGGTGACTGCTCCCAGGTCGGTGCGGACGGGTCGTCCCCGTGCAGGGCCTTCATCAGCTCCTGCTCCTGCTCGCGGCTGAGCGAGGTCCGCAGCACCGTCCCGCCGTAGGGCCGCAGCGCTTCCTCGAACTTGTCCGGGGTGACCTTGCGGGCGATCACCAGTATCGCCGAGGTCCCGGGCTGCACCAGATCCTGAACGCGCTGCCTGAAGTCCTCCTTGATGCCGAGATCCCCGGCCGCGCCAAGCGCCGCCCCCATGATCCCTCCTGCCACGCCGACCAGCGGCGCGATCGGCCACAGGAATATCAGTCCGATCAGCACGCCCCAGAAGAAGCCACTCAAGGTGCCCCAGGCCACCGCGTGATGGGCCGGCGTCGTGACGCGCAGCTTGCCGTTCTTGTCGCGCCTGATGATGGCAGCATCCTCCAGCTCCACCACAAGGTCGTTCTGTAGTTTTACGAGCTCTTCCCAGACTTGCTGGGCCCTGTTCTCGTCCGGGTAACCGATGACGATCAAGTCACTCATGGGACCTCCTCTGACAGGCAGAACCGCTCGCACTCCGGCTTACACGGACAGCGTCGCCGTGGGGATGGCCGCGCACATCCTCCGGCCGGGTAGTTAGCCGCCTGCGGCGCGGCCCTGCGGGGGGCACCGGCCGGCGTGAGCCGAGGACTACCAACATGGTGGATGTGGCCGTCTGCGCAGGCGGGGAGCCTGGCACTAGGCACGCGGTGCGATCGTGCTGGCCGCCGGGCCAAACGCGCGCCGCACAGCCGAGGTACCCGACAGTCTCAGCGATAGGAGGCCAGCCATGGCATCGCTCCCGGTCCGCCGAAGCGGGCGCAACCAGACCCTCATGAACCCGACCCGTGAGTTCGAGGACATCTATGACCGCATGGGCCAGCTGATGAACTTCGCTTTCGGCGGCCTGACCCCCGTCGCGGCACTGGCCGACATGCCGTGGGCCCCGCTAGGCGACGTGTCCGAAACCGACGACGCCTACATCGTTCGCGTGGAACTCCCCGGCGTGAACAAGGACCAGGTCGACGTGCAGCTCCAGGGCGGAGAACTGGTCGTCACCGGCGAGATCCCGGAGGATTCCGGAAAGGGCCGCCGCCACCGCAGCTCGCGCCGCACCGGCCGGTTCGAGTTCCGCGCCTTCCTGCCCGGCGACGTCAACCCCGAGGGGGTAACTGCGCAGCTCTCCGACGGGGTTCTGACGGTCACCGTGCCCAAGGCCGAGACCGCCAAGCCGCGCAAGATCGAGATCACTGGCTGACTTTGCCGGTTTCCGCGTGCTCCCGGAGCAGCGTACGGCGCCGGGAGCATGCGGCCCACCCGTTCGGCGAGGCCGCGGTGGCCTGAGCACCGAGGCGCGCAGACCTAACAGGAGGCAGTGATGGCAGTTGCAGTCGGCATCGATCTCGGCACCACCAACTCCGTGATCTCAGCGACGGTGGCGGGCCAGCCGACGGTGATACCGAACGCCGAGGGATCACGGACGACCCCCTCGGTGGTGGCCTTTACCCCGCAGGGCGAGCGCCTGGTCGGCCAGCTCGCCCGCCGGCAGGCGATCTTGAATCCGAAGGGGACGATCTATTCCGCTAAGCGGTTCATCGGGCGACGCTATGACGAGGTCAGCAGCGAGCTGAACGCCGTATCATTCGACGTCGTCCCCGGGCCCGACAGCGCGGTGCGGTTCAAGATCCAGGGCCGGCTGTACGCGCCCGAGGAAATCTCCGCGCTCGTGCTCCGCAAGCTCGTCGAAGACGCGGCGAAATTCCTCGGCGAGAAGATCACCGAGGCCGTCATCACGGTGCCGGCTTACTTCAACGACGCGCAGCGCCAGGCGACCAGGGACGCTGGCCGCATCGCCGGGCTCGAGGTGCTCCGCATCATCAACGAGCCCACCGCCGCGGCGCTTGCCTACGGCCTGGACAAGAAGGGCAGCGAGACCGTCCTGGTCTACGACCTGGGCGGCGGAACCTTCGACGTGAGCATCCTCGACATCGGCGACGGCGTGGTCGAGGTGCGCGCCACCGCGGGTGACACCCACCTGGGCGGGGACGACTTCGACCGCCGCATCGTCGACTACCTGGCCGACCAGTTCCAGCGCGACAACGGCATCGACCTGCGGGCCGATCCGCAGGCGCTGCAGCGCCTGTTCGAGGCGGCCGAGAAGGCAAAGGTCGAGCTGTCCTCGGTGACCCAGACGACCATCAGCCTGCCGTTCATCACCGCCGATGCCTCGGGACCCAAGCACCTCAACACGACGATGATGCGCTCGACCTTCGAGCAGATCACTGCCGATCTCGTCGAGCGCACGACGGGACCCGTCCGGCAGGCCCTGGCCGACGCCAAGCTGACGGACGCCGATATCGACGAGGTCATCCTGGTCGGCGGCGCCACCCGGATTCCGGCCGTGCAGAACCTGGTACGGCGGCTGACGGGCGGCAAGGACCCGAACATGACCGTCAACCCGGACGAGGTCGTCGCCATCGGCGCGGCGGTGCAGGCGGCCGTGCTCAAGGGCGAGCTCAAGGACGTCCTGCTGCTCGACGTGACGCCGCTCTCGCTCGGCATCGAGACCCTCGGCGGGGTCATGACCAAGGTGATCGAGCGCAACACCACGATTCCGGCTCGCCGTACCGAGGTATTCAGCACGGCCGAAGACAATCAGCGCGCGGTCGACGTGGTGATCCTGCAAGGGGAGCGGGAACGCGCCGCGGACAACCGGGTCCTCGGCCGGTTCCGGCTGGAGAACATCAGGCCCGCCCCGCGTGGGGTGCCGCAGGTCGAGGTCACGTTCGACCTCGACGCGAACGGGATCCTGAACGTCTCGGCCCGGGACAAGGACACCGGTACCGAGCAGCGGATCACGATCAGCGAGAGCTCCAACCTGGACAAGTCCGAGGTGGAGCGGATGATCTCCGACGCCGAGCAGCACCGCGACGAGGACCGGCGGCTGCGCGAGGTGACCGATGCCCGCAACGAGCTCGACACCGTGGCCTACCAGGTGGAGCGCGTGCTGGCCGAGCGCGGCGACACGTTGCCCGTGCACGAGAAGGCCCGGGCCGAGAACCTGGTATCTGACGCCCGCCAGGCGCTCAAGGAAGACACGCCGATAGACCGGCTGCGGATCCTCACCGACGAGCTGAAGCAGGTCTACATGATCATCGGCGCGCCGCCGACCGGTCCCGAGCCGGAGGTCGAGCCGGAGCTCCCGCCCCGCGGTGGCGACGATGACGTGATCGACGCCGAATTCACGCCCAGTGAGTGAGAAAGCCGGTGAACCAGACGACTGGAAGCAGCACGGCGGGAAGCGGCGACGTGGGGCCAGATCCCGGCGCCGCCGCTCCGCCCGCCCCTCCGCACGATGCCACGGCCGCTGAGCTCGAGGCCCGAATCGTCGAGCTCGAGGCCCGGATCGCAGAGCAAGACGCCCGGATCGCCGAGCTTGAGGACCTGCGTATGCGCGCCCTAGCCGACCTCGACAACGTGCGCAAGAGATGTGCCGACCAGGTCAGCCGCGTCCAGGCAGAGACCAGGGCCGCCGTGGCCAGCGAATGGCTGCCCGTCGTGGACAACCTCGACCGCGCCCTGGCGCATTCCACGGCCGATCCGGCCTCCATCATCGATGGGATCAGGGCGGTCCGGGCTCAGGCCCTAGAGGTGCTGGCCCGCCTGGGTTTCCCCCGCCGTGACGACCGTGGCGCCAAGTTCGATCCGGCCAGGCACGAGGCTATCGCCTCCAGGCCAGACCCCGGTGCCGAGGACGGCTCGGTCGTCGAGGTCATCCGGCCGGCCTACGGCGAAGGAGACCACCAGCTGCGGCCGGCGCAGGTGGTAGTGGCCAGGGCGCGCTGATGGCCGACGGCGAGGACTTCTATCAGATCCTGGGTGTGTCGAGGGATGCCAGCCAGGACGAAATCCAGCGCGCCTACCGCAAGCTCGCCCGTACCTATCACCCGGACATCAACCGCGACCCAGGGGCGGAGGACCGGTTCAAGGAAGTCTCGGAGGCCTATGACGTCCTCTCCGATCCGCAGACCCGGCGCCGCTACGACGCCTTCGGGCGCGACTTCCGCCAGGTTCCCGAGGACGTAGACCCGGAGATGTGGCGGCGCAGCCGGGCCGGAGCCGGCGCCGGCGCCGGAGCTGGCCGGGCCCGGAGCGGTGGCGGAACCAGCGGGTTCGGCTTCAGCAGCGCCGACGGCGACATCGACATCGAGGATCTTCTGGGCGGTATCTTCGGCGGCCGTGGCGGCGGGTTCGGGTCCCGGCGGGGCTGGGGGCCGATCCCCGGCGCTGACCAGGAGGCCGAGATCGAGCTCACCGTCGAGGAGGCCTACCAGGGCGGCCGCCGGTCCATCACGCTGTCAGGTGGTGACGGGACCCGCCGGTCCTTCGAGGTTACGATCCCGCCTGGGGTAACGGACGGGCAGCGGATCCGGCTGGCCGGGCAGGGTGGTCGCGGCAGCGACGGGGCGCGTAACGGTGACCTATACCTCGTCGTGCGGATCGCTCCGCACCCGAGATACCGCCTCGAAGGCCGCGATCTCTACGTCGAGCTGCGGCTCGCGCCGTGGGAAGCCGCCCTCGGCACGTCGGTCGCCCTGGACACCCCCGGCGGCGAGGTCAAGGTCAAGGTCCCGGGCGGCACGTCCAGCGGCAAGCGGATCAGGCTGCGGGGCCGCGGCCTGCCCAATCCGAAAGGCAAGGCGGGCGATTTGTTCGCGGAGGCAAGGATCATGGTACCGGCCCGGCTCTCGCGCGCCGAGCGGCGGCTGTTCGAGCAGCTGGCCACTGAATCCAACTTCCATCCGAGGGCCCAGCAGTGAGGCACAGCCGTGAGTGAGGACACAGCAGTGACGTACGCCATGGTCCGCGCCACGCGGCTGAGCCTGGAGGAATTCGCCGTGGTGACGGGCCTGCACCCGGACCTGGTCCGCAAGCTCGTCGCCCTCGGACTGATCGATGCCCGCCGCGACTCAGCGGGCGAGCTCTGGTTCTCCCGGAGCCAGCTCGCGGCGGTGGCGCGGGTGCAGCGCCTGCGCGCGGGCTTCGCCCTCAACTACGCGGCCGTCGGGCTCGTCACCGACCTGCTCGACCGGATCGCGGTACTCGAAGCGGCCCTGCGCGGGGCCCGACGGCCAGGAAGGTAAACATGGACCCGAGCCACCTGACGCAGAAATCGCAGGAAGCACTGCACGACGCGCAGACCAAGGCGCTTCGCTTCGGGCACACCGAGGTAGACGGCGAGCACCTGCTGCTCGCGCTGCTGGACCAGTCCGAGGGCATCGCTCCCCGGCTGCTCGCCCAGGCCGGGGCGGATCCGGACCGGCTGCGGAAGGCATTGGAGGCTGAGCTCGCCAGGCGCCCCCGGGTCAGCGGCCCGGGCGTGAACCCGGGGCAGGTCAACATCACCCAGCGGCTCGCCCGCCTGCTCGACACCGCCGAGCAGGAGGCGCGCGGGCTCAAGGACGAGTACGTCTCGGTTGAGCACCTCATCCTGGCGCTGCTCGCGGAGGGCCCGACGACCTCGGCCGGCCGACTGCTGCAGCAGGAGGGCGTGACCAGGGACGGCTTCCTGCAGGCGCTCACCAAGATCCGCGGCAACCAGCGGGTCACCTCGGCCATGCCGGAGGTGGCCTATGAGGCCCTCGCCAAATACGGCCGGGACCTGGTCGCTGAGGCGGCCAGCGGCAAGCTCGACCCGGTCATCGGCCGCGACGCCGAGATCAGGCGGGTCATGCAGATCCTGTCCAGGAAGACCAAGAACAACCCGGTCCTGATCGGCGATCCCGGCGTGGGCAAGACCGCCATCGTGGAGGGCCTGGCGCAGCGGATCACCCGCGGTGACGTCCCCGAGGGCCTGCGCGACAAGACGATCTTCAGCCTCGACATGGGCGCCCTGGTGGCGGGGGCCAAGTACCGGGGCGAGTTCGAGGAGCGGCTCAAGGCCGTCCTGTCCGAGGTCACCGCGGCGGCCGGACGCATCCTGCTGTTCGTGGACGAGTTGCACAACGTGGTGGGCGCGGGAGCCGCCGAAGGCTCCATGGATGCGGGCAACATGCTCAAGCCGATGCTCGCCCGCGGCGAGCTGCACATGATCGGCGCGACGACGCTGGACGAGTACCGCAAGCGTATCGAGAAGGACGCGGCTCTTGAGCGCCGGTTCCAGCCCGTCATGGTCGACGAGCCGTCCGTGGAGGACGCCGTCTCGATCCTGCGCGGCCTGCGGGAGCGCTTTGAGGTCTTCCATGGCGTGAAGATCGCCGACAGCGCGCTGGTCACCGCGGTGACGCTCAGCCACCGTTACATTTCCGACCGGTTCCTGCCGGACAAGGCGATCGACCTGGTCGATGAGGCCTGCGCGATGATCCGCACCGAGATCGACTCGATGCCGGCCGAACTCGACGAGCTCACTCGTCGGGTGATGCGGCTGGAGATCGAGGAGGTCTCGCTGGCCAAGGAGAGCGACCAGGCGAGCAAGGCGCGCCTGGAGGACCTCCGCAAGGAACTGGCGGACCTGCGGGCGCAGGCCGACGCGCTGCGGGCTCAGTGGGAGGCCGAGCGCCAGGCGCTGCGCCGGGTGCAGGCGCTCCGCGAGCAGATCGAACAGGTGCGGCAGGAGGCCGAGCAGGCCGAGCGCGACTACGACCTGAACAAGGCGGCGGAGTTGCGCCTGGGCAAGCTGCCTGAGCTGCAGCGGCGGCTCGAGGCCGAGGAGGGGCGGCTCGCGGACAAGCAAGGCGGCACCCGGCTCCTGCGCGAGGTCGTGACCAGCGAGGAGATCGCCGCGATCGTCTCCCGCTGGACCGGTATCCCGGTCACCCGCCTGCAGGAGGGCGAACGGGAGAAGGTGCTCCGCCTCGACCAGATCCTGCACGAGCGGATCGTGGGCCAGGACGAAGCCGTCCGGCTCGTTGCTGACGCCATCATCCGGGCCAGGTCGGGGATCAAGGATCCGCGCCGGCCGATCGGGTCGTTCATCTTCCTCGGCCCCACCGGCGTCGGCAAGAC
>Ga0116215_1000396_pt1 | contig 34201 bp, 26 predicted proteins | sample Sb_taG_7_FD_89698 | JGI IMG/M metagenome (GOLD analysis project Ga0116215, IMG submission 89698) | Peat soil microbial communities from Weissenstadt, Germany - Sb_50d_2_FS metaG | ecosystem: Environmental > Terrestrial > Soil > Wetlands > Peat | place: Germany: Weissenstadt | collected 2010-09-21
GCGATTGATTTGTGGTGATCGCCGGTGAGCTGTCGTTCTCCTCGGGGCCGGAGCTGATCGCCGAGCGCCTGCTCGAAGCGCTCGATCAGCCGTTCAAGCTCGCGGGCGCCGCCAACACCACGTTGAGGATGACCGCCAGCATCGGCATCGCCGCGGGCGAGCGCCAATCCGCCGAGGAACTGCTCCGCGACGCAGACATCGCGATGTACCAAGCCAAGTGGGACGGGCGCCACCGCTACGTGCTGTTCGAGTCGGGGATGCAGACGGCGGTGCAAACGCGCATGGAGCTCGAGATGGACCTCCGCATTGCGCTCGAGAACAGCGAGTTCTTCCTCGTCTATCAGCCCACCTTCGACCTGCACGACATGAGCCCCACGGGCATGGAGGCGCTGATCCGCTGGCGCAGCCCCACGCGCGGGCTGGTCCAGCCGAACGATTTCATACCGCTGCTCGAGGAGACGGGGATGATCGTCGCGGTCGGGCAGTGGGTGCTGCTCGAAGCGTGCCGCCAGACCGTGCAGTGGCGCGAGGCTGGCCACAAGGTCGGCGTAGCCGTCAACGTGTCCGCGCGCCAGCTGGACAGCGACGAGTTCATCACCGATGTCGCGTGCGCGCTGAGCGACAGCGGGCTCGACCCGGATGCGCTCACGATCGAGATCACCGAGACGGCCCTGATGCGCGACATCGAGCGGACGGTGGAGCGCCTGGCGCGCATCAAGGAGCTCGGCGTGCGTATCGCGATCGACGATTTCGGCACCGGCTACTCCTCGATGGCGCACCTGCAGCGCTTCCCCGTCGACGCGCTGAAGATCGACCGCTCGTTCATCACCCAGATGACGAACAACCAGGAGGGCGAGACGATCATCCGCACGCTCGTGGCGCTCGGCAAGGCGCTGTCGATCAAGACCTTTGCCGAGGGCATCGAGCAGGTCAACGAGCTGACCCTGCTTCAGGGAGAGCGCTGTGAGTGCGGACAGGGGTTCCTGTTCGCCCGTCCGCTCGAGGTGGCAGATGCGGGGCCGTTCCTTGACACGTGGGCGCCCGGCGAGGTGCTCGTCGCCGGCTGAGGAGCTACAAGCGCGCAGCGGCGCCCGATCTGAGCCGCTCGCGCCGGTGCTGCGGTTATGGTCGTGTCACGATGCGCGACCACGAAGCGATCTGTGGCGACGCGGTCGAGCTGCTGGCGGACGTTCCCGCCGGCTCGGTGGACCTGATCTATCTCGACCCGCCGTTCGGCACCGGCTCAACACGCCGCGCCAGGCAGCGCCACACCGGTGCGAAGGCCCACTTCGAGGACCCTTCGCTGAGCGCGCATGCCTACGTCGACTGGCTGCGCTCGCTGCTCACGCCCGCGCTGCTCACGCTGAAGCCCAGCGGCGCACTGTTCGTCCACTGCGACTGGCGCGCCTCGCATCACATTCGCGTGCTGCTCGATGAGCTGCTCGGCACCGCGAGCTTTCGCAACGAGATCATCTGGCACTACCGTCGCTGGACGGCTGCGAGCGCGTCCCTGCAGCGCCTGCACCAGACGATCTACTACTACGCGCGCTCACCCACGCACGCCCCGGCGATCCCCCTGATCCCCTACTCGCCGACCACCAACCTCGAGCAGATCTGGCAGGCGCGCACGCGCAGCGCCGAGCAGGTCTCGGTGTACGCGCGCGAGGGCGCGCAGCCCCGCAACGCCGGCGCCAAGCGCGGGGTGCCGCTGGGCGACGTGTGGGAGATCCCACCGCTGAACCCGAAGGCGCGCGAGCGCGTCGGCTATCCGACACAGAAGCCGCTCGCGCTGTTGGAAAGGATCGTGGCGATCGCCTCACCCGCGGGCGGGCTCGTACTTGATCCCTGCTGCGGAAGCGGCACCACGCTCGTGGCGGCCAAGCTCCTCGGCCGGCGCGCGCTCGGCTTCGACACGGCCTCGCTAGCGATCGAGCTGACGCGCAGACGTCTGGCGGCACCGGTGCGCAGCACCTCGGAGGTGATCGACGGGCGAGACGCGTTCCGGCGACGCTCGAGCTCCGCGGATCACGAGGCTACGCTCGCGCTGCTGCGAGCGCACGCGGTCCAGCGCAGCAGCGTGATCCACGGCTACCTCTCCCCCGCCGGTCTCGATCGCCTGGGCCTGCCGTGCACGTGGTCGGTGCCGCTCGCGCTCGTCGAAGGCGACGCCGCGCAGGTCAGCGAGCACACGCGCGCGCTCGCCGCACTGGTCGCAAGCAAGCGCGCGCACGCCGGCCTCGTGCTCGCACGCCCGTGGCAAGCGGCGCGCGGCGCGCAGCGGCCGACCGGTCGCGTCGTGCAGGCGCCGTGGCCCGCGGACGAGTGCGAGCTCGACGCGGTCGGCAATGCGGCGCGATACCTCGTGCAGGCCGACCCCAATGTGGTCCAACGAACCTAAGGGGTTGGCAGGCGCGTCACACTCTCTTCAGCTCGCGGTAGCGGCGGATCAGCGCGTTGGTCGAGCTGTCGTGCGCCAGCGCCGGCTCCTGCGCTGACTCGAGCTCGGGGATGATCGCCTTGGCGAGCACCTTGCCGAGCTCGACACCCCACTGGTCGAAGGAGTTGATGCCCCACACGGTGCCCTGGGTGAACACGCTGTGCTCGTAGAGCGCGACGAGCGCACCGAGCGTACGCGGCGTCAGCTGCTCGGCGAGGATCACGTTGCTCGGACGGTTGCCATCGAACACCCGATGGGGGACGACTGTGGCGTCGGCTCCCTCCTCGCGCACCTCCTGCTCGGTCTTGCCGAACGCCAGCGCCTGCGCCTGCGCGAACACGTTGGACATCAGCAGGTCGTGGTGGTCGCGGATCGGGTTCAGCGACTTGCCGAACCCGATCAGGTCGACGGGGATCAGCTCGGTGCCCTGGTGGATCAGCTGATAGAAGCTGTGCTGCCCGTTGGTGCCCGGCTCGCCCCACACGATCGCGCCGGTCTGGTAGTCCAGGGCGCTTCCGTCGAGCGTCACGTGCTTGCCGTTGGACTCCATCGTCAGCTGTTGCAGGTAGGCGGGAAAGCGCTTCAGGTACTGGCTGTAGGGCAGGACCCCGAGCGTCTGCGCACCGAAGAAGTCCCCGTACCAGACCGCCAGCAGCCCCATCAGCGCGGGCAGGTTGCGCTCCAGGGGCGTCGTGCGGAAGTGCTCGTCCATCTCGTGAAAGCCGGCGAGCAGCTCGCGGAAGCCATCGGGGCCGACGGCGATCATGGTCGAGAGGCCGATCGCCGAGTCCATCGAGTAGCGGCCGCCGACCCAGTCCCAGAAGCCGAACATGTTCTCGGTGTCGATGCCGAACTGCGAGACCGCCTGCGCGTTGGTGGAGACGGCGACGAAGTGCCTGGCGATCGCCGACTCCTCGGTGAGCGCCGCGAGCGTCCATTCGCGTGCGGTGCGCGCGTTGGTCATCGTCTCGAGCGTGGTGAACGTCTTGGAGGAGACGATGAACAGCGTCTCCTCCGCCGCGAGGTCGCGGGTCGCCTCGGCGAAGTCGGTCGAGTCGACGTTCGAGACGAAGCGCAAGACGAGGTCTCGTCTGCTGTAGTGGCGCAGCGCCTCGTAAGCCATCACCGGCCCGAGGTCCGAGCCGCCAATGCCGATGTTGACGATGTTGCGGATCGGCTTGCCGGTGTGCCCCTTCCATTCGCCTGAGCGAACGCGATCGGCGAACCCGGACATCCGCTCGAGCACGCCGTGCACCTGCGCGACGACGTCGACGCCGTCCACGATCAGCGAGCGCTCCTTGGGCATTCGCAGCGCCACGTGCAGCACGGAGCGCTTCTCGGTGACGTTGATCCGCTCTCCGGCGAACATAGCCTCGGTGCGCTCACGCAGCCGACATTCCTCGGCCAGCGCCGCCAGCAGCGCGATCGTCTCGTGGGTGATGCGGTTCTTGGAGTAGTCGAGGAACAGGCCGGCGCCCTCAGCCACCAGCCGCTCGCCCCGCTGCGCGTCACCGGCGAACAGCTCGCGCAGGTGCAGGCCTTCGATCTCCCGGTGGTGGCGCTCTAGCGCCTGCCACGCGGGCAGCGTCCTCAGCGGCGTGATGGTCGTGGTCGCGCTCGTGCTCATCGAGACTCCTCCGGCGTCGGGGTCAGCGCGCGCGGCGCCGCTCTGTGCCCGATCGGGCACTCAGATCATCTCAGGAGCCGCGGCGAGCCTCTGCGTCGTGCGCGCCGGCGGCGTCGAGCGGCAGCCACACGTGAAAGACGGTGCGCCCGGGCTCGCTGTCGACGGCGATCGTGCCGCGGTGGCGCTCGGTGACGATCCGCCGCGCGGCGTCCAGCCCGAGCCCGGTGCCCGCGCCGACCTCCTTGGTGGTGAAGAACGGGTCGAAGATGTGCGCGCGGACCTCAGCGGGGATGCCTGGTCCGTCGTCGGCGATGTCCACGAGCACCGCCCGCGCCTCGCCACGCGTGCTGATCGTAATCGTGCCCCGCTCGCCGAGCGCGTCGATCGCGTTGTCGAGCAGGTTGGTCCACACCTGGTTGAGCTCGGGGCCGTGGACGGTGATCGCGGGCAGCGTGCGGTCGTACTCGCGCACGACCTCGATCGCGGTGTGCTTGAGCTTGTGGCCGAGGATCGTGAGCGTCGTCTCCAGGCCCTCGTGCACGTCCACCTCGACGAGCTCGCCGCGGTCCATGTACGCGTAGGACTTGACCGCGCCGACGAGCTCGCTCATACGCGCGGTCGACTCGCTCAGCTCGGCGGCGAGCCCGCGCGCTGTCAGCGAGGCGGCCACCCAGCGCAGCGCCGCGGCGGTCGCCTCGCCGGCGAGCTCGGCGACGCGCGCGAGCCAGTCGCCGTCGACGCCCGCTGAGGCGAGCGGCTCCGCCAGGCGCCACGCCTCGGACACGCCGAGGTCTTCGAGGCTTGCGAGCAGCTCCTCTTCAGCGTCGGCCGCGTCGAGCGCGCCCAGCACGCCGCGCTGTTGTTGGCGGGCGAGCGCCTCGCGCTGCAGTTCTACGAGCTGCAGGGCCTCGGCGCGCTCGATGCCCGATTCGACGAAGTGACCGATCGTGGAACCGAGCACGTCGAGGGACTCGGCGAGGTCGGACGCGGCGCGGCGGGCCGCCGCGGCGGGGTTGTTGAGCTCGTGCGCCAACCCGGCGGCCATCGTGCCGAGCGAGGCCAGCCGCTCGCGGTTCTGTTCGACCGCGCTCAGCCGGTTGACCACGGGTCTGATCTGACGCACGATCCGCTGCACGACCGCCCGCTGGGCGAGCGCGAGATCGGTGAAGCGCGCGGTGGGCACGGCGGCGAGCGTGGCGGGCGTGAGCGCCTGCATGCGCACCGCGCTGACGCTGCCGGTGAGCGCGGCGATCGCCCCGATCCAGGTGGGCGCGCGATGCTCGCCCATCGGTTCCTCGCGCCGGTGCTCGTCGATCGCGAATGCCTGCAACGTGCCGTCGAGCACGAAGTGCACCGCCGGCGGCGGCTGGTCCTGCTCGGAGATCACCGCGCCCGGCGCGACCTCGAGCAGCTCGGCCGCCTGCGCCCACTGCTCGAGCTCCTCCTCGCTGCACCCGTCGAACAGGTCGAGCGCGCGCAGCTGTGTGATGCTCGGATGGCTCACGCGCCGGTCCGAGTCACGCGCCGGCGAGGTACTCGTGGATCAGCGAGACGGCCATCGAGCCCTCGCCGACGGCGCTCGCGACGCGCTTGATCGAGCGGGCGCGCACGTCGCCGGCGACAAACACGCCGGGCACGCTCGTCTCGAGCACATACGGGGGGCGCGCGAGCGGCCAGCCCCGCTCGAGTACGTCCGAGCCCGCGAGGATGAAGCCCCGCTCGTCGCGCGCGACCACGCCCTCGAGCCAGTCGGTGCGCGGTGCGGCGCCGATGAACACGAAGCACGCGTCGACCTCCTCACCGGTCTCGCTGCCGTCTGTGTGACGTATGCGCAGCGAGCGCAGGCGCCCGTCCTCCCCGCTCGCCGCAACAGCCTGCGCACCAGTACGCACCTCGATCTTTCCCAGCGCGGCGATCTGGTCGATCAGGTAGTGCGACATCGACTTGGCCAGCGAGTCCGCGCGCACGAGCATCGTCACCCTGGCCGCGTAGCCGGAGAAGTACACAGCGGCCTGCCCGGCCGAGTTGGCGCCGCCGATGATCACCACGTGCTGATCCGAGCAGGCACGCGCCTCGGTCATGGCCGCGCCGTAGTAGATGCCGGCGCCGGTGAACTCGGCGAACCCGGGGGCGTCGAGCTGGCGGTAGGAGACCCCGGAGGCGACGAGCACGCAGTTGGCGCTCAGCGAGCCGCCGCCGGCGAGCTCGACGATCCGCCCGGCTCCCTCCACGCGCAGCGCCTGCGCATCCTTGACGGTCAGCAGCTCCGCGCCGAGGCGGCGCGCCTGATCGGTGGCGCGGCGCGCGAGGTCCGAGCCGGACAGGCCGGCGGGAAAGCCGAGGTAGTTCTCGATGCGGCTCGACTGCCCCGCCTGGCCGCCGGGCGCCTCGCGCTCGACCATCACCGTGCGCAGCCCCTCCGAGGCCCCGTACACGGCGGCCGCGAGACCGGCCGGGCCGCCGCCGACGATCACCAGGTCGTAGTGGTCGGAGGCGGGCTGCACGGCCACGCCGAGACGCTCGGCGAGCTCGAGCACGGTCGGGCGCTCGAGCACGGTGCCATCCTGCAGGAGCGCCACCGGCAGGCGATCCGCCTGCACGCCGGCGACGGTCAACAGCTCGCGTGCCTCGCTGTCGCGCTCCACGTCCAGCCAGCGCGCGGGCACGCGGTTGCGCGCGAGGAAGTCGCGCAGGTCGTGCGACTCCTTGGAGAAGCGGTGACCGATCAGGCGCACGCCGCCGGCTTCCAGCGCCGCGCCCGCCTCCCACGTGGTGAGGAGGTCTTCCAGGGCGGGGAACAGCTGCTCCTCGGGTGGGTCCCAGGGCTTGAGCAGGTAGTAGTCGAGCGCGACCTCGTTGATGGCGGCGATCGCCGCCTCGGTGTCGGCATACGCGGTCAGCAGCACGCGCTTGGCGTCCGGCACGAGCTGGCGAGCCTGGGTGAGATACGTGGTGCCGGCCATTCCCGGCATGCGCTGGTCGGCGATCAGCATCGCAACCTGCTGGCCGCGCCTGCGCACCTCTCGCAGGATCTCCAGCGCCTCGGCGCCCGAGCCCGCGCGCATCACCCGGTAGCGCTCGCCGAAGCCTCGCCGCAGATCGCGCGCGACCGCGGCGAGCACGGCCGGCTCATCGTCGACGGCGAGCAGCAGCGGGCGCTCGGCGGGCGACGCGCTCACTGTGGCCACCGCCCTGCGTCGGAGTGCCACGAGCGTGTCGGGGTTCGCACGCCCGGAAGCGTACGCGTTTGCGCCGCAGCAACGCGCGATGTTGGCAATCCCAAGTTGGCCTCGTTGACAATTGCTTCCGCCTCGCGATCGCTTGTGATGTCGCCGAGATGCAGAGTGATCACGGAGCGCGGTCGATCACGGCGATTAACGCTGACGGCAGTCGAACGCGCGGCGTGCTCATGCTCGCGGCGTAGCCCGTTCCACCGGCAAGGTCAATATCTGCTCACTGGCACGCCTCCGACGCGACTTCCACCACATCTCCAGGAGCGCGGGCGGCACCGCTGCAATCGCGCTGCACACAAGGAACTTGGTCAGGTGGTCAAGATGCACTTCGGCGAGCAGGAATGTAGCCAGCGACCCCACGCCGCCGGCGAGCATCGCGTAGCGTTTTGGGGCCTCGTCGGTACGCTTACGACGCGTGATGCGCGTCCACCAAGGCGGTCGCGTCTCTGCGAACGGATCGGACATCTGCGTTGCTGGAAAGAGTAGTCGCGTAGCGAGGCGCGCGGGCGGGTGCTCATCGACCCCCGGCCTGCAGCGCGAGCAGCGCACCAGGCTCGCCCGGCAGGTCCGCGAGCAGGCCGGCGACGTGGGCCGCCTGCTCGATCGTCCCGGCAGGCGTCTCCTCGATCCACCGTGCGAGCCAGCGCAGCGCGTAGGCGTCGAACTCGCGCGGGCTCTGACTGGCGACCAGCGGCAGCAGTCTGAGCGCCACGGCAAGCGGGATCGGACGCCCGTGCTCGCGGGCGAAGTCCTTGGCGATCGCGACGGCCATGCGCAGATCGCCGCGCTCGAGCAGGCGCTCGATTTCCCTGACGGGCCGGAACGGCGGATTCCCCATGCGAACGTATGTTCGTGATGGGTCGCCGGTGCGTCCACAGTTGGGAGTCTGCGGCGACCGAGGTGAGCACCTCGGGCCCGCGGTAGCATCTGCCTGGTAGCCGATGAAGCGCTGGCTGTTCGTTCTCCTCACGTTCGCAGTTCTGACCTGCACGGTCGCTGTTGTCGCAGCGAGCTCGGCTCGCACAGCGAGCGTGGCTCACACGACAAGCGCGCGCATATTGGCCGGGACGTGCTTCGTCGCCGTCGGTCGCTGCGAAAGAGGCTGCACCCTGCCGGTGATGAACAGGCCGTCGCGGCCGCCCTCATCCACCGCGGGCTGTACGGCCAAAGCGAGCCGGCCGTGCATGGAGTTTGTGGCCGGTGCCGCGGCGACGCCCGCTCCGTCCTGCAAGCCGCAGTCGCTCCCGCAGCGCCTGAAACTGGAACGTCGCGGCCGATCCAGATCCAAAAGGCAACGCTGAGCGCCGCGCTTTCGCCCTACGCCAACACGGCTGCAAAGCCATCTCTCAGCCGGGTTCGATTGTCACCGGTGTCCCTGCGCCGATGCGCGCTGCCAGCCACTCGATGCTGGCGGTGGCGACTCGGATGCAGCCGTGCGAAACGGCGGTGCCCAACGTTCCCCCGAGGTTGTCACGTCCGTGTATTGCGATCTGGCCGGGACCGCCTTCGAATTCCTGTAACGCGTTCGAGTGGGCGCTCAGAGCAAGCGCAAACGGGCCTCCGGGCTCGGTGGGCGCCATCCGCAAGACCTCCTGGACAAAGAACTCCCCGGTGGGCGTGGGCGTTGAGGGCTTGCCGACAACCGCTTGAAAGCTCCTCACCATGCGAGCGTCGTCGTAGACCCGCACGCGGCGGCCGGCGAGGGCGACCACGATGCGCCAGGGCGTCACGAGCGGGCTGGTGCCCTGCTGGCTTATCCACCCGGTCCGTCCGTCGGGGCGACCGGGAAGCATGACGTGCAGCCACTGTACGGCGCCAGCACCGATCGAGCGTGAGATCACCGGGAGCGTGGTCGGTGCGCCGGTGATCGGCGTATGAGCGGACACGAGCGAAACCCGCGGAGATCCGGCTTCAGGCGCACCGTACGCACTGTGCGCGGTCAGCAGGACCACGAGTTCCTGAGTCGCCTGCACGTGGGTTGGGGTGCTCGCGAAGGCGCTGACTGCGGACACGCTCATGACGCCAGCCAGGCACGCCGCTCCGAGCACCTCGGTCAGGCGGCGCCCGAGCTGGTGGTAACAGGGACGTGCGCGGGGGGACCAGCCCCGCGGGCAGGCCGGTGGGATGGAAGTTGACTGCATGCGGTCAGCCTGTGAACGCGCCGCGCTTGTGCGGGAGCGCCGGCCGAGCAGCCGAGTGACGTTTGACTGCTTTGCGCCTCGTCTTGCCGACTTTGCCCGGTTTCCCAACCGCTTTCGGCCCGCTCGTCGATTTCGTGGTCGTCGTCGTCGAGCCAGTGCTCCCACCCGAGCCAGCCGAGCCACCGCCGGTGTTCCCGCCGGAGGGCGTTTCGCTGCCACCACCGCCACCGCTTGCGCTGGAAGCACAGTTGGACGTGGTGATGGTGTTGGTGTCGAGGGTCACCGCACCGGCCCGCGCCAGCAGCCTGCCATGGAATGTGGCGGCCGTGTTCGCAGTGATGCTCGCCAAGGCCATGATCGTGCCGGCGAAGCGTGTACCGGTGCCGAGCGTCGCGGAGGAACCAACCTGCCAGAACACGTTGCACGCCTGCGCACCGTTGATGAGCGAGACGCTGGTGTTCGAGCCGGTGATGAGCGTGGACGCGATCTGGAAGATGAACACCGCGTTCGGATCACCCTGGGCGTCGAGCGTGACGCTTCCCGATGACAGCAGCAACGAGCTGCTGGCGGTGCGAACGCCGGGCAGGAAGACCTGTCCCGCGAGGTCGGTCCCAGCCGAGCCGTTGCCTGGACGGGAGGCGGCGTCGTTGTATGCGGTGCTCAGCGCGTTCTTGGCCCCGATCGCAACCGCATCATCGACATGCGTTTGGCCGAGTACCTGCGGAGCGCCGGTCACCGATGAGCCGGGGCTCAGGCCAAGGTCGCCGAACATCGTCGTGGGCCCGGTGTTGGTGATCGTCGAGCCAGCCATCACCGAGAAGCTGGCTGCCGAGCCCAGTCCTACGGTCGCGGTGGCGCCGAGGGCGCTGCTGGCGAACAGCAGGCTGCAGAGCAGTCCGACCACGAGCAGTGCCGCTCGAGACATCTTGGTACCGGCGCCAACGAGGGACCGGCGAATCACTGCGAGGGAGTCGCCGATGGGCGACTCGCACTTCGGTGGGACGCCGCTTGTCATGGGCGTCTCCTCACTGCGGCATCGAGCACCGCGATAGATGGGGATGGCTCCCCGGCCTCTTCGACCTACCGCCTGAATCGACAGCTCACGGCCTCACCGTTAGGGAGGCTTGAGCAACTGAACGCATTCCTCGCCGGCGCGCGACCGAACTGCCGTGGCGTTTGTCGCAGAAAGCGAGCTGGCAGGCGGTGCACGCGGCGCCAGGTGCTACGCTGCAGAGGTCAATCGGATAGGCGCGCTGCTCATCTAGTCGCATCGCTTAGCCACTTGGAGCGCGCGTCGTGACCGCCCAACCGCCAGGCGATAACCCAGCCGATTCGATGTTCGGAGCTGTTGACGGAGAGCACGGGAGCGACGTGGGCGTCTCGGCGGTGCTCACCGACTATCAGACGCTCGGCGAACGCGATCAGACACTCGCGGACGCCGATCAGACACGCTCCGACCGCGATCAGAGCGCGGCTGACAGAGACCAAGCCGCAGCGGATAGCGACCAAGCCGCGGCCGCTATGGACCAGCTCGCCAGCGATCGCGGTCTGATCGAGGGTGCGGACCCCGGAGCTCATGAGTTCACGCGTGAGCTTCGCGAGCGCGGCGCGCGGCAGCGATATCGGGCCGTGGCGGATCGTGTTGCCGCGGCCGCGGGTCGTGACGCCGTTGCCAACGCTCGCGATCTGGCGGCGGTCGAGCGTGATCAGGCGGCTGCCCTGCTGGACAATGCGCTTGCGGCCCTCAGTACCGCTTCGACGGACGTCAGTCGCGCGAAGATCGCGACACGCGCGGCCGCGGACCGCAGGCGCGCCGCTGCTGACCGCGCCGTGGCGGCCGAGGGTCGAGCGCTGGCCGATGGCGAGCGGGTGATCCGCGATCGGGAGCAGGCGGCTCTAGACCGCCAGCAAGCCCAGGCAGGCCGGCTGCGCCACCAGCTCTCGATCATCAGACCAGGCAGCTGACCCGCCGCTGCCGTTTCCGGCTGCCCGCCCTTGCGGTGGTGGACTGTGCTTCAGTGCCCGATGTCACTGCTATCGATCGATCGCCAGAGTTGGGCGCTCTCGAACGGCGTCGCCCGCTAGGCCCGAGTTGCCGCGCAGGAAGCCCTCGATCGCGTCGGCTGCGAGTGGGCGGGCGAACAGGAAACCCTGGGCGAGGTCACAGCCCTCGCGCTGCAGCTCTCGAACCTGATCGTGGCGTTCGACCCCCTCGGCGAGCGTCTGCAGTCCGAGCGCCTTGCCGAGCTGGATGAGCGTGTGTGTCAGTGCGTGCGCCTCGCTCGAGAGCTCCAGCCCGGTGATGAACGTGCGGTCGATCTTGAGCGAATCGACCGGGAACTGGCGGAGATAGGCCAGGGAGCTGTATCCGGTTCCGAAGTCGTCGACCGCAATGCGAACCCCGAGTGCCTTCAGCTCATTCAGGAGCGTGGCGGTCGTCTCCGGCTTGCGCATGAGGACCGTCTCGGTGATCTCGAGTGTGAGCATCGCGGGGTCCATGGCGCTGTCGCGCAGCACCGCGCGGACATCCGCCACGAACTCTGGCCGCTCGAGCTGGCGCGCGGAGACGTTCACGGACATGTTCAGGGAAAGCCCCCGCTTGTGCCAGATCGCCGCTTGCGCGCAGGCCTTTTCGAGCACCCAGCGTCCGATCGCGACGATCAGACCGTTCTCCTCGGCGATCGGTATGAACGAATCGGGCGGTATTACGCCGGCGATCGGGTGAGACCATCGAAGCAGTGCCTCGACGCCCACCACCTTCTCGCTGTGGAGATCCAACATCGGCTGGTAGACGAGGAACAGCTGGCCAGCGGCGAGCGCCCCCGCGAGGTCCATCTCGAGGTGGATGCGGTCCTGCGCGGCCGTGTGCATCGCGGACTCGAACTGGACGTAGCCGTTCTTACCGACCGTCTTTGCCTTGTACAGGGCGAGGTCCGCGTCCTGCATCAAATCCTCAGCGGATGCCGCTCGGGCAGTTGCGATGCCGATGCTCGCCGTGAGGCAGAGCGGCGCGTGGTCGCCTTCGGGTAGCTCGATCGGCTGGCGAAGCACATCCAGGATTCGTTGCGCCACCAGCTCGGGAGCGGCATCGAGCCCGACTGAATCGACCAGCATCACGAACTCGTCTCCGCCGATGCGACCGACGGTGTCGTTGTCTCGCAGGGTCGTCTTCAGCCGCGCCCCGACCTGCCGCAGAATCTCGTCGCCGACCTGGTGGCCGTAGCGGTCGTTGACCTGCTTGAAGCCATCGATGTCCACGAATAATGCCGTGACGGGAACGTCGAGGCGCCGAGCTCTGGCGAGGATCTGTTCGGCGCGGTCGAGCACCAGATGCCGGTTGGGCAGATCGGTCAGCGGATCGTGCATCGCACTGTGTTCCAGCTCGCCCGTCTTCTCACCGACCAAGCCCCAAGCCCGCTGACGCGAACGCGTCTGCACCTGAAACAACATGAAGACCAAGACCGTCACGAGCAGCCCGCTCCCCAGGATCGTCATGGCCTGCAGATCGGGAGAGGCCGAGGACGGCACGCTGCCGGCCACCTGAACTATCCATCCTTCTCCCAGGTCCTTGCGTTCGGAGTAGCCGCGCGAGGCGACGCCCGCGCCTGCGATCAGCTGCAGCGGCCCGCCGATGTTGCGGTGATACAGCGCCAATGAGAGCGACCGACGACCGGCCAGCAGCGGCGCGATCAGCGCGCCAGCGCCAAACGAGGTCCCGATCACGCCGGTCAGCGCGGCGCGGCGCTCAGCTACCGTCGCGAGCGCCATGCCACGCCGGTAAACCGCTTCACCGACCGCGACCAGCGAGAGGCCTGGAATCGGGGCAACGATCGTCGAGCCGGTATCCCGCGCGGTTCTGATCAGGGCGTTAAACGGCGATCGACCGTAGCCGGGGATCACCGGCGCGCAATAGTCAAGCAGCGGCGGGTAGAGGCTCGTTGCGGCCGTCCGACCGACGGAGGCACGGGTGAGACAGTAGACCGAGCGGCGACCGGATGGCACGATCGCGAAAACGCCACCGCTGAACGTACGAAACGCCGGATCGGAAGATGCGGCGCGCAGGAACGCCGGCAGGCGAGTTGCCGGCACTACCTGGATCAGGGCCGAGGCGACGCCAGCTGGAGCACCGCCCCGGCGCTGCAGCTGGTCATACCATTCAACGAAACGCGTGTCGCCGGCTGTTGGCTCCAATGTTGCGATCGCGCGCAACGTGCGCGTCAGCGCAAGGCCTGCATCGAGCTTCGAGTCGACCGCGCTGCTCAGATCGGCGGCCGCAGTTTTGAACGACTGCCGATCTGTGCGCAGCAGATTGGTGCGACGTTCAGAGGCGAGAACCGCCGATCCCACGCAACCAACGACGATGATCAGCCCGCTGATCAAGATGGCGCGTATTCGGCGTCGCGACACGCCAAACCTCGCCTGCTGCGAGCTGTTCCGGGCATCCCCGGCGCCTTGCGGGCCGCCGCTCGTGGAGATACCTGCTCCAGTGGACACCAGTGAACTGCGCAGCGAGCGCCCGGGACGCTCCGGATACCCACTCGACCGAGATCGCGAGGTCACGATTGCGGCTCACGAAGCGCTAGACGTGCCAACACGGGGCCGTCCCAAGGCGAGGTGCGGCATCCGAACCGCAGGGAGTCCATTAACTAACCAACATCATACTACTGGATGTCGGCACAAAATACCAACAGCTTGAATCTAAGACGACGACGCGCGGCAAGCTTTCCTAACGCTAAGACTGCGGCCTGTCGATCTAGGTGATAGGTCGACGAGGCCGGGGAGCCATTCCCCTTCTATCGCGGAGCTCAGCGCCGCAGTGAGGAGACGCCTATGAACAACGGTGTCCCAACGTCCCCGGCGCGCGCCAGCGACGGTCACAGGCGCACCGACCGTCGTGGACGATTGACGATGGCATTTGAGGCGCTCGAGGCTTTTCCCGCGCTGGCCGAGTCGCGCAATTGCCTCCTGTCGATGATCACCAACGACCACCACGCCACGGCCGACGTCGTCTCGGCGATCGAGTCCGATGTTGCCCTGATCACGGCCGTCCTTCGCCTCGCCAATACCGGACAGCCCCGCCGCGGGGGTGTCGACACTGTGGCCTGCGCTGTCGAGATGCTTCGTCCCCAGACCATCCAGGCGCTCGCCAGCCGCGTGCGCACATTCGACTTCTTCGAGCGCGCCAACATGTGGGACTCCGTGCCCGAGTGCTTCCGACTGCACGCCCTGGCCACCCAGCGCGCCGCCGACCGAATCGCCTTCAACGCGGGCTATGCAGACCGTGACCGTCTCGCCGTGACAAGCCTCCTGCACGACATCGGCAAGCTGGTGCTGATCCACGCCCACCCCGGCTACCCCTCCCAGATCCACGATGGCGCAGGGACGCCCGAGCAGCGCATCCATCAGGAGCGCAGGGAGCTCGGCGTCGACCACGCGCTGGTTGGAGGCGTGCTGATCCGGCGCTGGAGGCTGCCAGCGTCGCTCGCCATCCCGATCGAACGCCACCACAACCCCGACGCCGAGGGCGAGGGCGCAATCATCAGGCTCGCCGACATGCTCGCCCACTACGAACATGGCGCGCGCGTCTCCCCGAGCGAGTTGCTCCAGAGCGCTCGTGCCGTCGGCCTCGGACCCAAGGAGCTGCGGCGACTAATGCACGAACTGCCAGGCCCAAGCCAGAGCCGGCGCCGGCGCTATGTCGACCCGAGCCCACTCTCCAGCCGGGAGCTCGTGGTGCTGCAGGAGGTGGCCAAAGGCAGCCTCAACAACCAGATCGCATACGACCTCGGCCTATCTCTGGGCACGATCCGCGCCCACCTTCACAAGATCTACGGCAAGCTTGGCGTCGCCAACCGAGCCCAAGCAGTTCTCGTAGCCAACGAGCGCGGCTGGCTGTCAGTTCTGACCTGGACTTTGGGGCCTGCAGGCGTCGCTATGCCCCCGAATCCATAAGGCGAACGGGGACCAAGAGCGCCTGCGGACAGCCACCGGCCGAGATCAGGCCTCCGTTAGAGCTTGTGTGCCTCGGCGCATCACGCTGTACGCGCGAGCGCAGAACTCGGCTCTCGCAAGCACAGTGTCCGGCTATCTCTTTCAGATCTTCAGCTTAACCGGCAACGTTGCCCGTTGCCGGCAGGAATAGTTGTTATCGATACGGAGCGGCAGGCTTGGGACGCGCAAGCCGCGAAAAGCCACGCAGCGATTACTTGCGGACGCGGAACCGGACGATGGTGACGGTGCCCGACCGCGTGGTGCTGACCGGTTCCAGGTCGATCCGGGGGAGGCCCGGGGGCGAGAAGCGGATGCCGTCGCCGAGCAGCACCGGCAGTACGTACACCAGGATCTCGTCGACGAGGCCCCGCTGCAGGCACTGGGCGGCCACGTCGGCGCCGAGGATCTCCAGGCTCTTGCCGCCCGCGGCGCTGCGCGCTGTGGCAACCGCTTCCCCGATGTCACCGGTGAGGTACGTGATGTCCGGATCCGGTGGCTCCGGCGGCCGATGGGTGAGGACGAACACGGGTCCGGAAAAGGGGTAGTCGACGCTGCCCGGCTTCTCGGCCTCCATCCTGTCGCCGACGTCGGCGGTCCGCCGGCCGACGAGCATGGCGCCGGTGGCCGCCGCGATCTCGTGGAACTCGTCCGGCCCGACGAAGTCGGCGAGCTGGCGACCATCGCCCCAGTCCATCACATGGCCGGCAGCGGCGATGAAGCCGTCAAGCGACATACACCTGTTCACGACGACCTTGCTGTTTCCGGTGCTCGTATCGTTCATCGCGTTCCTCCGAAAGCCTTGGGATGGTCCCGTGATCCCTTCCGGTGCCCCTTGGGCCCGTCGATCCACAGCCACAGCCACGTGCACCGAAGACAGAGCTCACACTAACCCCAACTGGCTGCCCAGACCACCGGACGGTGCGTTCTACGTGATCATGCGCGCGACTTGCTCGACGCAAAGCCGGTCGACACAAGCTGGACACTCCGAAGAGTCGCGAGTACCGGCTGAGTTCCGGCCCACTTGTCCAATGCGCAGGCCGAACGTCAAGTTGATGCTGAGCACCAGCGATGGTGCCTAGAAAGTCAACTGTCGTCTAAGGGCAAACCCGTTGCGAGGCGGGGACGCAAAGCCAGGGATCTCAAGCAGACCGCCCGGCTGCCGACCTCAAACCGACCGGGAGCGAGCCCGTTGCAGATGGAGGTCATCGAGGTGCCCCAAACAGCTCGCGCTCCGCGAGCCCCGATCAGCGGTGTCGGGCGGGGCACTGGCTCTCAGCATCGAGCCTGCACCAAAGACCCGAGCAGCTCGTCCGAGCCCGCGCGCCGGGACGCGAGCAGGCAAGGCGCCGCCGTGTCGGTCAAGCAGCTGGCACAGGTCGCGATCGCGACGCTGCTCGTCGCCGGTTGTCCGGTTGGAGTCGTCTGGTGGCTGCGCGCGTCGGGAGCGGTTTCGTCGGCGGTCCTCGGCGTCCTGATGGGGATGCTCCTGTCGCTTTGTGCCTCCTTCGTTGGCTGTCTGGTGTGGGAAAAGCGAACCGGCTCCGAGGATCTACTGTTCAGCGAGCTGATGGTCTGGGGGTTCCTGCATCGCTGGCACACCCAGCGTCGGCTGGCGTCCGCGCTCGATATGCTCGGGCCGCTGCGCGCTGTCGACGGAGGCGTCCTGGACGGTCTGAGCACCAAGGAGCAGGCCAAGCTGCTGGAGCAGCTGGTGGCGGGCATGGAGACGCGCGATCCCTATCTCCATGGGCACTCTCGCAGGGTGGCCCGCCATTCCTGGATGATCGCCAGACGGATGGGGCTCCCGCGAGCGGAGGTGGCGCGGATTCGCACCGCCGCCGCCGTCCACGATCTCGGAAAGATCAACACCCCGAAGGCGATCCTCCACAAGCCCGGGCCGCTGACGGACGAGGAGTACGAGGTGATCAAGCGCCACCCGGGCGACGGTGCGCAGATGGCGGCCGTGCTCCAAGACGCGGAGCTGACGTCGATGGTCCGCCACCACCACGAGCGCATCGACGGAACCGGGTACCCCGACTGCCTGTCCGGCGAGGAGATTCCCCTCGGAGCACGGATCATCGCGGTCGCCGACACCTTCGACGCGATCACCTCCGCACGTCCCTACCGGCTCGCGAGCCCACACAAGAGGGCGATCGACATCCTCAAGGAGGGACGCCGGCACAAGGCTGGATCCGGCGGTCGTGCGGGCGTTCTGCGGCCACTACGCCGGTCGTGGACCGCTCGCCCTGTGGTCATTCGTCGCGGGCCTCCCCGAGCGAGTGCTCTCATGGCTCAGTGCCAGCGCGGCCACCGTCGCGTCGGCCGCCAAGGTGGCAGCGGTCTCAGCCCTCGTTGGCGGCGCGGCGGTCACGTCGGCGACGCTGGGACTGCCGGTCGCCAAGCAGCGACCGCTGAATGCGCACACGGTCCGAAAGACAGGGCTTGAAGTGCGAGCCGTCCATCCGGCGACAGCGCCAGCGCCAGCGCTCCTTCGCCCAGTGGCGCCGCCAAGAGCTCAGCACGTCGTCCGGGTGCGGCACGCGCCCGCAAGGCGCTCGATCCACGGCTTCTCGTCGGCTGGCGTCGCCGCAGGGGCGCAACCGACGGTCCTCGGCAGCGCCGGCAGCGGTACCGGTCAAGGCACGCCGTCCGGCACTCGCCAAGGGCTCGGTGAAAGCACGAGCGCGGGCGGCGGCACAGGTGAGCGCGAAGGAGCGCGCACGAACAGCCCGGAAGGTACCGGCAAGGCCAAACGCGAAGAAACCCCAACCCAAGGTAAGACAGAAGAAGCCCACGCGAAAACCGAAGAAGCCCAGCCGAAGGCCGAAGAACCCCACGGCAAGAGCGAAGAAGCCCATGGCAAGATCGAAGAACCCCACGGCAAAAGCGAAGAAGCCAAGGGCGCGAGCCAGGGTAAGAGTGAAGCGACGCAGGGCAAAGGCGAACAAGCGCACGCGGGTGAAGGAAAGGGCTGAGAAGACGCCGTTCCCGTCGCTGGCGAGCGCTCCTGGCAGCCCATGTCGCTGCCCAACCTTTGCAGCTCGACCTCGTTAACGCCATCGAACCCATCGCGGCGCGCGGGAAAACCCATTGCCGGGCATGGGGAGGCGGACGCACCGTTGGGTTTCGAGCCGATGTTTTGCCTTCAGCGTCGTCTTGGCCTAGAATCGAAGCGCAGTGGGGCAGATACGACAGTTGGGAGAATCGTGAGAGCTCTTGGGGTGTACCTGGGTGGTTTGCGTGACGCGCGCGGCAAGCGTCGCATTCAGCTGGTCGGGCTCTTGGCGATCGCGATGCTCGCGGTCGGGGCCGCGAACGCCTCGGCGGTGATCGTGCGTCTACATGGCAAGACGGTCAGCTACGAGCCGCTTCCGGGAGCGTTCGCGCTGGCACAGGCCAAGCCGTTCGCGAGCAAACCGGTCGTTTACCACGGTGGCCCTGTGATGCCGTCGAACACCAACTACGCGCTCTACTGGGACCCCACGGGAGGGCCTGAATACCCGGCCGGATACGAGACGGGGCTCAACAGGTACTTTGAAGACCTCGCCCATGACAGCGGCGGCTTTCAGAACACCGACCCGGTGCTGACGCAGTACAAAGATGAAGCCGGCGAATTCGCCAACTACAACTCGCACTTCGGCGGAGCGCTCATCGACACCGACCCGTACCCGTCGAACGGCTGTTCGGCGGCACCGATCTGTTTCACCGACGAACAACTTCGCGCCGAGATCACAACGTATGTCGAAGCGCACAAACTGCCCATGGACCTGCAGCATGAGTACTTCCTGCTCACCCCGTCAGGCGTGGAAAGCTGCTTCGAAGCTTCGGGCCATAGGTGCTCGGACGGAACCAAGCACGCCAGCTACTGCGCCTACCATGGCTTCATACCGATCGCGAAAACGGTGATCATCTACGCGAACGACCCGTATGTCGACGGCTTGAACTGCGACTTCGGCGAAGAACACCCCAACAACAACGCCTCGGATGCGACGATCGGTGGCGGGCTCGCCCACGAGCACAGCGAGTCGGTCACCGACCCGGAGCTCAACGCCTGGTACGACAGCAAGGGCGAAGAGGTCGGCGACAAGTGCCGCACCTTCAAACAGGCAACCGAATACGGGGAACCGCTCGGTAAAGCGCCGGACGGCTCGAACTACAACCAGGTGATCAACAGCGATCTCTACTGGTATCAGCAGGAGTGGAGCAACGAAGGCAGCGAATGCAAGCAACGGCTCGGGCACTCGACACCACCGCCGACGGTGACGAAAGTAACTCCGAAGACCGGCCCGGCGTCCGGAAAAACGTCGGTGACGATAACCGGGACGAACTTCGAAGCGCCGGCGACCGTCAAGTTCGGAGCAACGCCCGCGACCGAAGTCACCGTCACGTCCTCCACGACCATGACCGCCGTTTCGCCAGCCGGCACCGGGACCGTTAACGTCACGGTCACCACATCGGCCGGCACGAGCGCCGCCAACAAGAAGGACCACTTCAAGTACAAGTAAGACGAGGCGGGAGCGGTGGGCGTCGTCAGCGGCCCCCAAGAAGGGCTCGCTTACGGTTTTGGTTCTTCGAGCCTCTGTTCTTCGCGTTCCTTGCGGCGCTGTTCGCGTCGTTCGCGTTTTCGCTGGAGCTGTTCTTCGGTCGGGGGCGGGCGTGACCCCCCTCCCGGCCGGTGTTCTTCGCGTTGTTTCTGGCGTTCTTCTTCGGTCCTGGGTGGGCGTGACCCGCCCCCGGGTGGACGTTCTTCGCGCTTCTTCTTGCGTTCCAGTTGGCGTTCTTCGTTTTCCTTCTGGCGTTCCTTGCGTAGCTGTTGGCGTTCTTCGCTTGCCTTCTGGCGTTCCTGGCTCTGCTGTTGGTCTTCCTGGGCCTCCTGGCGTGCTTCTTCGCTGGCTCTTGGGTGTGCGATCTTGGGTGCGTGTCCCTGGGGCTGCGGCTGGCCTTCTTCACTCTTGCCGCTGACTCCCTTGCCTGGGTCGCCCGGACTGCTGTCACCCGTTTCAGAACCACCGCCGTTTGCCAGCGAGCGCCGCTGGGTGGGTGAGGTGGACGGTTGACTACTGGGCACGCCGAGCTGGTTGGGTCTGCCGTTGCCCTGCGGGCGCCCGGCAAGCGCGGAGCCAGATCGCTCCGGGCCGGCTGTGCTTGCGCGCTCGACGGAGGCGAGCAGCGAGCGCGCGGGTTGAGCGGCAACGGATGCGGCCGGTGCCTGTTCTTGAGGGGTCACAGGGACGCCGATCACCGTCGCTCCCACGCCGGCGCTCGCACCCAGCAAGGCCGCGCCGGCTGCCATCTTGACCGCGAGCGCTTTGACTCCGCCGCCTGCTATCTCCGCGGCTGTGCCTGCTACAGCGCCCCCCAGTGCCGCGCCGCCTGCGTACGTGGCCGGGTCCGCGGCACCGATGCCGAGTGCGCCTTCGAGCGCGCGGTACTTGAGCATCAGCGATGGTGCGAAGGGAAGCAGTGCACCGAGCTGGCGGCGCTGGCGTGTGACTCCGTTCGCGTACACGCGACAGTCCGCACAGGAGCGCAGGTGACGACGCAGACGCCCCCTCAGCAGGGCGGCTCCGCGGGCCGTCGCGAGCTCTTCGCGGATCTCGCAGCAGTCGGCCTCGCGTGCTCGCCTGTCGGAGATGAGGTTCGATCGCGCCTGGTAGATGTACGCCTTGACCTGCTCGGCCTCGACCCCCAGCACGGTGCCGATTTCGCTCTGGTTGAGACCGTGCAGCTCTGCGAGGACCAGCGCAGCCCGCTGGCGCTCCGGCAGCTCGCGCAGGCCCGCGATCATGTGGCGGACCTCCTCGCGAAGCTCGAGCTCTCTCAGCGGGTCGCCTGTGAGTGCGGGCTCGCCGTTCAGCTCGACCGTCGGTCGGCGCTTGCGCAGGATGCTCAGGCAGTCGTTGCGCGCGATCGTAAACAGCCACGGTCGCAAGACGACAGGCCGCCTGTCGGCGCGCAGCGCGCGGTAGGCAGACGCGAACGTCGCCTGCACGGCATCCTCCGCATCGTGCCTGGAGCCAAGCATGTAGACGCAGAAGGACAACAGGCCTTGGCAGTGGCGCTCGTAGAGGACCTCGAACGCGGCGCGGTCGCCGCGGCGAACGAAAGCCACCAACCGGTCATCCGTAGCCAGCCGCAGTCGAACACCTCGTGAGCCCGTCGGGATAAGTCGATTGCGCGTGGACAACTGATCACTCCCTCGGCCTTCGAGTCTACTAGCTGCCCGCGTAAGGTAGCCGCCTCTACGCATTCCTTCAAGCGCATCCGGTCATGGCAAACCGGAAGATCCAGGCTTCTTTTCCTCTCCGGCCAACCTTTGCAACTCGGATGCGTTTGAACGCAAGAGCGATAGGTGAAGGAAGGAAGAGAAAGAAGCGCTGGCTCGCACGATTTGGCGCCGGCCAGGTCGTGCTCTCGGCCCTGGTTCTTGCGCGATGCGAGCAATCCTCGGCGATGTCAGATGTCCGCCCAACCGCAGCGGCTCGCCAGCGTTAAGAAGCCTATAACAGCAATTGTGTGTCGCTGACGCCGGCGACGCTACCGCGCCAACTGGAAGGTCCGATGGAGCGGTGAGATTCGCAGGGCAGTGGGAGTGAGTCATGTCAGCGACTATCCAGATTGAGACCCCGTCACCGCAACTGGGAGAGAGCCGGCGGCGCAATATCGACGCGCACGAACTCGCTATGGGGGTCGCTGATGCTCGCGAGGTGCCGGATCGCCTGTTCGCTCCAGGGTTTCAGATGGAAAACCGAGTGACCGCTGCCGCTGACGACGTCTACTATGGGGAGAAGGGCTGGCGCGAATGGCTCGAGGACCTGCACGCCGCGTTTGCTGACGGCGCCTGCTACGCCGTCGAGGAGATCATCAAGGCATCCGACGAGCTCGTGGTGGCGAGCTTCTCGATCCGCGGATGCGGCGCACACTCAGGCAATTGGATCGACTTCACCTGGACCGGTGTCACCTGGTTCCGCGACGGGCTGGCGCTCCGGTGCGTCGGCTACCCGACGCGCGAGGAGGCATTGATCGCCGCGGAAACCACGGGGCAAGCTCTGTGCGTGCGGCCAACCTCTGTGACGTGCCAGCGTTAACCCACCCGTACCGACTGCTAGCGCTCGCAGAAGACCTCGGCGTAGGGTCCGCCAGGCCAGCTGTGCATCTCGCCGCGGTAGCGGGCGAGGCCCTCGAAGGCATCGTCGAAGCGCATCACCGCGCACTGGCTGGCGTAGGCGCGGATCGCGCAAAGCTTGGCCTCCAGCACCTGCGAGATATCGACCACATGGTCGATCTGGGTGATCGGCGACCAGATCTCATAGTGGCGTAGCTGGACGCGGCGAGACGCGGCGGCCGCCTGGCGCACGATCCTCGCAGCGCAGCGATGGTCGGGGTGATCGTCGTGTTGATGGGGGGCGTACAGGATCGATGCCCGCGAGCGCCGGATGGCCGCCGCCAGGCGCTCAACCAACGCCCCGTGGGCCCGCAGACGCCCGTCGGGCTCGTGCCAGAACTCCACCTCGGAGATCCCCAGGATTTCCGCCGCCTCGCGGGCCTCGCGCTCGCGGGTCTCGCCGGCGCTGTCGATCCCGTGGCCGCCCGTCTCGCCCGAGGTGAGGAAGATCGCCCGCACGACATCTCCGTCGAGCACGTGGCGGCGAAGCGTCCCGCCGCAGCCGATCGCCTCGTCGTCGGGGTGTGCTCCCACCACGATCACGGTGCTCAAGGGGACTCCGTCAGGCTCGCGTAGGTGGCGTAGCTCTCAAGCGTTATGCCGAGCTCCTGCATCGTCGCGGGGATGCGCGGGTCGGTGAGCGTGCGCAGCTCGGCCTCCCGCTCGCTCCTGTAGATGGGTGTGTAGTCGGGCGTGACATACCCGGGGTGGCAGGCGATCTCCGTCCATCCCTCCCCCACCTCCTCGCACATGATCCGCTGGAACGCCTCTACGCTCACATGCTTCAGCTCGGTCACGCCCCATTCCCATTGCCCGTAGAAGCCGCCGATGAAGTGCACCCTGCCATCTCCGCGTACGGGCACGCCGAGCGGGGCGGCGAGCTCGAAGAAGAGCTCGCGGACGTCGGCCCTGCGGTGCGTGTGCCGGTGGGAGTCGACGTGGGTCGGTGCTTTCCCGGTCAGCTCGATGAAGCGTTCGAGCTGGGCGTCAAACGCGTCACGCACGGCCTGCTCGTCCGCGAAGTCAAACTCACGATCGTCCTCGCCGACGACGTCCCAATGAAGGCCCACTGCAAGCTCGGGGCAAGCTTGGCTGATCGCCGCGGCTTCCTCTGGCGCGGCTCCCGTGACCATCAGGCTCGCACTTGTGAGCACGCCGCCCTGGAACGCCTCGACGATCGCGCGGTTGACCCCGCCGGAGGCACCGAAGTCATCGGCGTTGACGATCAGGTTTCGCATCACGCGAGCCCCGTCGAGCTGAGCAGCCGGGCGGCGACGGCGCTCGCCTCGAAGTACTCGAGCGCGATCGCGCGCGCCGCCTCGCAGTGGCGACGGTAGTCGGCGTTGATCTCCTGGACGGCCTCTGCGGCCTCGTCGGCATCGTTGATCGCGAACAGTCCCGTACCAGTTGGAAGCACGTTGGAAAAGCCCGTGTCCTGGGTTACGACCGGCTTTCCGCAGGCCAGATAGCAGACGGCGCGCTCGCTGAACCAGCCGCTTCTGAGCCGTACGTTCTGGTCCTTGGCCACGGTGAACTCCCCGCGCGAGTCCGCGATGTAGCGGCGGTAGGCGCCGAACGCGTCGAGCGACATCTCGAGCGCCGCGGTCAGCCGCCACCCGGCGGCGGTGAGCCGCTCGCGGTCCTCAGGGAGGCTGCGCTGAATCGCGATCTCGAACTCCTGGCCGCTCTTGCCGGGCAGCTCGATGAAGCGTTCCCATTCATGGTGCTTGCTCCAGCGGTAGACCGAGCCCTCCCACTCCACGTCACCGCCGTCCTGCCGGTAGTTGCCGATCGTCGTGAAGTACCGCGCCTCGGGGGTGAACGCCATCGGCCACAGACCGACGTCGACGGGCTGTCGCGTGAAGACGTAGTCCAGCCCGTTGAGCGGCACCCCGCAGTCCGGTGCGCCGTAGTTCTCGCCGTAGCTCGCGAGGATGTGGTGGTTGGAGAAGGCTGTGGCCGTGTGCTGATCGCCGCACGCCAGGCGCAGCTCCGCGGTCACGGGATCGGTCTCCACGTAGATGCGCAACGGGGCGAGCAGCTGGTCCTCACGCAGATCTGTCGCTCCCACGATGTTCAGAAGCGCATCGCAGCCGCGGTAGAGCTCAGAGATCGCCTTCTCGGACATGCCCCAGCACGCGCCCTCGCGATCGGCCAGGCGGAACGCCCAGCGGTCTGCCATCCCGATCGCCTCCATGCTGCGTGCGATGTGACTCACCGCGTAGCGACAGTCATTGCTCACGGCGTCCGCGTCGGGGTCATATGGCCATACCGTGTCGTCCTCCAGGTAGTAGACCTCGTGGCCGAGGCTCGCGAGCGCCCGCAGCCATCCCAGGTACAGCCATGTTTGGCCCGCGAAGGGAACGCGGCCCATCATGCCCAGCACCACCAGCTTCAACGGCCTGTGCATCCTCACCACACCACGACTGAGGCTCGCCGCCGCTGCACCGCAAGTTCGTACGCGCCAGCCACGCGCGCCGCGTAGCGGTCCATGCCGAACCGCTCACGCACGCGTTGGCGCCCTGCCACGCCCATGCGCGCGCGCAGCTCGCCGTCGCTCACGAGCTGCTCGATCGCCGCCATCGTCTCCCGCACGTCGCCCCGCTCGAGCAGGATTCCCGTCTGTTCATGCGCGATCGCCTCGGCGGCCCCGCCTGCGGCCAGCGCCACGGCCGGCAGGCCGCAGGCCATCGCCTCGAGATAGACCATGCCGAGGCCGCCCTCGTAGTCCGAGGGCGCGGCAAACACGTCGGCCGAGCGGTACAGCTCGGGCAGATCCTCGTGCTCGACGAAGCCGAGCATCTTCAAGCGCTCGCCCGCCCCGGCGCTCGCCGCCATGTCGCTCATCTCCTGGACGGTCCCTGGATCGGCGCTGCCTGCGATCACGAGTGACAGACCGGGGTATCTGCCTGCCAGTCCGATGAAGGCTTCGAGCACCGTCTGCACGCCCTTGCTCGCCTCCACGTCGCCCACGAACAGCAGCGTCAGCTGCTCGCTGTCTTGCGCCGTGCGCTCGCGCGCCGGAGAGAACGCCTCCGTGTCGATGGCCCCCTCCACCACCTCGATGCGCTCGAGCGGGATGCCGTAGCGAATCGCGGCTAGCTCGGCGATGCTCCTGCTCGCCGCGATCAGCGCGTCGGCGGACTCGATCGAGAGGTCCTCCATGAAGGTGCCTACGCGGTACAGGGACTCATGCCGCTCGGGCCAGCCGATCTGCTCGGCGAACATGCTCAGCGAGCCGTGCAGGTGCACGACGAGCGCCGTCTGGTCCTCCTCGCGTCGGTCAAGCTGGAAGGCGAACCCCTCGGCGCCATAGTCGGGGAAATCGATCACATCGAAGGGGCGCTCATCGGTCAGCGAGCGCAGCGCGCCGAGCACCGCCCAGCTGTATCCCAGCCAGTAGGTCTCGGTCCGGTAGACGGCGAACGGGCCGCCGGGCGTTCGCAGCTCGTGCACTGCCACGCCGCGATCCTCTCGGCTCAGGAGCGCAGGCCCCGAGCTCTGCCCGCCTGTCAGTACCTCGACGTCGTGGCCGCGCGCGGCCAGGCCGAGGGCCTTCACGCGGCATTGCGTGCCGATGCCGCCGACATGCCCGGGCGGGTACTCCTGGGAGACCAGGCAGATGCGCATGGCTAGGCCTCCGCGGTGGCGAAGATCATCACGTCTTGATCCTGTGCGAGCACTCGTCTCGAGCGCAGCGCGGTCGCCAGGCGCGGGTACTCCTCGAGCCACCAGAACGCGGGCCAGGCCAGCGCGATGTGTGCGTCCCCGCTCGCCGTCACGCGATTGAGCTCGCGCAGGGCCGCCCGGTCGTCTGCTGGCGCCCCCGCGAACTGTCCGTCGGCGTCGGGAAAGGGTGTGACGAGGCGACCGCGTAGGTCTGCGTCCACGCCGAGAGCCCCCTGGTCGATGAGCGCGACTTGGCCGCCGGCCGGGACGGTCTGCTCGATCGCGCGGGCAACGCGACCGGCGCGCAGCCACCATGAGGATCGTGCCCACGCCTGCTCGTCGTGGGCCAGGCGCTCACGGCGAAAAGCCTGGGCCGCGACAGCCGTGACGATCGCGTGATGACGCTCTTGGAAGGAGAGCAGCCACTCAAACGACTGCTCGCCGTGCGCGTTGGTGCCGTGGATGCGGTAGAGCGACTGCGGGGGCAGGCGCACGATCGGGCCGAATGACGGAGCGAGTCCAAACAGATACTCGTCGGGGCGCGTCACATACGCCTGCTCGGGGATCGGCATCACGCGTTCGAGAAACCAGCGCGCGAATGCGTTGCCGGACATCGGCGGGCTCGGCATCGTCATCTCGCTGAGCGGCCCCTGCTCGATCGCGTACCGGCGCAGATCTCCGTGCGCGAGCTCAGGGTCTTGGATCGCGCCGGTTCGCCGGCCCTGTGCGTCGATGACGGGCATCGACCAGTGCGCCTTGGCCGTCTCGCCGCCGCCGAGGGCCCGCCACGCGGCGGCGGCTGCGCCCGGCATCAGCAGATCGTCGGAGTCGAGGAAGATCACCACCTCGCCACGGCTGCGCTGAAAGCCGGCGTTGAGCGCCGAGGCCTGGCCGGCGTTGGTCTTGAAGATCGCCGTCAGGCGATCGCCGAACTCGGCGATCACGCGCTGGGAGCGGTCGGTCGAGCCGTCGTCGACGACGATCAGCTCCGTGGCCTGCCGGTCCTGTTCGAGCGCGCTGCGAATCGCCGTGCCGACGAAGCGCTCGTAGTTGAAGCTGGAGATGACGATGCTGACCAGCCCGCTGCGGGTGCCTGGTGTGATCATCATGCGGGCAGGGCGCTCGTCACGGGTATAGGAACCAATTGGCCACCTCGTCCACGCCGCTGGCGTCGCGCAGCTTGTACTCCTCGTCGCCGAGCCCTAGGTCATACACGCGCGCGCGCGCCTCGACCGCCGCTTTGACCACGTAGCGCTGCAGAACCTTGCCGGGCGAGTGTTCGCGTATCGACGGGTCGAGCGAGGACAGGTAGCTGATGTGTCGATCCCCGCGCCTGAGGCTGATGTCAAAGGCGGCGGGCGCACCCCGCCATTCGAGCATCACGAAGCCCAGCCATCCGGCGCGCAGGCCGCGAGGGACGATCGCGCGGTAGAACGACCGCGCGTCCTCGCCCACGACCGGGTCCTCGCCGGCCACCTGCCAGCGCGCGGTGTACTGCTCGAAGAACAGCTCGAGCCACTCGTCGAGCTCCTCCGCGGTGGCGGTTCGCAGGCGCAGCGGCCCAGCCCTCTGCATCCTTGCCTCCGCCTTGCGCACGCTGCGCCGGGCGAGCAGATGCTGCACCCTCGCGGGATCGCCGAGGTCTGCGTAGGGGGCGCTCATGCCACCTTCACGGAACAGCTTCAGCCCCAGCCGCTGGGCAACCGCCGGCAGCAGAGAGGTCGTCCGTGAGCGCAGCGGCACGTGGTAGAGGCCGATGCCCACGCACTCGGGCAGCTCTCGCATGGCTGCCTCGAGCATTGCCGCGAGTGTGTTCGCCGGCGGGTCGCCGATGAAGTCGAGGTAGTCCGAGCCGTCCGAGCCGACCAGAAAGAGCATCTCGCCCGTCGTGAACAGCGGCGCGATAGCGCGCGGCGCGCCAGCTTCCTCGGCGACGACCAACAGCAGCCGGTCGCCCCCGAACGCGCGCCACCACTCGCGCTGCCACTCCAGCGTGAGGAAGACGACGTCGGTCGAGCGGGCCAGTAGGCCGTCCCAATGGCCGGCGAGAGGGCCGAGCTCCTCGAAATCGTCGAGGACCCGGACAGCTGGCTGGGTTTCGGTGGTCACGCTACTCGTGCTCGCTCACTGCGGCGACCGCGGGGAGATCGTGCTCAGCGAATTGCATCTGCTGGCGGTACAGCGAGCAGTACAGGCCGCCGTCGGCCATCAGCCGCTCGTGCGAGCCGCGCTCGACGATGCGCCCGTGCTCGAGCACGAGGATTTCATCGGCGCCTCGGATGGTGGAAAGGCGGTGTGCGATCACGAGCGTGATGCGGCCGACCATCAGCCGCTCCAGAGCGGCCAAGAGCAGTCCCTCGGTGCGCGCGTCAAGCGCGGAGGTCGGCTCGTCGAGGATCAGCAGAGGAGCGTCCTTGAGGAACGCGCGTGCGATCGAGAGTCGCTGCTTCTCGCCGCCCGAGAGCGTCGCACCGCGCTCGCCCACGGCGGTGTCGTAGCCATCGGGCAGGCGCTCGATGAACTCATGGGCGTTCGCTGCACGGGCCGCCGCGAGGACCTGCTCGCGGGGGGCGTCGGGGCGACCGAGCGCGATGTTCTCGGCGATCGTCGTGGGGAAGATGAAGGGGTCCTGCAGCACGAGCGCGATCTGGCTGCGCAGCGAGTGCAGCGTGAAGTCGCGGAGGTCCGCGCCGCCGATCGTGATCCGACCCCGCCAGGGGTCGAAGAAGCGGACCAGCAGGCTTGCGAGCGTCGTCTTGCCGGCTCCCGTCGGGCCGACGATCGCGAGCACTTCGCCGGGGTCGGCCGCGAGCGAGATCTCGTGCAGCACCGGCCGGCCCTGTTCGTATCCGAAGCAGACGCCCTCGAAGCGGATCGAGCCGGCGACCGGCAGCTCACGCGCGCCGGGCGCGTCGCTCACTGCCGGCTCGATCTCGAGTATCTCCATCACGCGATCGCTCTCGGCAGCAGCGTTCTGCACAGTTTGAGCGGTCTGTGCGAGCGCGTCGATCGGGTCATACAGCGACCCGAGGTAGGAGACGAACACGACGATCGTGCCCGCCGTCAGTGTGCCTTCGAGCGCAAGCGTCCCACCGACATAGATGACCGCCGCCGTTCCCAGCGTGATTGCCAGGCCGGTGAACAGCTGAAACCACATACCCGCGACCGTGGCGCGCACGAACGCGTGCACCGTCTGCTCGGCGTGCCGGCGGAAATGCTGCTCCTGGTGGCGCTCGCGCGTGAACGCCTGCACGGCTGGGATCGCGTTGAGCGTCTGCTCCACGATCGCGCTCATCCGGCCCTCGGAGTCGCGTTGCTCGCGCGAGCGCTCCTTCATCGGAGCACCGAAGTGGCGCACGGCCACGATCACCGCCGGGACGACGCCCAGCGCGAGCAGCGTCAGCTGCCACTGCAGCGACCACATGATCGCGAACATCAGGACGAGCATGAGCAGCGCCTGCGCCACCGGGAACACAGCCCCTGTGACCAGCGTGTCGATCGAGTAGCAGTCGGTGGTGACACGCTCGATCAGGTCGCCGACCGCGCGCTTGGTGTGGAACAACAGCGACAGACGTTGCAGGTGGCGGAACAGGTCTTCGGCCAGTGACCACGTCATCTGCTGGCCGAGCTTGAGCGAGAAGAAGTTGCTCGCCATGCTGGCAAGCGTCCCCGCCAGGAAGATGATCACCTCGATCGCCACGACCCACGCGAGCAGACCGTGACGACTGTCGGCGCCGGGTATCTGCGCGAGCAGGTGTGGAATCGGACGGTTGTCGATCACGTTGTCGATCAGCAGCGCCACCGGCCAGGGCCGCGCGAGGTTCAGCAGCACGTCGAACAGCGTCGCCGCGAGCATCAGCGAGAGTCCGCGCCAGTGTGGGCGCGCGTAGCGCAGCAGGTGCAGCTGACGGCTGTAGGAGCTGCGAGACCCGGCCTGCTCGCGCCCCGAGCCGGGCGTGATCGCGATGGCGGGGTCGCTCACGTCGTCAGCTGCCGGCGCGGATTGCGGGCGATCGCTGTGCACTCTGTTGAACATCGGCCTGCGCCGAGCAGGATGCCAAACGCGACTGCTCGGCCAGCTCGGTGATCTCAGCCGGACGTGGGCGCGCGAAGAAGGGCACCGTCAGCGGCTGTGGTGGGCTCGAATGAGCGGCCGGCGGCTGCGCCTGCGCGATCACTCGCGGCAGCGTCGAGCGGATCGTGGCGCTCGCTACCCCGCACTCACACAGCACGCGCAACAGCAGCACCGCGGTGAGCGCCGTGAGCACGATCGCCGCGGCACCCCCATGGCTCACGCCGGCGAGCAGCGCAAGCGAGCACGTGAGCAGGAGCAGGGCGAGCGCTCCGCGCCCTGCGCTGGGCCACGAGCGTACGCGCACGAGCTGCTGGCCGCTGCCGTGCTCCTCGATCGCAAGGCGCAGCCGCGCGACTCCGAGCAGACCGCCACGAACCTGCAGATCCCAGCGGTCCCATCCGCCACCCGAGTCGACAGCCGAGCCGCCTACGTGCAGGGAATGCAGGATCGCGCGCACGCGTTCCTCGGGCTCCTGCCAGCACTCACACCAGAACGAGTAGCTGCGAGCCAGCGGCAGTGCAAGTCCCCGGGGTCCCCGCCGCCGCCACGGCGAAAGACCGTACCTGACCCTGCCGCGCAGTCGCGCGAGCGGCTGCAGCAGATAGAGGCAGCCGGTGAGCAGTCGCAGTCGCCAGATGTCGGTCTGGCTCATGAAGCGCGCGCGAGCCGCGCCCAGAGCGGCATCGATCGCGAGCGCGCAGACCGCGATCACGAGCAGTGGCAGGGCAAGGAGCAGTGGCGTCCAGAGCGCGCCCGCCGCTGAGAGCAGCGACAGCGCCGCGATCGCGAGGTACCACTCGGGCATCAGCGGCAGCGATTGGAACAGGCCCTTTCGCGGTCCGTAGATCGACTGATAGAAGGCGGTGCCCCAGCCGCCGTAGTAGACGCGCCAGCGCCAGCCGCCGCGGTGTTGGGCGGCGCCATTCCCGTACATTCGCCCAGCCCACGCGACGTGACCGGAGGCGGAGTACTTCTGTGGATGCTTGCGCTCCAGCAGCGCCTCGGCCTTGCCGTAGGCGCGCTGCTGGCGAAGATACGCGCGCACAGAGCTGCGGCGGTGGTGGCACACCACGGCGCCTGGGCTGAAAGCTATGCGCTGACCCGAGTCGAGCAGGCGCCAGCACACGTCGACGTCGTCTCCCGCGACGCAGAACGAGGGGTCAAAGCCGCCGATTCCCTCGAGCGCAGCCTTGCGGATCGCCATGTTGCAGCCGGGTACGTGCTCGGCGTCGCGATCGGACAGCAGCACGTGCGTGGGGCCGCCGGGGGCATTTGCGACGCACTGGGCGACCCTTCCGGACCCCGCAGGCGCCACGTTCGGGCCGCCTGCGGCCACGTACGAGCCCGAGGCGAAGCTCGCCGCCAGATGCGTGAGCCAGTCCGGGTCTGGGATCGCGTCGTCGTCGATGTAGGCGATGATCTCGCCGCTCGACGCCTCCATCCCGGTGTTGCGGGCGGATGAGAGACCGCGCTGCGGCGTCTCGATCACCCGCACGCCCGCGAAGGCCGCGGCGATCTGCGGGGTGCCATCCGTCGAACCGTCCGAGACGACGATCACCTCGTAGTCGGGATAACGCAGGCGCGCGATGCCAGTCAGGCATTCGCTCAGCGTCGCCGATCCGTTGTAGCTGCATACCACGACCGAGATACGCGGCAGGCGACCGCTGTCTGCCGTGGGTTCGCGCAGCGACGCCCTCCTGACCGAGTCGAGGGCGGGCTTGGGCTCTCGGGCGCGTGTAGTCAGCCCGAAATCCCAGTCGAGGATCTCGTGGCCGCCGCGGTGCCACTGGTCGGTCCACGCGAACACGAACGCGCCGGCGCAGCCGGCCGCCGCGCTCGCCTGCAGCTGCCAGGCAAGCGAGCTCGCTTGCTTCTCCTCGCCGTTGCGCCGACTGTCGAGCCCGAGCTCGGCGATCAGCAGCGGACGATCGTCGGCGATGTTCTGCAGGCGAGCGAGATAGCGCTCGAGCAGCTCGCGCTGCTCGAGGTAGACGTTGAAGGCGAGGAAGTCGAAGTTCGCAAGCTGCAGATACTCGGTGGGCGGAAAGTTGACGTAGGTGACGAGCGCACCCGGGTCCTCCTGCCTGGCGGCGCGGGCAAGGCGCGCGAGAAAGCGCTCGATCCGCTTGCGCCCATGCCAGCGCACGATCGAGGCGGGGATCTCGTTTCCGATCGCATAGCAGAGCACGGCGGGATGTCCGGCGCAGGCTGAGACGGCGTCCCGGACAGAACGCTCGATCCCCTCGGCGGCGCCGGTTTGCAGGAATGCGATGTGCTGCTCCCAGGGAATCCCGACCATCACGCGCAGGCCGTGCCGGAGCGCAAGATCCAGCAACCATCGCTCCGGCGGCGTGTAGAGCCGGACCGCGTTGATGCCCACGCTCACCATCTGTGTGAAGTCGCGTGCCGCCGTCTGGGGATCGAACCCGCCACCGTCGTTGGAGCTGAACGGTCCGTAGGTGACACCCTTCACCAGCAGCTTCTCGTCCCCAATGTAGAATGCCTTGCCGCGCACCGCGGGGCGCGGCGAAATGATCCGGGTCCGTTTCTCCATCCCAGAGCCAGGGAGCGGGGCCAGTCCCATCGTGGCGGCCGCCGCAGGTGCTGGACTGTTGTGAGATCCGCTCGACATCATCCTAGTCACATGTTTTCCCTGCTTGGAGTTATTTCGCGGTCATCCGTCAAACGAACGTGGTGACACCTGTAACCGTCTCGACCCGAACCTGCTGTTTTTCGCGTACAGCTCAAGGTAGTTCTTGTTTAATCCGTACACACTTAACTGCTGACTTCTACGATTGGCCAGCCAGCCAAGCACGACTCGTAAAGCAACATGTAAAGCGATCATCGGCAGCGCATCTTCATCACGCTCTCAATCGCGGGTGGTGTGCCCACACTCTGGGAGCCTCTGACGTTGCGCCCTGCCGTGTCGCTTGAACCTCTCTGACGCAGTTAAACGCGTTCGAGTCGTAGAGGTTGGAGAAGGGCGCGGGCCCGCCAGGCTGATACGCGCGATTCGGGTCTCAGCATGCGTTCTCTTGCGACGCCCCCAACCAACCTCCGCATGTGCAGGACGTTAATAGATGGGGCCAGTGCACCTATCGCGCCGATAGCGCGCCCCGGGTCAGGAGTGCAGCGCCTGGGCGACCCGCACGACCATGATGACCGCATACGCCAAGCCGAGGAGATGCCTAAACCAGTTGACGCCGTGCACCAGCTCCTCATACGCCCAAATCGTCATCCCCAGGTAGGACACCGAGCGGGCGTAGAAGTGTGCATCGCCGTGCAGGAGCACCGCTGCCTCGCCGGCCAGGAACGCGACTATCAGCGGCAGGTTGGGAAACTGTACGATCGGAAACCCGTCGCGGGAACCCAAGCGCGGTCAGACGCTTGAACCCCAGCCAGACACTCCACGGGAGCGCGGTCTCGGACGCTCGCGGCTGAGGTGGTTCAGAAGTCAGGAGCGCCTCGGATGTCCCGCTCTTGGAGAGCTGATTTCTGGCGAATGTCGGACAGCGCCCTGCGCATGAGCCTGACCGCGTGGTAGCCAACGACAAGAGCGATGAGAAGAGCTACCAGCGAGTCCAGCCAGTAAGTGCCTTTGGTGATGAGGACGACGGCTCCGCTGATGGCGACCCCAATCGCCGCCGCCGCATCGGCGACGGTGTCCAGCATCACCGACTCCATGTTGAGATCGCCCTCCACGTTCCCCAGGATGAAGGCGCAGGCGATCATGGCGATCGCTGCAACCACGCTGACGATCACGACCGGGACGCCGTGGATCGAGGGAGCCCCGATGCTCAGCCGATGAACTGCCTCCGCCACCACCGTCAGGGTCACGAGCAGCAGGAAGCTCGAGTTGGCCA
>Ga0116215_1000401_pt1 | contig 33895 bp, 32 predicted proteins | sample Sb_taG_7_FD_89698 | JGI IMG/M metagenome (GOLD analysis project Ga0116215, IMG submission 89698) | Peat soil microbial communities from Weissenstadt, Germany - Sb_50d_2_FS metaG | ecosystem: Environmental > Terrestrial > Soil > Wetlands > Peat | place: Germany: Weissenstadt | collected 2010-09-21
GCCGCGGCGAGGTGGACACCGAGTTCGACCAGGACGAGCTCGCCAAACTGCTCGACCAGCAGCCCTTCAACGTAGCCGTCGCCAGCCTCTACAAAACGCGCTTCAAAGGCGTTCCCGGCGTCGTGTACGCGGCCGGCGTACGCCACGCGTACAACCTCGCGATCGCGTTTCGCGCCGAGGGGATCAAGGCTCAGGCCGTCTCCGGCGAGACGCCCAAGCGCGAGCTGGTGGAGATCCTCGCGCGCTACGAGCGCGGCGACATCGACGTGCTGATCAACGCGCAGCTGCTCGCCGAGGGCTGGAACAGCCCGCGCGCGACCGTCTGCGTGCACCTCGCGCCGACCGCGTCCAAGCGCATCTATCAGCAGCGCGTCGGTCGTGTCACCCGCCGCCATCCGGGCAAGGAGGCGGGGCTGGTGGTCGACTTCGTGCATCCGGCGACCAAGCACGATGACCCGGTCGTGACGCTGCACTCGCTGCTGGACCGCGACGTCTACCGCGGCGGCGCGATCGTGGTCGGCCCCGTACGCCGCGGCCGCGGCCGGCGCATGCGCGTCGAGCGCCGTGTGCTGCCGGTGTGCGCGGAGGAGGAGCGGCGCATCGAGGTGCTCGAACGCGAGCTGTGGCGGATCGCGGTCGAGAACCTCGAGTACGGCGAGCAGCATGGCTGGGCGGCGCTCGCAGGCGCACGCGTGGCACCCAACGGCTGGCGCCGGGCGCGAGCGATGCTGCACTTCGATCGCGGCGGCGAGCTCAAGAGCAGCTTCCTGCTCAGCGCGCTCAAGCGCAACAAGAACCCGCAGCTGAAACTGCGCGCGCTGACCGACATCCCGGCGCTGCGCGATCCTGACGCGTTCGACGAGGCGATCGACATCATCGGCGGCTGGCCGCGCGAGGAGCGCAAGGAGGGCAGCAAGATCCTGCTGCGCGCGCTCGTCGAGCGGCGCATCGGCCGTCGCGACCAGGCCAGCGCGTGGATCTGGCGCCTGGCGGAGTACACGCGCGACGTGCACGAGGAGTACGCGGTGCAGCGCTGGCCGGAGACGAAGCGCCTGCTCGGGCTGCTGGTCAACTCAGCCGGAGGTGCGCACGCGCGCAACGCGCGCCGCCTGATCCATGCTGCGCGCAAGCAGGATCGCCGCCTCGCGGCGGCGCTGCTCGCGGCGGCGCTCGCCCACACCCCTGAGGCGGAGGAGGCGCTGCGCGGCGCGCGCACACGCATGGCGCGAAAGCCCCCCGCGCTCGCGCGCGAGCTGCTGCGTAACTTCCCCAAACGGCGCGCACGCAACGCCAGACGCCGGCGCAAGGGCCCTAGCAAAGGTCCCAGCAACGGAGCAGTCCCCAAGGAGCAGATCGCGAGCGCGGTGATCGAGAACGCGCAGGAGCCGCGCACTCCCGAGGACGGGCCGCGCGAGCAGGCGCAGGACGCGCGCAACGCTGACGCGCGGGGCGCGCTGGACGTCCAGGCTTAAGCTCTCAGGACATCATTTGCAGGTGCACCTCGCCGGCGCTGAGCGCCGTGCGTCCACCGTCGGCCAGCTCCACGATCAGTCGTCCCGTCCCGTCGATGCCCTGCGCGCGACCGTGGCCGTCCGCCCACGCGATCTCGCGCCCGCGCAGCGCGTCGCGGGCCCGCCACGCCGAGAGCGTCGACGTGGCCGGCTCGTACATCCGGCGCTCGAGCGCCTCGATCAGCGCCGCGAGCGTCGGCTCGACATCCGTGGGCTCGAGGCCCAGCGTGGCAGCGGGCAGGCCGGCATCCGACACTGCGCTGCCGCCCGCGTCTGCGCGCAGCTCGAGCGGCAGCTCGTCCAGGCGCACGGCGACGTTCAAGCCGATGCCGAGCACCGCCCACTTCTCCTGCGGGCGTCCCTCGATGAGGATGCCCGCCAGCTTGGCGAGCCGTGTGCCGCCGCTCATGCCCGCCGTTGCGACGACGACGTCGTTGGGCCACTTGATCGACGTGTGCTCTCCCGCGACCTCACACACGGCTACGGCGGCGATCAGCGGCAACAGCCGTGGCGGTTCCCTGAGCAGCAGCGACATCAGCAGCGAGCTGTCCGCCGCCGCCGACCAGCGCCGGCCTTGGCGTCCACGCCCCGCGGTCTGCTCGGAGGCCGTCACGAGCGTTCCGTGCGGAGCGCCCACGTAGGCGAGCTCGCGCGCGCGCTCGTTGGTCGAGCCCGTGCGACGCAGGTGCACGCGCGGGTGGCCGAGGCCGGTGGATGTCTGTGTCGCTCGCGTGCGCGCAGCCCCGCTCACACGGGGCGCACCGTCAGCTCGTCGTCCGCGTCGGCGCCCAGCAGCTGGGCGGCCGAGCCACGGTTGACGGCGAGCGCCACCATGCGCGTGGCGTCCTCGTAGATCAGCAGCTCGCCGGGCGTGACCTCCGCGAAGGTGGCGGCATAGCGCGCCGTGCGTATGGCACCCGCGTGGCTCACCGTGAGGGTGTCGCCCGGAACGGCGCCGATCGCCGCCAGCTGCTCCTCGGCCGCGTCGAGGATCAGGTTGCCGAACGTGTCGCTGCGCAGCACGTGGACAGTGAGGACGCCGCCCGAGATCTGCGCGGAAGGCAGCCCGAAGCGGCGCAGCTGCTGCACCGCCAGCGGATCGCCGACCATGCCGAGCGGCGCCCCGGCCGCCAGCGCGGCGGCGACCGGCGCGAAGATGTCGCGACCGTGGAACGTCCGCGACACGGGCTCCAGGCGCTCTGGCGACTCGCCGACGTCGAATGCCTCGGCGACCCCCCCGAGGCGCTCGGCGGCGGGCATCAGCAGCCCATTGTCAGGGCCCACCAGCACGTGGTCCTCATCGACTGTGCGCAGGGCGACGGCGCGGCGTGCGTGGCGCCCCACGGCGCTCACCCCCGGATCGACCACCGCCAGGTGGACCCCGGCGGGCAGGAACGGCAGCGCGGAACGCAGCACGATCGCCCCTGAGCGCACATCGTGACGGGGAATCGAGTGTGTCAGGTCGATCACGCGCGCGTCTGGACAGCGACGCGCCATCACTCCATGGCAGACCCCCACGAACTCGTCGAGCAGGCCGTAATCGGAGAGGAACGTGATGACGGGGGGACGGGTTCTATCGAGCATCGTGCGCTGCGGACGCGACATCGGCCAGAAGCGCGGCGATCATACCCCCGACGTCGTACCGATCGGCCTCGATGTCGGGCTGCAGCCCGTGCTCGCGCAGCGTCTGGCTCGTGACCGGGCCGATCGAGACGACCCGCGTCCCCGGCGAGAGCCCAGCATGCCCGCCGGCCGCGTGCAGGAAGAAGCGCACGGTCGAGGACGAGGTGAAGGTGATGTAGTCGGCCTGCTGTGCGGCCTGCAGCGCGTCCGGCAGGAGCGGCTCGGCGACGGTCTCATACACCGCCAGCACGTCCACCTCGGCGCCGCGCGCGCGCAGCGCATCCGGGAGCACGTCGCGCGCCGCGCGCGCGCGCACGATCAATGCGCGCTTCACCGGCGTGTGCGCGAGCGCCTGCACGAGCGACTCGGCCACGGAGCGCTCAGGGAGGATGTCAGCGAAGATGCCGTGCTCAGCCAGCGCACGCGCCGTAGCGGGCCCGATCGCCGCGATCCTCGCGTGCGCGAGTGAGCGCGCATCGCCACGTGGGTGCGTACCGTCGTCCAGGCGCTCGAACAGGCCCGCCACTCCGTTGGGACTGGCGAAGCAGATGAGGTCGTAGGGCGAGGGGTCGACTTTGGGGGGGTCCGGTATCGAGCGAACGCGGATGACCGGCGCCTGCAGCACGCTTGCTCCCAGCGCTTCCAGCCCTCGCGCCAGCTCACTCGCCTGAGCGCGCGCGCGGGTGACCGCCACGGTCAGGCCGCGAAGCGGCCGCGGCGGCAGCCAGGCGATCTGCTCGCTGAGCGCCGCGACCGGCCCGAGGATCGTGATCGACGGCGCGCGGACGTCCTCCTCCCGCGCCACTCGCGCGATCGTCTGCAGCGTGCCCGTCACGGTCCGCTGGCGGGGGAGCGTCCCCGCTTCCACCACGGCGGCCGGCTGCGAGCCGGGACGCCCGGCTGCTAGCAGCGCAGCCGCGATCTCTGGCAGCTGGCGCACGCCCATGTACAGGACGAGCGTCCCTGGGAACGCTGCCAGCGCGGGCCAGTCGATCGCGCTCGCGTCCTTCTCGCCGGCCTCGCCACCGTCCTCTCGGGCGTGGCCGGTCACCAGCGCGACAGCGCTGGCCAGTCCGCGGTGCGTAACGGGGATGCCCGCGTACGCACTCGCGGCCACGCCCGCCGTCACGCCCGGCACGACCTCGAACTCGATGCCTGCAGCGCGCAGCGCGAGCGCCTCCTCGCCGCCGCGCCCGAACACGAACGGGTCGCCTCCCTTCAGGCGCAAAACCGCCTTGCCCAAACGCGCTCGCTTGATCATGAGCGCCTCCGTCTGCTCCTGCGGCACCGACGCCCCGCCGCCCTCCTTGCCCACGAACAGCAGCTCGGCGTCCTCGCGGGCATCGTCGAGCGCGGTGGGCGGGATCAGACGGTCGTACAAGATCACGTCAGCCTGGGCGATCAGCTCCAGCGCGCGGGCGGTCAGCAGGCCGGGGTCGCCTGGGCCCGCGCCGACGAGGTAGACGCGTCCGCTCACGTGCCGACCGGCCAGTGCTCGACCTCGAGCTCCGCCATTGGGAAATCCGTGGGGTTTCCCGTTGCCAGTCGTGCGTGGACGCCGACGGCGGTGGCCGCGATCAGGCAGTCGGCTTGCGAGAGCGTGATTCCCTTGCTGGCGAAGTCCCTGCGCCAGTCCCCGGCGCGCGTGCCCTCTGCTCGCCCAAGGGGCGCAAGGTGCAGCCCGCGCAGCAGGCGCATGGTGGCTTCCCGCTCGTGCTCGCGTATGCCCCGCGTCACCTCCTCCACGGTCACGGCGCAGATCCAAGGAATCTCTCGGGTTTCATGCAGGCCGTGCAGTCGCTTGGCGGCAGCTCGTCCGCGCAAGGCGTCCACGAGGACGGTGGTGTCGAGCAGAAGCGGCAAAACGACTGCTTATCCGTCCGCACCCCGAGGGGCACAGGCGGGATGGCTAGCCGACACGAGCTGGGTCGCTGCGACGCTGGGCCCTGACCCAGCCGGCGGGATCGGCGTCCCACTCGTGCCCGCTGTCGGAAAGCGCCCCGAGGCCGGCCTCGATGTCTTCCCATCGCCGCTCGTCGTCGAGCGCGCGGCGCAGGGTCTCGCCGATGAACATGCTGCGACGCCGCCTGCCGACACGCTTGTCGAGCTGCTCGATGAGGCCGTCATCGATGCTTATGTGCAATCTCATGGCCACAAATTAGCACACAACTTGGACCCGCTTGGAGGGCTGCTGATGCGGTGATGCGCTAACATCATTTTGTGCGGACGACCTTGAACATCGACGAGGACGTGGTCGCGGTTGCGCGGCAGCTCGCCGTTGGGGAGCACCGCTCGCTCGGCTCCGTTATCTCCGAGCTTGCTCGTCGAGGGCTGACCCCCGCCCGGGTTGAGGCTGACGACGGACTGCCGGTCATCCGTGTGCCGGCAGGTACGCCGCCAATCACGCCAGAGATGGTGCGGCGAGCACTCGACGAGGACTGAGTTTCCCGGTGGCGCTGCTGGACGTCAACGCGCTTGTCGCGCTGGCTTGGGACTCACACGTGCACCATGCGGCGATGCGCGCATGGTTCACGGCGAACGGCTCCGCGGGATGGGCGACGTGTCCGATCACAGAGAGCGGCTTCGTGCGGGTGTCGTCCAACCCGATCGTGCTGCCAAGCGCGATCGGGTTGGACGCGGCACGAGGGGTGCTATCGGCATTGCGCGCACACCCCTGCCATCGCTTCCTCACCGATGACGTCTCAATGACCGACAGCGACGTACCGTCGATCGCTGGCTATCGGCAGGTGACCGACGCTCATCTGCTGACACTTGCCCGTCGCCGCGGCGTGCACCTCGTCACGTTCGACGCGAGCATTCTCGCCATGAGCGACGGAAATGACGTCGAGGTATTGACCACGCTTTGAATGGATCGCCGGCCGTGCTCGCTGCAAATCCGTGCATATGGGGCGAAACTGCTCTGTGCACACTGCACATGCGCGGGCCCGTCACGCTGTTTGACCTGCCATCTCCTGCGCCTGCGCGAGCATCTCCCCCGCGCCGACGGCGAGCAGCCGCTCGGCCACACGCCGCCCGAGCGCCTGCGGGTCGTAGAAGCCGCCGAGTAGCTCGTCGCCTGCCCACGCGGAGCCGTCTGGCAGTCCGACCCATGCGCGCAGGAGCAGGCAGCCGCAGCCGGCGGGTGCCGCGTAGGCCCCGAGCGGCGTGTGGCAGCTGGCTCCCAGCTCGCGCGCTAGGGCGCGCTCGGCGAGCAGGCACGCAAACGCGCCGCCGTCGGTGATCGCCTGTACGGCTTCACGCGTGCGTGTGTCGTCGGCGTGCCCCTCCAGAGCGAGGATGCCCTGGCCGGGTGCGGGCACGAATCGCTCGGGGTCGAGCAGGCCGCCCGATTCGGACTCCCGCCCCAGCCGTTGCAGCCCCGCACGCGCGAGCACGATCGCGTCGAGGTCCTCGCTCGCGTCGGCCAGCTTGCGCAGGCGTGTGTCGACGTTGCCGCGAATGGAGACGAGGTGGAGATCTTCACGGGCGGCGCGCAGCTGCGCCAGGCGGCGGATACTGCTCGTGCCGACGCGCGCGCCGGCCGGGAGCATCTCCAGCGAGTCGGCTCCGCAGAGCACGTCCTCGACGGCTGCCCGCATGGGGGCGCCTAGCAGCTCCAGGCCCTCCGCGAGCTCGGCTGGGACGTCCTTGGCCGAGTGCACGGCCAAGTCGATTTGGCCGCGGGCGAGCGCGTCCTCGAGCTCGGCGACCCAGCGCGACTTGTCCTCGCTCGCGCCCTCCCGAGTGATCGCGCCGTGGTCCCCGCTGCCGTGTTGCCGGGTGGGCTCCTGCTGACGGTCCCCCCGGGTGACGATCGGCACGATCTCGCAGTCCCCGCCGAGCATCCGTGCGACGAGCTCGGCCTGGGCCAGCGCGAGCGCGCTGCGCCGGGTGCCGATCCGCATCAGCGTTTGCGGGGCACCCGCGCGGAGCGGGCGGGTCGGCGCACCCTCGAGGGCACACCCTCTGCGGGGGCGCCACCCGTGACGGGCGGCAGGCGGGCAGGCAGGTCGTGCACCTGCGCGAGCTCGTTGGAGAGCTCCTCCTGAGCGGGCGCGTCCTCGCGCAGCGCGAACAGCTCCCGCACGAGCTCCAGGCTCGCGTGGCTGCGGTCTTCCTCTAGGCCGCGCAGGCGGATGGTCGGCTCGTGCAGCAGCCGGCTGACGACCGCCCGTGCGATCGCCTCGACCCGTGCGAGGTCGCGCGGAGAGGCCGACTCCCAGCGACCGGAGTTCTCGGCGAGCACCTGCGCGACGATCTCGTCGGCGTGCGCACGCAGGGCACTGACTGTGGGCAGCGCGTCGAGCTGCCCGAGCCAGCGCGCGAAGCGGCGGATCTCCTCCTCCACGATCTCAAGTGCCCGCGGCGTCTCCTCCGCGCGCGTGCTCAGGTTGCGCGCGACCACCGCCTGCAGGTCGTCGATGTCATACAGGCTCACCCCCTCCAGCTCGGAGCACGCGGGATCGATGTCCCGCGGAACGGCGATGTCGATCAGCAGCAGCGCTCGCCGCTCGCGCTGGGCCATCACCAGCTCGAGCTCCTCGCGGCCGACGATCGCATGCGGGGAGGCGGTCGAGGAGAGGACGATGTCGGCGCGCACGAGCTGGTCGGGCAGTTTGTCGAGCCCCACCACAGAGCCGCCGAAGCGCTGCGCGAGGCTGAGCGCGCGGTCGGCGTGGCGGTTGGCCACGAAGATCGTGCCCGCGCCCTGCTCGGCGAGCGCGCGCGCGGTCAGCTCGCTCGTCTCGCCGGCGCCGAGGATGACCACGTGACGATGCTCGAGGTCCCCAAGCACGCTGAGCGCCAGGTCGACGGCCACCGACGGGACGCTCACGCGGCTGGCGCCGATCCCGGTCTCCGAGCGCACGCGCTTGCCGGTGTTCAGCGCCGCCGCAAACAGGCGGTTCGACAGCGGCCCGGTGGTGCCGGCGCGCATGGCCGCCTCGTGGGCGCGCTTGACCTGACCCTGGATCTCGGCCTCGCCGAGGATCATCGACTCTAGCCCAGCCGTCACGCGATACAGCTGGCGTGCGGCGTCGCAATTGCGGGGCGAGTAGATCGTCTCGGCGAGCTCCCCCGCCGGGGACGATGCCGTCGGGCGGATCCCGGCTCGGCGTGCCAGCAGGCCGAGGACGTCGGACTCCGCGCGCACGGGGTCGCCCACCACCAGGTAGACCTCAGTGCGGTTGCACGTCGAGATCACGACCGCCTCGCGCACCTCCGGGGTGGCCGTCGCCTGGCGCAGGAACTCGTCCGCCTCGCGCTCGCTGAACGCCAGGCGCTCGCGCAACGCCACGGGCGCCGTCTTGTGGGAGATGCCGAGCGCCAGCAGCTCGCTCATGCCAGCGTGGACTCCCGCTCGTGGTCCTCGACCGGCTCCCCCTCCCCCTCCGGGGACGATGGGGCGGCGTGTTCGGACATGCTCAGCAGCTCGCCGAGCTCGCCCTCGATGCGGCTCAGCCGGATCGCCATGATCGCGACGTAGATCAGCACCAGCGCGAACAGCACCACGTAGGCGCCCGCGACGTACTTGCCCGCCGTGTGCAGCGGCAGGGCGGGGGCCTCGCCCGTCGGGGACAATGCGCCAAGCAGGGCGTGAACGATCACAGCGCGGACCTGCCGGTGGCGCGTGCGGGCACGCTCGCGACGGGCTGCAGCGTGGGGGCGGCGCTGCGCGGGCGCGTGATCGACTGCGCAGGCTCGCCGGCGAGCCTGCGACGCAGCGCGCGAACCTGCGCGCGGGTGTGCTTGGCGGTCAGCTCGTACTTGCACAGCGTCGCGAACAGCAGCGCGATCGCGATCACGCAGACGAGGAACGTCAGCGCCATCGAGCTGGGGAGGTTGGAGGTGCTGCCGAGCACCCGCGGATGCAGGTAGGCGGTCGACAGCCGTACGGCGATGAAGTTCAGCGGCACGAACGCGCCGGCGGTGATCGCGAACACGGACGCGTAGCGCGCCTGGCGCTCGGGGTCCTCGATCGCGAATCGCAGCGGCTGATAGGTGGCGTACAGCAGGAACACGATCAGGAACGACACGAGCGTCGGCTCGCTCCACACCCACCAGTGCCCCCACGAGCCCTTCGCCCAGATCGAGCCCGTGATGAGCGTGCCCACGGCGAAGATCAGGCTCATGTGGATGACCACGTAGGAGCGGTAGTCCCAGCGCGCCTCGCGCGTGCGCAGGTGCTGGATCGCGAGCAGGCCGCCGAGCACGAAGCCGCACAGGGCGACGATCGCCAGCGGCACGTGCACGTAGAAGATCTTCTGCAGGAAGCCCTGTTCTGCTTCCAGCGGCGCGTAGAAGAAGACCAGGCCGAGCGCGACGGCCATCGCGACGACCGTGCAGATGCTCAGCGTCCGCAGCCCCCTGCCGTAGGTGACCGGTCGAGATGCCATGGTGTTAGTCCTCCAACAGGAAATCGAAGACGGCGTAGGCGATCAGCCCGAACACCAGATCATAGAGCCCCAGCGTGAGCAGCCAGCGTGCCGCTGGCGCCGCCCGGTGGGCCTGGACGAGCAGCGGTGCCAGCGCGCGCGCGCCACCGATCACGATCGGCACCAGCAGCGGCAGCGCGAGCAGGGGCCCCAGCAGGTCACGCGCGCGTGTCTGCACCGCCAGGGCCGCCACGAGCGTGCCGATCACCGCCACGCCGACGTCGCCCAGCGCGAGCGTCAGGATCATGCCTCCCAGCGCCGGGCCGAGCGGAGCGCCGAGCAGCAGCAGTGCGAACGCGGGCACGGCCACGAGCTCGAGCACGACCAGGTATGCGAGCAGCGTCAGCGCCTTGGCGAGGAACATCGCGCTGCGGTCGACGGGCGCGAGCAGGAAGGCGTCGAAGCCGCCCTCCTCAGCGTCGGCGACGAACAGCCGGTTGACGCCGAGGATCGCGGCGAACAGCAGCGTCACCCACAGGATCCCCGCCGCGAGGTCGCCTTCCACGCTGTTGCGATTCAGGGCGAAGTGAAAGACCACGAACGTGGTCACCGCGAACAGCGACATGCCCGGCACGGACTCGAGCGTGCGCAGCTCCACGAGCAGCTCCTTGCGCAGCAGCGCAGCGACGGTCTTTGCTGTTCCGACCGGCGCATGCGCCGGTCGGCCAGTCGGCGCATGCGCCGACTGGCCAGGCCGCACATGTGCGGCCTGGGACGGGGCCGCATGCGGCCCCGTCGTCCTTGAAGAGATGGGCTCGTTCATCGGTACAGCTCCGCGATCTCCTCGCGATCGACCTCTGCTGCCGCGCGCAGCAGCACCGGCCGTCCGCCGCGCAACCCGAGCACGACGTCAGCGTCCGCGAGGCCCCCGCTGGGGTCGTGGCTGCAGATCACCCGTGTGCGGCCTGACGCGGCGCCGATCAGCGGCGCCACCAGCTCGACTGCGGCCGGGTCGAGGTTCGAGTTCGGCTCGTCGAGCAGCAGCAGCTCGGGGTCGTGAAGCACCGCCCGCGCGACCGCCACGCGCTGGATCATGCCGCGCGAGAGCGTCCGCAGCGGCTCGCTCGCACGGGCGCTCATCGCGACCGCCTCCAGCAGCTCTCGCACGCGCGCCTCGTCGACGCCGTGCAGGCGTGCGTGGAAGCGCAGATTCTCGTGCGCGGTCAGCTCGCGGTAGAGCAGCGGCTCGTGGCCGAGCAGGCCGACGCGTCCACGCACCGCCCATGCCTCCCCGGGCAGGCGCGCGCCGAGCACGCGCACGTTCCCCGCGTGCGGGCGCAGCAGCGTCGCGAGCACGCGCAGCAGGGTCGTCTTGCCGGCGCCGTTGGGACCGAACACGACGAGCGTCTGGCGCTCGCCGAGGGTCAGTGAGACGTCGCTCAGCGCCTCGCGCTCGCCGAAGTGCCGGGTCAGCCCCTCGACCTCCAGCGCGACCATCAGCGCATCGTATCGGCAACCCGCACGAGCCCAAGACCGCAAGCGGCAACAGCGGTCGGGACGAAGCCCTCTACGCCTAAATGGCTAACTCGAAGCGCCCACTTTGGACGTCAGTGCCGCAATGGTCTCGTACTATGCTGTGTAAGTTCGGGTTTTTAGGACATGACCACATTGTGCACTTCGGCTAACCACACCGCACGGCGGTTTCGCGATGGAACCAAGAGACTGGCCACTTGACCCCGTAGCCGCCGCGGCGACTGTCGCGCGCGCGATCGAAGTCCTCGACGCGAGCGACGAGGACGAGCGTGACGCCCTCCTGTACGAGCTCGTGATCGCGGCGTGGGGAAGCGTCTGGGCCCAGGACCAGTGACGCGCTCGACCTCGCGCTAGACCTGCAACGCGTGCGCGTCCTGCGCCCGCGCGATCAGCTCGCGCACGGCCTGCTCACCCGCGCCGTCCCCGTCTGCCAGCATCGCGACCGGGTCGGGCTGTCCGTTGACGATGCCCTCGAAGAACTCTCTTCGCTCGCGGTAGGTGGGCAGCGTGCCCTTCGCCCAGCCGCGAACCTCGTTGAGCAGCACCGCCAGGCGCGCGTAGGGCTCCCCGAACTGGCCTTCGATCTCGCGCTTCATGCGCTTGGCCAGCGCCGGCGAGGCGCCGGCGGTGGAGATCGCGATCGCGAGCGGGCCCATGCGCACGAGCGCCGGCAGGATGAAGTTGCACAGCGGCGGCACGTCGACGACGTTGACGAGCATCGCCCGCCGCTCGGCGTCCTCGTACACGGCGATGTTCACGTCCGTGTCGTCGGTCGCCGCGATCGCCAGGAACGCGCCGTCGAGGTCCGGCGGACCTGCGTAGGTCCGCCGCTCCCAGCGGATCGAGCCCTCCGCCGCGTAGCGCTCGAGCGCCGGCTCGGCCTCGGGGGCGATCAGCGTGACCTCCCCATCGCACGCGAGCAGGCCCTCGACCTTCTCCAGGCCGACCTCCCCGCCGCCGATCACCAGGCAGCGCCGGCCGGAGAGTTTCAGGCAGACGATGTAGAAGGGGGTGTCGAGCATCCCCTGCACGCAGCTCTGGTCGCAGATCCCCCTGCGCAGCTGACACACGCACTCCTTGCCAGCGTAGGCCTGGGCGGGCATGCTCACAAGCGTAGTGTGCCGCGGGTGTGTCCGGGGCTGTGCCGGTGCTTGCTCTTGCGAACGCTGTATAGCTTTGGTTATACAGCGTTCGCTGGGAGGCACTCGCCGCGGCTGCTATCGCGGCAGGCCCCGCCCGAAGACCCGCGCACCCACGCGCACAAGTGAGACCGCGCCTTCGCGCCACGCGCGCTCGCGGTCGGCCTCGCGCGTGGAGCGCAGCCTGGCGACGGCTCGCATGGCCTTGGCGCTGGTGGTGTCGTAGGGCCCCCACCACAGCCCTCGCATGCCCGGCGGGTCCCAGGTGATGAGCTTCTCCTGCGCGCACGCCCGCAGGCCTGCCTGCCCGAGCGTGCGCCCGAGGCCGCCGCCGGCGGCCGCCCCCCACGGGCCGCGCGAGACCGTCGGGCCGGGCAGATGGTCGTTGAGCCACACCATGCCCGCGCGCAGCTCGCGCGCGATGCGGATGCCCTGGTAGCGGTCGGCGGTCCACACGGACGCACCGAGGCTGTAGTCGCCGCCGTTGGCAGCGGAGATCGCCTCGTCGATCGAGTCGACCGGCACGACGACCATCACGGGGCCGTCCACGGGCTCGCGCAGCAAGCGCATCTCAGCGCTCGCGCCCGTGATGACCGCCGGCGCATAGAACGCGCCCGCCTCGCAGCCCGGCGGAGTGACCGGCCCGCCGCAGTGCAGGCGCGCGCCCTGGGCGAGCGCCTCCTCGACGAGCGTGCGCACGTGCTCGGCGCGGCGCGCGGATGCCAGCGGCCCGACCTGCACGCGCGGGTCGGCGGGATCCCCCACCGTGAGCGCCTGCGCCCCGCGCACGAGCCCCGCGAGGAAGCGCTCGTGCACCTCGCGCGCTACGTAGATGCGCTCGATCGAGCCGCGCGTCTGGCCTGCGCCCGCGCAGCCAGCCCACAGCGCTCCCCCCACAGCGCGCGCGAGATGCGCGTCGGCGAGCACCAGCATCGCGTCCTTGCCGCCCAGCTCGACCGTCACCTCCTTCTCGCGCGAGACGCATGCGCGCGCGACCATTCTTCCGACGGCCGGCGAACCCGTGAACAGGACCTTGCTCACCGGCGCCCTCGCGACCGCCACGCCGACCTCCGCTCCGCCGTGCACCACCCGCACGAGTCCCTCCGGCAGTCCGGCGCGCGCGAGCACCCGCGCGATCCGCTCGCCCGCCAGGCAGGCGCGCGCGGCGGGCTTGAACACGACCCCGTTGCCGGCCAGCAGCGCCCCCGCGATCTGCCCCAGCGGCTGCGCGAACGGCGCGCTGCCGGCGCCGATCACGCCGACGACGCCGTACGGCTCGAACGCGATGCTCGCGCGCTTGGCGAGCGTCAGCGAGCGGTCGATCCCCACGCGCCTGGCGCTCAGAACCCGCGCGCCGTCCTCCGCCACCCACTTCAGCGCGTCGATCGCCGCGAGCAGCTCGAGCGCTGCGACCTCCGCGCGCGGGCGCCCCTGCTCGCGGCCGATGCCCTCGAGCAGCTCGTCGAAGTCGTCGATCACCGCCTGCGCCATCCTGTCCATGTAGCGCGCGCGATCGCGCACGCGCAGCAGCGCCCACAGCGGCTGCACCTTCGCGACCGCCTCCACCACCTCCTCGATGCGCTCCGGCGCCGTCACCGGAACATTGCCGAGCATCGCGCCGGTCGCCGGGTCGTGCGCCGTCAGCTCCTCCTGCGCCACGCTCATCGCGCGATTATCGCGGTTCCACGCCGCGCTCCCGGCGAATCAGCGTCAGCCTGGCCGCCAGCTCCGCCTCGACCCCGTCGGGCTCGTAGAAGCGCTCGCCGGTGACGCCCGCGGGCGCGAGCGGCTGCGAGGAGAGGTGGCCTGGATGCCCGTGGGGGTTGTCATACCCGCCGCGGTCCTGGCCCGGACGCGGGCCGGAGCGAAGCCAACTTGGCACCGGCGCGGCACCGTGCTCGCGCACATGGCGCCCGGCCGCCGACAGCGCGCGCCCGGCCGCGTCGGACTTCGGCGCGAGCGACAGGTAGATGGCGGCCTGCGCGAGCGCGTAGCGCGCCTCCGGCAGGCCGACGAGCTCGACCGCGTGCGCCGCCGCGCCCGCCAGCGACAGCGCTCCGGGGTCGGCGTTGCCGATATCCTCGGAGGCGAGGATCACCATCCGCCGCGCGATGAAGCGCGGGTCCTCGCCGCCCTCGAGCATCACCGCCAGGTAGTACAGCGACGCGTCCGGGTCCGACCCGCGCGTGGCCTTGATCCACGCGGAGATGTAGTCGTAGTGGCGGTCCCCGTGTTTGTCGTAGAGCACCGCGCGGCGCTGCAGCGCGTCCTCGACGCGCGCGAGCGTAACGTGCTCCTCACTCAGCTTCCCCTCTCCCTTCCCCGTACCGGAACGATGCGGGGACGATGCGCTCGCGGTCGCGCTGGCCAGCTCGAGCGCGTTCAGCGCCGTGCGCGCGTCGCCTTCGCAGCGCGCGGCGAGGAACTCGAGCGCTTGCTCCTCGACCGCGATCGACGTGCCGGCCGCGTTGCGCAGCACCAGGGCGATCTCCTCTGGAGTGAGCGCCTGCAGCGCATACACGCGCACGCGCGAGAGCAGCGCGCCGTTGACCTCGAACGCGGGGTTCTCGGTGGTGGCGCCGATCAGCGTCACCAGGCCCTCCTCCACCGCCGGCAGCAGCGCGTCCTGCTGAGCCTTGTTGAAGCGGTGGATCTCATCCAGGAACAGCACCGTCTGTTCGCCGCTCGTGTCGCGGCGGTGAGCGGCGCGCTCGATCACCGCGCGCACCTCCGCGCGCCCGGCCGCGACGGCGCTCAGCTCCTCGAACGCGGCGCCCGAGCGTTCGGCGACGATGCGCGCGAGCGTGGTCTTGCCCGAGCCCGGCGGTCCGTAGAGCACCATCGAGTGCGCCCGCCCTTGCTCGATCGCCGTGCGCAGAGCCGAGCCCTGGGCGAGCAGATGCGACTGGCCGACGAACTGTTCGAGGCTGCGAGGACGCACGCGAATCGCGAGCGGCTGCGTCTGCTGGTGCCCGTGGCCTTCGCGCTCGGCGCCCGGCTCCGCTTTCGCTGCGCGTGGCCCGGCAGCGCCGTCTGGATCCTCGCCGAACAGGGTATCCACGTACGGGAGTATCGTCGCTGCCGGGTACATCCATCTCGAAGCTCCGGGAGGTTGCCCGCAAGGCTTGTCGAAGGTGTAGGTCCGATGTTCACGTCGTCTCGTCCGGACAGGCCCCCGCGGGGAGGCAGCTGCTGTGAGCGCGGGCGCGGCTGAGCTGCTGCCCCCAGGCGGAGGGGGTTTCGAGTTCCTGGGCCTGGGCGGCGATATCGCCGCCCGCTCGCCGTTGCAGCTGTTCTGGCGGCGCCTGCGTCAGGATCGCATCGCGCTGGCCTCGCTCGCCTTTCTCGTCCTGCTGATCGCCGTCGCGATCGCGGCGCCGCTCGTGGTCAGCCTGCTCGGTCTGCCGGGCCCCGACGTTCAGAACCTCAACCTCACCGATTCGTTCGGCAGTCCGCTCGGCCCCAGCCTCGCGCACCCGTTCGGCGTCGACCAGCTCGGCGAGGACGTGATGTCGCGAATCATCTACGGCGCGCGGGTATCGCTCGAGGTGGGGATCCTCGGCACGGCCATCGCCACCGCGATCGGCGTCGTGTTCGGCACGCTCGCAGGCTTCTACGGCGGCTGGGTCGACACGCTGCTGGCCCGCACGATGGACGTGTTCCTGTCGATTCCGATCCTGCTGCTCGGCCTCGGCGTGGCGGCCGCCTGTTCGGTGCGGGGCTGCGCCGCCGGTCTGATCCAGCCGGGCCTGAGCGTGATCATCTTCCTGATCGCCGTCGCGACCTGGCCGTACATGGGCCGCATCGTCCGCGGGCTCGTGCTGTCGCTGCGCGAGCGCGAGTTCGTGCAGGCATCGCGCGCGCTCGGAGCCTCCGACGCGCGCATCATGTTTCGCGAGATCCTGCCCAATCTGGCGGCGCCGGTGATCGTCTACGCGACGCTGCAGGTTCCCCTGAACATCCTGTTCGAGGCGGGCCTCTCCTACCTGGGCATCGGCGTGCGCCCGCCGACGGCCAGCTGGGGTCAGATGATCGCCGCCGCCACGCCGATCTTCAACACCGCCTGGTGGTACATGGTCTTCCCCGGCGCCGCGCTGCTGTTGACGGTCCTGGCCTTCAACCTGCTCGGCGACGGACTGCGCGATGCGCTCAACCCGAGGAGCGCCCGGTGAGGGCGCTCGCAACAGCAACAGGAGGCGTACCGATGAGGTCGATCAGGGTTCCCGCAGCGACCGCGCTGGCGATGACGCTCGTGCTGGCACTTGCCGCATGCGGATCGAGCAGCAGTGGCTCGGGCAACTCGGGCAGCGGCGCCAGTGCCGTCAGCACCGGCGGCTTTCAGAGCCCTACCACGCAGGCGCTGACGGGCGGCAAGCGCGGCGGCACGCTCGTGGTCCTCAACGAAAGCGACTTCGAAAGCCTCGACCCGGGCGTCGCCTATTACAACGTCGACTACGAGGTCGTGTTCGCCACGCAGCGTCCGCTCTACTCGCAAGAGCCGAACTCGGTCGAACCCAGCCCGGACATGGCCTCGGGGGCGCCGGAAGTCTCCTCCGATGAGAAGACAGTGACCGTGCACCTGCGCGAAGGCGTCCACTTCAGTCCGCCGGTGAATCGCGAAGTGACCTCCGAAGACGTCGCCTACGCGATCGAGCGAGGCGCCAACGAAAACGTCGCCAACCCCTACTTCCAGTCGTATTTCGGCTCGGTCGAAGGCGCCGAAAAGGCCAGCGGCGGGCCCATCAAGGGGATCGAAACCCCCAACAAGCACACGATCGTCCTTCACCTGAGCGAACCGAAGGCGCAGCTCGTCGCGCACGCGCTCGTGCTGCCGCTGACGGCGGCGGTGCCAAGGGAATACGCGCAGAGGTTCGACAAGAACAAACCGTCTGATTACGCCAACTACCAGGTCGCGACCGGGCCGTACATGCTCGAGAACGACGCCGCCGGCAAGGTGCTGGGCACCGGCTACATACCAGGAAAATCGGCGACTCTCGTGCGCAACCCGAACTGGAGCCCCAAGACCGACTTCCGCCCCGCGTACCTGAACGAAATCGACATCAAGCTCGGCGGCACGAAAGCGGTCATCGGCAGGCAGGTGCTGGAAGGCACGAACGTCGTCGAGAACGAACTGCCGGCGCAGTCGATCGTCAAGCTCGCAGCCGAACGCTACAAGAGCCAGCTCGAGATCTCACCGGGCGCTGGCACTCACTACATCGCCGTCAACAACAAGGTCGGCCCGTTCTCGAACGTAGACGTGCGCAAGGCGCTGTGGGCGGCGCTCGACCGTACGGCGATGAACAAGGCGCGCGGCGGTGCACTCGTCGCAGATGTGATGACTCACTTTCTCTACCCGACGATCCCCGGCTTCAACCAGGCGGGTGGGCTGGCCGGCCTGAAAGTGGATTACAACGAACACCCCGAAGGCGACGCTGCCGTTGCCGAAAAGTACATGAAGCTCGCCGGCTACCCGAGCGGCAAGTACACCGGCGGGCATACGCTCGTGGTCGTCGGCGATCGCGGCAACCCGCTGGAACAGGACGCGGAAATCGTCAACCAGACGCTCAAGAGCCTCGGTTTCACGACCAAGTTCACGCTCGTCGAACCGAACGTCATGTACGGGAAGTACTGCGGAGTTCCCAAGGAAGAGATCGACGTCTGCCCGAGCGTCGCCTGGGGGGCGGACTTCCCCGACCCACAGACCGTGCTCGACAACACGTTCAACGGCAAATCGATCGTCTCCACCGGCAACAACAACTGGGGGCAGACGAACGATCCGAAGATCAACGCCGCGATGACCGCCGCGGAAACGATCAACGACCAGGCGGCACGTGAAGCGGCGTGGGCGAAGATCGACGACGAACTGGTGCAGGACGCGGCGGCGATCCCGTTCGACTGGGACAAGCAGGCGAACATCGAGGGCAGCGCGGTGCGCGGCGTCGGCGATCTGTGGGACTCCGGCGAGTGGGACTACAACTACAGCTCGCTGAAGTAAAGCGGCGGCGCACGCAATGACCGCGTACATCGTCCGCAGAGTCCTGTGGGGGATCGCGCTGCTGGTGATCGTGTGCGCGCTCACGTTCGTCCTGTTTCGCGTCTTCCCGACGGCCAACCCCGCGCAGCTGCGCGCCGGACGCTCCCCCCAGCCCAAGGTGATCCACGAGATCGAACGCGTGCTCGGCTTGAACAAGTCGCTGAGCACGCAGTTCTTCGACTACGTGAAGAACGTGTTCCTGCATTTCAACCTCGGCTACAGCTACTACAGCGACGAGTCGGTCAGGAGCCTGATCTCCGAACGCCTGCCCGCCACCATCTCGCTGACACTCGGCGCGGGCGTGCTGTGGATCGTGGGCGGCCTGGGGGTGGGGATCCTCTCGGCGCTGCGTCGACACTCGCTGCTCGATCGTCTCGCCATGGGCGGCGCGCTCGTGCTCGTGTCCGCGCCCGAATTCTGGCTCGGGCTGATCGCGCTGTTCCTGTTCGCGCAGGACATCGGCCAGTGGAGGATCTTCCCCGGCGCGGGCAGCTACGTGGGCATCACCAGTGACCCGTGGCAGTGGTTCACCTCGATGATCATGCCCTGGTTCGTGCTCGCCTCCGGGTCGGCCGCCGTGTTCGCGCGCCTGATGCGCGGCAGCCTGATCGAGACGATGGGCGAGGACTACATCAGGACCGCGCGCGCCAAGGGCCTTGCCGAGCGCAGGGTGGTGCGCCACGGAGTGCGCTCGGCGATCAACCCGATCGTGACGCTGTTCGGCCTGGAAATCGGCACGCTGCTCGGCGGCACGGTGCTGATCGAAACGGTCTTCAACATCCCGGGCGTCGGCAGGCTCGCGTATGACTCGATCACCACCGCCGACTTCTCCGTCATACAGGGAACGGTGCTGCTGGCGGCGATGTTCATCATCGTCGCGAACATCGTCGTGGACATCGCCTACGCGTACCTGGACCCCCGCGTCCGCTACTCGTGACCCAGGCGCTCGGCGGATCCGATGTGGTGTTGCGCGTGGAGGACCTGCGCGTGGAGTTTCCGAGCGAGGACGGCGTCGTGCACGCGGTCGATGGCATCACCTACGAGGTGCACAGCGGACGCACGCTCGGGATCGTCGGCGAGTCCGGCTCGGGCAAGACCGTCTCCTCGCTGACGACGCTCGGCCTCACGCGCCGGCAGGGCGCGCGCGTGTCCGGACGCATCCTGTTCGAGGGACAGGACCTCCTCACGCTCCCCGAAGAGCGGCTGCGCGCGATCAGGGGCAACGAGATCGCGATGATCTTCCAGGACCCGCTGTCCTCGCTGCACCCGCTCTACCGGGTCGGCGCGCAGCTGGTGGAGGCCGTTTGCGCCCATCGCGACGTGTCCAGGGCGAAGGCGCGCGAGCACGCGATCGAGCTGCTCGATCTGGTGGGCATCCCCGACCCCGCGAGGCGCGTCGACGCGTACCCCCACGAGTTCTCGGGAGGCATGCGCCAGCGCGCGATGATCGCGATGGCGCTGGCGAACGAGCCGAAGCTGCTGATCGCGGACGAGCCGACGACGGCGCTGGACGTGACCGTGCAGGCGCAGATCCTCGCGCTGATGGAACGGCTGCAGCGCGAGCTCGGGATGGCGATCGTGTTCATCACGCACGACCTCGGCGTGGTGGCTGAGATGGCCGACGAGATCGCGGTCATGTACGCGGGACGCATCGTCGAGACCGCATCCGCCGCGCGCGTGTTCGCCGCCCCCGAGCACCCGTACACGTGGGGCCTGTTGAAGTCGATCCCGCGACTGGACGCCCCGCGCGAGCAGGAGCTCGTGCCAATTCCCGGCGCGCCGCCCAGCCTGATCAGGCCTCCCTCGGGATGTCACTTCCATCCGCGCTGTCCATACGCGCAGCCCGATCACGCGCGCGTCGACCCCGCGCTCGCATCGTCCCTGGAAGGGGAGCCCGCCGCGGACGAGCCCGGCCACCTGGTCGCGTGCCTGCTGCACGCGGATGTGCGCCGGCGCCTGTGGCGGCAGCTGGCAGCTGGCGACACGCCCGAGCAGGCACTTGTCGCGGTCGGGCCTTTTCAGGAGAGCGCGTGAGCCCGGAGGAGCCGCTCGTAAGGGTGCGCAACCTGACCAAGCACTTCCCGATTACGCGCGGGACGATCTTCCAGCGCAAGGTAGGGGCGGTGCGGGCGGTCGACGGCGTGAGCTTCGAGATCGGCCGCGGGGAGACGCTTGGGATCGTGGGCGAGACGGGCTGTGGCAAGAGCACCACCGCGAAGCTGATCATGCGCCTGCTCGATGCGAGCGCCGGCGAGATCGAGTTCGACGGGCGCGAGATCACGCGGCTGCAGGGCCCTGCGCTGAAGGCGGTCAGGCGCGAGATGCAGATGATCTTCCAGGACCCCTACTCGTCGCTGAACCCGCGCAAGACGATCGGCTCGATCATCGGCGAGCCGTTTGCGATCCACGGCCTGCTGGCGGACAGGGGCGAGCGCAAACGCGAGGTGCAGCGGCTGATGGAGACGGTGGGGCTGAACCCCGAGCACTACAACCGCTACCCGCACGAGTTCTCCGGCGGTCAGCGCCAGCGCATCGGCGTGGCGCGCGCGCTCGCGCTGGGCCCGAAGCTGCTGATCGCCGACGAGCCCGTGTCCGCGCTCGACGTCTCGATCCAGGCGCAGGTGCTCAACCTGCTACGCGACCTGCAACGACGGCTCGGCCTGACGCTGCTGTTCATCTCGCACGACCTGTCGGTCGTCCGCTACATGTGCGATCGGATCGCCGTCATGCGCGCGGGCAAGATCGTCGAGCTGGCGTCCAACGAGGAGCTCTACGGCTCCCCCCGCGATCCCTACACGCGCGAGCTGCTCGCCTCCGTGCCGGGGGTACGCCGGGATCGGCGTACGATCCACGGGTGACCGCCGAGCCGGCCGCCGCGTCGTCCCCGCATCGTCCCCGTAGGGGGGAGGGGGAGGCGCAGGAGCTCCTACAGAAGCTGATCCGCTTCAACACCGTCAACCCTCCGGGCGACGAGCGCGCCGCGCAGGAGTATCTCGCCGATCACCTCACGCGGGCGGGCTTCGAGTGCGAGCTGCTCGGCGCGGAGCCCGAGCGGCCCAACCTGATCGCGCGGCTGCGCTCCCCGACCGCGGGCCCGACGCTCTGCTACCTCGGTCACGTGGACACCGTGCTGGCGAACCCGGCCGAGTGGACGCACGACCCCTGGTCGGGAGACATCGCCGACGGCTTCCTGTGGGGCAGGGGCGCGCTCGACATGAAGTCGCAGGTGGCCGCGGAGATCGCCGCGGCGGCATCATTGGCGCGCTCGGGCTGGCGCCCGGCGCGCGGCGAGCTGTTGATCGTGACGGTCGTCGACGAGGAGACCGGGGGCTCGCTGGGTGCCGAATGGATCACCAGGAACCACCCCGAGAAGGTGCGCTGCGACATGCTCGTCAACGAGGGCGGCGGCGCGGTGTTCGAGTACAACGGCAGGCGCTGCTACGGCGTGTGCTGCGCTGAGAAGGGCGTGTTCCGCTTCACGCTCGCCACCGACGGGGTCGCCGGCCACGCGTCGATGCCGGGCATGGGCGAGAACGCGCTGCTGAAGATGGGCCCGCTGCTCGAGCGCTTCGCCGCGCGCCAGCCCTCCTACCGCCCGACCGATGAGGCGCTCGCGTTCCTGCGCGGGATCGGCGAGGACCCCGAGGACCCGGAGGGCTCGATCGCGCGCCTGCGCGCGGCGGACCCGCGCCTGGCGATCATGTTCGAGCCGATGTTCGGCGTCACGTGCACGCCCACGCGCATCAGCGCGTCGCAGAAGATCAACGTGATCCCCAGCCGCGCAGAGCTGAAGGTCGACTGTCGCGTGCCGCCCGGGCTCGGCGAGCGGGAGGTGCGCGAAGGCATCGCGGAGATATTGGACCCCCGCCCGCCCCTCGATCAGTCGTCCGGGGCGCCGATCGACTCCGCCTCCCCCCCACGGGGACGATGCGGGGAGGATGCCGCGGGAGACTCGCGCCCGCCGTGGCGGATCGAGTTCACCGAGCGCGTCGTCGGCAACCGCTCGCCGCTGTCCTCGCGGCTGATGGACGAGCTGTCGGGCTGGATCGCCGAGCGCGACCCCGGCGCGCTGGTCGTGCCGGTGGCGCTCCCCGGCTTCACCGACTCGCGCCACTTTCGCCTGGCGTTCCCGGAGTGCGTCGCGTACGGCTTCTTCCCCCAGCGCCACCAGTCGATGCTCGCGAGCACGCCGTTGATCCACGGTGCCGACGAGCGCATCGACGTGCGCGACCTCGCGTTCGCGACGGACATGTTCGCGCAGCTCGCCACGCGCGTTCTCGGCTGAGCCCTCATTGTGACCCGCTCGCGGTGGATGCTTCGAGCTGTCACGCGACCTTATTTGCAACCCTCGACAAGTGCCTCGAGAACCCGCATAATGGGACGGGATGCCACGGATGGTGCATTTGCTGGGGAGGATGGATAGGTGAGCGTGCCGGCAACCACGGTGCCTGGCTCGCCTCAGGCGCAGGCCCCGAGCGACCCGGCGAGCGCGACGCAAACGCCGGGCACGACGCAAACGTCGGCGGCGCACACGACCGCGTCGCATACGACCGCGACGCATGGCGCGTCGCACGCGAGCTCGCATGCGCTGCTCGCTCACCCCGCCGTGAAAACGCTTCCCGCGCACGTGGCCGCGCCGCACGCGTCGTTCACGCAGGAACTGCAGACCTGGGCGGTCAACTGGGAGCCGGTCATCGCGATCCTGTTCTTCGTAGCGCTGATCTTCGTGTTCTGGCGCATGCTGAAGGTGATGCCGCGGGTCAAGCCGCAGCGCATCAAGCCGGCGTCCGAGCAGTCGGTGACGTTCAACGACATCGCCGGCGTCGACGACGCGAAGGCCGAGCTGCAGGAGCTGGTCGCGTTCCTGCGCGACCCGAAGTCCTTTCACGCGCTCGGCGCGAAGGTCCCCAAGGGCGTGCTCCTGCACGGTCCGCCCGGCACTGGCAAGACGCTGCTGGCGAAGGCCGTGGCGAAGGAGTCGGGCGCGCAGTTCTTCGCCCAGTCGGCGGCCTCGTTCGTCGAGATGTTCGCCGGCCTGGGGGCCGCGCGCATCCGCCGACTGTTCGCGGTCGCGCGCAAGCACGAACCGGCGATCATCTTCATCGACGAGCTCGACGCGGTCGGCGGGCGCCGCGGCATGGACATCTCGGGAGAGAAGGACCAGACGCTGAACCAGCTGCTGGTGGAGATGGACGGCTTCTCCTCGAGCGGACGCGTGGTCGTGATCGCCGCGTCCAACCTGCTGGAGAAGCTCGACCCGGCGCTGCTGCGTCCGGGGCGCTTCGACCGCCAGGTGTTCGTCGCGCCGCCCGACGTGAAAGGGCGCCTCGGCGTGCTGCAGGTGCACACGCGCAACAAGCCGATGGGCGACATCGACCTGGGGCTGGTGGCACAGCAGACGAGCGGCCTGACCGGAGCGGACCTGGCGAACCTCTGCAACGAGGCGGCGATCTTCGCGACGCGACGCGGCGGCAAGCAGATCGCGATGGCGGACTTCGACGCGGCGCTCGAGCGCGTGATCGCCGGCGTGCAGTCCAAGCGCGTGCTCAACCCGCACGAGAAGCGCGTGGTCGCCTATCACGAGGCGGGGCACGCGCTGTGCGGCGAGCTGCTGCCGTCGGTCGACCGCGTGCACAAGATCTCGATCGTCCCCCGCGGGCGCGCGCTCGGCTTCACGCTCAACCTGCCCGCCGAGGATCGCTACCTGAAGACGCGCGAGGAGCTGCTCGACTACATGACCGTGCTGATGGGCGGGCGGGTGGCCGAGCAGATCGTCTTCGGCGCGATCACCACCGGTGCCTCGGACGATCTCAAGCGCGTGGCCGACATCTCGCACTCGATGGTCCACGACTACGCGATGGGCACCGCCGGCGTGGGACGCTCGCCGGACGGCGACGTGAGGCTGTCGGAGCGAACCCTGCGCCTGCGCGACGAGGAGCGCCAGGACCTGATCGAGGAGGCGCGCAGGGCCGCGCAAAAGCTGATCATCGGCCATCGCGTCCATCTGGAGGCGCTCGCGCGGGAGCTGCTCGAGCGCGAGGTGCTCGACCGCGAGGCGATCGAGGAGATCATGGTGGGCGTGCCGCGCCTGGAGCGCGCGCCGGGCGTCGGGCTGCGAGTTGTGGCGGCGGCAGCGCCGCACGCGCCCCCGCCCCCGCCCGCGCCGATCCAGCTGCCCGGCGCTCCCGAGGCATCGTCCCCGCAGGGGGAGGACGGGCCCGCACGCCTATAGACTGCGGCTGGTGTTCAGCCGCATCGACCACATAGGCGTCGCCGTAGAGCAGATCGAGCCCGCGCTGGCGCTGTATCGCGACAGCTTCGAGCTCGACGTCGCCCACCGCGAGGTGGTCGAGGAGCAGGGGGTGGAGGCGGTGCTGCTGGACGTGGGCGAGAATCACGTCGAGCTGCTCGCGCCGCTCGCCGAGGACACGCCCGTCGGGAAGTTCCTCGCCCGCCAGGGGCCGGGGCTGCATCACGTGGCCTATCAGGTGAGCGACATAGACGCCACGCTGCTGGCGCTCAAGCAGGCCGGTCTCGCGCTGATCGACGAGCAGCCGCGAGCCGGCATCCGCGGCTCGCGCGTCGCGTTCATGCACCCGCGCGCGACCGTCGGGGTTCTGACGGAGATCGTGCAGCCCGCCGAGGGCGCGGGGGTCCACTGATGACATCGCCCGCGCGACGCATCAGCATCGGCTTTCACGGTGGCCAGGTGCTGGCCCTGCGCGCCAGCGAGGACGAGCTGAAAGCCCTCAACAAGGCGCTCGCGGGCGGCGGCGGCTGGCATGAGATCGACAGCGAGGACGGGCCGGTGCGCGTCGCGCTCGGGCAGGTCGTTTACGTGAGCGCGGACAAGGACGAGTCGCGCGTCGGCTTCGGCTAGGGCGATCGCTGGGTGAACCTCGACGAGCGGCTGCTGCGGGTGGCGCGCACCTGCGGGCACACGCCGGCGGCTGAGCGGGCGGTGGCGCGGTTCTCGCGGCTGGGGGAGCACGGGGGGGTGTGGCTGGCGATCGGCGTCGCGGGCATCGTGCTCGACGGCTCCCAGCGCGATCGCTGGCGGCGAACGACGCGGACGGTGGCGGGGACGTATGTGTTGAACAGCGCGATCAAGCTCGCCGTTCGCCGGCGGCGCCCGGAGCTGGCTGGGCTGGCGCCGTTGACGGGCACTCCCACGCGTCTGAGCTTCCCGAGCGCGCACGCGTCGACGGCGTTCGTCGCCGCGCCGCTGTACCGCCGGCTGGGACTGCCGGGCGCGCCGCTGTATGGCCTCGCCGTGGCGCTGGCCCTGTCGCGGCTGTACCTAGGGGTGCACTACCCCTCGGACGTGCTCGCGGGTGCGCTGCTTGGCAGCGCGGTTGCGGGCAGCGTCGCGATTGCGCATCCGCTGCCGGCGTTGCAGAACGAGGCGCAGAGGTTGGCCGCCGATCCACGAGATCGCGAGGAGCTGGCGGCGCTACGAGACGAGCTCGATGAGCTCACCTCGGACTGGCCCGCGGATTGATCGTTGCGATTAGCAAATCGCGCTGGGATCTCGCTTCAGGCCGCCACCCCGCGAGGCTTGCTGGGCCTTGGCAGCGCGTCGAGTACGGCCGGAGGCAGGCGTTTGCTGGCAGACCAGATCTCCACGGCCACGATCTCGTCGGTGCTGGCGTCGTGGTCGATCAGTCCCCACTCGACCTCCTCACTGACGACGTCATCGGAGTGCCCCGTGGGAAGCCATGCGATGTCGGCCTCAGGGTCGTAATAGGCGTACATGGCTCTCATGCAGGATAGTCCTCAGGGCTACCTGGGCTACCTGGGCTACCTGGGCTACCTGGGCCACGGGGGCTACGCCGCTTGCGCCGGTGCTTGACCCAGGCGCTGACGACCCGGGCGGCGCCGATGTCGTCCCCATCAGGGTGGTCGTAGACAACCACAAAGCTCCCCGCGTCTACGCGCCACTTGGCCTTCCCTACGTTGTTCTCCCTGATCGGATGCAGCGTTTGGATGGCGCGCTCGACGCGAGCCCGTGTCAGGCCGCGTTGCAGCAAGCGCTCCTCGGCGTGGATCGTCCACGAAAAGCGATCGATTCTTGTCACCGTCGCTCGACGCTACGCCGGGCTTGGGATGGTACGCGCGTGTCCCAAAACGCGATCCCTGGAAAGATGCCTAACCGATGAGCACGCGCATCGGCATCGTGGGCATGCCCAATGCGGGCAAGTCCTCGCTGTTCAACGCGCTGACGAAGGCGGGGGCGGAGGCGGCCAACTACCCGTTCACGACGATCGAGCCGAACGTGGCGGTGGTGCCCGTGCGCGACGAGCGCCTGGAACAGGTTGCGGCGACGGTGGGGGCGTCGGAGATCGTGTGGGACACGGTCGACTTCCACGACATCGCGGGGTTGGTGGCGGGCGCCCACAAAGGCGAGGGGCTGGGCAACCGCTTCCTGGCGAACATCCGCGAGACGCACGCGATCGTGCACGTCGTGCGCGCGCATTCAGACGAGAACGTGGTCCATCCGGAGGGCCGCGTGGACCCGCTGGCGGATATAGAGACGATTGAGACGGAGCTCGTGATGGCGGATCTCGAGGCGGCTGAACGCCGCGTCGAGAGGGTCGGCAAACAGGCGCGCGGGGGCGATCGCGTAGCCGTCGCGGAGGAGGCGTGGCTACGCGAGGTGATCGCGGCGCTGCAGGCGGGCCGCCCGGCACGCACGGTGCCGGTGCCCGAGGAGGCCCCGAACGCCGCGCGCGATCTGGGCTCATTGACGAGCAAGCCGGTGCTGTTCGTGGCCAACGTCGACGAGGGCTCCGAGGAGATCCCGGCGGCGGTCGCCGAGCACGCCGCCGCGCAGGGCGCGCGCGCGGTGGCGGTCTCCTCGCGCATCGAGTCCGAGCTGGCCGAGCTGGAGGACGAGGACGCGGCGGCGATGCGCGAGGAGCTCGGGGTCAGTAGATCGGATTCCCACCCACCCGTGCAGCGCGTGGTGCGCGAGGCGTTCGCGCTGCTCGAGCTGATCTCGTTCTTCACCGCCGGTGAGGCGACGATCGCGCAGTCATGGCACCTGCGCCGTGGCCTCACCGCCTGGCATGCGGCCGGCGAGATTCACACGGACATCCAGAAGGGGTTCGTGCGCGCCGAGGTGATCGGCTGGCGCGAGCTGGTCGATGCGGGCGGCTACGCCGGCGCGCGCGAACGTGGCACGCTGCGCCTGGAGGGCCGCGACTACGCGATGGCGGATGGAGACGTGATCACGATCAAGTTCACGCCCTAGCGAGTTTCTCCAACCGCTCGGCCAGCCGCCTCATTCCCAGCTCGCCCGCCACACGGGCGCCGCCCGCGAAGTCGGTGGTGCAATCGGGCGGTGACTCGACCTCGATCCGCTGGAGCGTGGCGATGTGCTTGAACGTGCGCAGCAGCTCCGCGTTCTCGCGCAGCGCAGAGGCGATGCGCGGGCGCATCACGGCCGTCGCCCGGACAGCGGCCGCCGCTGCGTCCTCACCGACGTCCGCCCCCGCGGCGTGCAGCAGCGCCTCCAGCGTTCCGTGCGCGCGCAGCAGCTCGGCGGCGGTCTTCGCGCCGATACCCGGCGCGCCGGGCAGGCCGTCGGAGGGGTCGCCGCGCAGGGCAATGAAGTCGGGGACCTGCTCGGGGTCCACGCCGTAGCGCTCGCGCACCTGCGCCGGCCCGATCTCCCCGTGCGCGGGGTGGGTGGGATTCTTTTTCAGCTCCACCACCGATACGCGCTCGCTGACCGCGCCGAACAGGTCGCGGTCACCGGTCAGCAGCAGCGCCTCACCGCCGCGCTCCTCCTCGGTGCGGGCGTAGGAGAACATCACGTCGTCGGCCTCCAGATCGGCGCTCGTGGCGAACGTCCAGCCGAGGCTCGCCAGCAGCGCGGGCGCCTTCTGCCACTGTGCCGCCAGCGCCGCGGGCATCGGATCGCGATGGGCGTGGTAAGCCGGGTACAGCGCCACGCGGTAGTCCGCCTGCTCGGCGCCCATGCACGCCACCACGCCGCGCACCGCTCGCGCCGGCAGGCGCGCATCCAAAACAGAAAGAACCGCGTTGACCGTCCCCAGCAGCGCGTTCACCGGCCGCCCGTCAGCGTCCACGATCGACTTCGGCAGCGCGAAGAATGAGCGGTACAGCAGCCACGGCACGTCGGCGATCAGCAGCGGCGCTGGCACCGGTTCAGCTTATGGCCCGGAGCCTCGCGCGGGTAGGCAATGCGCGCGAGCCGGCGCTCAGCGCTCGAGCATCCAGCAGTTTTCGGTCCACAGGAAGCGGTTGGGCCCGCCCATCAGCGGCGTAGCCAGACCCAGCGTCGCGACGTCGCCGCGGACGATCACCGCCGCCGAGGGAATCGCCCGCTCCTGTGCGCGCAGCCGCGCCCGCTCCCCCCGATCGCGCAGGAGCTTGGAGAGCTTGGCGTTCCAGCGCTGTTCGCAGGTGCGCCCGTGCCGGGTGGCGCGCAGCGGCGCGTTGAGGATCGCGCATGCGTTCGCGCCGTTGCCCGCGAGCTCCGCGGTCACGAAGCGTGACGCCGCGCTACGTACCCACGCGATCTGTTCGCGCGTGCCCACCGAGTACTCCGCAGACGCGCTCGCCGGCGCAAGGAGCGCGGCGGCGCACACGAGTGCAGTCAGTATGCGGCGAGGACCCATACCTGACACATCGGCGGTCTGTGCGTGCTTCACAAGGCCTTTCCCTCCAGGTTGGCTGGGGGCGGACACATATCCTAGGTCCGGGCCAGGCGGGAGGGCCGCGGGGAGCGCCGTCACTGGGCTGCCGCGCCGCCCGTGGCGAGGGTCACGGGAGCGCCTTCATTGGGCTCCGCGCCGCCGGTGGCGAGGCTCGACAGGGGCGCGCCCGGCGCCTGCGCGCCGCCCTGCGCGGCGGTTGCGGGCGCCGGAGGCGGGGCTTCGGGCGTCGGCGGCGTGAAGGAGGCCTGTCCGCTGAGGTCGGGCTCGCGAGTGACGCTCGCGCCGCTCTTCACGCTGAAGTACTCCCACGTGCTGCCCAGGCCCAGCCGGCCCGCGAGTTCTGGCCCGCTGACGGGGATCTTGCCACGCGAGCCGAGCACCACCGCGGCGACGATTCGCGGCGAGACCCCACGTTTGAGCACCTCTATTCCCCGGAAGGAACCCTTGACCAGACCCCTCAGGCGCGCCGCCGCGGAGGCGAAGCTCAGGCTCAGCTTCCACCTGGAGGAGCTGGTTTCGTAGGCGTCCGGCACGCCCCGCAGCCACGGCTCGGGCTGGGAGCCGAGAAACGAGTTCTCGTCGTCCTCGGTCATCCCCCCGGAGCTCGCGAAGTAGTACGTAGCCGCCGGCTTGCCCTGGTAGAGGACGATCTGCCCGGCGCTCGCCGCCACGGCCGCGTTCGTCTGCGCCGTTTCCGCCGCCACGCCGCGGTAGACCTGCGAGCGGGTGTCCGAGTACACGTCGAACCTGGTCCCGCCGGCGTGGGCCGTGAGCGCATACGTGCGACTTGCGATCGCCTGGGCCTCCAGCGCCGCCATCGGCCAGTTTGCCGGCATCTCCGCGGAGACCACGCCGCGGACGTAGCGTTCGAGCGGGACCGCCACCACCTTCGATCCGATCAGTACTTTCACTGTCGCGCCCGCCGGCGTCTGGCCGATCGTTGTGCCGGTGTAGTAATGGGCGAGGATCGCCGTGTCCGACCAGCCGTGCTCGGCGTAGCCGAACGCACCGTCCTGGCTCATGCCCACGCCGTGCCCTTCGCCGGCGCCTTCGATCACGAGCGTCGACGCGGCCGCCGGAGCCGCTCGCAGGGCGAGTCCCGCAAGCGCGCACGCGAGCAGCGCGATGGCCGAGCGTTCCATGGGTTTCCGGTCGGCCGTCGCCGGGGATGCCTGAGCCGTGCACGATTGCTGGCGCGGGGTGCTGTAGCGGCCGCCCCGGCCAACGTCTTTGCCCACGCCGGCGCGGTGGTAGCTTGAGCGGGGTGAGCACCATCGGTCAGCCAGCTCTGTCGCAGTCAGAGCGCGCCGTGCTCGACCGCGTTCGCACCGACCTATACATCGCCGGGGAGTGGCGCGCCGCCAGCGCCGGCGGCACGCTCGCGGTCGAGGACCCCGCCACGGGAGAGGCGCTCGCGCAGGTTGCCGACGCGCAGCAGGACGACGCCCTGGCGGCGCTCGCGGCGGCGGCTGACGCGCAGGCCGAGTGGGCCGTGCATCCCCCGCGCGAGCGCGGTGAGATCCTGCGTCGCGCCTACGAGGCGATCGTCGCCCAAGCCGACGAGCTGGCGCTGCTGATGACACTCGAGATGGGCAAGGCGCTCGCGGAGTCGCGCGCTGAGATCGCCTACGCGGCCGAGTTCTTCCGCTGGTTCTCAGAGGAGGCCGTGCGCATACACGGTCGCTACATGGTCAACACCACCGGCAAGGGCCGCATCCTCACGATGCGCCAGCCGGTCGGGCCGTGCGTGTTCGTCACGCCCTGGAACTTCCCCACCGCGATGGGGACCAGGAAGATCGCCCCGGCGATCGCCGCGGGCTGCACGATGGTCGTCAAGCCCGCCAAGCAGACGCCGCTGTCGATGCTCGCGCTCGCGCAGATCCTGCAGGACGCCGGCCTGCCGGGCGGCGTGCTCAACGTGATCACCGCCAAGAGCGCCGGCGGCGTGATCGCGCCGCTGCTCGCGGACCCGCGCACGCGCAAGCTGTCGTTCACCGGCTCCACCGAGGTCGGGCGCACGCTGATCGAGCAGTCCGCGCAGCAGATCCTGCGCGTCTCCATGGAGCTCGGCGGCAACGCCCCGTTCCTCGTGTTCGAGGACGCCGACCTGGACGCCGCCGTCGAGGGCGCCCTGCTCGCGAAGATGCGCAACGTGGGCGAGGCGTGCACTGCCGCCAACCGCTTCCACGTGCACGAGTCGGTCGCGGAGGAGTTCGCTCGGCGCTTGGCCGAGCGCATGGGCGCGTTGAAGGTCGGCCGTGGCACCGAGCCCGACGTCGACGTCGGCCCGCTGATCGATGAGGATCAGCGCGCCAAGGTCGCCGAATTGGTCGGCGATGCCGTCGACAGGGGCGCGCGCTTGCTGCTCGGCGGCAGCCCGGGATTGGGACCTGCCCACCCCGCCCACCCTGGCTATTTCTTCGAGCCGACCGTGCTCGCCGACGTGCCCGACGACGCGCGGCTGCTGCGCGAGGAGATCTTCGGGCCGGTCGCGCCGGTGGCCACGTTCACCACCGAGCAGGAAGCGCTGGCGGCCGCCAACCGCACCGAGTACGGTCTGGTCGCGTACGTGTACACCCGCGACCTGAGCCGGGCTTTCCGCGTGTGTGAGGGAATCGAAACGGGAATGGTGGGCCTGAACCAGGGGGTCGTCTCCAACCCCGCCGCTCCGTTCGGCGGCGTCAAGCAGTCCGGGTTCGGTCGCGAGGGAGGCTTCGAGGGCATCGGCGAGTACCTCGAGACCAAGTACGTGGCGATCGGATCCTGACGGGGAGCTCGGGATCACGGCGGCGGGCGGGCTGGCTAGAGTCGGGCGGCGATGCGCTCGCGGCTCGCGTTCCTCCCCACCGCCATGGGCCTGCTCGCCTCCGTGCTGCTCGCCGGATGTGGTGCGACTGCGTCCTCGAGCAACGGCGTCGCGTCGAAAACCCCCGCGCAGATCGTCGCGGCGGCCATCTCGGCGGGCGCGAGCGCGGCGACAGTGCACGTTGCAGGCTCAATTCTTGGCGCGGGAAAGCCGATATCCATCGATATGGACCTCGTTGTGGGCAAGGGCGGTCACGCACGGCTGACGCTTGACGGCTTTCGCGTGGAGCTGATCGGCTTCGATCGCTCCGTGTACGTCAAAGGCAGCGCCGCCTTCTACAGGCGCTTCACCGGGCGCGCCTCCGCCGCGCTGCTGCGGGGGAAATGGCTGAAGGGGTCGGCGCAGCGCGGGGCGCTCGAGCCGCTCGCCACGCTGACCAACTTGCGCGATGTGATCGTCGGCGCGCTTTCCGGCCACGGCGCGCTCTCGCGCGCCGGCGCAGCCACGATCGACGGACGCCCGGCGATCGCGGTGAGCGATCGCACGGGAGGCGGGACGCTGTACGTGGCCAGCACGGGAGCGCCCTACCCGCTGGAGATCCTGCACGCCGGCGCCCACGCCGGCAAGCTCGTCTTCGACCGCTGGAACAAGGCCGTGTCGCTCGCCGCGCCGACGGACGCCGTAGATGTCGATCAGCTGCGGAGCCATCGCTAGCGCGGGCGCTGGGTCATATGTCTATTCCTGCCGATATCGCGTCAAGCGCGCCACCCTGGACGTCGAACGGTGACGCGATAGACGACGCGTCTCTGAGATGGGGCAAGAACGCGAGAGTCCCACGTGAACGGAGCCATCCAAGCCAGCTTTCTTCGGCGACCCGCACAGTCTCGGGGAGCCTCCGATCGTCCGGGTGCCGGACCTGGCGAGCGCGCGAGGCTCGGTGGTCTCATGCGTAGGCATGGTGGCGCGGGCTACGTGCCCGGGGGCGGGCCGCCGCGCCGCGGGGCCAGGCGCCGGCACCCGGCCGTAGACATGCTCTCGTGGGTGCTACTCGCTCTGGCGGCGGTCGTCGGGGCGCTGATCGCGGGGGTCTCCGCGGTCGCCGCCGCCTGCCTGGCGGTGCTCGCATGCGCCGCGCTCGCGCTTGGCTGGCGCGTCGGCGAGAACGACAGGGCGTCGCTGGAAGAGGAGATCCAAAACCGCACGAGCGAGCTCAAACGCGCTCTGTCCGAGCTGGAGATCGCCCAAGCCGAGACGGTGCAGCGCCTGTCGATGGCCGTCGAGTTCCGCGACGAGGACACCGGCGCCCACATCGAGCGCATCGGACGTTTCTCGGTGCTGCTGGCCGAGCACATCGGCATGGACGCGGACTTCTGTGAGCGCCTGCGCCACGCCGCGCCTCTGCACGACGTCGGCAAGGTCGCGATCCCCGACGCGATCCTGCTCAAGCCCGGCCCGCTGACGCCGGAGGAGCGCGCGATCGTCGAGACCCACGCCGAGGAGGGTCACCGCCTCGTGCGCGGCTCGTCCTCTTCGATCCTGGACATGGCGGCGACGATCGCCCTCAGCCACCAGGAGAAGTGGGACGGGACGGGCTATCCGCGGGCACTGAAGGGCGAGGCGATCCCCATCGAGGGGCGCATCGTGGCGGTCGCGGACGTGTTCGACGCGCTCACCAGCGACCGCGTGTACCGCAAGGCGTTCTCGATCGAGGAGGCGGTGCAGATGATGCGCGAACAGCGCGGCCGGCATTTCGACCCGGTGCTGTTGGACGCGTTCATGGAAGTCCTGGGACGCTCCGGCGTGGACGCCCGCCAGCAGTTGCGCTCTGACCCGGTCGCGCTCGTCGAGAGCACGCTGGAGACGTTCGCCACGGCGCTGGAACGCGGCGATGCGGAGATGGCGGAGGGCGCGATCGCGACGGCGATCGAGGACGGCGTGTCGCCGACGACGCTGCACGCCGAGGTGATCGGCCCGGCGCTGCGGCGCATCAACGTGCTCTCCGAAGAGGGGCAGATCGACGCCGACCGCGAGCATCGCGCGACCACGATCACGCGGCGCGTGCTGGCGACGCTCTACCGCTACATGACCGGCAGCACCGAGCCCACGCGCGAGCGTGTGCTGCTGGCGGGAGTGGAGGGCGACGAGCACACGCTCGGCCTGCAGATGGTCCACGACCAGCTCGCAGCCGCC
>Ga0116215_1000406_pt1 | contig 33662 bp, 32 predicted proteins | sample Sb_taG_7_FD_89698 | JGI IMG/M metagenome (GOLD analysis project Ga0116215, IMG submission 89698) | Peat soil microbial communities from Weissenstadt, Germany - Sb_50d_2_FS metaG | ecosystem: Environmental > Terrestrial > Soil > Wetlands > Peat | place: Germany: Weissenstadt | collected 2010-09-21
CAGCAGCCGGCACGATCCATGGCATTCGTCGCGAAGAAAATTTTCCTTACCAAGGGAGTCGGAAAACATCGCGAGCGGTTGTCGAGCTTCGAGCTGGCGCTGCGAAATGCGGGCGTCGCGGCTTGCAACATCGTTCGCGTGTCCTCGATTTTCCCGCCTTATTGCAAATTAATTTCACGCAGCGAGGGATTGAAGCATTTGAAACCGGGGCAGGTGGCTTTTTGCGTGATTAGTGAGAATCAGACGCGCGAGCCGCACCGGTTGATTGCTGCGGGAGTGGGATTGGCCTTGCCTGGCGACAAATCCATGTTTGGATATTTGTCCGAGCATCATTCTTTTGGCGAGACGGAGGAATTGGCCGGGGAATATTGCGAAGAATTGGCGGCGGAGATGTTGGCGACTACTTTGAATGTGGAGTTTGATCCGGATTTGTCGTGGGATGAGAAGAAGGAAGTTTACCGGATTTCGAATAAGATTGTGCGGACGATGAATATTACGCAGAGTGCGGTGGGCGATAAGCGGGGGTTGTGGACTACCGTGCTTTCAGCGGCGATTTTGTTGGGGGATGATGATTAGTTGTTGCGGTTCCTGCCTGAGTGATTTCCTGCCCGTCTGAAAATCTGGGTTTAGAGAGCGCCGCGCGAAAAGAGGGCGCGGCAAGCGGCGCCCCTACGGGAAAACCCTTGCGCTAAAATCTGCATAGGAAGCATCGAGCGTGCGGAACGGAGCCGGCGGTGATGCCAGCGGTACCGTGATGCGGCGCGATTTTCGATTTTTATTTTGCTGCGGCTTTTGATTTTGGCTTATCGAAATAGCCGATTCTTTCTAGGACTGCGCCGGCGATTAGGGGTAGTGCTACTGTGGCGTCGTCGAAGACTTCTGCTAGTTTGCCGCCTTCCTCGGGCGGGACGAATTTTCCCCAGCTCACGGCTTCGGTGTAGGTGCTGCCTGAGAGGCCGCCCCAATGGACTGGCTCGGGGCAGATGCGAACGCCGTAGTTGTAACGCTTGAGTGGGATTTTTTCGTAGCCGCGGCGGGCCAGGAGTTCGGCGTAGACGCCGAATTGTTGCGCCCAATTGCGCGGGACGCCGCCGCCGATGGTCAGCAAGCCCATTTTCTTCGTCGCGAGCATTGTGGTGGCGTAATGTTCGAAATCTTCGAAGGGATCGAAGCGTAACGCGGGCTTCCCTTCCCTTTTGCGCAGGCGATTGTAGAGTGCGAAATCAATGCCGAGTTCGGAATCGCTGAAGGCGGGGACGAAGATCGGAATATTGTGTTCGGCTGCACTTTTCAGGATGCCGCGGCCTTTGGCATGTTTCTGCAAATATTCGCCGATGCGGCGATGGAGTTTCCAACTGCAGACGATTTCCTCGGGATCCCATTTGACGAAAACGTGGTCGACGACCTCTTCGACGTGATCGAGATTGATTTCGGGTTCGAGCGAATCGTAGACGCGATTGTAGCCGGCGAAAAAAAGCTCGCGATCGTCCATTTTCGGATCGTAGCGGAAATGCGAACGGCCGGTGGCTTCGACGAGACCGTGAGCCATGAGCGCACCGGTGGAAACGATGGCTTTGACGATGCCGGACTCGATGAGATCGCAGAAGATGAGGCCCATTTTTGCTACGGTCATGGCGCCGGCGAGCGTCATGACGATGAAGCAGTCTTTGTCGCGGGCCATGGCCTCGAGAACGTCGGCGGCGTCGCCGACTTGGCGGCCGGTGAAGGCGGTCTGGCCCATGGCGCGGACGAGATCGTCAACGGTGCGGGCCTTGGCGAGGTCAAGCGGGTAGATCGGCGTGAGATGATCGGCGATTGGATCGTGGAGAATTCTTCCCGTCGCGCCCTTTTTCTTTGCCATTCACTCCCCTTGCGGATAATGTATGCGCGCGTGTGCATTTTTGCGGCGGCGCGCGGAGATTTTGTTGCGTTGCGTGCGTTTGTGCGCCCTATTGATAGTACAAACGAGAGAAATAGAAAATAGGAAAGTGAGAGAGCGCTGGAGATTTTATTTTTTGCGATGAAGATGGAATGAACGAAAGAAAATGCAGATCCCTCATCCGCCTAGGCGGATTCGGGATGACAGCGCTTTTTCTGCACTGATAATGAATGCGAAGATTCCGAAACCTGTCGAGTTGAGTTTGGATCATACGATTAAGAATGGAGAGTGACGGCAATGTCGCTTGAGATTATGGCGCAGCAACGAGATTACGTTTTGGTTTTCTCGCATGGATTGATCTGGTGGATTTTGATTGGTTTGCTGGCGGGTTGGATTGCGGGGACGATTTCGCGTGGGCGAGGATTTGGGTGTCTGGCTAACATTGTGCTTGGGCTTGTAGGAGCGGTCATCGGTGGCTGGATTTTCACGAAGCTCAATATTGTGACGTTCGGATTTTTTGGCAGCCTTGCGGCGGCGGTGGTTGGGGCTGTGCTGTTGGTGGCGATTGCGCGATTATTTAGTGGGAGTGGGGACCGGGACTGAGCCTCTTCATCTTCGCCCCTTAGCATACACCGCGATCAATTTGGACAAGGAGGGTGCAGCAAGCGGCGCCCCTACGACCGAAGAATTTCGCTCCGACGAAGTCGAGATCTGACGAATCTTCGTTGCGCTCACACAAATTCTGAGGTTTGATCCCCTAAAGAGAAGTTCTCGAACACGCTGCGTGGTACGATAGTTGTTTCGCGAAAGGCTGGGAACGAATTGAGTAATTCTTCGGTTTGGGCCATCCCGCTTGGCGGGCTCGGCGAGTTCGGGATGAACATGATGGCCCTGCGATGCGGCGATGAAATCATCGTCATCGATTCCGGGCTGATGTTTCCCGAGGCCGAGCTTCTCGGCGTGGACATCGTTATCCCCGACATCACCTACCTGAAACAGCGCAAGCAGCAAGTGAAAGCGATTCTGCTGACGCACGCGCATGAAGACCATATCGGCGCGGTGCCTTACGTTCTCGGCGATCTGGATGTGCCGGTCTATGGCACGAAATTCACGCTGGCGTTGGTGAAGAAGAAACTTGAAGAGCACGGATTGCTCGAGAATGCCGATCTGCGCGAGATCGCGCCGGGACAAACCATTTCCATCGGGCCTTTCAAGATTGAATTCCTGCACGTGACGCACAGCACGATTCAGTGCGTGGCGCTGGCAGTGCGGACGCCGATGGGAACGATTATTCACACCGGCGACTTCAAGATCGATCACACGCCGGTGGACGGGAAATCGTTTGATCTCGATGCGTTTGCGAAATATGGACGCGAGGGAGTCCTGGCGCTGTTCAGCGACAGCACGAACGTCGAGAGGCCGGGATACACGCCTTCGGAGCGGGCGGTGGTGCCGCGATTCGAGGAATTGTTCCGAGCGGCGCCGAAGAAAATCGTGGTCTCGTGCTTTTCGAGCTCGGTGCACCGTATCCAGCAAGTGATTGACATCGCGCTCGAAAATGGCCGGAAGGTGGGCATCGTCGGGCGCAGCATGGTGGACAACGTCGAAATCGCGCATAGCCTGAACATGCTGCGGATTCCGGACGGCAGCATGGTGCGGCCGCAGGATATTCGCACTTTTGATCCGAAGAAATTGGTGGTGCTGGCGAGCGGGACGCAGGCCGAACCGATGTCGGCGCTTTCGCGAATCGCCGTGGACAATCACCGCTTGCTCACGATCGAACAGAGCGACACGGTAATTTTATCGGCGCGCATCATTCCTGGAAACGAGAAGGCCATTTTCCGGATGATCGATCATCTGTTCCGGCGGCAAGTGCTGGTTTATTACGAAGGCGGGCGCTCGTCGCCGATTCACGTATCGGGGCACGGCAGCCAAGAGGAGCAGAAATTACTGCTGAGCCTGGTGCGGCCGAAATATTTCATTCCGCTGCACGGCGAATACCGGCAACTTTTCCAGCACGCGGCGCTGGCGACGCAATTGGGCGTGGTTTCGGGAGAAGTGATTTTGCTGGAGAGCGGGCATCCGCTGGAATTCACGCCGAACGGGGCGTTCCGGCGCGAGCCGGTGACGGCGGGGCGCGTGCTGGTGGATTCGGGCTCGCTTGAGGAAATCGAAGAGGTGGTGGTTCGCGACCGGCGGCATTTGGCCGAAGATGGGGTGGTGGTGACGATCATTGCGATCGACAAGCACACCGGGCGGCTCGAGGGGTCGCCAGAAATTGTATCGCGCGGATTTCTTCCTTCCGATGACGGGCAGGAAGTGATGAACAAGGCGCGCGAGGTGATCCTGAAGACGCTCGAGCAGTCAACTTCTGAAGAAAAGACGGACTGGAGCGTGATGAAGGAAAAGATTCGCGCGGATTTGAAGCGCTTCCTCAATAAGCAGACGGCGAAACGCCCGCTGATCTTGCCCGTCATTCTCGAAATCTGATGACCAGACCTGCCACGAAGCGCGGAATGGACGCGCCTGCCGAATCTTCACGAGAATCGAAGATCGCGCGCGAGCTTGACGCTGCGCAGAGTGTGACGCTGCGGCGGTTGACTGACGCGGATTTCGAATCCGCGCATGAAATCGACCAGAAGTGCTATCCGCGGGAGATTGCTTACTCACGGCGCGAGTTTCGCTGGTATTTGCGACTGCCAGGTGCGGAAGGCATCGTTGCGGAAACTCGAGGCGGGATCGCGGGCTTCATTCTGACGGCCTGCTTTGAGCGGACGGGCCATATCATCACGATAGATGTGCTCTCGGAATTTCGGCGCGCGCGCGTCGGTACGGCATTGCTGTGGGCAGCCGAGGAAAGTCTCGCGCGACGCGGCGCCACGGAAATCGAACTCGAGACGGCGATCGACAATGCCGCCGCCGTCGAATTCTGGAAGAAGAACGGTTATCTGACGCGCGGCATTCTGAAGAATTATTACCCGGGCGGTTTGGCGGCCTATGCGATGATGAAGCGTCTTGACGGATGACACCAGCGATCTTGGGGATGCGGTGAGCGCATGTCGCTGATTCAAGCCATCATTCTCGCCGTCGTGCAGGGATTGACGGAGTTTCTTCCCATCAGCAGCACGGCGCATCTGATTTTGTTTCCGTGGCTGTTTCACTGGCCGGACCCTGGCCAGGAATTCGACGTTGCGCTGCACGCCGGAACTCTTCTTGCTGTTCTGATTTACTTCTTTCGCGACTGGGTGGAATTGATGCTGGCCGGACTGGGCTTCAATTACGGCGGGCGCGGCGGACCTTCGGCGATACAGCACAATCGCAAAATGTTCTGGTATCTGATGGCCGGAACGATTCCCGGCGCAATCGTCGGATTTCTGTTCGAGCACAAAATTGAGGACCACCTGCGGCAGCCGGTGTATATCGCCGGAGCGATGATTGGCGTTGGGTTGCTGATGATGTATGGGGAGTATGTGGGGCGGCTGGATCGCGGAATGGATCGCGTGGGATTTGGCGACGCCATGGTGATCGGAACGGCGCAGGCGATCGCACTTTTTCCCGGAGTGTCGCGTTCGGGAATCACGATTACGGAGGGACTGTTCCGAGGTTTGACGCGCGAAGCGGCGGCGCGATTTTCGTTTTTGCTTTCCGCGCCGATCATCGCCGGTGCGGCAGCGCACGATTTGCCGAAGCTGATCAAGCTGCATCACGCCGGACAGATCGAATTGCCGCTCTCGACGCTGCTCGTGGCGGTGGCCGTGTCGGCCTTCGTCGGCTATATCGTGATCGCGTTCTTCCTGCAGTATTTACGGACACGCACATTGAAAATCTTCGTTTACTACCGAATCGTGTTTGGTATAGTCATTCTCGCACTCTGGTTCCTCCCAATTGGGGCCGCGCGCTAGCGCCCACGCGACCTGCATTGAAAGGCCTTCCCCTGCCCAAGGGAGATTTAAGTGCGCATCCTTAGTCCGACTGAAAATAAGCGTTTCAATGAATTGATCGGGTTTGCCGGCATTGTTGCGGCTGTATTGCTGGCGTTGAGTCTGCTTTCCTATTCGCCGGCGGACCCGTCCTTCAACGTGGCGGCTGCGTCGCCTGCGGCGGGGCCCGCGCGTAATTGGATCGGGCCGTTCGGGGCGCATCTCGCGGATCTGATCTTCCAGCTTTGCGGGTATACGGCGTTTTTGTTGCCCGTCGCGCTGTTCGTGGTGGGAATGCGTTGGTTCCGCAGCCATGCGATCGACGCGCCGTGGGCGAAATTGTCGGGGGCGCTTCTGATGTTCGTGTTTTTGCCCGCCGAAATCACGTTGGTGCACTTCCCTCTTGTACGCGGTGCGATCCCGGCTGGTGGATTGATGGGGACGATTCTGGCCGGCGGATTGCGCGCAGCATTGAATCCTGTGGGAGCGAATCTGGTGGGATTGGCGTGCGTTTTGACGGCGCTGTTTTTGACCACACGGTTTTCGTTTTCGGCGGCGGCGGCTTGGATGCGCAAGCCCATTGCTTCGGAGGGATACATCGGGCGGATGACGGCGCGATTCAAGGATTGGCGCGAGGAGCGGGAATCGCTGCGGATGCGGAAGCGCATGGAGGAAATCAAGATCGCCGGGCGCCGGCCGGTGGCACAGCAGGCAGTTTCGTCGAAGGACGTGATGGTGGACGAAGCTGAGGCTGATGCCGAGAAGGAAGAGCGCGGTGATTCCTCGCGCGAGACTGCGGTCATCAAGTTTCATCAGAACGAAGTTGCCGCGCCGAGCAAGAAAGCAGGGCCGGAGCCGAAGATTGCCAAGGGCAAAGCGAGTTACCGGTTGCCTTCGCCGTCGCTTCTGGAAAATCCCGAACGCAGCGAAAAGATGGATGAGGACGAGCTGAAGGATTGCGCGCGGGCGATCGAACAGAAATCGGAAGAGTTCGACGTGAAGGGGCATATCACGCAGATCAATCCCGGGCCTGTGGTGACGACTTTCGAATTCAAGCCTGAGGCGGGAATCAAGTACAGCCGGATTACCGGGCTGGCGGACGATTTGTGTCTGGCGCTGAAAGCGGAATCCCTATTGATCGAGCGGATTCCAGGAAAATCAACCGTTGGGATTGAAGTTCCTAATCCGCATCGCGAGACGATTCGCCTGCGGGAAATTATAGAGTCGCCGGAGTTCGTGCATTCGGCTTCGAAGCTTACTCTGCCGCTGGGCAAGGATTTAATCGGGCGGATTCGCGCGGCGGATTTGACGCAGATGCCGCACTTGCTGATTGCCGGTGCGACGGGAACCGGCAAGAGCGTGTTTATCAATTCCCTGCTGATGGGAATGCTCTACAAAGCTACGCCTGAGGAATTGAAGCTGGTGCTGGTGGATCCGAAGCGGCTGGAGTTGGGACTTTACGAGGATATTCCGCATCTTTACACGCCGGTGGTGACGGATGCGAAAGTCGCTTCAAATGTGCTGCGGAATGCTACGCGGGAGATGGAGCGGCGTTTGAAATTGCTGGCGCAGCGGGGCGTGCGGAATATCGAGCAGTACAACCGGACATTTCAGAAGACGCAGTCGCTTTCGCTTTTTGACGCGGTGGAGGAGGAAGAGCACAAGCCGCTGCCGTATCTGGTGATCGTGATCGATGAATTGGCCGACTTGATGATGGTGGATACGAATAACGTCGAGGAATCAATCACGCGCTTGGCGCAAATGGCGCGGGCGGTGGGAATTCATTTGATTCTTGCGACGCAGAGGCCTTCGGTGGACGTGATCACGGGCTTGATTAAAGCCAATTTCCCGGCGCGAATTTCATTCCGCGTAGCGAGCAAGGTGGACTCGCGGACGATTTTGGATACGAATGGCTCGGAATCGTTGCTGGGACGCGGCGACATGCTGTATTTGCCGGCGGGCTCTTCGCGTTTGCATCGCATTCATGGGCCGTACGTGACCGAGGATGAGATTTCGGAGGTTTGCTCGTTCTGGCGCGAGCAGGCAAAAGCGGTTTACAACGAGGAGCTGCTCAAGCCACCGAAGGATGAGGGATCATCGGGCGGAGGCGGCGGTGGGGTCGGCGGCGATGTAGCGGACGGCGAGGAGGAAGTGGACGACGCGCTGTATCACGATGCGGTGCGCGTGGTGTGTGAAATGGGGCGAGCTTCGACGTCAACGCTACAGCGAAGGCTGAGGATTGGGTATGGGCGCGCGGCGCGGTTGATTGACATTATGGAGAAGGATGGAATTGTCGGGCCGCCGGATGGATCGAAGCCGCGCGAAGTGTTGAAGAAGAAAGAGTGGATGCGGGAGTTTGATGAGTCGCTGCACTGAAGCGAACACGCGACTTCACAGCCCGAACTCAAGAAACAGCAGATCCTTCACTTCGTTCAGGATGACAACGAAAGGCTTTTTCCTCGAACTGCAAGAGCGGAGCCGGCGGGTAATCGGCGCTTCGTGTGCAACGCCACGATCCGCACGACATCCCGGCTGTCGCTTACACTTGAGACCGTAAGATGCCGGCGGGGACGCCGGCGGTACTCTAATTCACGCTGGCTGGGGAGGCTGCTGCTTTTCCTTGGCCGCCGCTTTGCTTTTGCAGATATGCCGTTAGATTCGATTGCTGGAGCGATTTCAGCTCGATGCAGGCGTTGACCTGATCTTTCGCGTTTTGCAGCAGACGCTCGGTGCCCGGCAGATGCTGCGCCAATAGAAATTGCTGCGAATCATCACGCAGCTTTGCGTCGCAGAAGACTCCGCCGACCTCGACGAGACCGCTTCCGAGCGAAGCGTCCACTTTCTCCATGATTTGCTTGAAATCAGCTTTGAAGAGGTCCCATGCGGCGTCCTGCGTCCGATAGTTCTGGAAAAGGATGCCCATATAGAAGAGATCCTGATTTTTCACTGCCGGGCTGAGCATGAAATCGAAGGTGCGCTTGGTGAGCGCCGGATCAGGAAATAGTCCGAGCGCTCCGAAATAGGAGTAATACTCTTCGGGCGTCTTCGCGTTCTTCAGGTGTTCCATGAATTGGTCGTACAAAGCCGCATCGCCATTGGCGGCGGCGACGGCCAAGGCATTGCCCGCCAGCGCCTCATCCACCGATTGCGGATCGTGCATGTACGCGTCGGCGATGGCGCGCGACTTGGCGACGAGTTCCGGATCGCGGCCGTAAAGCGCCAGCGTGCCGAAGACGTCCGAGCGCAGCGCGGTGCGTTCCGGCGATTCGCCGGGCACCGGCTGGCTGCCGAGGTCCGCGGCGATCGGCCGCACAAAATTCCGCACCCAGGATTCAAACGCGGATCGCTCATCGGCGGCGACCAGAGTGTCGTGAAGTTCGCCGATGCGCCCGAGCATGGTGGCGACCACGGCGCGGTTGCGCTCGCCCTGCAGATTCTCGAGCGTCGCGAGGTACTGGGAGATATCGAGGCGTCCGACGCGGACCATGGCCCAGGCGTCGCCGAGGAAGCGGATGCGCTCTTCGGGAGAGAAGGACGTCTCGAGCGCGGCGGACATTTTATCGAAGGCCTGGGGCTCGTAACTCGAGCGGAAATAGCCGCGGGCCCCGGCATTGGCGTACACCCAATCACTGCAGCCTTGGATCTCAAAAGTCTGCTCGGGAACAGTCAGAAGAACGTGGGTCGCATCCTTTGCGCCTGAACCGCGCAGCGCTACGGGCACTTGCCAAAGTTCCGGCGACGCGGCATTAAGCCGGGCGGCGTCCGCAAAGTAGCGGTGCTGTGAGAGCGTGACCTTGGTGCGATCGCCCGAGCATGCGGACTTCACGCTGACGAGCGGAGCGCCGGGCTGATCGATAAAGCTGGCCATGATCTTGTCCACCGGCTTACCCGAGGTGGCGGCGATCTGGTTCCAGAAGTCCTCCGCGGTGGCGTTTGCGTAGGCGTGTTTTTCGAGATAGGCGTTCACGCCTTTCTGGAAGATATCCGGGCCGACATAAGCTTCGACGGCGCGCAGCACCGAGGCGGCCTTGCCGTAGGCGATGCCGTCAAATAGCGCCGCGATGTCCGCGGGCGTCTCGGCCTTCTGGCGGATGGGGCGAATCGAGGCGATGGCATCGGTGGAGAGCGAGCTGCTGGTTTCCTGAATTTCGTCGAGCTGGTTGCGCCATTCCGGATGCCAGGCTTCGAGCGGTTTCCAGGTCATCCACGTGGCAAATCCTTCGTTCAGCCAAATATCGTCCCACCACTTCATGGTGACGAGATCGCCAAACCATTGGTGGGCCATTTCGTGCGCTATCGTGCCGGCAACGTTTTCGCGGGCGTCGAGCGAGGCGGTCTTATCGTCCAGGAGAAGCGCGGTTTCGCGATAAGTGATCGCGGCGGTGTTCTCCATCGCGCCGGCGGAGAAATCCGGGAAGGCGATCATGTCGAGTTTTTCGAAGGGCCACTTCGTGTAGTAATAGCGGTCGTAATATTTGAGAATATTTTCGGCGGCGGTCAGCGCGAAAGCGCCCAGTTCTTTCTTCTCGGGCACGGCGCAGACTCGGATGGGAATTCCGTCGGCGCCGCCTTCGAGGCACTGAAAATCACCGACCATCATGGCCACGAGATAGGAAGACATCTTCGGCGACGGCGAGAATTTCAGCGTGTGTTTCTCTTCTCCCGGACCGGGCGTGTCGGAGACGATATGGCCGTTGGAGATGGCGGTGTCACCCTTGTCGACGATCAGCGTTACGCGGAAGACGGCTTTGACGGCAGGCTCGTCGAAGGAAGGAAATGCGCGGCGCGCGTCGGTGGATTCGAATTGCGTGACGGCGTAGCGGCGGCGCGGAGTTTCGCTCAGATAGAAGCCGCGGAGCTTATCATTCAGAATGCCGGTGAAATGAATTTGAATCTCGGCGGGTCCGGCGGGAATTTCTTTCGCAACGGTGATGGTTGCCTGCTCGAGATTTTCATTCTTGGAGACGCCGGCGGTCTGCGTGGTGCCGCTGGCGGTAATAGTTGTTTCCTGAAAATCGATCTCGGCGGAATTGAGGACGATGGAGGACGCGGGGCGCTTCAGCGTGACGTGAATCGTTTCTTCGCCGGCGAATGCGGCCTTGCCGAGGTCCGGCGAGAACGTCAGATCGTAGCTCTCCGGCACGACGCTGTCTGGCAGCCGCTGCGCGGCGGCTATCCCGCTGACCGCCAGACCGCAAATCACCACAAGCAAGAATCGCTTCATTCCCAAGCCTCCAGAATTAGTTCGTGCCCAATCGGCTTCACTTGAAGGATACGCGCGACACAGCGTGATTGTTCAGCGCACGGGCGGCTGTGACCAGATTATCACATCCTACCTTAGCCTGATTGGACGAATCGGGGCGAGGAAAGAGAGCAATTCGGTGCCGGTGCGAACAGGCGGGCGGCGGCCGGGGCGATGCTGGAATGCGGCTTTTTTATTTGCCGCGCATTTCGCTTTGCGGCTCTGCGGCTTTTGTCTAGAATGAAAGTTTCTCCCGGTGCCGGGGTAGCTCACCGGTAGAGCGCGGCCCTGAAAAGGCCGGCGTAGGCAGTTCAACTCTGCCCCCCGGCACCATTCTTACGATCGCTCTCGATTCCCTCGTGTCTTACGTGCAATTTCTCTTTTGAACAAACTCAAATTGGTTGGCCTTGTACGGCGGCAGGTCGCGGGAGACAATTTCTTATCGTCGCGAAGGCGCTTTGTGAGCTGTGTGTCGATGTCTCGCGAGGAGCTGGATTCCGGCGCTGCCGGAGAGGTTGGGGGGAGTTATCATGCGAGAGTCGAAGCACGAGAAAGCCGCGAGCGAGCGATCGAAGAGTACCAAGTATGCCGGAGGCACGCAGGTGGTCGAGCGGCGCCAGAGCGTGCGCTTTCAATTCACCGCCAGCGCGCAGGTGGTGGACCGCCTGACGGGCGCGCGTTTCTCGACGCGCACCACCGATCTCGGGCCCGGCGGCTGCTTCGTGGATACACTGGTGCCCTTCCCCGAAGGCACGGTCGTGCACATCTCGCTATCGAAAGGCCAGAACACTTTCGAGACCGACGGCTATGTGGTCTATTCGCAGACCGGTCTGGGCATGGGACTGGCGTTCAGCGACCTGGTGGCGGATCAAGCGACCGCTTTGCGCGATTGGCTGAAAGAAGTGACCGCCGAGCGCGAAGCCACATTCGAAATCCTGCGCACGGCGCGGAACATTTCGCCGCGAGCGCCTTCAAATGCCAATGAGAAGGCGATGATTGTCCGCATGGTTCACCTGCTGGTTGGCAAGGGTATGCTGACTGAAGCGGAAGGTTCGGCCGTGCTGTACGAGCCCGTTCTTTAAGTTTCATCGCTGCCAGCGCCGGAATTTCGCGGACAGAGCCGCGGCGCGATTCCCATATCCGGAAGCAAGTACCGTCCCGAAACGGCGAAGTACCAGACGAATCCTGCCTGCACTGAGACAACTCCAATCGGGGCAACGCGAATCCACCTGAAGGTGGTGGCCACCATCGTGCACCCACCGGTTGAGCACGGGAGGATTCGATGACAGAACGCAGACACGCTCACCGTTACGAGCTTTTCATTCCACTGCAAGTCAATGCCGGGTCGCCGCATTTTCCGGAGACGCGCACGGCGCATCTTCGCGATATCTCCACGCGCGGGTTATATTTCATCGGGGACAATTCGATCGCGCCTGGGACTCACCTGGAGATTACCTTTGCTTTGCCGCCGGAGCGCGGGCGTTCGCGGCCGGTGCTGGTGCGCGGAAGCGGCCGGGCTTTGCGGGTTGATCCCGTGCCAGGGGAACAGGGACGCTTGTTTGGAATCGCGGCATCGATCCATCGCTTCGATTTTGTACCGCCCGAAGAGCGCGCGGCTTAAGCGAACCGCGCACGAAGAGTTGCGTCGCGATAGAATGATGCCGGGCGGATCCTAGATCTGCCCGCATCATGAATTCCGAAAGCGCCACTCCCGCCAGCCGCGAGCGAATTTATCTCGCCCTGCTTTGCCAGTCTCGTCTCGCCGAACCGCTTCGCGCCGGGCTTGAATCGCTGCTTTGCCGCCACTCCTGGAAATCAGAAGATCACCGCGTCGTATTTGAAGCGCTCACCTCATGGCGTGTGGAGCCTGAGGTGATTCGCGCAGGATTGGCGGCGCGGCTCACGCGCCTCGGCTTTCCTGATACTGAAATCGAAGAATATTTCGCGCCTGCCGGAGTCTCGCTCGAGACCGCGCTAAGCTGGTTGCAGAGCGAACTTGCAGCCGTGCCGCGGCGCACCTTGCCTGCGCTGAATCGCGCGGCCAAATCCAAATGACGCCCGGCGTAAAGCGCGCTCTCGCGCTGGTTGATGTCGTCGGGCTTCCCATCTTCATTCTCGTTTTCATCTGGCGGCTGCAGTTCACGACCAACTGGGCGTGGCTCGGATTTGTCGTCTGGATGGTGGCGAGTTTCGCGATTCATCGCGACACGCCCAAAACCCTCGGCTGGCGCGCGGACAATCTTTGGCCTGCGACGAGACGCGCGGCCGCGGCGTTCGCGATTCTGGCGTCGGCGTTAATCGTCACCGGCGCCGTGCTCCGCGCTCCGTGGCATGTGCCGGCGCATTTGATCAAACTCGACCGGCTGTGGAGTTATTTCGCGTTTTGCGTCCTGCAGCAGGTGGCGCTCAATTCCCTGCTGATGAACCGCATGTCGTTCCTGATATCGAGGCGCTGGCTTGCTGCCGCGCTGACGGGAGCGATTTTTGCGGCGTGCCATTGGCCGAATCCGGTGCTCGTGCCGCTCACATTTATCGGCGGAACGGTGATGGCGTGGCTCTTTGCCACCGAGCGAAACATCATTCCTCTCGCCATCATGCAGGCCCTCCTAGGTACGCTGGCCTGGTGGGCTTTTCCGCTGGCGTGGCATGATCACTTGCGCGTAGGACCGGGATATTTTCGGGGATAGTAGCGCCGGCGTCACCGCCGGCATCTTACGAGCGCGAGCGACAGCCATGGCCGCAATTGTGCGCGGAGCTTTACGTCAAATGAGTTGCCGAAGTTGAGCTGGTAGATCCGCGCGTGACCTCAGACGTTGGCAGGTTTGCGCTCGTCAGATGCCGGCGGGGACGCCAGCGCTACAAATTCACGGCGTTGAAGCGGCGCTCGGCAAAGCGGCGTGCGCGCTCCATCGTTTTTGCAGAAACTTCGCGGCGAGGATTCGTCCAGCGGCCGGCGATTGCGTAGCCGCATTTCGAGCAGCAGCCATCCTTCAGACGATTCTCCTGCACGTCATGCCACGAGCGGCGCAGCAGCAGGATGCCGCAGGACGGGCAATAGGTGTGCGCGCCGTCGCTGTAAATGTTGCCTTCGTAGACGTAATGCAGCCCCACTTCGCGCGCCACGGCTCGCGCCGTGTGCAACGTCTCAGGAGGCGTCTTCGGCTTGTCGCGCAGCTTGAAATCGGGATGAAAGGCCGTGAAATGCAGCGGCACGTCAGGCCCTAGATTTTCGAGCACCCATTCGGCGAGCTTGCGGGATTCGTCAGGGCTGTCGTTCAGCGTGGGAATAATGAGATTGGTGATCTCGAACCAGACGTTCGTTTCATTCTTCAACCACTTCAGCGCATCGAGCACCGGCTGCAGGTGCGTCAGCGTAATGCGCCCATAAAATTGCTCTGTGAAAGCCTTCAAATCGATGTTCGCCGCATCGATATGGTCGTAGATATCGTGAAAGGCTTCGCGCGTGATGTAACCGTTCGAAACCATCACGGTATTGAGACCGTATTCCTTTGCCACGGCGCAAATGTCGATCACATACTCGCCCCAAATCGTCGGCTCGTTGTAGGTGAAAGCGATCGACGGGCAGCCGTAGTGAATCGCCAGCAGCACCACGTCTTCGGGCGAGAGATTGGTCGAATTCACTTGATCGGAGCGCGATTTCGAAATGTCCCAGTTCTGGCAAAAGAAGCAGCCCATGTTGCAGCCGGCCGTGCCCATGGAAAAAACGCGCGTGCCGGGAAGAAAATGATTGAGCGGCTTTTTCTCAATGGGATCGACTTGTAACGCCGCTGGCGCGCCGTAGCCGAGACTATAAAGCTTGCCACCCTGATTTACCCGGATGAAGCAGAAGCCGGATTGGCCGTCGCCGATATGGCAGTGCCGCGGGCAGAGGTAGCAATGCGCGCGGCCTTCCGAATCGACTTCCCACCAGCGCGCTTCGTGCAGCGTCTCGGTTTTTTGGAGAATCTTGAGGTCTTGCATGGCGCTCGACCGCTACCGCGGCCCCTGTAACTATTATACGCCTCGCAAGCGCTGCTCGCGCCGCCGCTCGGCCACCCAAGCCATAAATCGCCCCATGCGTTTCCGATCGCGCCACAGGATGCGGATGAATTTCCGGCCGTTCATCTCCGCCGCTTCCGCGCCGTAAAACGTCTCCATGCGCCAGCGAATGTAAGGGCTGGTCCACGGACGCAAGCGATGGCCTTTCGCGGTGATCCAGTAATAACGGACAGCGGTGAAGAAGTGGCGGAGGCGCACTGGCACGAGAATACCATTCTCGATGCGGCTGAGGTTCAGGATTTCAGTTAGAGATCGCTGCTGCGCAAACGCGCAACTCCTCTAACCTTACCGAACTCGGCGAACGTTTTTTCGATTGATCACCATGATCAGCGCCCCCAGCCCAAGAAGAACGAACTGAATCGCCAAACTCCAATTCGCATACCAACAGACGAACCCCGGAACGCAGTATCGAATGCCGGAGTCTGCCAATGCGGGACAATCCTGACAATTGGCAATGGCTTTTGGAATTAAATGTTTAGCGATGAATCCCAGGCCGAGGAGCAAAATGGTGTTTAGAACCAGAAGCGCAGCAACAACCAGGAAACTCACCGGCTCTTTGCCCACGAACTCCCACCGGTATCTTCCGCCTGCGCCAGGCATCACCACCCCAGAGCCGTCTAAATCTGGCGAACCCAGATGCGCTCGGTGGCGGGCTTGCCGAGATAAATCTTTCGCGCGTGGCCGCCGGCGATCGAGAAGGTCATCGTCTGATCGTATTCGCGATTCATCAAGCGGAGTTTCACGCCGGGCTTCAATTCCAGGCCGGCTACGAATTCAAGAAATTTTGGATCTTTCTCATAAACGCGCAGGATTTCATACGTGTGACCCGGAGCGCCTTCGGAGAGCCGCACTGCGCCAATTTTCTTGCGGAGCTTGGCCATCCCGCCGAAGAGCGGCACGCCATGAGGGCAGCGGCTTTCGCGTCCGAACCGCTTCAGCAGAAGCGCGGCGACTTCCGGCGAAATGCCATGCTCGAGCTTTTCGGCCTCTTCATGTGCGCGCGTCCATTCGAGGCCAATCACTTGCGTCAGCAGCATCTCCGCGAGCCGGTGCCGCAGCACCAGATGTTGCGCGATTGCACGCCCTTTCGCCGATAGCTCGATGCGGCCATCGCGACCGACGCGCACGTATCCCCCGCGCGTCATGCGTTTGAGAGCCGCGGTCACCGCGGGCGGCGTCACGCCCAGCTCTTCGGCCAGCCGCGCGCTGATCGGCGCCTGCTCTTCCTGCACCGTCTCCCAGATGGCCTTCAAATAATCTTCCTGGGAAACGCTGGTTTTCTCTCGCCTCACGATGCCTCAATCCGCAGCTCGCGCTCGATTCGCGCCAACTCTATGCAGCACCCGATTCCCTCAGCCGCTCGGCCAACGACAGCACGCGCGCCTCGATATCTTCGCAGATGCGCTGATAGGTTTCCATATCCTCGCCGTAAGGATCCTCGACGTCCCAATCTTCTACCAAAGAATTCGGAAACAGCGAACCGCCCGGCATCCCGCTCATATTGACGATGAGATCCACGGCGATCAAACTAGCCGAAGCAATTCCCTTCGAGCTGAGCCCGTCCGCCGGAACGCCGCGATCGAGCAGAGCCCGCCGCGTCGATTCCGCCACGCGGCCAAGCGGCGAAATTCCCGCACTCTGCGGATCGATCACGTCCGCGGCATGATGCCGCGCCAGCGCCTCTGCCATCGGGCTGCGGCACGAATTGCCAACACAGATGAAAAGAATGCGCTTGCGCCTCGCGCGAGGCTGGGCCAAATCATTCATGTCGATAGGATGACACAACACGGAGAGAAATACGCGCCAGCTCGATTGGGTCCGGATCTAGCGCCCTAATGCCCGTTTTTCGCCATCATTAGGAATCGCTCGTGAATCGACGTATCGTCGGTCAATTCCGGATGAAAGGTAGCCGCCAGCACTCGCCCCTGCTCCACCAGCACCGGATGCCCCTCATATTCGGCCAAAACACGCACGCTATCGCCGACTGATTCAATGATCGGCGCGCGAATAAAAACCATCTCCAGCGGTTCGTCCTTGATATTCGACGCGCCGTAATGCACATCGCTCGAAAGCTGCCGCCCGTATCCATTGCGAAGCACCGAAGCATCGAGCAGCCCGAGAGAAGCTTGATTCGGATTGTGAACTTCGCGCGCCAGCAAAATTGTCCCCGCGCAGGTGCCGAAAAAAGCGCCGCCATCCGCCGCAAATTTACGAATCGCCTCGAGCAGCCCTTCTTCCGCCATCACCTTCATATGTGTGCTGCTCTCGCCGCCCGGAAGAATCAACCCGCGCAAGCCCTCAAGATCGGCCGGCGTGCGCACAAACACCGGTTCGACGCCAAGCCGCTCGAGCATCCGCCCGTGCGCCTCGTAATCTCCCTGAATTGCCAGCACGCCGATCTTCATGCCTAGCCCTTTACTACCACCCGCGCGTCTGCAGCAAATCCTTCTCTTCCATCTGCCGGATATCGAGCCCCTTCATCGCCTCGCCCAATTCCTCCGACGCTTCCAGCACAATTTTCGGATCGCGCGCATGCGTCGTCGCCTTCACAATCGCCCGCGCCCGCGTCGCCGGATCGCTCGACTTGAAAATCCCCGAGCCCACAAACACCGCCTCGGCCCCAAGCTGCACCACCAGCGCCGCATCCGCCGGCGTCGCGATTCCGCCCGCCGAAAAATTCGGCACCGGCAATTTCCCGTGCTTCGCCACCCACTGCACCAACTCGAACGGCGCGCCCAACTCCTTCGCCTCGTGCACCAATTCTTCTTCGCCGAGCGTAGTGAGTTTCTTCATGTGCCCGACAATCGCGCGCATGTGCCGCACCGCCTCCACAATATTCCCCGAGCCCGCCTCGCCCTTCGTGCGGATCATCGCCGCGCCCTCGGCAATCCGCCGCAGCGCTTCGCCCAAATTCCGCGCGCCGCAGACAAAAGGCACCTTGAATCCGTGTTTCCAGATGTGATGCGCCTCATCGGCCGGAGTCAGCACTTCGCTTTCATCAATGAAATCCACTTCGAGCGCCTCCAGCACCTGCGCCTCAGCGAAATGCCCGATGCGCGCCTTGGCCATCACTGGAATCGACACGATATCCATAATTTCGCGAATGATTCGCGGCGAAGCCATGCGCGCCACGCCGCCTTCCTTGCGGATGTCCGCCGGCACGCGCTCGAGCGCCATCACCGCGCACGCCCCCGCATCCTCAGCAATCTTGGCCTGCTCGGCGTTGGTCACATCCATAATCACGCCGCCCTTCAACATCTCGGCCAATCCCACCTTCACGCGCCACACCTTGTCGCCATTGAATTCCATCATCGTCTCCCAGTTTTTAGTTTCGCGTCGCCTACGTCTGCAACCCCCGCGCAACCTCAGCTATAAACTTTTCGCCCACAATCACAAATCTCCCGCTTCCGCGCGCCAACATCGCCCCGTCGCGATTCCGAATCTCGCACGCATGATACAAATTCCGCCCCTCCGGCTCCTCCGACTCAAATGCTTCCACCACAATTTCCTGGTTCACCACAATGGGCTTCAAGTATTCGATCGTCATCTCCGCCGTCACCGCCCGCGCCTGCCGGAATCGCGAGACTTTACCCATCGCTTCATCAATCAGCAGCGCGATGATTCCGCCGTGCAGGAATTTCGGTCCGCCCTGATATTCCGGCCCCAGCTTGAATTCTCCGCGAATCCTCCGCGTCTCGTCGTCAGCCACAAAAAGCAATCGCATTCCGCGAGCATTCCCGGCGCCGCAGCCAAAGCACACATTATCTTCGCGCGGCTCGAGCCGCTTCACCGCGCTCATACGAGCGCCACTCGTCCCGACTCAAATCGCCGCGCCCCGCGCTGCTTCTTTTCCAGTTGGCTTTCCACCAGCGCCCCCAGCGTCTGAATCCCGCGCGCGATCTGCCGCTCATCGAGCGACGCAAATCCCAGCCGCATCGTATTCAATTGCGGATTCTGAAAATAAAAATACCGCCCCGGCACGAACAGCACGCCCTTCTCGCGCACGTGAATCAAAAGCTCGCCGGCATCAAATCCTGGCGGCAAAGTCACCCACAAAGACATCCCGCCGTCCACGCGCGTCCACGAGGTCTCCTCCGGCATGTAACGATCCAGCGCGTTCTCAAGCGCCTCGAGCCGCGCACGATAAACCTTGCGCATCTTCGCCAAGTGCCGGTCGAAATGTCCGCGGCGCACAAACTCCGCCAGCGTCGCCTGCGCCAATTGATCCGTGTGCAAGTCGGTAGTCTGCTTCACGATGCGCAGCCGCTCGATCACGTTCTCCGGCCCGACGCACCAGCCGACGCGCAATCCAGGAAAAGCCACTTTCGAAAAGCTGTCGATCTGAATCACCACGCCATGGCGGTCAAGCGCCTTCAGCGAAGGCACCGCATTCCCGCGCACGCGCAATCGCGCGTAGATGCGATCCTCGACCACCGGAATCTGATAGCGCGCGATAATTTCCAGCAGTTTGCGTCGCTCGGCCACCGGGATCGTCGTCCCCGTCGGATTCTGAAAATCCGGCGTCAGCAACACCAGCTTCACGCGGTTCTGCGCCAGCAGCGCTTCCACGGCTCCGACGTCCAGCCCCGCGTAGCCGAGTTTTTCAGCCGTAGTCTCCACCGGCACGCCGATGCACCGCACTCGCGCGCCGGCGAAAATCGCAATCGCTCCGGGATACGCCGGATTCTCCATCAGCACCGTATCGCCGGGCCGCAAAAACGCCTTGCACAGTAAATCGAGCGACTGTTGGCAGCCATCCGTCACCAAGAGCTGCTCGTTGCGCACCGCAATTCCCTCTTCGCGCAGCATCTCCAGAATTATTTTCTTCAGCGGCGGATAACCATCGCTCGAGCCCAGCTGCAAAATCTTCCGCCCATCGTTCGTGAGCACCGCGTTACAGCACCGCCGGAACTCCTCCACGGGGAAAAACTCATCCGAAGGCCGCGCGTTCACAAACGCAATCGAATCCGCCGGCACTTCGGGCAAAAGCCGGCTCATCACTTCCTCGGCCCGCTCGTCGGCAAACAGCGCTTCCCAGCGCAGGCCCCCACCATTTCCATTCGGCCGCGGCAGCGGTGTAAATTGCTGCCCCGCCGCAGTCGTAGCGCAGATGAATGTTCCACGACCGACATGCCCCTGAATCAAGCCCTCGGATTCCAGTTCGGCATAAGCATTCGCCACCGTCGTCCGGTGCACGCCCAACTGCACCGCCAGTTCGCGGCTCGCCGGAATGCGATCCCCGGCGCGCAATTCTCCCGAATGCACGAGCGCGCGAAGCTGATCGCGAAGCTGCACATACAGTGGAATATGGCTTTCAGGCTGAACTTGAAGTGGCAGCATTGTCTCTTCTCTGCAGGCCAATATACATGCCCATTATAACGTGAAAAGAGCCAATTTGTCTTTTCGCAGAACGGGCCGTCGCGGCCGTTCGTAGGGGCCGGGGTTCACACCGGCCCGGTTTGGCATTGGGTTCTGGGTTGGGTTTTCGGCGCTGAATCTCACCCACGCACAAAACCCAGTGCCACCCCGGGGGCGTGGTAAACCCGCCCCCTACGCCAGGCGCGCGAGCGGGCACACTAATTCCTTGGCAATTTTGATGCGGGATTGAATTTCACGATGGGGCTTACTCGCGGCGTGCCGTTCCCCGCCGCGCTCTTATGCTGTAGCGGTCTTCTCTCCCAAACGCCGCATGCGTTCCTGCAACTTCCGCCGCAGATTCGCCGGCGCGTTCGGATTGAATGCCACCAGGTACCATAAAGGCTGCGAGCGATCCCGGCTCAAACGCGAAAGCGTCGCCGCATCCGAATTCGGATGCCGCGCAATATTCTCGCGAATCGCCGAATAAGTATGATGCGAAAGCCGCGCCAAAGTCTTTGCCGAAACCTTCGGATGCTCGCTGATCAACCGCAGCAAATAGAAATCTTCCTTGGGCGCCTGCCGCGAAAGCGAATCGAGCACCTCCGGCTTCACTTCCGCGCTCAAAACCGTTCCTACCTTCTCATCCCAGCCCGCATTGATACGGTTCAATTCCTGCGTCCGCGCGTGAATCAACTGCTCGATCACGCGCCGTTCCTGGTCCAGACGGCTCGCCGGCAGCGCGCTTCGCTCCACTGAATCCAGCACGCGCAACAAATGCTGCCGCTCGCCGAAGACGATCTGGCTCGTCCGCGGCGCCTTGTTCTTCGATGGATTCCGCACCAAATCCGAGCGCCTCATATTCCCCTCACTTATGAATGCCGAGTTCGCGCACGAGCGATTCGAATTCGCTCCGCCCGATCCGGAGATCTTCCGGCACCAGTTCCGTTCCCGCTTCGATCTTTCGTTTCAGGAAAAGACCCGCCACGTCGATCTTCTCTTCGCGGCTCAAGTAGCGGTTTTCGCGCTGCCAGCCCGCGAGCGCTTCCCGCGGCACGCAGACGATAACCGCCCGCGCATCCACGTCGAAGAAGTATAGCTCCGGCTGGTCACCCGAGGCGAGCACGCCGGCCTTCTTGAAGGCCACCGCCCGCGCCGTCCCATCCTGTCTAAGCGCCTCGAATTTCTCGAGAACAGACTCGTAAGCCATCGGGGATTATCAAGGCGGCACCGCAAGCAAGTAAAGCAACCCGCGCAAATCTGTTTCACAGCGCGCAATACATGGTTCTAGAACCAGCCTAAGCTCGCGGTTTATCCACTCAGCGTATAGACGACAGAAATTGTGGTATCTACTTCCACAGGCCGCCCCGCGAGAATTGTCGGTTGATACCGCCATTGGCGCACAGCATCCATCGCGGACCGCACCAATTCTGGCGGCCCGGAAACGAATTGCAATTGCTGAATGGTCCCATCTCTCGCGATCACAGCATGCAGGACAACCGTTCCGGTAATCCGCTTCTTCTTCGCATCCTTCGGATACTTGGGCTGAACCTCATGAATCATTTTCGCCATTTGAACTTTCCCGCCGACGCGAACTCGCGACGGGAACGCGCTCGGCGGGGCAGCGTCCGGCTTGTCCGCTGTCGGAGTGTCCGGCGGCAGTCCCGGAATTGACGGCGCTGGCTCCTGCGAACCCTCAGCACCGCCAGCGGAGTTCGAATCCGCTTCTTTCTGGGCCCGATTTTTGTCTTGCGGCTCAGCAGCTCCGCTGAGTGAAAAGGGGACCGAGATTGTTGTGTCCACTTCAACGGGCTCTCCATTTAGAAGCGTAGGCGCGTATCTCCATTGTTGAACCGCCAGCATTGCCGCTCTCATCAGCAGCATGGGGCCCGAAATGTACTTGAGTTCCTCTACCGTGCCGTCCGTCGCGATGACCGCATGAAAGTCGATCGAGCCCTCAACGTGCGCCGTCCTCGCGATTTGCGGATAAACGGGCTCGACCATGTGCGTGAGCTTCGGTTTCGGCACATTCCCACCGATGCGAATCCGCATCGTACGCGCGATCGGCGCGGCAGTGGCTGGCGCAGCTTCCGGCTTGTCTGCTGGCGGCGGAGGCGGATTAGGCGCATCCTGCGCGTACAGCGCGCCCCTACTGCAAAGCAGCACTGCAAGCGCCAAGGCGGCAACCGCGATCTTGGTGTTCATAGACATCCTCGCTTAGTCGCTGCCGGCCGGATGCGGCCACGCACTCCAATCCAAATGTTCGCGATCCCGCAATTGTGAGCTCTTCTCGCTGTCCGCAGGGCAAAAGTCTGCCTGCCCTTTCAGCTCTGGATATTCGTGGCACAACTCCACCAAAATATCCTTGGCATTCGCCGCCGCCAGGTGCTCGCCCCATTGCATCGCCTCTCCCTGGATTTTCGGCAAGACCTCGAGAAGGTGCTTGCCCGCGGGCGTTTGGTAGAACGTCGTCGCGGCCTTGATTTGGTCGTCGGTCAAATACTTGGCGTAAATCCGCACCAGGCCTTCCACAGTCTCCGGTCTTTGAATCAATCCGGCAAGCTTCTCGAAATATTCATCGATGATCTTGTCGCGATTCGGCGTCGCCGGCATGACCTTCACCATTTGCTCGCGCACCGATTTCGCCGCCTCCTTCACCGAGTTGGCAAACAGCTCCTTGAAATTCATCACCTCGAGCAGTTCCATCACGTCGGCCCTGAACTGCGGATCGATCTCCTTGGGGGCTGACTCCTGCTCGCCAGAAGGGGCCGCTCCGTCGCCATCGCCCAGTGTATAAACCACCGAAATTGTCGTGTCCACCTCCACCGGCTCACCATTCAGCAGCGTCGGTGCGTATCTCCACTCGCGGACTGCATCCATCGCCGACTTCATCAGCAGCTCCGGTCCGGAAACGTATTTCAGCTCCAGAATCGTGCCATCCCGCGCGATCACCGCATGAAGAACGATCGTGCCCTGCACGTGCGCGGTCTTGGCTGTCTCCGGGTAAATTGCCTGCACCTGGTGGATCACCTTCGCCTGTGCCACATTTCCCCCGATGCGGATGCGCATCGGGGGCGCCTTCGTCGCGGGAGCAGCTTCCGGCTTTTCTGGTGGAGGCGGAGGCGCGCTAGGCGAATCCTGCGCGCGCAGCGCACCGCCGCTGCAAAGCAGCGCGGCAAGCGCCGATACGGCAAACGCGATCTTGGCCTTCATGGGGATTCTCCGGTGCTCAGTTAGCTATGCGATGAATGTGCGAGGAGTATACGCCCGCCGACTGCGTTACGCGAGCGCACGAAAACGGCAATTTGTAGCGCCAACTGCGCTCTGCGATTTGTGTTTGTCTGAAATCTGAAATTTCAAATTTGAGATTGCTTTGCTCTCAGTCCTTCAGCGCCTTGACCGAAACTCATGAGAAGATGAAAGAGCATTCGCGAGTGCCGCACTGGAGACCAATTCAATGAGCGTTTTCGAAGACCACAAAGAAGAGCTCGAACACTACGAAACCATGATGGGCGAACGCCGCGGCCGCTTAGCCGTCTCCCTCGACCGCCTCACCAACGCCCTCGTCCTCGTCGGCCAACACGGCGTCTATTGCCACACCCCCCGCGACCCAGAAAAGCCGGTAATGGACATCCGCCAAATCACCCAGGAAATCCGCGACGCCAAATCCCTAATCCAAAGCGTAATGGAATCCATCCGCGAAGAACGCGAAAAGTCCGCTCTTCAGTAGCGCCGGCGTCCCCGCCGGCATCTTACGACGACCGTCCACGCCACAGCTCCGAAACTGGCGCGGCGCAATCTACTAAACCAAAAAGACCCACGCCAACTGAAACGTCAGACCAACGCGACGCGAATCCGCGCATAACGATTGCCACTAGCAGTTTTTTCCCACGTAAGATGCCGGCGGGGACGCCGGCGCTACTTTCGGAGAAACGGATTGCTCTGCCGCTCTTCGCCGATGGTCGTGGCTTCGCCGTGGCCCGGCAGCACCAGCGTCTCATCCGGCAGCGCCATCAATTTCGTGTGCAGCGATTTCATGATCTCCGGGAACGAGCCGCCCCACAGATCGGTGCGGCCGATGCTGCCGGCGAAGAGCGTGTCGCCCGCGATCAGCCGCGAATCCTCGCCGCCGTTTCCGCCGCGGTGTCGCGATGGCGCGCGCATCGTTCCGCTGCCTGGCGCCGCGTGCGGCTCGATAATCTCGCGCGCCGGAATGTAAAGGCACAGGCTGCCGGGCGTATGCCCCGGCGTGTGCATCACGCGCGCTTCGTAGCCGCCCCAACGCACCGCGTCGCCTTCGCGCAGGAACTGATCCACATCCGTCACTTCCGGCGTCGGCATGCGCAACCATTTCGCCTGCATGTCGAGCTTTTGATAAAGCTCTAGATCGCTCTCGTGCATGAACACCGGGGCTCCGGTGATGTGATGCAGCGCCGCAAGCCCGCCGACGTGGTCAATGTGCGTGTGAGTGCTGACAATCGCCAGCACTTTCAGCTTGTGCCGGTTAAGGATCTCGACGATGCGCTCAACTTCATCGCCCGGATCGACGACGATGGCTTCGCGCGTCTCCGGATCGCCCAGGATCGAGCAATTGCACTGCAGCATCCCGACCGGAATCACTTCGTGAATTAAAGTTTGCCCCATCGCTCAAAGTATATCCGATGTCCCGCCGGTCCGTTTCCGGACTCTGCGCCCTCTGCGTCTCTGCGGTAAGATGTTTCTTACGCCCCCGATGGACGCTACCGCACAATCCGCAATCGAAACTCCGCTGCGAGCGCGGGAAGCATCGCTTGGCGCGGAGTTTGCCACTTGGTTCGGCTGCACAATGCCGGACCGCTTCGCGCCGCTTGAAATCGAATATCGCTTCGCGCACGAATCCGCCGCGCTAATCGACAAAAACTATCGCGCGTTCATCTGGGCTTCTGGCCCCGACAGGCTGCGCTATCTCAACGCCGTGCTCACCAACGACATTCGCGAGACCGCCACTGGCCGCGGCGTCCCTTCCCTGCTGCTGAATCCGCAAGGCCACATCATCGCCGAGCTTGAGATCTACGCCATCGGCGATCGCCATCTCATCGTCAGCTATCAAATGATCCGCGAGCGGCTCATCGAAGCGCTCGACAAATACATCATCATGGACGACGTCACGCTCGAAGATGCAACGCCGACGCTAGCCGCGCTCGGCGTCGAAGGCCCGCGCAGCCCCGAAATTCTGCGCGCCGTCGCGGGCATCGAATTCGACAGTCTGGCCGAGTTAGGCCACGTCGAAGCAAGCGTCGCGGCCCCGAACAGCGAGGGGCAGCTCAGCGCGATTCCCGTCCGCGTAATCCGCCGCTCACCCGGCGTTCCCGGCTTCGAATGCCTCGTCGCACGCGAGCACGTCGAAGCGCTCTGGGACGCGCTGCTCGCCGCAGTGCGCGCTCACGGCGGCGGCCCGATCGGCTACGCCACACTCAGCACTCTGCGCCTGGAAGCCGGAATCCCCTGGTTCGGCTACGATTTCGACGAGACTGTAATCCCGCACGAAGCGGGCCTAGAAGATTCCCACATCAATTACTCGAAGGGCTGCTACACCGGCCAGGAAATCGTAGAGCGAGTCCGCTCCCGCGGCCACGTCAATCGCGTCCGCGCCGCCGTAGAATTTGACGGCAGCGCCATCCCCGACCGCGGCACAAAGCTCACCGCAGCCGGCAAAGAAGTCGGCCAAATAACCCGCGCCGCATTCTCCCCGCCCGCAAACCGCGCCATCGCGATGGCCTACCTACGCCGCGAACAATCCGCACCAGGCACCGCTCTCGAATATCCCGGCGGCACCGCCCGCGTCATCACTCTGCCTCTCGCGCGCTGAGTCGATCGAATTGACTTCGGTCTAAGGAGCAGTACTTGCAGCTTGCGGGAAGACAAAAACCGCCGGCGTCAAGCGGAAACGGCACGGCTCATCTTTTTCGCACGTCAACAATCCGGTCAGCGGAATCCGCTTGGTCCCCTCATCCGGAAATGTCTGCGTCAATTTCGCGGAGCGAATCATTCCGGTCAACGCGGCCAGATCGCTCGATGGATCACCTGCCGAGATGTCTTCAACAACTGGGCCCGGCGCCAGGATCACCTCGAACGTCAAGGTTCCAAGCGTGTGCGTCTCGTTCGGAATTTCGGTCACCGCGCCAATCTTCACGCCACGCGCTTTCGACGTGAGGTCGTCGGCCTGATCGGCGCTGCCCACCAGCGCAATCAATCTCCGCATCGCTGCGCTCTGATCTTCCACCGCCAGCGGCGCCGCCTCGCGTCTCGGCGGAATATCGCCCGGTCCGCGGAAGCTGGTGACGACGGGCGGAAGATACGCGGTGGAGCGAATGTACGCGGCAATGGCGTCCTGTTTCCTGCCTTCATCCTCCAGTATGCGCCCCAGATGATACGTGATCGTCGCGTCGTCGGTGACATCGGACGCGGCGCGAAGATACTTTTCCGCTGCCTTCAAATCGCGAAGTTGGTACTTGACCCAACCAAGCGTGTCCCAATAGGCCGCGGCGGTAATCACGCGCAGGGCACGATCCGCTCGCGGCGTATCAAGCGTCGCCGCGCTCAGCTTTTCCTCGGCCGCGCGAACGGCGTATTCGGCGTAGCCGGTGGCGTGATCCAGATGAACTTTGTGCTCGGCGAATGCGTAGGCCACCGTGTTCAAAGTCTGCGGCGTGCCATCGAGTCCGGCGGCGCGCTCAAACGCCGCTGAGGCTTTTACCGTATCATTTTTGCGAAAGTATGCGTTTCCGAGCGCAAGCTGCACGCTCCCATCTTTCGGCAAGAGCGTGGAGGCTTGCTCGAGCTCTCCCACAGCATCATCATTCCGCGACTCATTGAGATAGATCGTGCCGAGGCGGAAATGAGCTTGCCCGTCACCGGGCGCCGCCTTAACGCGCTCGCGCAGGAAATCGGCCGCCTCGACCGCCTTGTTCTGCGTCAGCAAAACTTGAGTCAGGCCGAGGACGGCGCCCTCGTTGTTCGGCGCGAGATCGAAGGCCTTGCGAAACGCGTTCTCGGCGCGGGGATAGTCGTGAATATGAACCGCAGTCTCGCCGAGCGATTCCCACGCGTCGGCGTACTGGCGGTCGAATTCGACCGCCGATTGCAGCTCATCGATGGCATCGCCCAACTCGCCGTTCTTGATGTCCGCCTGCGCTCGATTGAAGGCATCAAGCGCATCCGGCGAGGGTTTGTGAGGCATGGAGCTCGACCCGCCGGCACCGGAAGCCGTCGCGCCCGCGCCGCCCGACATACTGTTCAAGCTGTGCAAAACTTCCCGGCGAAATGCTGCGTAATCATCGATCTTAGTTTCTGGGATCTCGCGCTCATGGAGATTGATTCGCCAAGAAAGTATCGCGGTGCTGTTTGAAACGTTTGAATTCCACTCGAACTCCGCAAAATCCCGGCTAACTTTTGCCGGTCCGGCAAACGGCTTGTCGAGAGGCTTGGAGAGCGCAAATTTCGCTCGAAACTCAGCTTCCATCGGCCCGTCGAGTTTAATCGGGACCGCTGGACCGCCGCCGTGCAAAGGCACTTCGGGGAGCACCGCCGCGATGAGATCGCTGAACTCGAACATGCCGCGCCCGCTATGTTTCGCGGCCGAATCATCCATTTTCAAGTTCCCTGTGATCCGCAATGGCTCACGCGTGGCCAGGGGATCGCTCGACTTGACTTCGGTTATTTCCATCGTGCCGCCGCCGGTCTTTGCTTGCGACGCTAGAGCGTTGCGGAAAAACTCATCGAGCTTATCCGGCGTTATCTGCAAGAGCAGCGCGCGGAAAATAACTTCGATGTCCCCGCGCAAGTGCGCCGTAATTGTTCCGTCAAAGGTCTGTTCCGTGGCCTTTCCGTCCACCTCGATTTCGAATTTCGTGGGCCACGGCAAGTCCTTTGGCGTGGACGACAGCTCGGGAGTCCGGTCCGTGTAAGCGATCAGGCTTTTCTTGTCGCGGATTTGCTCCACCAAATAGGCAAACGGTGCAACTGCCGCCGTCGAATCGAACCAGTATTGCTTTCCGGCGAGCCAGATTGTGTTGATGGCGTGATTGAACTGCATCGGCATGGGAACACTATCGTCGAACACCTTCGTCGTGGTTGTGAGCACCGCCGCGCCGCGGAGATGCTCTGCGTCGAGAAGCGCGTCGATCAGCGTGGTCTTGTCTTTGCAATCGCCGTACGCGTTGGCAAGGACTTCCGGCGCGGCGTGCGGCTGGTAGCGCCCGATGCCGAAGGAGAGGCTCACGTAGCGGATGTTGCGCTCCACCCACTCGTAGATAATCTCGACTTTCTCGAGATCTGTTTTCGCATCGCGCGTGATTTCATCCGCCTTAGCGCGAATTTCCGGCGTGACTTCGCGGCGCGGCGCCTCCAGCTTCGTCCACCATCTTCCGACAGACTCCCAATCTTGAAACGTCGAGAACAATATGCGAGGCGGAACGACTTCCCAATCCTTCGACGGGAGGACGTTTAGCTCATCGTGCCTCAGATGGTTTGTCTGCCAGTGATAAATTCTCCGGTCCGCTTCGATCCGCGATGTAGGTTTGATATCTTCGGGTGAAGTGGCGATCTTGATTTTCCGGCCGGCAGGCACATTCAATTCTACTTGCTCATCGAGGCAGATTCCGTCCGTCACGAAACTCCAAATGTTCCAAAATTCGCCCGGCGTGAGAGGTTCGGTGACGGTCTTACGTTGGTGATACTCCAGCGTATCGCCAACTGTAAGCCCGGGAACGGTAATGTGGATTTGCCGCAAGTCGCTGTACATCGGCGCTTCCTGCGCGACCGGGGCGCTCAGATCCTGCATGGCCTCGGGGCCGGCCTTGATTTCGCGGCCGTCGGGCTTGGTCACGCGGACGAGCAGCACCTCATCGCGTTCGTTCGCCGAGTCGTAACTGAAAATGAGCTGGCCGACGCGCTCGAGGCCCGCGAGCGATTGCACGCGGATTCGTGCGGAAATGTCCAAGAAGCCCGTGCCGTCGTTTTCATAGCGCATCACCCCGCGCACCGATTCGTAAACGAGCGGCTCTTGCGGATAATCCGCGAGCGTGGGCTTGTGGTCTGGTTTTTGCGCGCCGGTGGCGGGAACAACCTTCGTGATCTGCGGCTTTGGTTTTTCCTGCGCGCGGGCGTGGCATGGCGTCAGCGCTGCGGCGAGCGCCACTAGGAGGCTGGGTCTTAGCCAGTGTGGCACGACACCGAAACATAACGTAACGGCGTCGGCCGCGCCAGCGGATTTTGCGGCTCCGGTCGTGCCCATTTTTTCCGCTTGCCTTGCAGAATTATTGCTTGCCCTGAGGAGCTTACTGCTTGATGAAATTCAGGGAGCGGCGGAAGCTGCCGCGTTCGGCGTCGATTTTTTTCTGCAGCTGCATTATCGCGTAGAGTAACGCTTCGGGGCGCGGGGGGCAGCCGGGGACGTAGACGTCGACCGGAATCACCTGATTGACGCCTTGCACCACCGCGTAATTATTGAAGACGCCGCCGCTGGTGGCGCAGGCGCCCATCGAAATCACCCACTTCGGTTCGGGCATTTGATCGTAGAGCTGCTTGATCACCGGGGCCATTTTCACCGAGACGCGCCCGGCGATGATCATCAGATCGGACTGGCGCGGGGAGCCGCGAAAAACTTCGGCGCCGAAGCGCGCCACGTCGAAGCGCGAGGCGGCCATGGACATCATCTCGATGGCGCAGCAGGCCAGTCCGAAAGACATCGGCCAGATGGAGCTGCGGCGCGCCCAGTTGACCACCTTGTCGAGCGAGGCGAAGAGGATGCCCTCTTCCTTGAGGAAGCTTTCGTCCTCGCCGGGCCGTTCGAGCGTTACGCCCTTTGCCAATTCAACTGCCATGTGCCCTTTCGTTGCTGCGGCGCGCGCGGCCCGTTCGACGGTTGCCGCGCGTGCAGTCATTGTCGCACAATTTGAAGACTCAGGGTTAGAGCCCGTCTGGATGGTACCCCTGAGTGTCCCGATTGTTTGTGGGGCCCGTCCTTTGTATTCAACAACTTAGGCCCTGCAACAATATTTGGGTGTCCCGATTGTTGCCAGAGTCTCGAACCGGCGTCATTTACCTATCCGGGCTGAGCCGATTGCTCTGCAATCGCCTAGACGATTGACAGCCCGGACCCGTACGTTGCCGGGCTGAGTCGATTGCTCTGCAATCGCCGAGACGATTGACAGCCCGGACCCGTACGTTGCCGGGCCAGCCCCGCGCTTAGGGACTGGGAGCTTCCCGCTTATTGATAACAGTATAGTTATATTAAGTTAATGGTACTTTAGTTCCAAAACTGCGTTTGCGAGATACAAATCCACGGCTACACCGGGGGCGTGTGAACCCGCCCCCCTACGGGGAGACCGGCGGAATGATTGGGCGCGGACGTCCGGGGGCGGGGCGGGATTCTTATAGAAGAATCATGGTCCCGCGATGCGGGATGGTTGGTGGAACGATTCGCGCCGCCGGGAAATGATTCACCGTGAGATTTCCAGAGTTCTTTGTCCTGCAACTCTCTGGCAACCACGCGGTGCGAAAAACACCCCACAAGGTAAGTGTCGCTTGACAACGCCTTCGTTCTTATCGACGGACACCCGAAACCAAAAACCTTCGGAAAAGTCTGCGCCACCCGCCGCGAATTACGCCACCGGATGGTTGTATTTCCGGCGGGTAATCTGATCCATGCCCACGAGGACAACGATCGCGACGACCATTGCCACAACTAATGTGGTTTTGCCTGTCTCGCCTCGCAAGTAGTTCAGGTTCAGCACGCAAGCAGAGACGCCAACGAGAAGCACGAATGCGACCCGGGCTGGGTGGAGGCTGCGCTCCGGCCGGCGAACCAACTCCCAAACCAGAGATGCGACCGCTGGAGCCGCGAATGCAAGCGCCCCATTTCGCATTCCAATCACCCAGGTTCCAAGGACTGCTAAGAGGCAGGCCAGCGCAATAATCTTCATCTGAGCTCCTTTCTTCCGCCCCCTCAATTGTCCTTGCTAGGATGTGTGAGGACGTCGTAAAGCGCGCCTGAACCGCCGATGACACGGGCGACCCCCGCGGCCGCAGGGTACCCTGCTGGCCCCAATATGAGCGACGCAATACCTCCGGCCGCTGCGACATACCTTCCCGGGCGGGTGGCCCACCCTTTCCGGGTCTCCGTATCTTCCGGGCTGGAGCTCAGGCTTGCCGAGGGGCATGATACCACTGTGTGAGGTAACGGCGCGGTACTGGTTTTGGGGGTGGCCCATCCTTCGCGGGGTGTGCGAAGGGTGGGGCTTTTCGGCCCCTTCTTTCGGCTCCGATGTTCGGCCCCTTTCCCAGTTTCGAGTTTCGGCTCACCTTTTATGCCCCTTGGACTCAAGCGCTACTATGGCCAGCACGATCTGCACTATATTACTCTCACTTGCTACCGGCGCGCGCCGCTACTGCGATCGGTGCGTGCGCGCAATTTGTTTGTCAAAGTTCTCGGACAAGTCCGCGATGCCTACGGCTTCGCCTTGGTGGGATTTGTGGTGATGCCCGAACACGTCCACTTGTTGATCGGCGAGCCGGCCGAAGGCACACCTTCGACGGTGCTGCAAGTGCTCAAGCAGCGAGTCGCGCGTGGGCTGCGCCGGCGGAGGCGCGCCGCGGGGCAGTTGCAATTTCGATTTGGCGACGAGGGTGCGCTGCCGCAGTTCTGGCCGCGGCGCTTCTATGATTTCAATGTCTGGAGCCGCAAGAAGCGCATCGAGAAGCTGGGTTACATGCACATGAATCCGGTGAAGCGAGGCTTGGCCAGCTCGCCGAGGAATTGGCTGTGGAGTTCGTATGCGTGGTACGAGGGCAAGGACGATGGATTAATTCGCATCGATCCCGTGTGAAGGAAGGAACAAGGAGGAAGAAAAAGCGGGGCCGAACTGCGGGGCCGAAAAGCCCCACCCTTCGCAGACACCGCGAAGGATGGGCCACCCCTAAAGGCAACACCATCGGAAGGCGTGGGACACTCGCGGGCCGAAACGTCCAGTTCAAAACCGAACGGCCTCAGGTCTGAAGACCTGAGCTACATTCTTATTTTAGGATCCAGTCGGTGGGGGGGCCTATGAATTGGAAGCCGTAGAGTTGGCCTGGGGTGTTGGGCCAGTCGATGCGGACGGTCATGGCTTTGCCGGTGAATTGCTGGCGTTGGGAGATGTGGAAGACGTCGATGGTGGAGTTCATGGCTAGATTTTCGCTGCAGGGGCAGCAGAAGCCGTGGGCGCTGACGTTTTCGGTGATTGTGACGCACTCGAAGGGGCGGCCTTTGGAATCGAGGCCGCGGAGTTTTAGGGAGATGCGCAGGCGGATGCGCGGTTCGCAACGGCGATCGGGGCGATCTACGCCGGTGGCTTTGGCGAGGCAGGCTTGCAGGGATTCGAAATTCACGGGCTTCTGGAAATAGGCTTTGGCGCCGAGATTTTCGCAGAAGTCTTTGTAACGCGCGGCGGATTCGCCGCTGACGATGAAGATGGGAATGAGTTGCGTGAAGCTGAGCGAAGAGAGAGTCTGGCAGATTTCGAAGCCGGAAAATTTGGGCATCATTAGATCGAGGAGGATGGCGTCGGGCTTGTGGCTGAGCGCGAGGGCGAGGGCCTCTTCGGGGACGCCGGTGTCTACGATTTCGTAGGTGTCTTGCAGGCGGAAGCGCATGACTTTGCGGACGGATTCATCGTCGTCGATGATCAGCAGGCGCGGCATCATGGTTCCTTTCGTTGGGTGCGGATGAGAAGTGCTTCGCTTAGATCCTGATCCCGCATGCGGGATCAGGATGACAGCTTAAAACATATGCAAAATGCTGGGCTCTAGCGCGCTTGTGAGAACGCGAAAAACTCGCCTCAGCGGCTAAAGCCGGACTGCTTTTGAAAGCCTTTCGGCACGACTGAAGTCGTGCCCTGACAAAGCACATCGCTTTCCTGGCGCGCGGCCAGGCGCTGCATACGGCGCTACGTACGGCGCCAGGCACGGCGCCACGTACCGCGCTACATACGGCGCTACGACGCGCGCGATCGGAAGTCGCATTGATGATCACGAGCGGCGATCGGCATTGGCGAATTTTTGCGCTAGAGATTCTTCTACGCGGCGCAGGAGGACATCGCGCGTGAAGGGCTTCCGCAGTATGAACATGCCGGGATTCAGAACGCCGTGGGTGACGATGGCGCCGTCGGGATAGCCGGACATGTAGAGG
>Ga0116215_1000409_pt1 | contig 33429 bp, 29 predicted proteins | sample Sb_taG_7_FD_89698 | JGI IMG/M metagenome (GOLD analysis project Ga0116215, IMG submission 89698) | Peat soil microbial communities from Weissenstadt, Germany - Sb_50d_2_FS metaG | ecosystem: Environmental > Terrestrial > Soil > Wetlands > Peat | place: Germany: Weissenstadt | collected 2010-09-21
GCATGCTCAGCTTCCCCAACGCCCCGTACCGGTTGCCCACCGCCCAGTACGACTACACACGCCAGGGCTTGCGGTCTTCGATGGTCAAGGCGCCGGGGACCGTCGGGGTGCGGCTCCAAGCCGAGGACCCGCAGAACGTGGCCGCCACCCAGCGCACCGAATGGGTCATCGCGGCGCGCGGACCGAGCGGCTCCCTCGTCACCGCCACCGAGGACTGGGCCGGCGACGGGGACGGCACGGACCTCCTGGCCGCTTTCAGGTCGGGCCGCCTGCCCGACCAGCCCCTCGACCCGCGTCGCCTCGGACTCGCCGGCGCGGTGTGCGTGACCTTTTCGCTGGCGCCGGGGGAGAAGCAGGCTGCCACCTTCACCCTGGTCTGGGACTTCCCTATGGTGCAGTTCCGCAACCCGGTCGACGGGACGATCTGGCGCAAGCGCTACACCCAGTGGTACCCCGGGGGATACCAGGGATGGGCCATGGCGCGCGACATGCTCGACGACGCCCCGAGGCTCGAGCGCGGCATCGACGCGTGGTGGTCGGTGGTGGCGAACGACCCCACCTATCCCCTCTGGTTGCGGGGCGCGGCGCTCAACGAGCTCTACTACGGCGTGTTCGGGGGGGTGTTCTGGGAGAACGGCTGCGTCACCAAGCCCAAGCGCTTCGGCACCCGGCGGGGCCAGCACCTTTACTTCACGTTGGAGACCGACGTGTTCCGGGACTGCGAGTCGATGGACGTGCGCCATTACGAGGCTCGCCATCTGCTCGAGCTGTTCCCCACCATCGAGCGCGACGTGTTGTTGGGCTGGGCCGACATGGTGAACGCGGATCCCCTCGGACGCACCCCCCACGACGCCGGCTCACCGGTCGACGATCCCTGGTTCGTCTCCAGCCAGTACTCCGGCACCCGCCCCGGGGAGCCGCCCGTTCGGGTCGACTGGCTGGATCTCCCCTCCAAGTTCGTCCAGCAGGCGCACGCCTATTGGACCTACACCGGTGACGACACCTTCGGCGCGGAGGTCTATCCGGCCCTGCGCCGGACCATGACGCATCTGCGCTCGCTCGACCTCGACGGCGACGGCATCCCCGACGCCGCCGGGTTCTGCACGACCTATGACGCCATCGAGATGGTGGGGGCGGCGAGTTACGTGGCCACGTTGTTCATCGGGGCGTGCGAGGCCATGGCCGACTTTGCCCTCGTCTTCGACACCGCCGAGGTGCAGGGGCGGTGGTCCGACGCCGCCGCGGCGGCGCGTGCCACGGCGGAGTCAGCCTTGTGGAGCGAGAGCGGGGGGTACTACCAGCTCGACACCGGTGGCCCCTACAGCGTGGCGCTGCTGGCGGACGCATTGTGCGGCCTGCGCTACAGCGCTCGGGACCGCCTGCCCGACGTCCTCGACAGCCAACGCGTGGCGTCGCATCTGGACAAGGCCTACCGGCTCAACGTGCTGGGCGTGGCCGACGCGCAGATGGGTGCGTCCAACATGGTCGATCCCGCGGGCCATCCCGTCGCCACGCCGCAGGCAAGGGCAGTGTGGCCGGGGGGCACGTACTTCACGGCCTCGCTCATGCACGCCGTGGGCCAGGCCAGCGGGCGCCCCGACCTCGTCGCCGCCGCGCTCACCACCGGGTACGGCGTGTACCGCACCACCTACGAGGACGACCGCACCGCCTTCTGGTTCGACACTCCTGCCCTGTGGCTCCCCGAGTTCCCCACTCCGTACCGGGCCGCGGCCTACCAGCGCTGCCGGGCGGTCTGGGAGTTGCTCTCGGCCATCAAGGACCCGTTCCCTCCCGGGTGGACGCCCGCCGTGTGACCGGCTCGGCGCCGGATCGCCACCGGGGCGCGACGACGGGCCATGATCGGGGTCGTGCCGACGCCTTCCCCCGAGCCCAGCCCGCCGGGGGGCGCCGTCACGGGGCGCCTGCTCGTGGCGTCGACGAAACTCGGGGACCCCAACTTCGAGCGCGCCGTGGTGCTGGTGCTCGACCATGGCGAGGACGGAGCGTTGGGGGTGATCCTCAACCGCCCGACGCAGGTGCCCGTGGGGGAGATCCTCGAGCCCTGGACCGAGCAGGCTGGGCTGTCCCCCCCCGACGTGGTGTTCCGTGGGGGCCCGGTGTCGCCCGATGCCGTGATCGGCCTGGCCCGAGCCGCCACGGTGGGGACGGCCTACGGCGCGGAGTGGCGCGAGGTGATCTCCACGGTGGGGACGGTCGACCTTTCGATCCCTCCCGGTCTCCAACCCGTCGAGCTTTCCGGGGCGCGACTGTTCTGGGGGTACTCGGGATGGGCGCCCGAGCAGCTCGAGGCCGAGCTCGCCGAGGGGGCGTGGTTCGTGCTCGACGCGGTGCCCGCCGACGTCTTCTGCGCGCAGGCCGACAGGTTGTGGCACGACGTCATGCGCCGTCAGGGTGGCGAGCTCTCGTTGCTGGCCACCTACCCGTCTCACCCGTCGCTCAACTGACCCTCATCGCACCGTGGTCCGGGGACGCGACCGTCCGGCGGTACGATGGGGCCGAGGCGGTCGGGGGCCGGAGGCTGGGTGATGACCCGCATCGAAGGCGAAGACCACGGCTTCGGCGAGGACGCGTCAGCGCTGTCGCGTCGGTCCCGTCACGTGGTGCGGCGCGTCGTCCCCTCCGACGTGGCGACCCTGGTGGAGGTCCTGGCGCGCGCCTTCGACGACGACCCGGTGCCGCAGTGGCTCTTTCGCGGCGACCGGAGACGACGACGCGGGCTGCGCAAGTTCTTCGCCATCCAGCTCCGCCACACCTACCTCGAGCGGGGTGAGGTGTTCACGACCCAGGACCTGGCCGGGGCGGCCCTGTGGTCCCCGCCGGGCAGGGCGCGCCCGGGGTGGCGGGACCTGGCCCGCCTCGTGCCCGTGGTGCCGTACCTCACGGGCCTCGGGCGCGACGCACCCGAGGCCGCCCGGCTGCTCTCCGCCGTCGACGCGGCGCGGCCCCGGGACCCGCACTGGTACCTGGCGACGCTCGGCACCGACCCGGACCGCCAGCGCACGGGAGTGGGCTCCGCGCTGTTGCGCCACGTGCTCCACGACGTCGATGCCGAGGGGCTGCCCGCCTACCTGGAGTCCTCCAAGGAGAGCAACCTCTCGTTCTACAACCAGCACGGCTTCGAAGTGACCGGTGAGATCCGTACGCCCCGGGGTGGGCCCACCTTGTGGCTGATGTGGAGGCAGGCGCGCCCCCCGGCGGCTTGAGCGCCTTCACCTCTCACGCGTGTTCCAGGCTCACGCCTGTCCCATCCCCATGCATGCCCTCAGCCGTTGGGCATCCCCACCGCCCGCAACGAGCCTTCGGCGCGCGTGCGCGGATTGCCTACCACCGAGTGCACGCCGGGTGGGAGGAGGTCGGGCCTTTCCATGAGCTCGCGCAGGGTGTCGAGCACGGCCCGGGCCGGCGCCGAGGGCAGCCCCCGGCTGCGCTGGGCGATGCCGACGCGCCGGGGCAGCAGCCCGTCCACCTCGACGAGCCTGAAGCGGTGGCGAAGGTGGGGTGGGACCGCCGTGGCGGGCAGCACCGCGGGCCCGTAGCCCTCGAAGGTGAGCGAGGCCAGGAGGCGGACACCGTCGAGCTCGACCCGGGGCCGCAGCCTCACGCCGGCCGGTTTCACCGCCGCATCGATCTCGCCGCGAAACGGCGTGCCCGGCGCCGGCAGCAGCAGCTCGAATCGTTCCAGGTCGGCGAGGTCGATGCGCTCGACCCCCGACAGGGGATCGTCGTCGACGGGGACCACGAGCACGATCTCCTCTTCGAACAACGGTTCGGACACGAGGTCGCGTCCGGGCACCGGGAAGGTCAGGACGGCCAGGTCGAGACGTCCCGCCGCCAGCTGGGGCTCGAGGCCCAACGTGGTGCCGTCGGCCACCACCAGGTGGAGGCGGGGGTGGCTCTGGGACAGCTCGGCCAGCAGCCTGGGCACCAGCCACCGGGCCGTTGTGCCGAGAATGCCCACCCGGGCGTTGCCCGCCACGGCTTCGCGCAGGGCGCCGACGTCGGCGACCATGGCGTCGAGCTCGCCCATGATCCGGTAGGCCCGGGCCACCACGACCTCGCCGTCGGCGGTCAACCGGCCCCCGGCCCGGTCGACGAGGGTGCTTCCCAGCTCGCGCTCGAGCCTGGCCACATGGGCCGAGATGTTGGACTGGACGGTGCCCAGATGGTCGGCGGCCGACGAGAACGAACCATGCTCGGCCACCGCCACCAGTGCCTGGAGGTGCCGGAACTCCATCACTATTTACGATACTACGAATCTGTATTAGCTGTTTGACTGATCATCCGGGATGCTTCACAATGGAGCCCAGAGACCACAGGATCCGGACGCCCCCCTCCGTTCCTGTCGAGTCGGAGCAAAGGGACCGGCTCCCCCTCCGGTCCCTTTGCCGCGTCCGGGACCCGGTCGAAGGCGTCGGGCACCGCCTCGTCGCAGGTGGACGGGGTCCATACGTGGACAGCGGTAGGGTCTCGGCCATGGTGACGGCTCGCTCGCCGAAGACCCATCACCACAACGGCAACGGGACAGCCCGGCGCGCGGCGCCGGCGTCTCGTGTGGCGGTGTTCGTCGATCTCGACCGCACCCTGCTGCGCGGTCCCAGCGGCCTCGTGCTGAGTGCGGCCATGCACGCCGAGGGGCTCTTCGACGGGCGGCGGTCGTTGCCCGGCGAGCGCCTCGTGTACGGGCTCTACGACCTCATGGGCGAGAGCCTGGCCTTCATGGCGATGGTGCGCGTCGCCCCGCGCTTCACGCGGGGATGGGACGTCGAAGCGGTGTGCCGCGCCGGCGAGCTCGCCGCACCGGAGCTGGTCGAGCTCGTGCAACCCTACGCCCCCGGTGTGCTGGCCGAGCATCGTGAGGCGGGTCATCTCGTCGTGCTCGCCACGACGACGCCCGCCGATCTGATCGCGCCGTTCGCGGCCATGCTGGGCTTCGACCACGTGCTTGCCACCCGGTACGGGCGCGAGGAGGGCCGCTACACCGGGGGCATCGAAGGCGAGTTCGTGTGGGCGGCGGGGAAGCTCGCCGCCGTCCGGCGGTGGGCGCAGGGGGAGAGGGTGGACCTCTCGAGGAGCCACGCCTACTCCGACAGCGTGTTCGACCTGCCGCTGCTGGGCGCCGTGGGGCGTCCGCACGCGGTGAACCCCGACCGCCGGCTGCACGCCGTGGCCCGCCTGCGACACTGGCCCGTCGAGCGCTGGGACCGGCCTCCGGGCGTGCCCAAGGTGGGTGGGCTCGAGCCCTACGACATGCTCCGGCCTTTGGTGCGCCCCGCCTCGTTCCCCTACGCACGCTTCGACATCGACGGCGTGGGTCGCATCCCGAGACGGGGACCAGTCATCCTCGCCTCCAACCACCGCAGCTACTTCGACGTGGTTGCCCTAGCCATCGTGGCGGCCAGGCTGGGCCGTCCCGTGCGGTTCCTGGCCAAGCGCGAGCTGTTCGACGCGCCGGTGGTCGGCCAGCTGGCACGCGCCCTGGGAGGGATCCCCGTCGACCGCGGGAGCCGTTCCGACACGCCGTTGCGCGAAGCCCGGCGGGCACTCGAGGCCGGCGAGGTCGTCGTCATCCTGCCCCAGGGGACGATCCCGCGGGGCAAGAAGTTCTTCGAGACCGAGCTGCGGGGCAAGACCGGCACGGCACGGCTGGCCGCGATGACCGGGGCACCGGTGCTCCCCATCGGCATCTGGGGGACTGAAACGGTGTGGCCGCGCTCGTCGCGTCTCCCCGACGTCACCAACCTGCTGCATCCCCCGGCCGTGCGGGTCCGGGTGGGGAAGCCCGTGCCCCTGGAGCTCTCCGACGCCACGGCCGACACCGAGGCGATCATGGCGGCGATCATGACGCAGCTGCCCGCCGAGGCGCAGCGCCCGCACGAGCCGACGCCCGAGGAATTGGCGCGCACCTTTCCACCCGATCACGTCGACACGTGACGATCCGGCCCGCGGCGCGTTCGCTGCCGGTGCGGGCGCGCCTGGCCGGACGGGCCTCCACAGCGGTGAGCGCGGCGTCCCGCCGGCTCCACCTCGGGGGCGGATCGGTCATCGGTGGGCGCGTGGGGCTGTTCATCGCCCCGGACCTGCTCGCCCTCCTGGCCGCGGGCCGCCGGGTGGCCCTCGTGACGGGGACCAACGGCAAGACCACGACGACGCGCCTGTTGGCGGCCGCGCTCGGCGGCGCGCCGCGGGTGGCGACGTCGTCGGCGGGTGCCAACCTGCCCCCGGGGTTGGCCACGGCTCTGGCGTCGGCGGCCCCGGGGGTACCGGCTGTGCTCGAGGTGGACGAGGGATACCTCGGCATCGTGGCCGATGCCGTGCACCCCGAGGTGGTGGCACTGCTCAACCTGTCACGAGACCAGCTCGACCGCGTGAGCGAGGTGCGCATGGTCGCGGCCCGCTGGCGCCGCGCCCTCTCGGCGACACCGGACACGACGGTGGTCGCCAACGCCGACGACCCCCTCGTGGTGTGGGGGGCGCAGGGCGCCGCGCACGTGGTGTGGGTGGCCGCCGGACAGCTGTGGCGTCAGGACGCGGTCGGCTGTCCCGCCTGCACGGGCCGGATCGTCTTCGGTGCCGACGGCGATTGGTCGTGCGCGTGCGGGTTCCGCCGTCCTCGGCCCGATGCCGCCCTGCGCGGGGACGTGCTCGTCACCGCCGACGGGAGGGAGCTGACGGTGCGGCTCTTGTTGCCCGGGAGATGCAACCTCGCCAACGCCGCGGTGGCGGCGGTGGCGGCCTCGGTGCTCGGGGTGGACGAGGCCGCCGCCCTCGGCGCTATGGCATCGGTGGCAGACGTCGAGGGAAGGTTCGCCACAGTCGCGCACGGCGAGGGGCGCGTCCGCCTGCTCCTCGCCAAGAACCCGGCCGGATGGACCGAGCTCCTCGACATGCTCGAGGGGGGCACCGACCCCGTCGTGATCGGCATCAACGCGCGCATCGCCGACGGTCGCGACCCGTCGTGGTTGTGGGACGTGCCCCTCGAGAGGCTGGCGGGTCGCCAGGTGGTGGCGACGGGGGAGCGCTGTCGCGACCTGGCGGTGCGATTACGGCACGGCGGCGTGGCGCACGTCACGGTTCCCGACGACCTCGAGGCTCTGCGCGTGGCGGCGTCGACACGGGTGGAGTACGTCGGCAACTACACCGCCTTCCAGGACCTCCGCCGACACCTCGCCCAGTCCTCGATCCCAGCGCTCAGACCGACGCGGCCGGTCGGACCCGCGCCCAGCGCCGTCGGCGCGCCCGGAATGCCGGTGCCGGTCACCGTGGTGGGGAACGGTGCCGGGGAGATCTCCGGCGCGGCGACGCCTCGTCCCCTCCCCGGCGCGATGGGGCGGCGCTCCCGCCCTGCGGCGGCGGGCCCGTCGGCGCTCCGGGTGGTGGTCGTGCACCCCGACCTGCTCGGCACGTACGGCGACAGCGGGAACGGCCGCGTGCTGGCCGGGCGCGCCGTGTGGCGAGACATCCCGGTGGAGCTGGTCCATGCGCTCTCCGACTCCCCCCTGCCCGCCGGCGGCGACGTCTACTGCCTCGGCGGCGGTGAGGACGGCCCCCAGGTGCAGTCGGCCGAGCGTCTGCGCGACGGCGTGCTCGCCGGCGCCGTGGAGTCCGGCGCCGTGGTGTTCGCGGTGTGCGCCGGCTACCAGGTGATCGGGGAGTCGTTCCCCGACGCGCTGGGGCGCCCCCATCCGGGCGTGGGTCTCCTCGACGTCGTCACCGTGAAGGGATCGGGGCGCAGGGCGGTGGGGGAGCTAGCCGCACAGCCGGTGCGGAACGGACCGGACGACGGCGCGGACCCGGTGGTGCTCGAGACGTTGACCGGGTTCGAGAACCACTCCGCCCTCACCCGCCTGGGCCCCCGGGCGCGACCCCTGGCCCGGGTGTTGTCGGGTGTCGGGAACGGGTCCGGCGACAACAGCGAAGGGGCCCGGTCCGGGTTCGTCGTCGGCACCTACGCGCACGGACCGGCCCTGGCCCGCAACCCCAGCCTCGCCGACCTCCTCCTGGCGTGGGCCACCGGATCGGTGCCCGCGCCCCTCGACGACGTCGAGGAACGCGCCCTGCGGGCACAGCGGTTGGAAGCCGTCGGTGCGCGGGGTTGGCGGCAGGCCCGGACGGGGCCGGGAGATGCGGTGCGCTTGATGAGGGACCTGGTGAGATCCCGTCGCACCTGACGGGGCGCCTCTGGTGCGGCGCTCGGCTGTCGTGGCGATGCGCCGGTCAGTCCTCGGCGAGCGCCCAGCGCGTCTCGTCGTCCTCGTCGGCCCCGTGCGGGTCGGGGCCAAGCGCCCAGGCGCGTCGCCACGGCGAGGCGGCCGGCCCTTGCGGAGAGGGTGTCTCACCGGCCGCGGCGTGCCGGCGCGCCGTCCACCAGTCGGTCCGGGCTTCGTCGGCCATGGTGGCGAGCACGGCGTCGATCCGGGCTTCGAGCCTGCGGGCGTCCTCACCCTCGGCGGCCACGATGGGGGAGCCGAGGGTGATGCGGGTGGGGCTGCGGCGGGGGCGGGTGCCCCCCCGGGGCCAGATCCGATAGGTGCCCTCGATGTGCACGGGCACCACGGGCCGCCCCGTGCGCGTGGCCAGGTAGGCGGCCCCGCCCCGCATGGCCTGGAACCACCCGTCGTGGGACCGGCCGCCCTCGGGATAGATGATGAGGTTCCATCCCTGGCGCAGCAGGGCGGCGGTGTCCTCGGCGGACTTGCGGTTGACCCGGTGGCGCTCGATGGGGATGGCGGCGAGGACCAGGGACCACACATGCGCCTTCCATCGCCGGTCGAAGAAGTGGTCGGCGGCCGCGGCCACCACCGTCTTGTGGCGCACATGGGGGGGCAGCACCGACAGCAGCAGCCCGGTGTCGACGTGGCTGGCGTGGTTGGCCACGTAGATGGCGGGGGCCTCCACCAGTGCGAGCATCTCCTCGCCGCGCACCTCGGGTGACGCCACGATGTGGGCCAGGGGACGAGTCACGTTGTCGAGGATGATCGCCCGCGCCAGGCGGGCCGGGTAGCGCCGCGTCCATTCGGTGTCGTAGTCGACTCCGAGATGACGCTGCGGTGCGGCGCGCTCGAGGCTGGCGGGCCACGTGGGCGCGCGCCAGGGGAGACCCTCGGGGCGCAGCCGGCGGGCACGCCGCATCACGCGCTGCACGGCGGTCACCGGACGTCGGCCATGAGCAGGGGAGGGGAGTGCAGGTGCGTGATCGACGGGTCGCGGCCCACCACGTCCGAAGCCATCTCCAGGGCGTCGGCCATGGAGCTCGCCGGCTTGAACCCCAGACGGCGCACGGCGGCTCGGTCGCCGCCGACGATGATCACCGCGCCCACGTGCTCGAGGGCGTGCGCGCACCAGTACCACATGTAGAACGGGTGCACGCCGTGGTACGCGTTGCCCGTCCGGTAGAGATGGACGTACCACGGGTCGGTGGCGAAGGATTCCTCGTACTTGCCGATCTCGGCCGGGTCGGTGGTCTCGGCCAGCACCTGTTCGAAGAAGTCGATATAGCTCGGGTGGTGCCCGGGATGGAACGCCCACGGGGTGGGATGGCTCATGATCACCACGCCCCCGGCACGTACTAGGGGCTCTCCCCGGTACATGTTGAAGAAGTACCCCAGCCCGAGACAGGCCACCAGGATCGGGTTCATGATCGAGTTGACGTTGTAGGGACAGATGTAGGGCAGTCCCATGGTGAGGATGTCGCTTTGGCCCTCCACCTCGAGCAGCTGCTGGGCGTAGACGTTCTCGGTGGTGCGGGCGTGCACCGCCTCGACCTCCCCGGCCTGCACCGAGCTCATCCTGTGAGGGGCGCGGATGGAGTGGAAGATCGCTCGCGCCACGCGCTCGGGAGTCGCTTGCAGCGCCTTCGACGACGCCAGGAACCCGGCGCGATCACGTGCGGTCCACTCCCATTCGCGGCGCTGGAGGAACCGGAACTGCTCCGGGAAGGTGTCGGTGTTGAGGTTGGTCTCGATCTGGAACACCTTGACCCCTGATGCCGCGATGAGTCGGCCCATGCGCCAGTTCGACGAGTGCAGCTCGGAGCGGTGCTGGTCCATGAACGACCGGCTGTGGGCCATGGTGTGCGCGTTGTGGTGGTGGCGCAGGCTCTTGTAGCTGGCCAGACCGGTGGCCACGGATTTGTGCCCGCCGTCCATGGCGACCAGGTTGATGTTGACGTAGACGAGCAGGTCGGAGGCGGCGGCCCGCTTGTTGATCTCGACGTCCTCACCTTGATCGGTCAGCCCGAGATGGACGAGCTGGTCGGGATCCTCGGCGTCGTGCTGCCACAACAGGCCATGGGGCGCGAAGGCGTCGAAGACGCGCCCGCCGAGCGCGTGGCGCAGCTCGGCGTCGGTCATGCGCCGGTGCAGGGCCAGCGCCGCGATCAGCACCACGTCGTCGACGCCCGCCTCGGCGGCCATCTCCAGGACCTGCTCGATCACGAGCTGGCGTACGTCCGGGGCGCGCATGGGGGGCAATGGCAGGGACACGTCGTCGAAGGCGATGGTGAGCGCCATGCCCGGGCGGAGCTGGGACCGGAGCGGCTCGGCATCGCCCAACGGCTCCTGCAGTGCGCGCCGGATGGCGCTCACGGGATCGGACAGGGCGTCGACGGGCTCGGGCGCGTACAGGACCCGGCTGCCGACGGGGAGCTTCTCGAGCCGGTATCCCTCACCGTGCCAGAACAAGGTGGAGGGGGTGGAGCGGTCCACCTCGAGCACGAAGCCGGGCCTGGGGCTCATGGGACGGGTCCTTTCGTACTGGGGCGCGTGCCCCGGTGGCGGTCCCGGGCGCGCAGGTCGAAGACCACTTTGACCGCGCCCCGGCGTCCGGCCGCGCCGGCATGGGCGAGCGCCTCCTCGAAACGGTCGATGGGGTAACGGGCCGACACCAGCCGACCCAGGCCTTTGGCCGCCACCACCTCCAGGGCGACGTCGAAGGTGCGGCGCGAGGAGCCGTTCAGCTCCTCGGTCCCGTAGGCGTAGGCACCGGCCATGGCCACCTCCCGGTGCCAGAGGGAGGCCAGGTCGACGGTGACGCGACCGGGCATCCCCACGAGCACCACGCGACCCCGGGGCCGCACCATGGAGAGGGCCTGGGCCAGTGACTCGTCGCTCCCGACGCAGTCGATCACCACGTCCGCTCCGCTCGTGAGCGTCCGCGACGCCTCGAGCGAGCGCGAGCTGCGTCGCACGGCCCGCACCAGTTGCCCGGGGTCGACCACCACGTCCGCGCCGAGCTCCTCGGCCAGGCGTCGCTGGTGCGCGTATCTCGCCCCCACCAGCAGCTGGCCGGGCTGGGCCAGGTGCTCCATGGCCGCCACGGTGCACAGGCCCAGGGTGCCCGCCCCGAGTACGGCCACGGTGTGAGCGGGGTCGACTCGGGCGCCGACCACGGCGTGCACGGCGCAGGCGGTGGGCTCCACCATCACGGCGTCGTCGTCGGAGAACTCGTCGGGTACGGGGTGCACCTGGGCGTCATGGGCCACGAGGCCGGCCGCGGACCACCCTCCGCCGGTGTCGGTGCAGAAGCCGATCTGCAGGCCCGGGGCGAGATGGCCGAAGGCGACGCGCTCGCAACCCCCGGTGCGGCCTTCGGCGCATGCCGCGCACGGCGGGACGACGCCGCGGGCCACGCACCCGAGGACGGGCTCGATCACCACGCGGGCATCGGTGTCGTCGAGGGTACCCACCACCTCGTGGCCGGGAACGAAGGGGAAGCTCACGACGTCCTCGAAGTAGCGGGAGCTGCGCCCGTCGAGGGTCGAGAGGTCCGAGCCGCAGATGCCCGCCAGCAGGGGTCGCACCCGGTGCCACTGTGGTCCGGGAAGCTCGGGCGGCTCCACGTCGGTGAGACGCAAGGGCCCGACGGCGACTCCCCGGCCCGAACCCCCGAAGGCCGACACCACCCGCGACGCCGCGAAGCGCGGCAGGTTGCGCTCGAAGACGAGGCCTTTCACCGTCGCCCTCCGCTCGCCGTGCCCGGGCGCGGCGAAAGCGCGCCCGACGGCGCGGAGGCCCGGTCGACCATGCCCTCGAGGCGTGCCCACCAACGCGACACCCGGTGGTCGACGGGCCCGAAGGGGAGCGGCGGCCGGGCCCCGCCCCCCGCCTTGTCCCAATGCTCGACATGCCATCCCCGGCGTCGGGCGATGGCGGCCAGGCGGGCCTCGGGGTTCACGGCCACGGGGAACCCCACACACTCCAAGAGCGGGAGGTCCGAAGCCGAGTCGGCGTAGGCGACGGACTCGCCGAGGTCGAGGCCCTGGGCAGCCGCGTACTCGGCCAACACGAGGGCGCGCGCCTCACCGGTGGGCGGGAGCCGGTCGAGGCGCCCGGTGAGCCGGCCTCGGTCGTCCTGGCTCAGCCGCGCGCACACGACCTCGTCGAACAGCGGGCGCAACGGCTCGACCACGAAGTCGAGGGCGCCGGTGATGAGGACGGTGCGGTGCCCGAGTGCCTTGTGGGCGCGCACCCGGGCGAATCCGGCCGGGAACGACTTGGCCAACAACAGGTGGTGGAACATCTCCACCGCGTCGTGGCGTAGAAGCTGCACGGGCGCGCCGTCATAGCGGCGGTAGAAGCTGCGCAGGAAGTCGCCCCGGTCGCGCCGGTCGAGGGCGAGCAACGCCGGTGCCTCGCGCAGGATGCGGGCCGTGAACCGGGCGCGCTCGCCGACGGGGAGGTGCCGGCTCGCCAGCCACGCGTAGGACTCCACCACGTTGGAGGCCACCAAGGTGTTCTCGAGGTCGAAGGCGGCCAGGTGGCGTTCGGGCGACAGGATGGCGGCGCGGGCCCGGTCGGACCGGTTGGCCACCGTCGAGCGCCGGGGCGTGGAGCGCACCCGGGCGTGTTCGACCACCGACGGGAGGTGCACGTCGTGGACGTAGCGGGCCCAGGAGATCACTCCCGGGTCGAAGCAGAACCCGTCCTGGTCCGAGGGCGAGAGCCGGTCCCACAGGGCCAGCAAACGGTCGACGCGGAAGTGGGCCTCGGTCTCGGTGTAGGCGCCGTAGAGCTCGGTGTAGCCCAGGGCGCGCTCGGCCTGGGCGCGTCGCTCCTCAACCCGTGCCGCTAGATCGGCGCGCTCGCCCCGCACGGGGAGCGTGCCCAGGACCCGCTCCGCGGTCGTCAGGGCCTTGGTGGCCCGTTGCAGCTGGCGCTGTACCCTGCCGCGGCCGGGGAACGACCACTCGGGCACCATGATGGGCTGGCCGTCGGAGTCATACAGGGGGTGCTCGGTGAACCACGACCGCACGAGGTCGACCAGTTCGCCGTAGCGCAGCGGGTTCCGAACGCTCGACGCCACGTGGTACACGCTGGGGCCGCCGGCGTCGGGCCCGGCGGCGGCCACGGCGATGATGGCGGCCACCACCATGTCGACGGGGATCACGTCCACGACGCCTTCGGGGACGCCGGGGAACTCACGCAGCAGGCCGCGCCCGTAGGAGACGATGATGGGCTCGGCCATCCGGAAACCCCGGATCCACCCCGGGCGCGGCTCGGCCAGCGCCGACTCGATGATCGACGGCCGCACGATGGTGATGGGCACGGCCCGATGCGAGCCCACCAGGGCGCGCTCGCCCAACGCCTTGGTGAAGGCATAGGCGTCGGGCCATCCCAGGGCCTGGGCGCGCGCTCGGCCTCGCTCGACGAGCTGGGCCCGGACCCACTCGTCGCGCAGCTTCTCGGCTCGTTCCGCCAACAGGTGGGTACCGGCTGCACCGAGCTCGGCGCGCGCCGCCTTGGTGAGCTGCGCCAACCGCTCGGGAGCGCGCGACGCCGACTCGAGGTCGTCGCGCAGGCGCCTCGCCGCGCTCACCTCGGCGTCGATGTCCACTTCGGTGGTCACGGTGGTGTGGGTGCGGGCCCGCGCTCCCGACGCCAGCGCCTCGGTGGCGAGGGTCTCGGTGGCGTCGCCCTGGTGGGTGCCGGCCACGTATGCGGTCGACACCGTGACGAGATGGGTCGGCTGTGCCTGGGGGTCGTTGCGCTGGCGGATGGGTGCCACCGACTCGATGGCGGCGGCCACCCGTGAGGGACCCAGCAGGTTGACCTCGACGGCGGTGTCCAGGGGGGCGTCGAAGGCCACGGTGGCCGCCGAGTGCACCACCACGTCGCACGAGGCGAGCAGGAGGCAACCGTCGTCGTCGAGGCCGAGCCCGTCGCGGCCCACGTCCCCGGCCACGGCACCGAGGCGGGCGCTCACGACCTGGTCGAAACTCTCGCCGAGCTCGTCGCGCAGGCGGTTGAAGCAGTCGTTGCGTACCACCTCGCGTGCCACGCGGGCCGAGGCGTTCGACCGCCGGGTGGGGCGCACGAGCACGATCACCTCGCACCCCGGGACGGCGCGCAGGAGACGTTCGACGAGCGCCGTGCCCAGGAATCCGGTGGCTCCCGTCACGAGGATGCGTTTGCCCGACAGGGCCTCGGCGATGGCCAGGGGACCCGATGGCGCGGCTGTCGTGGGGGTCGTCACCTCGGCCACGATCTCTGTCTACCATATGGTAGGTGGCCGGGGGAAGAAGGCCGGGCGGAGCGACCCGGCGCGTAGAGCGCGGCACGGCCGATCGCATCCTCGACGCGGCCCTGGCGTCGTTCGGGTCGCGCGGCTACGAGGCGACCTCCCTGGACGCGCTGGCAGAGGGTCTCGGCGTGCGCAAGCAGTCGATCCTCTACTGGTTCCCGTCCAAGGAGGCGCTGCTCGAAGCGCTGATCGACCGCTCGGCCACGGAGCTCGCCGCGGCGCTCGAGGGTTCGTTGGCGGAAGCCGGATCAGGTTGGTCGCGGGTGGAGGCGGTGGTGCGCTCGGTCTTCCGGCTGGCATCACGGCGCCCCGAGCTCCTCGGTCTGCTGCGCGAGGTCGGTCGGCTGGGGCCCCCATCGGCGACCCGGCTCATGCTCGTGCTCGAACCCCTCGTGGCGCGTGCGTCGAGCTTTCTCGAGGAGGAGATGGACGCGGGGCACATGCGGCGCCACGAGCCTCGACTGCTGCTCCTGGCCATCTACTCCACGGTGGTGGGCATGATCACCGAAGTCGAGGTCCTGCGCGCGCTGGGGGAGGAACCGACGCCGCGTTCGCTGGTGCGGCGCCGCCAGGAGATCCTGCGGCTGCTGCGCTCCGCCCTCCTCGTCGACGGGGGAGCAGACGCGGCGGACGCTTAGGCGGGTGGGGCGGGAGGCCGCGGCCGGGTGGGCCGCGGCGGGGTGTAGCGCTTGGACGGGGTGGGGCCGGCGGGTGCCGGTTCCTTGCGGCCGCGCCGGCGAGTGGCTTGAGCGCGCTGGCGCGCCGCGGCCGCGCCGGCACGTCCGGCGGCCCGGGGACTGGCCGGTACCCGGCCACCACCTCCACCACCGCGACCCGCCTTCGCCGAGGTCGCGTTCCTGGCGCTCAGGGCCTTCTGGAACTTGAACACGCGCCAGATCAGGTAGCCGCCGAGCGCCCAGAAGGGGAGCGCGAACAGGGGCGCACCCATCGAGGTGCCCAGGAAGAGCAACGCGAAGCCGACGAACGACCGCCGACGGGTCAGGGCGGCGGCGACGACGACCCCCGACAACAGGATGCGGGCCCCGCCTTCGATGTAGATGGTCGAGACGGCCTCGTGTTTGGCGTGGCCCACCGCCGGGTTGAGATGGACGGTGATGAGGGTGAGGGCGACACCGACGGCGACACCGAGGGGGGCGGAAGACAGGGCCAGGAACCGCTCCCGGTCATCGAGCCTCTTGATGCGATGGGCGATCTCCTCGCGGCTCATGTTGTCGAGCACTTCGTTCGAACGCGTCCTCGCCCTCGCAGGCGGCTTCGACGTGGAGCCCCGAAGGAGCCCGCCGAGCCCGGTGGCGGTGTCGTCGCCGGTGTCGGCCGCGTCGTCGGTGTCGGCCGCATCGTCGGCCATGTCCGGGGTGGTTGGGTCGTTGTTCGACCGGGTCGAGGGTCGCGTCGGCCGCGGCGCCCGCGTGGGCGCGGGAGGCGAAGGCTCGCGTTGGAGATTGGGAAGCGCCGTCAGCAGGCGCTGCCCGATGGTCAGCTTGGGCGCAGCGCCGCCGGTTGCGGTGGGGTCGTCGTCTGTCACCGGTCCTCGTTCAACGTGGGCACCAGGCTAATGGCGGAAGGGCCCAGCCACCTGCAGCACCAGTCTCGTGCCCAGGTTGTCCTGCGGCTCGGCCACCAGCACCGGGCCGTCGGCTCCGAGCACACCGGGAACGTCGTGGCCCGGTCGGGCCTCGCCGCCGAGGGACCCCGATCGCGCCGAGGTGTGCTCGAACGAGGGGAGGGCGAAGGTGAGGTGGTGCAGGCGTCCCGGCCTCGCACCCAGCCACGTCGCGAGCGGTGACTCGGTACCGGACCCGGTGTCCGCACCGGGTTGGGGTGCCACCAGTCGGAGGGCGGGAGGACCCTGCCACTCGAGGTCGGCGAACACCCAGGTCCGGTCGGGCCCTTCTCCGAGCGCGACGCGTCGTCCACCCAGTAGTCCCTCGAACAGGGCCAGACCGGCGCTCAGGTCGGCCACGGCGTGGGTCACCCGGAGGAGCGACGCCGCCGGTTCCCGGCGGGCGGCGGGGAACCCCTCGGGCGGGGGCGACTCCCATGCGTACGCGGCCTGGGCGAGTTGCACCACGATGCCGGTGGCCTGGCGGGGGTGGAGGAACGCCTCCATCCAGTCGGGACTGCTGAGGTCCACGCCCACGGGGGTGAATCCCGCGTCGCCGGCGACGTCGAGAGCGGCGGCGAGGTCGGGCACCTTGAAGGTGAGGTGGTGGGGGCCGGGTCCGTGGCGGTCGAGGAAGCGGTGGAGGAACGGGTTGTCCTGGGGCCGGAACGGCTGGAGGATCTCGACCCGCCCGCCGTTGGCGTAGCGCAGCTGGGCGGGGCCGAAGCCGACGTTGAGACCCCCTGAGCTCCACGTCCCGCCGAGCTCGACGGCATAACGCGGCCACGCGTCGGACCACTGTTCCACGGCCACGGCCACGTGGTCGAGCGAAGCGCCGGCGACGGGGGAGGGCATCGGTCCAGGTTGCCGTGCGCCGCCGCAGTGTGTCCATCCCACCCTGGTCGGTGGTCTCCCTCCGCTACCGCCATCGTCGGGGCACGGGCGGACGGGGCGTGCTACGCGTGGGGCATGGACTTCCGCCGCGAACCGATCGCCGACCTCGCCGCGCAGGTGCGGGCGGGCACGCGCACCGCCCGTGACCTCGTCGCCCACGCGCTCGAACGCATCGAGACACTGAACCCGAAACTCAATGCCTTCGTCGCCGTCGACGCCGACGGCGCCCTCGAGGCCGCGGCGCGCATCGACGATGCGGTGACGGCCGGTGGGGACGCGGGCCCGTTGGCCGGCATCCCCATCGGTGTGAAGGACCTCGATGACGCCGAGGGCTTCGTGACGTCGCACGGTTCAGCCATCTTCGCCGGCGGCCCCGCCGCCGTCGAGGACTCGCCGTTCGTGGCGCGCCTGAAAGCGGCCGGTTGTGTCGTGGTGGGGAAGACCAACACGCCCGAGCTCGGATGGAAGGCGGACACCGACAACGTCGTGTTCGGCGCGACCCGCAACCCATGGAACCCGGACTACAGTCCGGGAGGCTCCTCGGGCGGGGCAGCGGCGGCCGTCGCCTCCGGGATGGTTCCTCTCGCCACCGGATCCGACGGCGGAGGCTCGATCCGTATCCCCTCGTCGTGTTGCGGGTTGAGCGGCGTGAAGCCGTCGCTGGGTCGGGTCCCCTCGGGTGGGCTCGAGGGGTCGGGCTGGCTCGATCTGTCGACCAAGGGACCGATGGCCCGGCGCGTGCGCGACGTGGTCCACGCCCTCGACGTCACCGTCGGGCCCGATCCCACCGACATCCGCTCGCTGCCGCGCCCCGAGGCATCGTGGCTCGCCGCGCTCGAGGGCGCACAACTCCCCACCAAGGTGGCGTGGTCGCCCACGCTCGGATACGCCCCCCTCGACGACGAGGTCCGCTCCCTGTGCGAGGCCGTCGTCGAGCGGATCCGGAGGACGGGGACGGAGGTGGTCGAGATCGAGACGGTGTTCGAGGAGGATCCGGTGCGCGACTGGCTGACGATGGCCGTTGCCTACAACTGGCGGACCCTGGCCCCCTATCGCGGCACCGATCTGTGGGGAAAGGTCGACCCGCTCCTCGCCGCCCAGGTGGACTGGGCCGCCGAGCATCTGACCGCACTCGATCTCGTGCGGGCGTTGGACGCCTGTCACGACCTGAACCTGCACCTGGTCGAGCTGTTTCGCGACGTCCGGCTGCTGCTCACTCCCACCTGCGCGGGGCCACCCCCACCGCGCGCGCTCGAGGGTCAGGGCATGATCAACGGGGAGCTCGAGCCGAATTGGGCGCGTTTCACCTATCCCTTCAACATGACGCGCTCCCCGGCTGCGTCGGTGTGCGCTGGGCTGACCTCCCACGGCCTGCCGGTGGGGATCCAACTCGTGGGACCCCAGCACGCCGACCTGGTGGTGATCCGATCGGCGGCGGCCCTCGAGACCCTCGTCGGCTTCGACGAGGTGGCGCCGCAGTGACGCTCGCCACCGCAATCGACATGGTGGCACGATCGGCCCGGGGGACGGTGGCGCCGCCGACGGTGGAGCGGTAACGTCGGGGCGCTTCGGTCGTCAGCCGGAGCGGTGTAGGTCCAGCGAAGCCGGTGAGATCCCGGCGCTGTCCCGCAACGGTGATGCCCCTCGGGGGACGAGCCCGGACGCCTGTCCTGCACCGGCGAAACCTGTCCTCGGAGGAAGGGCGGTTCGTTGGGCACCACCGTCGGGTGTCGCAGCGGGCGCACTTCGTCCTCCTCGACCCGATGGAGGATGACCACATGTTCGAGCGCTGGCGGCGAACGCTTCTGGCACTGAGCGCCGGGCTCTGCGCGTCGAGCGTGCTTGTCTCCGCCTGTGGCAGTTCTCCGACGGCGGCGACCGCCGGTGCCAGTTCGTCGGCGACGGGATCGTTCCCCACTTCGCTCTCAGCGGCCAACGGCACGGTGCGGATCAAGGCACGCCCACGTTCCATCGTGTCGCTGTCTCCGACAGCGACCGAGATGCTCTATGCCATCGGGGCCGGGAACCAGGTGAAGGCCGTCGACAAGTACTCCGACTATCCCCGGAACGCGCCTCGCACCAATCTCGACGAGCTCCAACCCAACGTGGAGGCCATCGTCTCCTATCGGCCCGACCTCGTGGTCGTGCCGGGCGACAGCACCGGGCTCACGGGGCGCCTCGCGCCGCTCGGCATCCCGGTGCTGTCCCTTCCACCCGCTGCGACGCTCGAGGACGCCTACGAGCAGTACGACCAACTCGGACAGGCGACGGGCCATGTACAGGGGGCGGAGGCAGAAGCGGCTCGGGTGAAGGAGCAGGTCGCCAGGATCGTCGGGGAAGCGCCCCGGTCCGCCGCCGGCCAGACCTACTACTACGAGCTCGAACCGTCGTATTACTCGGTGACGTCGGCCACGTTCATCGGGAGAGTGCTGGGCCTTCTCGGATTGCACGACATCGCCGACAGTGCCTCGTCGGCCGCCTCGAGCGGCGGGTACCCGCAGCTCTCGGCGGAGTTCATCGTGCAGTCGAACCCGGACTGGGTCTTCCTGGCTGACCGCATCTGCTGTGGCCAGACACTGCACACCGTGGCAGCGCGCCCCGGTTGGTCGACAATGCAGGCCGTCTCCCGGGGGCAGGTGGTCGGGCTCGACGACGACATCGCCTCGCGGTGGGGGCCGCGCATCGTGGAGCTGTTGCAGACGGTGGAGACGGCCATGTCGAGACACTCGGCGGCGCCATGAGCACGACCCTGCCCCAGCGGCCCCTCGTCCCCGTGCCGACGATCGCCGGTCTGGACGTCACCGACTCCAGCCTGCGCCCGGTCTCGGCCCGTCGTGCCGTGGTGGTGGCGTTCGGTGCCCTGGTGGGGGCGGTGGTGCTCGGCGTGTCGATCGGCCCCGCCGATGTGTCGTTCTCGGCGGTCCTGCGTGTCGTGGCCTCGCACGTCCCGTTCGTGCACTTCCATTCGGGAGTGAGCCGCGTCGACGCCGACGTCCTGTGGCAGATCCGGCTTCCGAGAGTGGTCCTGGGCGGCATGGTCGGCGCCATGCTGGCGGGGGGCGGGGCGGCGTTCCAGGGCGTGTTCCGCAATCCGCTGGCTGATCCCTACCTCCTCGGCGTGGCCGCGGGTGCGGGGCTCGGCGCCACTCTGGTGATCGTGGCGGGGTCGCGCCTCTCGGAGCTCCTGCCACTGGCAGCCTTCGCCGGAGCCGTGGGTGCGGTCACGCTCACGTACCTGGTCGGTGCGACGGTGGGTCGACAAGGGGCCACGGTGTCGATCGTGCTCGCCGGCGTGGCCGTCGCCGCCTTGCTGACGGCGATCCAGACGTTCCTGCAGCAACAGCATGCGCCGGATCTCCAAGCCGTCTACGGGTGGATCCTCGGGAGCCTGACGGTGGCCACGTGGTCCGACGTGGTGCTGATCCTCCCGTACGTGGCCCTCAGCGCCGTGGTCCTCATCGCACATCGCCGGCTGCTCGACGTGCTGCGGGTCGGGGAGGACGAGGCCGAGAGCCTCGGGGTCAGGTCCGCGCGCGTCCGCCTGACCGTCGTCGCCGCCGCCACGCTGGGCACGGCGGCCGCGGTGGCGGTGAGCGGCTTGATCGGCTTCGTCGGCATCATCGTTCCTCACACCGTGCGTCTGACCACCAACGCCAGCTACCGGGTCGTGGTGCCGGTGTCGATGATCGGCGGCGCCGCCTTCTTGATCCTCGCCGACGTCGCAGCCAGAACGGTGCTGGCGCCCAGTGAGATCCCGATCGGAGTGGTCACCGCCTTCGTGGGCGCCCCCTTCTTCTTGTTCGTCCTGCGATCCCGGCGCGTGGGTCGGAGCACGTGAGGGATCTGACGTGATCTCCCTCCGAGCGGTGACGGTCCGGTACGGCTCGACGCCGGCGATCTCCTCGATGTCCGAGGAGATCGGGCCGGGGGAGTGGGTGGGGCTCATCGGGCCCAACGGGGCCGGCAAGACCACGTTGCTGAGCGCCGTGGCCGGGCTCGTCCCCCACGAGGGCGACATCAGGGTCGACGGGGCCATCGTGTCGTCGTTGTCACCCAAGCGTCTGGCACGCCTGGTCGCGTACGTCCCCCAACAACCCGTGCTGCCCGCGGACATGACCGTCGGGCAGTACGTGCTTCTGGGTCGCACTCCGCACATCGGGTATTTCGGCTTCGAGTCCGCCGCGGACCGACGCGTCTGCGGCGAGCTCGTCGACTCCCTCGACCTCGGTCCCATGTCGCAGCGACCTCTCGCCACCTTGTCGGGTGGGGAGATGCAGCGTCTGGTACTGGCCCGGGCCCTGGCCCAGGAAGCCCCGGTGTTGCTCCTCGACGAGCCCACCAGTGCGCTCGACCTGGGGCGGCGCGTCGAGGCCCTCGAACTGGTCGACACGCTGCGAAAAGAGCGTGGCCTCACCGTGCTCAGTGCCCTGCACGACCTCACGCTGGCCGGCCAGTTCGCCGAACGTCTGATCCTCCTCGCCGGGGGCCGAGCCGTCGTCACGGGCAAGCCCGACGAGGTCCTGACCGAGCGGTCGCTGACCGGGCACTTCGGTGCTCATGTCCGGGTCCTGTGCTCAGACGGCGACCTGGTCGTGGTGCCCCAGCGCGTGCGATGACGAAGGAGGATGACATGACCGCTCCAGACGATGCCGAGATCGAGACCTCCGACGACGTCACGGAGCCGCCCGCCCGAGCGGCCTCGTTGGTCATCATCAACACCGGGCACGGCAAGGGCAAGTCGTCGTCCGCCTTCGGTGTCATGGGAAGGGGATGGGCCCGCGGCTGGACGGTCGGGGTCGTGCAATTCGTGAAGAGCGGGAAATGGAAGGTGGGCGAGCGCAAGTTGGCCGATCATCTCGGCATCGAGTGGTCGACGATGGGCGACGGGTTCACGTGGGAGTCCACCGATCTCGATGAGACGGCAGCGAAAGGTCGCCACGCCTGGGAGCTGTCGCGCGCCAAGCTGGCGTCGGGAGAGTACGACCTGCTCATCCTGGACGAGTTGACCTACGCCGTGAGCTACGGATGGGTGGACGTCGCGGATGTGGTGGCGGGGATCACCGAACGCGCCCCGCGGACCAATGTCGTGATCACCGGTCGTGACGCGGCTCCGGAGCTCATCGAGATCGCCGATACCGTCACCGAGATGCGCAAGGTGAAGCACGCCTATGACCGTGGCATCAAGGCGCGCAAGGGGATCGAGTACTGATCATGGCCGACCCTTCGCGCCGCCCCTCCGAGCTCGACATGGCCCCTGAGCGTTTCGAGCACGGCCAACCCCACGAGAGTCTGAGCCTCCTGGTATGGCGTTTCTCCGAACCGCTCTCGGTGGTGTCCTCGGCACCGCTCGGGGGTGGGATCGGGCCCCGCCGGTGGGTGGTCAACGCCCAGGTACCGCACGCCTATGCACGCCTCGATCCCGAGGTGCACCTCGCCGAGTTGGCGTCCGCGCGCGGGTTGTCCGGCCCGGGGGTGGGGATGCTCACCGCCGTCGATCTCCGTCACGTGCGGCACGAGGAGGACGGAGGTGCCCACGTCGACGTCTCGGTCGGCATCACCTTCCCCACGTGGGCGGCCGCCCCCGACGAGCACGCCGGCCACTCCGGCGCGTCGCCGGGCACCATCAATATCGGCACCATCAATATCGGCACCATCAATATCGTCGGTATCGTCCCGGAATCGCTGTCGCCCGCGGCGATGGTGAACGCCGTGATGAGCGTGACCGAGGCCAAAGCCCAGGCCCTGTGGGAGGCCGGGGTCCCTGGCACCGGCACGGCTTCCGACGCGGTCTGCATCGCCTGCCCCGACAGCGGCAACGCCCACCGCTTCGGCGGTCCGCGTTCACAGTGGGGCGCCCGCCTCGCCAGGGCGGTGCATCGCGCCGTGCTCACGGGCTGCCGTGGGGGAGCGTGAGCATGATCACCCTGGTCCTGGGTGGAGCGAGGTCCGGCAAGTCGGCCGTCGCCGAGCAGGTGGTGGCTGGTCTGGCATCGCCGGTCACCTACGTCGCCACCCTCGACGTCGGCGACGACGCCGATCTGTCGGCGCGCGTGGAGCGGCACCGGGCGAGGCGTCCCCGGCAGTGGCGCACTGTGCAGGCGGGCGCGGCCCTCCCCGAGGTGCTGCGCGCCGTGACGGGGTCGGTGCTGGTGGACTCGCTCGGGCCCTGGGTCAGCGCCGCGCCCGCCATGGAGGTCGACGCCGAGGGACTGTGCAAGGCACTGGCCGAACGCCACGGGGACACCGTGGTGGTCTCCGAGGAGGTCGGTCTGTCCGTGCACCCGTCCACCGGGGCGGGGTGCCGGTTTCGCGACGTGTTGGGCGAGCTGAACCAGGCAGTGGCGGCCCAGGCCGACGAGGTCATCCTCGTCGTTGCGGGCTGTTCACTTCGTCTCGACCCGCCCCCGGCCCGCTGATGCGCAGGGCACTGGCGTTCCTGACTCCCTTCGGCGGCGCGGCCGACCCCGCTCCGGGGGCCCTGGACTGGTTCCCCGTCGTGGGTGGGGCCATTGGGCTCACCGTGGGGGCCGTGTGGTGGTTGGCGGGACGGGCCTGGCCGACCGCCGCCGCGGCGGGGATCGCGCTGGCGTCGGACGCGGTGCTGACGGGATACCTCCACCTCGACGGGTTGGCAGATGCCGGCGATGGATTGCTGCCACCGATGTCGCGCCAACGCCGCCTGGAGGTGATGGCCGACCCTGCCGTGGGGGCCTTCGGTGCCATCACCGTGGTGATCGTCCTCGTCCTGCGCTTCGGCGCCTTCGCCTCGACTCCCGCCGCCCCGCTCGTGGTGGGTGCCCTGTGGTGCGGATCGCGAGCGGCGATGGCCGTCGTGGCCCGATGCCTGCGCTACGCCCGCCCCGGTGGCCTCGCCACCGCCTTCGTCGACGCGACGACATCAGGGCGAGATCAGTCCGGATTCGACGGCGGCGGTGGCGAGGGCGTGGCCGTCGTACGCCCGCGAAGAATCGCCGGGGCTGTGGTGCCGGGCTTGGTGGGAGCCATCCTCGCCGTCGGTATGGCCATCGCCGGGCGGGGAGCGCACGGTGTGGCCGCACTGGGAGCCGAACTGGTGGGGATCACGGCGGTCGTGGTCTTGGCGCAGCGGCGGATCGGTGGATTCACCGGAGACGTCCTCGGGGCCGCCGGCGTGGTCGGAGAGACCGTCGGCCTCCTCGTCCTGGCGGCCAAATGGTGACCGCCGTCTCCACCTGTGGGGGGGGAGCAAGGCGCCGGGCCCGCGCCCGTCCGGTGCTTCGGCGGTCCGTGCCGAACGCGTTGGCCGCGGCTGTGGGCATCATGGCCGACGGCGTGGCCGGAGAACCGCCGTCACGCGTGCATCCGGTCGGGCTCTTCGGGCAGTACATGGAGCGTGTCGAGGAAGCGACGTACCGGGACGATCGCGCCGCCGGCGTGGTCTATGCCGCGCTCGGGGCCGGACTGGGGCTGGCGACGGGGGCACTCGTCGGTTCCACCGCCACCGCCACCTACCTCGCCGTCGCCGGTGAGGCGCTCCGGGACGTCGCCACGTCGATCGGCGACGCGCTCCAGGGGGCGGACCTGTGCCGCGCCCGAGAGCTCCTGCCCAGCTTGGTCGGGCGGGACGTCGCCGGCCTGGGTGTGTCGGACATGGCCCGTGCGGTGGTGGAGTCGGTGGCGGAGAACACGGTGGACGCGGTCGTGGCCCCGGCGTGGTGGGCAGCTCTCGGAGGCGCTCCGGGCGCCCTGGGGTACCGCGCCATCAACACCATGGACGCCATGGTGGGATATCGGGACGACCGCTATCTCCACTTCGGCTGGGCAAGCGCGCGCCTCGACGACATCGCCGCCTTCGTTCCGGCCCGGTTGACCGCCGCGCTGGTTGCCGGGGTGCGGCCGCGCGCCGCCAAGGCGATCTGGTGGGCGGTCCGGACCCAGGCGCCGTCACACCCCTCCCCCAATGCCGGGGTGGCCGAGGCAGCCTTTGCAGCGGCATTGGACATTCGTCTCGGCGGTGTGAACCGCTACGGGGACATCATCGAGGATCGACCGGTACTGGGCTCCGGGCGCGCCGTGGAGCCAAGCGACATCAGGCGCGCCGTGGAGTTGTCCGACGACGTCGGGCACGCGCTCGTCGCGGTGTTGGGCTGCGTCGGTGTCTCGGGGATGTGGCGACGGTGAGAGCCATACCTCCCTCCGCTCTGCGTCGGCTGCCGGCCCCGGGACCGCACGGTGGCGACGCCGCCGCGGTGGCGGCCGCGCTGGGCATCGAACCGCGCCACGTGCTCGATCTGTCGCAGTCTCTCAACCCCGTGGCGCCTGATCCGGTCCCGGTGCTGCGCCGCCATCTCGAGTCGGTGCGCCGCTACCCTGATCCGGCCCGGGCGACGGCCGCGCTCGCCGAGGCCATGGGTGTCGACCGAGCTCGGTTGCTCCTCACCAACGGGGGGGCCGAGGCCATCGGTGTGGTGGCCGACGTGCTCGGGGGACATGTGCTCGAGCCCGAGTTCTCCCTCCACCCCCGCACGGGGGGTCCCCTGTGGCGTTCGAATCCCCACAACCCGAGCGGACGTCTGGCGGGCGACGACGAGGCCGCCGCGGTGTGGGACGAGGCGTTCTACGCCTTGGCCACCGGGCGCTGGACGCGCGGCGATGCCGAAGCCGTCGTAGTGGGCTCGCTCACCAAGCTGCTGGCGTGCCCCGGGCTGCGCGTCGGGTACGTCCTCGTGCCCGACGGCGAAGGGGCCACCATGGACAGCTTCCGGCGCCTGCAGCCGGCGTGGTCGGTCAACGGGATAGCCGCCTCCGCCCTGCCCGAGCTGCTGGCCGGCGTCGATCTCTCGGCGTGGGCGGCGCGCGTCGGAGAGCTGCGCGACCAGTTGGTGGCGGTGTTGCGCGGCCACGGGCTCGAGCCCCGCCCGTCCGACGCCAACTGGGTGCTCGTGGAGGCGCCCGGTCTGCGGGCGCGCCTGGCGCCCCACGGGATCGTGGTGCGTGACTGCACGAGCTTCGGCCTACCCGGCGTGGCGCGCATCGCTGTTCCCGAGCCCGGCGGCATCGCCAGGCTCGACGAGGCGTTGTCGTCCATCGACGGGTCCGGATACCGCCAGGCCCTCGACGTGGATCCGCCGGAGCGGCCCGCTTCGGAAGTGATCGTGCCCACCGCCAAGAAAGGTGCAACATGACCGGTCAGAGATTCTCCGACGCCTGTGGCCTGGTTCGGCCCCTCGACAGCGCGGCGGCGTCAGCCACGGGCCAGTACCAGGACCGCCTGACCAAGCCCCGAGGGTCGCTGGGCCGTCTCGAGGAGATCGGCATCCGGTTGAGCGCCATCGCCGGGGTCTGTCCCCCTCCGGTGCCCGAGCCCGTCACGGTGGTGGTGTTCGCCGGCGATCACGGCGTGGTCACCGAAGGGGTGACGCCCTGGCCCCAAGAGGTGACCGCGCAGATGGTGGCCAACTTCTGCGCCGGGGGCGCCGCCATCAACGTGCTGGCCCGTCACGCCGGTGCCGAGGTGGTCGTGGTCGACGTGGGCGTGGCCACGCCCATACCCACCGACTCCGATGCCCTGGTGCGCCGCAATATCAGGCACGGGACCCGCAATCTGGCCGTCGAAGCGGCGATGACCACCGACGAAGCCAACGCCGCCCTCGACGTCGGGGTCGAGTTGGCGCAGCGGGCCGTCTCGCAGGGGGCTCGCATGCTGGTCACCGGGGACATGGGGATCGGGAACACGACTTCGGCCGCGGCACTGATCGCGGCGTGTACGGGCCGGCGGTCACGAGAAGTTACCGGACGTGGCACCGGCATCGACGACGCCACCCTGCTCCGCAAGAGGGCGGTCGTCGAACAAGCACTTTCGCGCCTGCCTCCTCACCCGGATCCTCTGGTGGTGCTGGCCGAGCTCGGGGGTCTGGAGATCGCCGCGCTGTGCGGCTTCGTGGTCGCCGGCGCGTCGAGCCGGGTGCCGGTGGTCGTGGACGGCGTCATTGCCGCCGCGGCCGCCCTCGTGGCGGCGGCGTTCGCTCCCGAGGTGGTCGGGTATCTGGTGGTGGGACACCGTTCGAGCGAGCCCGGGTCTTCGGCCGTGCTCGACGAGCTCGGGCTGTCGCCGGTACTGGACCTGGCCATGCGCTTGGGCGAAGGCACGGGCGCGGCCCTGGCGGTGCCCATCGTGCAAGCGGCTGCCAAGATCCTGCGGGAGATGGCGACTTTCGACTCCGCCGGGGTCAGCGACAAAGCGGACTCCACGAGTTGACCGGCACGCTCCTCGTCACCGGCACGTCGTCGGGTGCTGGCAAGAGCACGCTCGTGGCCGGCCTTTGCCGCTGGTTGGCGCGCCGCGGCTTCTCCGTGGCGCCGTTCAAGGCGCAGAACATGTCGCTGAACTCGTTCGTGACCCGGCAAGGAGAGGAGATCGGCCGGGCTCAAGCGGCGCAGGCGGAGGCGGCGGGGATTGAACCGGAGGCGGTCATGAACCCGGTGCTCCTCAAGCCCGGGACCGACAGCCGCAGCCAGGTGGTCGTGCTCGGCCGCGCCGCGGGGGAGATGGAGGCCCGGACGTACTGGGACGGCCGAGCGGGATTGCTCGATGTCGTCGTCGAGTCCTACCGGGATCTGCGCACCAGGTTCGACATCGTGGTCTGCGAGGGGGCAGGCAGTCCCGCCGAAATCAACCTGCGTGCCTTTGACATCGTCAATCTGGGTTTCGCACGGGCGGTGGGCGCACCGGTCGTCGTGGTCGCGGACATCGACCGAGGAGGGGCGTTCGCGTCCCTGGCCGGGACCGTCGCGCTGCTCGACGGCGAGGACCAACGACTGGTGCAGGGTTTCGTCATGAACAAGTTCCGTGGGGACCGCTCCCTGCTCGAGCCCGGCTTGGACATGCTGGAGGCCGTGACGGACCGGCCGACCATCGGAGTGCTCCCGTATGTCGACGGCTTGTGGATCGACGAGGAGGATCGCCCTAATCCCTCTGCCTACCGGGATCCCGGGCTGGTCCTCGGGGCCGACGTCTTGCGGGTGGCGGTCGTACGCCTGCCGCGTGCGAGCAACCTCACCGACTTCGATCCTCTCGTCGCCGAGCCCGGCGTCATCGTCCGATTCGCGTCGCGTCCCGAGGAGCTCGCCGACGCCGATCTCGTCGTGCTGCCCGGTACTCGCGCCACGGTCGACGACCTGTCCTGGCTTCGTAGCCGGGGAATCGACCAAGCCCTCGTGCAGCGTGCCGCCGTCGGGCGCCCCATCCTTGGGATCTGCGGGGGCTACCAGATGATGGGGGCCGTGATCGACGACGCCGTCGAGAGTCGACGGGGAGTCGTGGACGGTCTCGGCCTGCTGCCCGTGTACACCACCTTCGGTGCGGAGAAGGTGTTGGGCCGTCTCTCCCGAGAGGCCTCGCCGGGCGTGGTCGTCGAGGGCTATGAGATCCACCACGGCGCGGTGTCCAGATCCGGGGGGTCGCCGCTCTTCGCCGACCAGGGTTGCCGCGTGGGCGCTGTCGCGGGCACGTCGTGGCACGGGCTGTTCGAGAATGACGCCTTCCGTCGCCGGTTCCTCGTCGAGACGGCGCAGCGGGCCGGCCGGGCCTTTACCGTCTCTCCCGACACCAGCTTCGGTGACCTCAGGGATGCCCGGTTCGAACAGTTGGCCGACATGGTGGCCGATCACCTCGACACGGACGCGCTCGTGCGGATCATCGAGGGCCACACCCAGAAGCACCTTACGGTGGGCATCGGGCCGCTGGTCACGGGTGGGGGAGTGCCGTGGGGGTCATGTCGACGCGGTACCATCGCAGGCCCGGGCGCATAGCTCAGTTGGTTAGAGCGCAGCCTTCACACGGCTGAGGTCGAGGGTTCGAGTCCCCCTGCGCCCACTGTCTGCGCCCACTGTAGGCGTCAGGGCGCGCGCCCCTCACCCTGGCTGCCGTGAGCCCGCCCTTTGCGTCCCACGAGATGAAAGACGCGGCTGAGTTGGCGGTAGGGGTCTCGTCGGCTGGCCTCGAGTTCGACCGCGGCCGTCGCCGCCACCTCCTTTGCATCGCTGGGATCTAACTCGACTCCACTGAACTCGAGCCAGTCGACAAACAGCCATACGCCGTACCAGCGCACAGGCTCGACGCCCCCGTTCTGCAGGAACTCGCTGACTTCCTCCACGGTGTCGGCCCGCCCCCGCACGCCGAGCACCCCGATCCCGGTTCTGACGTCAAACGCAGCCAGAGCGTCCTCCCAGCGCCGCTCCAAGGCCGGTTGCACCGCCGTGGCCTTGGCGTTGCCGGTCATGATCGAGACGATGCCACCGGCAGCGGCGCACCGGCACAGCTGGTCGACCAACGGTTCCGGTCGCTCGAGGTATCCGAGCACGCCATGGCACAACACGGCGTCGAAGCGTCGGCCATGCACCGCCTCGCCGGCGTTCTCGCCGTCGGCCTCCAAGAGGGTCACCCGTCGCTGGGCGTCAGCAGGCAGCCGCTGGAGTCGCTGTCGAGCCTTGTCCAGCATCGCCGGTGACGGGTCGAGCAACGTTACGTCGTAACCGGCTTGGGCCAGCGGAAACGATTGATGGCCCGCACCGCCACCGACATCCAACACCGTGGCCGGTGGATCGGGCAGATGCTCGAGCAGGTGCTGGTGCAACACATAGGTGCGCACGTGTCCCTTCACTGTTGCATAGGCCTCGTCGGCAAACAGGTCGGCCAAATGAGCCCAGCTGTCGTCGCTCACGACACCAAGGTACCAGTTGGTGGTCAGGAACTAGCCGGCAATCCGACCATCGTGGTTGCATGTGTTGAGCGGATCTGCATGGCGATCCCAGGTGTTGGGATCGCCGCTGGTGAGTTCGTGAATCATGCACTTCACGGTACGTCGATCGAGGTGAACGCGCACGACGCGGGCGTCACCCAGCCGACGTGCTCCGGATGTCCGGGACCAAGATGTCGCTCTTGGCGGCGGCTCGTCGGCGCCGCCTTCGATCGTCGCGGCGACGGCGTGTCGCAGGCCGCCAAGGGCGCGCGAGCCCTGAGCGCGTTGGCGCTGATGGGGGAGTACCACGAGGTGCTGGCGCAACGCACCACACTCTTGTTGCAGCTACAAGGCTTCGCCGTCTACGGCGATAGCGTCCGTGGTCTTGTGGGGGCGCGCGACTCGCCCACATGGTGGACATGGTGGCCGATACGGCAGGTCTGGACCCGGTGACGGCGACGTCGTTCCTCGTCTGCGGCAGGCTGCTCAACAACGCGGCCGCCCTCGATGTCGACGAACCGGATGCACGGGGGTGGGCACTCGCATCCATGGAGGTCTGTTCGAGCACATCGCCACGAACACCAACCGATGGAATCCGCCACCCCGGCCCCGTCCCTGGACGGATCCTTTCCGCCGCCTGGGACTCGCCCTCGTGGCGGTGGCGCTCTTCGTGGGCACGGCGAAAGCACAGGACATGTGCCTCGGTGTCGGTGACAGGCAAGACCACCGCGGCCCCCCGTGTAATCCCTGGTCAGAGGCTTGTCGCTTGGAGGAGCGCAATTCCTCTCGATCGGATGTGACGGAAGAGAGACACACCCGAAGTCGCCGAGGTCCTCGCCAACGCAGTCCGTGCGCGGTGATCGTGATGGCAATGGAGCAGGAAGGTGCGCCGAATCGCAGACGCCAAGATCTGATTGGCCACGGTCGGGCGGAAGATCCCGCTCAGGTGTCACATTCGAGTGGTGGCCGGTGTCTCCATGGTGAGTGCAGGTGACCAGAGGAGGCATCATGGCCGGCAATACACGGATCCCCCAAGCAGAGCTGACCAGAATCTACGGCGCAGTGGTCAAGCGGATGTCTCGCAAGATGTTCGGAGAGGTGCCGGAACCGGTCGGGGTGGCCTGGCACAACCGAAAGGCGCTGAACTTGAGCTTCAGCCTCGGTCGTAAGCTCCAGAAGTTGGATCAGTGTGACGAGAACCTGAAGTCGTTCGCCCACATGGCGACGGCCAGCCTGATCGGCTGCAGCTTTTGCCTCGACTTCGGATACTTCCACGCCCACAACGAGGGACTTGACGTGACCAAGGCGCGTGAGGTGCCCCGGTGGCGTGAGTCAGACGTCTTCACGTCGCTGGAGCGTGACGTCATGGAGTACGCCGAGGCCATGACACAGACGCCGCCGACGGTCACCAACGAGCTGTCGGCCCGACTGCTGACGGCGCTCGGCCCGGCCGCGCTGGTGGAGCTGACCATGGTCATCGCGCTGGCCAACCTCATGGCCCGCTCCAACGTCGCCATGGGCATCGAGTCGCAGGAGTTCTCGGCCAGCTGCGACCTCAAGCCGCTCGCCCTAGCCTCGACCGCATGACTGACGACCCCTTCGTCTCCCACCGCGGGCTGCTCTTCACCGTCGCCTACGAAATGCTCGGCTCTGCGGTTGACGCCGAGGACGTCGTCCAGGAGACCTGGCTGCGGTGGGCCAATGTGGACCATGCCGAGGTGCGTGACCCCCGGGCGTATCTGGTCCGGATGGTCACCCGGCAGGCGCTGAACCGGCTCCGCGCGGTGTCCCGCCGGAGAGAGGACTACGTCGGAGAATGGCTACCCGAGCCCTTGCTGACCAGTCCGGATGTGGCCGAGGACGCCGAGCTCGCCGTGAACGTCTCGATCGCCATGCTCACGGTGCTCGAGACCCTCGGTCCGGCCGAGCGGGCCGTGTTCGTGCTGCATGAGGTATTCGAGACGCCGTACGACGAGGTTGCCGCGGTCGTGGGCAAGACCCCGGCCGCGGTCCGGCAGATTGCGCACCGTGCCCGCCAGCATGTGGCGGCGCGGCGGCCCCGGATGCAGGTGGACCGAGCCCAACAGGAGGCGACCCTCGAGAAGTTCATGGCCGCCATTACCTCCGGCGATGTGCAGGCACTGCTAGAGGTACTCGCCCCGGACGTGGTGTTGATCGCCGATGGCGGCGGTCTGGTGGCGGCTGCTCGGAGGCCGCTCACCGGGGCCGAGACGGTGGTGGCGTTCCTGGCTCGCGTGGCGGATCTCACGGAAATGGTGGCGACCACCGCCTGGCTCAACGGAATGCCTGGTGCCCGAATCGACGTCGGTGGCGACGTCACTGCGGTGAGTCTGGTGATCGAGGACGACCGGATCACTCGGATCTACGCCATCCGCAACCCGAACAAGCTGGGATGGCTGGACCAGGTGGCGGAACTGCAGCGGTGACCGTCCTGCGGTCGCCGGCAGTCCGGAGCATCAGGGTTTCGGTACAGCTCTTTGGCGGCTACTCGTCGCCCGAGAAACGCTCCCATGCTGATTGCCGAGTCATCCCCAATGCGAGACCGATGGCCGCCCAAGTGGCCCCAAGTTCCCTCGCCTTCAAGACCCAGCGAACGAGGTTGCGCTCGACCTGTGCACCTGCGGCCGCCATCCGCGGGAGGCTCGCAAGGACACCTTCGAGGTCGAGGTCCTCTTCCCACGACGTCAGCCCGGGTGGCAAAGAGGGTGGGCTGCTGATGATCTGGCGACAGAGATCTACGCACTCGTCACAGATGTAGACCCCCGGACCGGCGATCAGTTTGGCCACTTGATTGTCGGGCTTTCGGCAGAACGAGCACGATGCGATGACCCCTTCCTCCCTGACCGACATCGATGCCTCCCTGGGTTGTCAGGGGTTACCTCACAGCGTCAGGGAGGTCCTGACAACGGTCCGATTGCGCTTGTCGCCGGGAGCATCCTGGGCAAAACCACGGCGCGATGCCCCGGATGTGTTGGTCGACGCTGCCCGGGCCGAAACGGCGGGCTCCCAGGCGCGATCCAACAATCACGAGTCGAATGGCGCGACGACCCGCCGGAGGAGCCCAGCCAGCATGGCGCGCTGAGTGGCGTCGAGCGTGCCGAGGATTGCGTTCTCGCGTGCCACCAGGTCGCGGAGGGCGAGCTCCACCCGCCGCCGTCCTGCCGGGGTCAGCTGGACGCGAACGGATCGGGCGTCGTTCGGGTCGGGTCGACGGCGGACGAGGTCTCGCTCCTCGAGGTGGTCGATCCGGTTGGTCATGGTGCCCGACGTGACCAGAGTCTGGGCCAGGAGTTGGCCTGGCGAGAGGTGATGGGGGGGGCCCGACCGCCGGAGGGCGGAGAGCACATCGAAGGTCCAGGTCTCGAGGTCGTGACGGGCGAACACGACCGTGCGTTGGCGCTCCAGGTGACGGGCGAGACGGGCTACGCGCGAGAGCACCTCGAGCGGCGACACATCGACATCGGGGAGGGCCCGACGCCACCCTGCGGTCAGGCGGTCAACCTCGTCCTCGAACTGATCGTTTCGGTCACGCGTCACCTCGGCATCATATCTTGACATCGAGACAATATTTCTGTCATTCTCTTGATATCGAGAGAGTGGGAGGCGCTGATGGCAGTTGCTCCACATGACCGA
>Ga0116215_1000423_pt1 | contig 32651 bp, 30 predicted proteins | sample Sb_taG_7_FD_89698 | JGI IMG/M metagenome (GOLD analysis project Ga0116215, IMG submission 89698) | Peat soil microbial communities from Weissenstadt, Germany - Sb_50d_2_FS metaG | ecosystem: Environmental > Terrestrial > Soil > Wetlands > Peat | place: Germany: Weissenstadt | collected 2010-09-21
ACCATGCCAACCCTCTTCAAAGCCCAAAACGGCGCCGAAACCCACCAAAACACCCCCATCACCACCACCGGCTGCCCCAAAAAACACCACACCAAACACACCACCAAACACCACCACCACTAACCAGCTGTCAAGTCGCACATGGGACTCTGGTCCGGACGTGGAGCTCACTGATCTTTGCCCGCACGGCCGAGTCCGGCTCCGACTTCCCAGATCTACTTCCCCTCGCGCCCCCGCTGGCGCAGGAACCGCTGGAATTCGCTGGCGATGATGTCCCCGGAGGGGACGTCCATCCGCACGCTCTGCTCCTCGCGGTCGGCCGACTGCTCCAGGCGTTCCACGAACGCCTGGATGTCCGGGTCGCTGCGCACCGCCATGCCCACCTGGCGCTCGTAGTCCGCCGCCGTCGACTCCAGCTCCGACACGTCCACCGACACGCTCACCAGCACTTCCAGGCGGCGCAGGAGCGCCAACGCGGCCTTCGGGTTGGTGGCCGCGGCGACGTAATGCGGCACCGATGCCCACAGCGTTGCCGACGGCAGGCCGGCGTGCACGCACGCGGTGTGCAACACCCCCACGATCCCCGTCGGCCCCTCGTAGCGAGTCGCCGGCACGCCCAGGCGCGCGAGCAGCGCCGCGTCGGAGGCGTGGCCTGTCATCGCGACCGGGCGCGAGTGCGGCACATCGCCCAGCAGGGCGCCAAGCGACACGACCATCTGCACGCCGAGAGCCTCGGCGAGGTCCACCAGGTGGGTGCTGAAAGTGCGCCAGCGCATCGACGGCTCCACGCCCTGGACGAGCACCAGGTCGCGGCGCGCGCGGGGCGCCAGCGCTTCGAAGATCTCCACCGTCGGCCACTCGATCTCCCGCACCTCGTTCTCGCCCAGGCGGATCGTCGGACGGTTGGCCTGGAAGTCGAAGAACTCCTCCGAGTCGATGCGCGCGAAGCTGCGCGCCCCGAGCGCCGAGGCTAGGAACGCCACCGCGCTCGACGCCGCGTCGCCGGCGTCGTTCCACCCCTGGAACGCGCACACCATCGCCGGGGCTCTCAGGCCGTCCGGACGGCGGTCCCAGATGAGCGGTTGCATCCGAACCACCGTACATCATGGGCCAGTGAGCGCCACCGCGGAGCCCACCGTCGCAACCCTGCGCGCCGACGACGAGGTCGACGCGATATTCGCCTGCACGCGCAAGGAGCGCCAGATCTCGCGGACCGGCAGCCCGTACCTAACGGTGGAGCTGCGCGACAGCAGTGGCGCGATCATCGCGCGCGCGTTCCGCGACGCCGACGTGCTCGCCGGGCGCTTCGAGCGCGGCGAGCTCGTGCGCGTGCGCGGGCGTGTGCGGCGCTTCCGCGACGAGCTGCAGATCGAGGCGCGCACGATCTCCCGCGCCGAGCAGACGCAGGAGGAGGACCCCACGCGCTTCCTGCCCACCGCCTACCGCGACCTCGACGAGCTGGAAGGCTTCCTCGAGCACCTCGCCCGCGAGGTGTACGACCCTGCGCTCTCCGCGCTCCTGTCCGCCCTGCTCGAGGATCGGGAGCTGCGCGCGCAGATCAGGCTCGCCCCGTGCTCGGCGCCCGCGCGGGTCTTGGGCGCGCAGGCTCCGTCCGGCGGCGGCGGCGCGGCGGCCGCGGCGCGCGCGCACGCCAGCCATCACGCCTACCTCGGCGGCCTGCTCGAGCACACCGTCGCCGTGGCCACGCTCGCCCTCGAGCTGTGCACGCTGCACCCGCGCCTGGACCGCGACCTGCTGATGTGCGCCGCGATCGTCCACGACCTCGGCAAGACGCGCGAGTTCAGCTACGGCGCGGAGATCGAGCGCAGCCGCGAGGGCAGGCTGCTCGGACACATACAGCTCGGCCTGCGGGTGCTCGCTGAGCGCATGCCCGCGAGCCTCGACGGCGAGCGCAGGCTCGCCCTCGAGCACTGCGTGATGCTCCACCACGGGCCAGACACGGCCTCCGGGCAGCGCTTCGGCTCCGCGGAGGCGCTCGCGCTGTACCGGTTGAACGCGCTCGACGGGCACGTCAAGGGCGCGCTCGAGCACGGGGCCTTCGCAGCGGCCGCCTGAACCGTCATTTACCCCGTCTGGACGGCGTGTTTCCCGCTCGCCGGCGGTGGGCATCACGGTCAAGCGGGGCATTTTCGATGCCGATAGGTCAATGATGGGCGAGACCGCCACGACAACCGTTGCCGCAACGCATGACGCCGCGCCGCCGGACGAGGGCGGCTCGGCGCAGGACGCAGTGGTGACCCCTGAGACCAGGGACACCGCCATCAAGGGAGCGGCCCAGGACGTAGTAGCCGTCAAGGACGAGCGCCGCAAGAGCGGCTCGCGGCCGGCCGGCAAGGACAACAACGGCCTGCACCCGCCGCGCCACACCGGGCGCTCGACGCGCATGATCGGCGAGGTGGTCGTCGACCTCGGCCTCGCCGACCTGGAGACCGTCGAGGCGGGCGTCGCCGCCGCGCGCGAGCAGGGCCGCCCGACCGGCGTGGTGCTGGTCGAGCGCGGCATCCTGCGCCACGACCAGCTCGCGCGGGTCGTCGCCGAGCGTTTCGGGCTGGACTTCGTCGACCTCGCCGTCTACGACCTCGACATGGGCGCCGTCAACCTGATCCCCATCCAGGCCGCCAAGCGCTACCAGGCGGTGCCCGTCGGCTTCACCGACGACGGCTCCGTGCTGCTCGCGATGGCCAACCCCACCAACGTGCTCACGATCGACGACGTCGGCATGATGACCGGCCGGCGAATCAGGCCCGCCGCCGCATCCGTCGAGGACCTCAACCTGCTGCTCGCGCGCCTCGCGCGCATGGACGACTCGATCGAGGACATCGTCGAAGACGACGAGGAGCAGGGCGAACGCGACGTCAACGTCGACGAGGCCGACAGCGACGCGCCCGTCATCAAGCTCGTGCACTCGATCGTCGCCCAGGCCGTCCAGCAGGGCGCCTCCGACATCCACGTCAACCCCGAAGAGGGCGACACGCGCGTGCTCTACCGCGTCGACGGCGTGCTCGCCCCCGCCGCCACCGTCAAGCGCAGGATGGCCATGGGCGTCGTCTCGCGCATCAAGATCATGGCCGACCTCGACATCTCCGAGAAGCGCGTGCCCCAGGACGGGCGCTTCGCGCTCACCGTCGAGGGACGGCGCGTCGACATCCGCGTGGTCACGCTGCCACTCGTGTTCGGCGAGGGCGTCGTCATGCGCATCCTCGACAAAGGCGGCATGGTGCTCGACGCGCTCGAGTCGCTCGGCATGCGCGAGGCCGAGCAGGAGCGCTTCGACCGCGCGATCCACCGACCCAACGGCGCCGTGCTCGTCACCGGCCCCACCGGCTCGGGCAAGTCCACCACCCTGTACGCCGCCCTGCACGCGCTCAACGACGGCGAACGCTCCATCCTCACAATCGAGGACCCCGTCGAGAAGCGCATCGCCGGGATCAAGCAGATGCAGATCGCGCCCAAGGCCGGGGTCACGTTCGACGTCGGGCTGCGCTCGATGCTGCGCGCCGACCCCGACGTGATCATGGTCGGCGAGATCCGCGACCGCGAGACCGCCCACATCGCCGTCGAGGCCGCGCTCACCGGGCACCTCGTGCTCTCCACGCTGCACACGCGCGACGCGCCCAGCGCGCTCGGACGGCTGATCGACATGGGCATCGAGCCGTTCCTCGTCTCCTCCGCTGTCGACTGCATCGTCGCCCAGCGCCTCGTGCGCCAGCTGTGCACGCACTGCAAGCGCCCGCAAACTGTCTCCGAGCATGTGCTCGCCGAGCACGGTCTCGCCGGCGCCGAGCCCTACGAGGCCGTCGGCTGCTCGCGCTGCGGCGGCTCCGGGTACCGCGGGCGGCTGGGGATCTACGAGGTGATGAGCGTCTCAGAGCCGATCCGCGCGCTGATCCTCGAGCGCGCGTCCGTCGACGACATGGTCGCCGTCGCGCTCGAGGAAGGGATGCAGCGCCTGCGCGACGACGGGCTGCAGAAGATCCGCGAGGGGGTCACCTCGATCGCCGAGATCGAACGGATGACCACGAGCATGCTGTAGCGACCTCGCGCACGGCACGCTCCGCGCAGCGCTTGCGCGTGCCTCGAACGCAGTAGGAGACACTCCAGCGCCGCTTGCGCCCGGCAAAGCCACTCGGCGTGAGCCACCATCGCCGCGAAGAGCGACGATGCTGCACCATCCCACCGCGTGAGCTCTCAGCTGGACAGACTCACCCGCGGCCGCGTCGAAGCCCCCACCAGCGCAGCCCGCGTGACGTGGTCGGCGCCGGTGCGATTCGCCGCCGAGGCCGCGGCGGCGCTGGGCGTACTGGCTGCTGTGTCGTGGCCGCTGGTGTTCTCGAACGCGACCTTCAACAACGACTGGCTGAATCACCTCTGGTACATGTGGCACCAGAGCGTAACGATCCGCGAACAGGGCGCCCCGAGCCTGTTCCTCGACTACTCGCGCGGCGTCTTCTACCCGATCTATGCTTTCTACGGCGGGACGCTGTATGCGCTGGTCGGCGCGCTTTCGCTCCTGCTCGGCGACGCGCCCCTGCAAACGTATGTCCTGACCTACCTGCTGGGTTTCTCAGCCGCTTACGGCGGCTGGTGGTGGATCTCGCGCAACTTCGGCGTGCGCGGCTGGCCGGCGCACATCCCCGGCCTCATCTTCGTCACCTCCGCGTCCTACCTGACGACGATCTACGCGGTCGGTGACTGGCCGGAGTTCCTGGCGGTCTCGATGATGCCGCTGATGATCGCCGCGGCGCTCAGCGTGCTGCGCGCTCCACGTCTGCGCTTCGGACCCGCGCTCGCGCTGATCCTCAGCACCGTCGTGTTCTTCGGCAGCCACCTGCTCACGATGATCTGGGGCACCTCCATCTTGGTGGTCACCGCGATCGCGATCCTCGTCGGCGTACCGAGTGCCCGGCGGGGAGTGACGAGGGCGGGAGTGCTGCGCGTAGCCGCGCTCGCGATTCCCGCGATGTTGGTGAGCGCCTGGTTCCTCGCGCCGACCGTCGCCTACGAGGCACACACGCTCGTCGCCCACGCCTATCCCCACGCCCGCGCGTTACTGCGCGAGCTGATGTACACCGTCGCGGCGCGAAACCTGTTCACGCTCTCCCGCTCGCCCGCGTCCAGCAGCATCGTCGTCGTGGCGCTTCCGATCCTCGCGATCGCGTGGGTGCTCGTCAGCATCGCGATGCTCACCCTCGCCCGGCGACGTGGAACGTGGATGCGGACCCTGCTGATACTCGCCGCGGCAACCGTCGCGCTCACGCTCGTCATGACTCACGCCGGCCTGATCCTCGCGCTTCCCCGCCCTTACGCCACGCTTCAGTTCAGCTTCAGGCTCGAGGGCTTCGTGTTGATGGGCCTCAGCGGCGCGATCGTGGCCGTGCTCGTCATCGCCCGAGGCGGAGGCGCACGACTCCGCCGTTGGACGTGGCTGCTCGCGCCGATCGCCGCCGTCTCGGTGACCGGCGCGCTCCAGCAAACCAGCGCACACCCGTCGGGTGCGAGCCGCGGCACGGCGCTCGCGTCCTACCTCACGCCCCCGCCGGAACGCTTCGGCCAGTTCGACTACCAGGACTACCGCCTGCCGGAACACCAAGAACCGCTGCCGACGGTCGAATTCCCGCTCTCGACGCTCGCGCGGGCGGGCCGCGTCTCCGAAGTCGTGCGGGTGCCCCCAGGCCGGCTGCTCGCCACGAACATCCGAGGCGGGCCCGACCTCGTGCACGTCGCCGGCGCGAGGATCGTCGCGGTAGACGAACAGCTCGACGACGTGCTCGAAGTGACGCGAACCGCATTCGCCTCGGACGCACGCGCCTCGGCCGCGCGCACGGCGAAGACCACGACGATCTCCGTCGGTCCGGCCGAGCGTCCCCCGATCGTCGCCGGACGGGCGATCAGCTTGATCGCGCTTGCCGTCCTCGCGGGCGAGCTCGGACTGCTCGCCTTCCGCGGCGTCCGCCCGCGGCTGTCCAGGCGAGGACCGCGAGGATCGCCGCGCACCCGCTGATGCTCAGCACCCGTCCCAGCACGATCGTCGCGCTGTGAGTGGTTTCCACAACGACATGGACAGGACCGCTGCCGCCTCCCTCGCGACGTACCACCGTCATGCCATACGGGCTGCGACCAACCCGTTGCACGCCCGAGATATGCGCCACATAGCTGCCTCCCGCGATATTCGTCAGGATCGGCGCCGGGCCGGCTGGCACGTTCATCCACGAGGCGAAGCGGTCGCCGCGTACGCTTTCCGGCGGGATCACCAGCACGCGCCCGGCTGGGACAGTCACGATCGGCGCCTGAACATCGGTGTACGCGATCGGGTCGTACCAGGTGCGCGGAGCCGTGCTGACGCTCCTCAGCACATTCCATCGGTTGGTGTATGAGGATGGAAACAGCGTGTTCGGCACCCATTGCTGCCACACGCAAAGAGCGACGCTGATCGCGCACACCACGGCAAGCGCCCCACGAAGCCACGCGACCGTCCGCCTCGATCGGCTCGAGCCGGCCGCCTGCTGCAGCGCCAGCGCGCCCGCGAGCACGAGTCCACCAACCGCGTAGAAGGCATAGCTGCCAAGCCGGTATGGAAACTGGATCTCGTCGTAGGGAAAGGGGATCGCTTTCCAGATGGGCGTGATCATGATCATGCCCAGGATCACCGCGAGCAGAACCACGACGCCGACCCACGCGCGCCGCAGCAGCTCGCTGGAATCTCGACGCCGCCACATCAACACTCCCCCGGCGAGCAGGCCCCAAGCCAGGAACCAGACGGGGACCTGAACGAAGAGCGCCGGCGTGGTCGAGGCCGCCGGCACCTGACGCAGGGGATCGAAGAGGAGCCCAGGCGTGTCGAAGAAGCTCACCCCAGCTCCGTTGGGGGCGACCTCCAGATGCGCCGCGACATCTTTCGAGTAACTGATGTCAGGAAGCAGAAACCAAGCATTCGCCGCCAAGCTCGCCAGCGTCAGCCCGCCGAGCATCGCAAGCCGGCGTATCGGCAGCCTGCGCGGCGCGCCCAGCGCGAGCCACAAGACCACGCCCGCGAAAGCCGCGACAGTCGTGCCCCAGAGCAGCGTGATGTTGTGACTGCCCGAGAAGACGATCGCGGAAGCGACGAACACGACGACCGGCCCCCCCCGCCATGCGGGCGCCCGAACCAGGTGCACGCCACTCGCGAGCAACGGGGCGATCGCCGCCACCGCCATGAACTCGGTCCACGCGCCGCGGCCGTAGAGATTCGTTATGTAATAGGCGCTCGTGACCACCGCGAGGGCTGGTGCGTGGATCATCAAACCGCGCAAGCCAAGCTCGCGTCCAAGCCACACCATGCCGCCGTACGTGCCGGAGATCGCGAGCGTCGTCATGCCGACATACGCGGCGACCGGATGACCGCCGATCAGGTCCGAGATCCCGCCGACGATCGCGTACAGCGAGCCGCCGTAGAAGGCGAAGAACGGGTAGAAGACGCCGATGCCGCGAGCGTGCAGGAAATAGCTGGGATGACCGGCTTGGGCCAGGCCCGTACCCTCGACCCAGCTCAACCACAGATGATTGGTGAAATCGAGCGCGAAGCCGGAGCTCGTGAACAGCAGCGGCGCTGCCACGAGCAGCACCGCGCCCGCGGCGATCAGCAGATCCGCGTGCCTACGCCAGCCGACGCCCGCACGGGCGCCGGCAATGTGAGACGCCGGGTAGGTGCCTTGCGATTGCATTGCTGCCTCGTGGAGTCCCGGATGCCACGCTCATCGCAGCGACCGAAACGGCCAGCGCGAGAGTAACTTCATGCCCGGCACGCCAAGACCGGCCGGGGGCGGCCTCGCGGCGGCAGGGCGGTATGGCGATGAACTTCGTCTCCGACTCATCAGCTCTGGGGCGGCGTCGCGTGTCGCAGCACCGCCCCAGAGCTGGCCCCTCACTTCTTCTTCGTGGCCGGCTTCTTCGTGGCCGGCTTCTTCCCGCCGTTCTTCTTGTCGGCCTTCTTCTTGTGCTTCGTCGCCGGCTGCGGGTTCAGCCGGTCCCAGCCCGCGAACGAGTCCGGCGGGCAGCCTTTCGGCCGGCCGAGGTCGAACGGTCCCGAGATCGCCTGCGTGACGACGTTCTTTTCGACGTACGCGTAGGTGACCGTCAGCAGCGTGTCCACGCGCGGCTCCCTGCAGAGCTTCGTGCCGATCGCGAGCTGCCCCGTGACCGTCTCATACCCATTCTTCGCGAGGCCGACGCAGTTGAGCGCGTAGCCGGGGAATTCTCCCGAGCACGAGAACGTGTCCGACAGCGGCTTGGTGGTCGCGTTGCTCGTCACCTCCGGCTGGCCCTGCACGCCCGTCACCGGGACCTGCGACTGCAGCTGGTAGCCGGTGATCGGCCCGTCGCAGTAGAACGAGTACCGCACCTGCTGTTCTTCGCTGCCTTCTTCAGCCGTGCCGGCAGCGAGACTGCCGAGGCAGCTGTAGTTGTTGGGGTTGCTTTCTTCGGCATGGCCGGCCGCCGGCACAGCGAGCAGCAGGGCAACGAAGCCCACGATCGCGGCGAGCCACCATGTCGCTTTGCGGTGGGCTGGTTGGAATGCGTGCAACGGGATTCTCCGTTCGTTTGTTGATGGATCGTCTGTCATCGCCGCAGGAGCTTTTCCAGGCTTCGCTTCGGTGACGTCGGTTCGAACGCGGTCGCCGACCTGGTGCCGGCGGCCGCGAAGGGCGAGATCAGCAGCACGCCCGCCGGCGGCTTGGCGGTCAGCGTCGCCGTCGCCGCGCCCGCCGGTAGGCCGGTGGCGGTCGCGATCGACGCGAACGTGATGACCACGAGGCCGTTTTCGCGGTAGGCCGCCGAGGAGGTGATGCTCGGCAGCGTCGCCTTCAGGAATTCGTCCGCCGCGCTCAGCGCGCCCGGCGTGTCCGGCGCGCACGCCGCCGCGCCCGCGCCCGGGCCTTCCCCCTCCCCCGCCGGGGACGATGCCGGGGACGACGCGGGGGACGACGCGGGGCAGGGGGGCTGGACGATCGTGTCCAGCAGCTGCGGCGCCGGTTCGGCGATCAAGGCCGCCTCGCTCGCCAGCGCGCTCGCGTCGATGGCCGACCAGCTCGCGAGCAGCGTGCCCGCTGGCACGGCCTGCGTGTCGATATAGGGGGCGTTGGACGCGTGTTCAGCGGCTTCGCCGAAGCTCGAGCCCGCGAGCTCGATCAGCCACACCTTCGTCACCGGCGGCAGGGTCGCCGCCTTGGTCTTCGCCCTGCTCGTCGGGGTCGTCGCGGCCGGGGGGGTTTCGGTGGGCGCGGGGGTTTCCGAGACTGGGCTCGCCGCCGCTTCGGCCGCTTTTCGTTTCCTGTGGCGCCTGCGCCGGGCAGGCGCTTCCGTTTCCGTAGATGGGGTCGCCTGCGCCGTGGTCGACGGTGGCTGGGTCGGCGCGGTGCTCGACCTGCCCGCGCCGAGCAGCGAGGGCAGCAGCGGCAGCAGCTTGCCCACCGCGAACGACGGGGTCGGGGCCGGGCCGATCGCCGCGCCCACGACGATGCCCAGCGCGAGCATCGCCGCGGCGAGCGCGGCGGTGACGCGCGGCGAAGGCGTGACGCGGGCCGAGGGCGTGACGTGGGGCGAGGGCGTGCGCACGCGCGACTCTGGGCTGGTTGGCGTGTTGTTCATCGAGTGGAGCGAAATTACTGGCAATTGGCCGCGCCCGGACCGGCGCGCGCTGGTTCCCGACCTTATCAATAAAATAGCTAATGTCGATCAGATCTATCGGGATATGCTATGTTCGCCGCTGCACGTTGTCAACCGAATGTCAATCGATCTCGAAACGGAGCCTCTCTGCAATGCATCGAATCCGCCGTCTCTCCGTCGCCCTCATGGTGGCCGGCGTGCTCGGGGTTGCGGCGCCTGCGGCCGCCAACGCCACCGCCCTCGTCACCATCAGCGGCGCCACCTCCTCCTACCCGCTCGTGTCGCTGCTGGCGGCCAAGTACGTCAAGCTGCACCCGCACAAGATCAGGTTCAAGATCACGCAGGGCGGCACCACCGTCGGCATCAACGACGTCAAAGCCGGCAGCGTCACGATCGCCGACGTCGCGCAGGAACCGACCAGCGCCGACGCCGGTCTCGACTTCTACCCGATCGCCAAGTACGCGATCTGCGTGGTCACCAACAAAGCCAACACGCTGAGTAACCTCACCGGGGCTCAGGTCACGTCGATCTTCACCGGCAAGACGACCAGCTGGAGCGCCGTCCCCGGTGCCACGGCCAGCGGCCCGATCGAAGTCTTCACGCGCACCTCCGTCGCGGGCGTGCTCACGAGCTTCAAGTCGCTGCTGCTGGAAGGCAAGAGCGTCGTCAAAAGCGCCACCGAAGAGGCGACCGAGGGTCTGATGCGCCAGGCGATCGAAAGCGCCCCCAACGGGATCGGCTTCCTGTCCAACTATCAGGCCGACAAAGGCGGCGTGAATCCGGTGGCGTACAACGGCGTTGCGTGCAACAAGACGACCGCCGCATCCGGGCAGTACGCCGGCGTGTCCGTGTTCTTCGAGGTCACCAAAGGCCCCGCCACCGGCGGCGCCGCGGCGTTCATCAACTGGGTCGACAAGTCCGGCGCGGCGAAAAAGATCATCGAAAGCCAATGGGTCCCGATCGGCTAGCCGGCAGTCGAGCGGCCGCCCTGAGAAGACCACGTCCGATGGGAGAGCTGAGCAGGCCATGGCATTCGAGCGGCTGAGAAGGCCGTGGCCCGACCACCGCGCCGAGCGTACGCTCGGCGCGGTGTCGTTGCTCGTCGGCGTGGCGATCCTGGCGATGGTCGCGTTCGTCGCGGCCAAGGCGTGGCCGATCTTCCAGCACAACGGCCTGTCCTGGCTGACCGGCGGGGCCAGCCTCGAAAACGAGGTCGCCAAGATGAACGTCGCCGCCGTGCACCCGGCGGCGTCCGTCTACCAGCTGCGGGCGTGGCCGCTCATCTACGGCACGCTGCTCACGACCGCGATCGCGGTCGTTCTCGGACTGACGATCGCGATCCTCTCGTCCGTGTTCATCGTCGAGCTAGCGCCCCCGCGCGTGAGCAGGGTGGTGATCCCCGTGGTGCGACTGCTCGCGTCCGTGCCGTCGGTGATCTACGGGCTGATCGGGATCCTCGTGCTCGTGCCGTTCGTCGGCCGTCACCTGATCAGCACCCACGAGCGTGAATCGGTGCAGGGCGTCGTGCAGCTGACGGGCGAAGGCCTGCTCGTCGCCGTCGCGATCCTCACCGTGATGATCACGCCGATCATGATCGCGCTGATCTGCGAGGCGCTCACGTCAGTGCCGCGGTCGTGGCGCGAGGGCGCCGTCGCGCTCGGGCTGAACCCGCTGCGCGCGGTGCGCGCGGTCACACTCAAGGCGATCCGCCCGGCGATCGTCGCGGCCGCGGTGCTCGCCACCGCGCGCGCCCTCGGCGAGGCGGTGATGATCCAGATGGTCTCCGGCGGCAAGTTCTTCGCCCCCAACTTCGACCACGGGCCCGCCGTGTTCCTGTACGAGCCGCTACGCACGCTCGCCTCGGCGATCGTCGACCTGCGCGAAGGCCTCGGCTCGCCGGCGCTCGGCGCCACCGTCTACGCGTTCGCGTTCCTGCTGCTGTTCGCCGCGTTCGCACTGTCGGTCGCCGGCTACCTCGTCAAGCTGCCCCTGCGCAAGTACCAGACGCGCGGATGAGCGTCGCTACGACAACGCCCTCCAGCGGACGCGGCCGGCGCTCCTCGCCGATGAGCTGGCGCTGGGGCGATCGGCTGGTGCTCGCAGCCGCGTGGATCGCGGGCCTGTCGCTGTGCCTGATCGCCGGCGCGATCGTCGTTTACATGGGCTACAAGGGGATCCAGTACCTGCGCCCCGGCCTGATCTTCAGCCGCCCGCAGGTCAGCGCCAGCCAGGCCGGCTCCGGCGGGTTCCTCGACCCGCTGCTCGGCACGATCGTGCTGACCGTGATCGGCCTCGCGCTCGCGCTGCCGCTCGGCCTCGCGAGCGCCGTGTGGGTCGTGGAGTACGGCCAGGGAGGGCGGGGTCGTCAATTCCTCGCACGCGTGGTCGAGTCGAGCATCGAGATCGTCGCCGACACCCCCGACATCGTGCTCGCGATCTTCGGGCTCGCGCTGTTCCAGACCCCGCTGTTCGCGCCGTTCTCGTTCACCTCCGAAGGCGGCGGCGTGTACGGGCGCTCGTTCATCGCCGCCGGGGCGATCATGTCGCTACTCGCGCTGCCGTCGCTGTACGCGGCCACGCGCGACGGGCTGCAGGCGGTGCCCTCTCATTTGAGGGAGGCGGCGTTCGCGCTGGGAAAGACGCGTATCACCACGATCCGACGCGTGCTGATCCCGAGCGTGCGCTCGAACATCGCCACCGGCGCCACGCTCGGCATCAGCCGCATCATCGGCTCGACCGCGATCGTGCTGATCCTGCTCGGAGGCACGCTGCGCCTGGAAACCCAGGGCTCGTTCCCCGGGGTCAACCTGCTGCGCGGCACCGGCTCATCGCTGACGAGCTACATCTATGAAAACTCGCCCGCCGGCGAAGGCGCCGCCCCGCAGAAGGCCTACGCGGCCGCGTTCGTGCTGCTGATCTTCGTGCTCGCGCTCAACCTGCTCGTCGAGCGCATCGGCCGCGCCCAGGCGAGCTCCACGGGGCTGACCGCCGCCGGCGCCGTCGTGTGACCTGTACAGAGTGTCCCGCGTGCGCTAACCTCAGTACTTCGGTTGTCAAAGTCAAGTCGATGGAGATAGTGGCCGATGCACGCTGACGAGATGGTTCTCGACCCCTGGAGCCTCACTGTGGAGGAGCCCCCGGTGCCGCCCGTGCGCACGATCGTGCTCGACCGCCCGCCCGCGCCCGTGCGGCCCGTGCGCGAGCGCGAGGCCGTGCGCCAGCTGGAGTCGCTCGCCGGACCCGAGCGCCTGACGCTGCGTGACGTCGGCGTCGCCTACGCCGGCAAGGAGGCCGTCCGCTCGGTCTCGCTGTCCGTCCACCAGGGCGAGGTGCTCGCGCTGATCGGACCCTCCGGCTGCGGCAAGACGACGCTGCTGCGCACGCTCAACCGCCTCACCGAGCTGACCGCCAGCGCCACGCGCACCGGCGAGATCCTGCTCGACGGCGAGGACATCCACGACCTCGTCGACACCACGCTGCGCTCGCGCGTGGCGATGGTCTTCCAGCAGCCCAACCCGTTCCCCATGTCGATCTTCGACAACGTCGCCTTCGCGCTGCGCGAGCAGGGGCGCAAGCGCCCCGGCCGGCGCGAGCTCGAGCCGCTCGTGATCGACGCGCTGCGCAGGGCCGGCCTCTACGACGAGGTCCGCGACGACCTCGACCGCCCCGCGCTGCGCCTCTCCGGCGGCCAGCAGCAGCGCCTTTGCATCGCGCGCGCGATCGCGCCGCGGCCGGAGGTGCTGCTGATGGACGAGCCGTGCAGCGCGCTGGACCCGATCTCCACCGGCGTGATCGAGGAGCTGATCGGCGAACTGCGGCGCGACCTCGCCGTCGTGATCGTCACCCACAACCTCGCGCAGGCGCACCGCGTTGCCGACAAGGTCGCCTTCATGTACCTCGGCGACCTCGTCGAGTACGGCACCACGGAGGACCTGTTCGAAGACCCGCGCGCCGAGCGCACGCGCGAATACGTACGCGGAGCCTTCGGATGACCTCGCGAGCGGTCTGGATGACGCCCACGGCACTCGCCCTGAGGTAGACATGCGATGACCAACCTCGCCCCAGTGCCGTCCGAGAGCTCCACCTGCCCGAACTGCTCGGCGCCGCTTGTCGCCGACCAGCGCTACTGCCTGTCCTGCGGGCAGCCCTGCTCGCCCGTGCGGCTCGCGTTCCTCGACGTGCTCGACACCGAGCGCCAGCCCCAGCCCGGCGCGAGCGTCCTCAGCACGGCCCCCGTCGCATACGCGCCCTACGTCGAGCCCGCCGGCGGGCCCGCGTGGCTGGGACGCTACGCGCCGCTGTTCGGCGTCGCCTCCGTGCTGCTGCTCGCCGGCATCGCCGGCCTGCTCCTCGGCCACTGGGCCACGCAGGGCAAAGGATCCTCAGGCCCGCAGGTGATCAAGATCGAGGGCCTCGCCGCCGCGCCCGCCGCGGCTGGCGCGAGCGCCGCGCCCACCGGCGCCACGGTCACGCCCGCCAGCGGCACCACGACGGGGGCCGCCAAGTCGAGCTCCTCCGCCGAGAGCGAAGAAGCCAAAGAAGAAGCCGAAGCCAAGGCCGAAGAAAAGGCCGAAGAAAAAGCGCCCGCCAAAGCGCCCGCGGCCAAAGACGGCACCTCGGCCGTCAGCAAACTCGAACACACCACCGGCAAGAAGCACGAGCAGGAACTGAACAAACTCTCGACCGCGCCGATCGAAGTCAAATGAGCGCCGCGGATGGCTCGATGTCCGAGCTGCGCCGCCGGCGCACGGAGCTGGCCGAGCGCGTCGCCGCGCTCACCTGGGACCTCGGCGGACTCGCCTACGAGATGGCGATCCGCGACCACTACCGCCTAGACGTGCTCGCGCGCAAAGCCTCCGAGCTGCAGGAGGCGGACGCCCAGCTCGGCGAGGTGCAGCGGCTGCTCGCCACCGCCGAGGCCGGTATTCACGGCCAGTGCCGCTCCTGCGGCGCCGTGCACAGCCGCGGCGCCGCCTTCTGCTGGCACTGCGGCGCGCCGCTGCTGCACGAGGTGCGCCCGGCAGTGCTTCAGGGGGAGTCGGCAGGCTGAGTCGGCGCGTGGGTTTCCGCGACGTGTCGTAGGCGCCCCAGCACGTCGGTCGTCGGTGCGACCTTCGCGTGCTCGTAGTCCGACAGTCGCGACGCCGACGTGCCAGCCGCCCGGGCGAACTCACGCAGAGTCATGCCAGTGTCGGCGCGCCAGGAGCGAATCTGCGCGGCGTACTGCGCTCTCCCGTGCTGGATGACGCTCTCGCGCGCGCGGCGGACAACGTTTGACATCAGAGCATCGACGCCGTAGTGCTCGCCCCAGGAGACCACCGTCTCCGTCGTGCGTGCCGCTGGACCCCAAGGATTGCGCCGGATCGCATCCGCGAGATCGCGCCAATCGGACAGAGCGCCGCGATCGATGACCGTCTCGATCGCCTCAGCGGGCCACGTGTCGATCGGGGCGGTCGGGTCGAAGTCGAGGTTGCGAAACGGCGGCGTCATCGCACCATCCGCTCAGCGACGTCCGCCAGTACCGCCGTCACAGTCGGCCACTCGTGCCAGTGACGGTCCAGCTCCTTGTAGCTGGCGAGCTGTGTGGTGACTTTGGCGTCGCGCGGGCGGGGGTCCGCCAGTTGTCGAGCCACTTGCGTGGCCACGGCCTCGGGCCGGCGGTTGATGTCACCGTAGTAGCTGTCGATCTCTCGCAGGACGGCGGCGGCTTCGTCCGCTCCGACGTGATCGGCGAGAGCAGCGATGTCGAGGTAATCGCGGGTCTGGTTGCGGGTCAGCGCAAGCCAGGCCTTGATCCGCAGGATCTCCGCCGTCGTCGGCACGACCAGTTGCGTACCCCGTACCTCAACCTCAGCAGTCTCCAGCGGCCGACTGCGGAGCAGCTGTCGCACTCCTGTCTCGACACCACCGAGCTCGCCCAGGATGATCTTGCCTGGCTGCGCTTTAGCCGTCGACCAGTCTGCAAGGGCCTCGAGGTTCTCCAGGATCGAGTCGAACCGCTCATCGAGGTCAGCGACTACGTGATCGTTGTCCAACGACCCACGGTGGTGGGCGTACAGCGCCGCTGCGGTCCCTCCGACCAGGACAGCGCCGGGGACGAGCGCTTGCAGCTGAGCGGCCTTCTCGAGGACGTCTTCGAAGGACGGTTCCATGAGACAAAAGTTATCAGATCAGATAACAGTCCTACTGCGGGCGCTCCACCTACAATGGCGAGGCGTGGGTGTGTGGCAGCATATGGCCACAATGCCGGAGCAGATCGCCATACGCGAGCTTCGCGACAATCGCGACATTACCCCAGGCAAGTCGCTCGAGCGTCCGATCCGACGGTATCCACCCACGGGTCAGATGACCGCGAGCGACGCGCTGGAGGAGGATCGCGCTGACCGATGAGCGCCGGCTGGTGAGGTAGCCGAAGAAGCGGACCGGCTGCTCTCGTCGTGCTTGCTGGTGCCGGTCAGTGCCCAGCTGCTGCGCGCCGCTCGCAAGCTCACCTCCGGCACGGTCCGTACGCTCGACGCGATCCACCTCGCGAGCGCGCTGCGCATCGACGCGGACGAACTGCTTGCCTACGATCGTCGACTCCTCGCCGCTGCCGGCGAGCAGGGCCTGCGGCTCGCAAGCCCGTCCGTATGATCACCGCCACGCCTTCAGCAGATCGCTGGGCTCGAGCCGAACATCGAGGTCTCCTTTGTCGCTGAAGCCCGACCTCGAGACGCCCAGTAGCTTCGCCGTGCCCGCGCCGGGTACATCCGCTCGGTGCTCTGCGAGGTCCAGTACGTCGCGACGCCCAAATGGCGAGCGCGTGCGCCACTTGATCGACCCCAGAAAAGCGACGCGTGTCGGCTGCTCGGCGTCCGCGCCCACGAGGTCCACCTCGACCTCGTTGTTGCGCGTCCAGTAGCTGCCGATGTAACGAGCGCCACCGAGCCGGGCAGCGAGATCCGGGTCGATCAGCAGGCGCTCGACCGAGCGCCGCACGATTGGCTCGATCGCCTTGCCGCGGAAGGTCTTCCAGTCGCGCTCGATGCGTGCGATCGCAAGGTCGCTCCTGCCGCGGTCGATCTCCTCGATGTTCGGCGCGATGAAGCGAAGCCAAAAGCGCAGGTAGGGATCGGCGACCGTGTAGCGCTTGTTCTTCTTTCCGGGCGGCGCGGCGAAGGGCAGGTCCTGCTCGACGATCTGCTTGATCTCGACCAGGAGCTGCAAGGCGGAGCTCAGGGTCGTCTCGTTGGATATGCCGCTTGCGGTGCGGATCTGGCCGAAGGTGCGCTCGCCATGGCCGATTGCCGCCAGGACCTTTCGCGCCGAGGTCTGTGTCTCGAACTCCGCGTCGAGAATGCGCATCCCGTCCACCACGAGCCTGGTCGCCGAGTCCGTCAGGGAAGCGCGCAGGAAATGCCGGCGACTGGTTCCCGAGGGCCACGAGGACGCAAGCTGAGGAAGGCCGCCGACAATCAGATACGCGTCCAGCGCCTCAGCTGCGCTCGTGCCGGTGAGCTCGGACACCTCCGCCGGGGACAGCGGCGGCACGACGATTTCGCGGGTCGGGCGACCGTGGAGCTCGGCCGGACGCTGCGTCAACGTCTGCATCATTCGGACGTCAGAGCCGATCGCGACCAAGAGCACGGGGCCGTCCTTCAGATACCGATCCCACGCGAGCTGCAGGTCCGCTGGAAACCCGTCGTCAATCTCGACGAGATACGGCAGCTCATCTATCACCAGCGCGATCGGCTCACTCGCGGCAGCTCCTTCCGTGCTTGCCCGCAGCGCCGCCGGCCAGGAGTCGAAGGAGACCCCCGATGCGAAAAGGTCGGCTGCGGGAAGGGTCGATTCGGCGACTGTCTCGACGAATCTCCTCAGTGCGATGTCGGTCGCCCTCCTGGGTGCCTGGTAGTACGCAGCGCGGATGCCGCTCCGGTGCAGGAACTCCTCGACCAGCCGCGACTTTCCGATTCGTCGACGCCCACGGACCCATACGAAGCGACCGCGATCTCCTCGCACGGCGCGGAGCTCCTCCGTGAGGTTCCTAAGCTCGTTTTGGCGTCCGACGAATGGCATCCAAGTAAACTATAGACACATAAACTATATACAACTATAGTTTATATCCAGTAGATTGCGTCTCACACGACACCGTGCGCCCTGCAATCGTCGTCCACGCGGCTGTGTGGCAGCCGTGCGCTCGGCTAGCGTGTCGAGCGTGGGATCGAGAGTCCGCCTCTGTGCCTTGGCGCTCGCGCTGACGGGAGCCCTCGTGTTCTACTCGGGCGCCGCCGCGACTCCGGTGCGCCCGCGCGTGCACAAGGCTGGTGCGCCCAACGAATTCGGCTGCCCGATCCTGCCGGCGGAAGACTCGCTCAACCAGGAAATCGCCAACGCTCCCGTCAACCCCAACTCGGCCAACTACATCGCGAGCATCGGGCTGAGCGCGCACCTGCACCCGGACTTCGGCGCCAACCCCACCTACGGCATCCCATACACGGTCGTTGGCGCGCGGCAGCCGAAGGTGCCGATCAAGTTCACCGAATTCGGCGAAGAATCCGACCCGGGGCCCTATCCGGTCCCGCGCAATGCGCCGATCGAGGGCGGCGGCAGGCGCGGGCAGGGCGACAGGCACGTGCTGGTCGTCCAGGAAGGCACGTGCACGCTGTACGAGCTCTACCACGCAAAGCGCAGCGGCAGGGGATGGAGCGCCGGCTCGGGCGCGGCCTTCAACCTGCGCAGCGACGCGCTGCGCCCGGAAGGCTGGACCTCCGCCGACGCGGCCGGCCTGCCGATCTTCCCGCTACTCGCCCGCTACCCGGAGGTCGTGACCGGCCAGATCGACCACGCGCTGCGCGTGACCGTGCCCCAAACCCAGCGCGGCTACATCCACCCGGCGACGCACTTCGCTTCCACCAGCACCAACACGAACCTGCCGCCGATGGGGCTGCGCCTGCGCCTGAAAGCGAGCTACAGCCTCGCCGGCTTCCACGGCGAGTCGCTGGTGATCCTCGAAGCGCTCAAGCGCTACGGGCTGATCGTCGCCGACAACGGCTCACCGTGGTTCATCACCGGCGCGCCCAACCCGCACTGGAACGACGAAGACCTCGAACAGATCAAGCAGGTTCCCGGCTCCGAGTTCGAAGCCGTGGAAAGCGGGCCGATCCTGCGCGGCTAGGGCTGCTGCGTCGGCTCGACCGGAGCCTGTGCCGGCGCCGGAGCCGCGGCGCCGACGGGGGCGGTGCCCGCGACGGGGACCTGCGCGGCTGTGGGCTGCGCCGGCGCCTGCGTCTGCGGGGGCGCCTGGTTGAGCATGTGCGACGAGTCGCCGCTGATCGAGTCCTTGAACTCGCGCATGCCGGCGCCGATCGAGCGGCCGATTTCGGGCAGTCGCCTGGCGCCGAACACGAGCAGCAGGACGATCAGCAGGAACGCTATGTGCAGTGGATTGTCGAGTCCCATGGCTCGCAGTCTAGGACCTTTTCGGCTCGCGCCGATAAGTAGTTTGCACCAGTCGTCCAGCGACGATCACGAGCAGGCAGGCGAACGCGTCGCGCAGCACGGCGCCCGACAGGGCGTTCGCGAGCGCCACGCCGCCGGCGGCGCCCGCCACGGACAGCAGCCCGAGCAGCAGCGCGTCGCGGCGACGGACGTTGCCGTAGCGATCCTGGCGGTAGGTGCCGACGATCGCCACAGGGACGATCGCGAGCAGCGAGGTCGCCTCGGCCTGATGCTGTCCAAGCCCGAGGAACAGCACGAGGCCCGGTACGAACAGCACGCCGCCACCGACCCCCAGCAGGCCGGCGACGATCCCGCCCGCCAGACCGATCGCAATCGCGCCGATCACCCGAGCGCCGCCCTCATCACCTCAGCACCAGCTCGACCGCGCTTGCCACGAGCACCGCCGCGAACAGCAGCGCGATCGAGCGCGCCTGCAGGCGCTGCTGCAGCCAGGTGCCGATCAGCACGCCGGCGATCGCGGGCACGCCGATGAGCGCCGCGTCGAGCAGGCGCACGTTGCCGTACAGGCCCTGCACGCCGGCGGCGAAGGCGGCGATGAACACGATCGCGGCGAGCGAGGTGGCGGTCGCGGCGCGCTCGCCGTAGCCCAGCCACAGGACCAGCAGCGGCACGATCACGCTGCCGCCGCCAACGCCGAACAGGCCGCTGAACAGCCCGGCCAGCGTGCCGATCGCCATCAGCGTCAGCGCACGGCGCGGCGAGCGCTCAGTGGCCACTTGCGCGAGCGTACAGGCGAGCCATTGGGATCGCCATACTAGACATCGTGTCCCCAGCCGCAACGCTCGTGGAGGCGCTCGAGCCAATCCGCTGCGACCCGTCCCGCGCGGCCGTGCTGCTCGACATCGACGGCACGCTCGCGCCGATCGTGCGCCACGCGGCGGACGCGCACGTGCCCGAGGCGACGCGTGCCCTGTTGATCCAGATCGCGGGCCGCTACCGGGTGGTCGGCTGCGTCAGCGGCCGGCGCGCGACCACCGCGCGCCAGATCGTCGCGATCGGGACGATCGCGTACGTCGGCAACCACGGCGGCGAGCTGCTGCGCCCACGCGCGACACGCCCGGACGTCGACCCCGAGCTGGCGGCGTGGACGGCACGCGTGCGCGAGTTCGCCGCGCGCGCGGACACGAGCGAGCTGCAGCGCATGCGCGTACGCAGCGAGGACAAGGACACGATCGCGGCGTTCCACTGGCGCGGCGCCCCCGACGAGCAGACCGCTGCACAGGCGGTACACGAGATCGCGCGCCAAGCCGAAGCGGAGGGCTTTGCGGTGCACTGGGGGAGAAAGGTGTTGGAGGTGCGCCCGCCGGTGGCGCTCGACAAGGGCCTCGGCATCGCCACGCTGCTGCGCGGAGCGGAGGTGACCGCGGCGATGTACGTGGGCGACGACACCACCGACCTCGACGCGTTCCGCGGCCTGCGCTCGCTGGTCGAGTCGGGGACGCTTTCGGACGCCGTGTGCGTGGCCGTCAGCTCCGACGAAGCCCCGCCCGGCCTCGCGGCCGAGGCGGACCTGACGGTCGACGGTCCCGGCGGCGTGCGGGAACTGCTCGAGGCGCTGCTGTAGCGCCGTGCGGTTCGTCGACTTCCTGCGCACCACCGTGCTGCTGAGCGCCGGCGCGGCCACCGCGCTCGCGGCCATCACCGTGCTCGCCGCGAGCGGCAAAGCGGACACGCAGCTGGCGATCCTCGCCGTCGGCTGGTGGCTGATCGCGACCGCGATCGGCCTGCGGCAGGGCCGGCGCGCGCAGACGAGCCCGCCGATCGCGCGTCTGCTCGCCGGCGCGCAGGCGAGCACGACGCTGCCCGAGCATCACCCGAGCGCGATCCTGCTCAACCGCCTGTGGCCGCTTGCGCTGTTCACGCTGCTCTCCGGCGGCCTCGCCTTCCTCGCCCCGCAGATCCCCGGGATCGCCGCCGGCTTCGCGATCATCTGGGCGCTCGCGTGGCGCCGCCAGGACGCGGCGGTGGCCGCGATCGAGGAGCGCGACGGGGCGTCCTTCTACGTGCGCCGCACCTCGCCCGTGCGCCCGATGGCGCTCGTGCGCACCCCCGGCTTCAAGGCGGTGCGCCCGGAGCGCTTCGACGGCGCCGTCACCTGAGGGCACTGCCCGCGATGATCCAGCGCCGACGCCCGCGATGATCTCTTCGTTCTTGGACTCTGTATAACGATGGCAATACGAGATGCTCGCGCGGTCGACGTGCTGATCGTCTCGCTCGGCTCGACCGAGGGGCTGCGCAGGGCCGACGAGGAGTTGCACAAATCGCTGGTGCGAGCGGGTGCGCGCGTGGCGATCGCACGAGCGCGCGCTCCGGCGCCGACACGTACCTTGATGCTCACCGACCTCGCGTGGGCGCTCGCGGCTCGCCGCGCAGCTGAGCGTGCGTTGAGGGAGTTGCCCTCTCCGCCGCGGGCGATCGTGTACTCGAGCACCACCGCCGCGCTGCTGTGGCCGCGTGTGGGGGCGATCCGCTTCGACGCCACCGCCGCGGGCAACCGGCCCGGGCGCCACGGGCTGTGGCAGCGCCCGCTCGAGCGTCGTCGTCTGGGCGAGGCGCCGCTGCTGCTGCCTTGGAGCGAGGGCGCGTTGGCGGAGGCGCCACAGGCCGCGCGCAAGGGCGACCGCGCGCTCGTGCTGCCCGTGCCGGTGGAGCCGTCCGGCCCTCCGGAGGCAGTTCGCGACATAGCCGCGATCACCTACGCCGCCAACCCCGTCAAGAAGGGTCTGGATCGAGTGTTGGCGGCGTGGCGTTCCGTGCGCAGTGGGCTCGTAAGCGAGGGCGCGATCGACACGGCGGCGGCGCTCGTCGTGGCGGGCACGTCGGCGCGGGAGCTCGAGCTCGCCGGGTTCGGCATCGCCGGCGAGCAGGGGGTGCGCGTCGTCGGCGCGCTGCCCGCGCGGGAGTACCGCGCGCTCGTGCGCCGCGCGCGCGTGTTCGTGTGCGCTCCGCGCCGTGAGGATTACGGGATCGCCCAGCTGGAGGCGCTCGCCGACGGCTGCCTGCTCGTGACCACTCCCGCGCCGGGGCCGTATGCCGCTTTGCCGATCGCGCGGGAGCTCGACGCGCGCCTGGTGGGCGAGGATCTGGTAGCGGCGCTGCGGGCGGCCCTCGTCGATCCCGCTGTCGACCACGCGGTGCGCGCGGGTCGGGCGCTTGCGCCGTTCGGACGCGCCGCCGTCGACCGAGTGGTGGCCGAGCGGCTGCTGGCGCGCCTGCTCTCCCGCTCATCCGGTTGACCCTCGCGCGAAGAGCGCATCGGCTCGGCCCGCTCCGAGGCCATATGAGAGGGAGACATCAGCGCGCGAATCAACCGATTAGGTGGAATCTGCAACGGCCGTTGGCTAGGTTCGGGCGGTGCGAGTGCTGTTACTGAGCGGCTACGCCTGGGGAGCGGTCGCCGCCGCAGCGGCCTACATCGCGCTCACCTGCTGGTGGCTGACGCAGGATCGCAGCATCCCGATCTACGACGCGGGGGACCATCTGGAAACGGCGCTGGTCTTCCATCAGATGCTGCGCGGCGGCAACCTGCTCGGGCCGTTCAACTACGAATCGCCCTACCCGCCCTTCGCCCTGCTGGTCGGCGCGTTGTCGGCGTTCGTGGGAGGCGTCAACGTCGCATCGCCGATCATCGGCGAGAACCTCGTGTTCGTGTCGCTGCTGACGCTCGGGTGCTACCAGACCGGGCGCCTGCTGTTCGGGCCCAAGGCGGGCCTGCTCGCGGCGATCCTCGCGCTCGGCTCGGACCTGGTGACCGCGCAGTTTCACGTGTTCATGCTCGACGCACCCGAGGCCGCCGTCGTGGCCGTGTCGATCTGGCTGATCCTCGCGTGCGAGGACTTCAGCCGGGTGCGCGTCTCCGCCGTGGCCGGTCTCGCCGTCGGCATCGGTCTGTTCACCAAGGTGCAGTACCCGCCGTTCGTGATGGGCATCCTGGCGATGGCGCTGGTGCGCGGCGGGTGGCGAAACGCTCGCGGCCTGCTGGCGTTCGCGGTCCCGGCGGTGATCGTGGGCGTCCCCTGGTACGTGGATCACCTGTCTCAGTTCTCCGAATTCCTGAAGGTCTCCACCGCGAACCCGATCGTGATCCCCGGCGACATCCCGCCGACCGTCTCGCTCGCGAGATACACCTGGTACTTCTGGAACATGCTCAACTCGATCCTGCTGGCGCCGCTGTTCGCGCTGCTGGTGGGGGGCACGATCTGGATGGTCGTGGGCCTCGTTCGCGACCGTCGCGAGCGCGTGCACGGGGCAAGGCTCGAGTTCTTCGTCGGCGCGTTCGTCGCGTGGCTGTTCATCACCGTGACGCCCTCGCACGACATCCGCTACGCGATCCCCATGCTCCCCTACCTGGCGGTGATCGCCACCGGCTGGATCGTCTACCTGCCACGTGCGGCGGGTTGGGCGGCGATCGCCGTGCTCGCCCTCGGTGTGACCGCGAACACGCTCGGCACGACGTTCGGCGTCGGACACAGCATGCAGGTCGCGCTCGTGCATCCGCTGCCGCTCGGGGAGGACGACCCGGACACGATCACGTTCTACTCGACAGCCGGCTTCCTGGTCGCCGGACCGAGCCGCGACGGCGACGTGCCCGGCCTGCTCGAAGCGCTGCATCGCGAAGGGGTGCGCACGATCACGTGGGGCGCCGAACAGAGCCAGGGCACCGACTTCTCGCTCGAAGGCCTGCTGCCGCTGGCGCGGATAGCGAAGCTGACGCCCGCGCTCAGCCGCGCGCCTGAATTCGCCCGCTCCGCAAGCGTGGCGACGCTGGTCCACGAAGCGGTGGGTGCGCACAGCCCCCCGACATGCACCCGCATGAGCAACGGCACCGGGGTGTGGGTCGTGCGCTTCGACGCTGCCGCGGGCAAGCTCGCTTACTACTGCCCGACGCGCCATCCCCAGTTCTACGATCCCGGGGCGGTCGGCTGACCGCGCGAGCCGGGTGAGGCCGCACCCGGTCGAGCATCGGCAGCGCCATCAACCTCGGCTCCTCGCCCGCTGCGCGCGCAACCGCGCCAGCTCGCACCATGGCCGCGTGTTGGCCACATCCGCGGCGGTCAGCCACGCCCGCCGTGCGGTCGCCACGCCCCAGCGCATGTTCGCGAGCGTGCGCGTGCGGTGCGCGTCGGAGTCGATCACGATCGTGACGCCCGCGCGCGCGGCGGCGCGCGCGCGGACGTCGGAGAGATCGCGCCGCTCGGGGTTGGCGTTGATCTCGAGCATCGTGCCGGTGCGGGCGGCCGCGGCGAACACGGCGTCGAGGTCGATCGCGTAGGGCTCGCGGCGCTCGATCAGCCTGCCGGTGGGGTGGCCGATCGCGTCCACGAGCGGGTGCTCGACGGCGGCGATCATGCGCGCGGTCATCGCCTGCTCGCCGATGCCAAACGAGGTGTGCACGCTCGCGACGATCCAGTCGAGCCGCGCCAGCAGATCGTCCTCGTAGTCGAGCGAGCCGTCGGGCAGGATGTTGACCTCGCTGCCCGCCAGCAGCTCGATTCCCTCGACGCGCGCGTTGGCCTCGCGCACGAGCTCGATCTGGCGGCGCAGCTGTTCGGGGGAGACGTCGTTGCCGAAGCCGTGGCTGGCGGAGTGGTCGGTGATCGCCAGGTACTCATAGCCGCGCTCGCGCGCCGCGAGCGCCATCTCCTGGATCGTGTCGTGCCCGTCGGAGGCGATCGTGTGGCTGTGCAGGTCGCCGCGGATGTCCGAGAGCTCGATCAGCTGTGGCAGCGTGCCGGTGCGCGCGGCCTGCAGCTCGCCGCGGTCCTCGCGCAGCTCCGGCTCGATGTAGGCGAGGCCGAGGCGCTCATAGACCTCCTGCTCGGTCGCGCACGTGTCGGTGGCGCCGGTGGCGTCGTCGCGGATGCCGTACTCGGACACGTGCAGCCCGTCGCGCACGGCCGCCTCGCGCAGCGCAGCGTTGTGCCTGCCGGAGCCGGTGAAGTGCTGCAGCAGGTTGCCGAGCTGACCGGGCGCGGCGATGCGCAGGTCGACGCCGATGCCGGAGTGGGTGTGCGCCCTGGCGCCCGCCTTGCCCGCGCTGCTGACATGCTCGATCTGCTCGAGCTTCGCGAGGCTCTTCGCGAGCGTGGTCGGGCGGGTGGTGGTGGCGATGACGTCGATGTCCTTGATGGAGTCCGCCTGCCGGCGGACGGAGCCGGCGAGCGCGACGTGAGCGTCCTCTCCCGCATACGTGCGTAGGCCGGCGAGGATCTCCTGGCCGATCTCCAGCGCGCGCGGCAGCACGATGCGCGATCGGTCGCCGGCGCCCGGGTTGGCCTGCATCTCCTCGAGCGCCGCGAGCACGCTTTCCTCCAGCTTCGGCCCGAGCCCGCGCACGGTGCGCAGGCGCTGGGCGAGCGCCGCGTCGCGCAGAGCCTCGAGCGAGTCGACGCCGAGCTCGGAGTGAAGCAGCCGCGCGCGCTTGGGGCCGAGGCCGGGCAGGCGCGTGACCGCGATCAGCCCCGCGGGGAACTTCGCGCGCAGCTTCTCCGCCGCAGGGATAGTCCCAGTGGTCGCGAGCGCGAGGATCTTCTCCTGCAGCGTGTCGCCGATTCCGGGCAGCTGCGTGGCGCGACCCTCGCGCGCCAGCGCGGCCACCGACACCGACGCCTCGCGCACCGCCTTGGCGGCTGTCCGGTAGGCGAGGACGCGATGAACGATCGCCCCGTCCAGCTCGTACAGGTCGCCGAGCTCGTCGAGCGCGTTCGCGACGACGGCGTTGGACGGCTCGCGTGCGGGCACGACCATCAGCGTAGGGACGAGCCCGCGCCTGGCGCGTGGCGGTGGGCATGCCGCCGGGCGTGTCTGCCACAGCGCGGGCCCGTGACATGCTCCACTAGGGTACGCCGCCGATGTCAGGCGAGCCGTGGCTGGTGCTGCCCACATACAACGAGGCCGAGAACCTGCAGGCGATCGTCACAGCCGCGGGCGAGGTGCTCTCCGGCGCCGCGCCCGAGGGCTTCCGCATCCTGGTGGTCGACGACGGCTCGCCCGACGGTACCGGCCAGCTCGCCGATCGGCTGGCGACCGAGCGCGAGTGGCTGCAGGTCCTGCACCGCGCCGAGAAGAACGGCATCGGGCCGGCGTATCTGGCGGGCTTCCGCCACGCGCTCGATCGCGGGGCGGGCTATGTGATGGAGATGGACAGCGACTTCTCCCACGACCCCGCCGACCTCGCCCGCCTGCTCGCCGCCACCGATCCGCGATCGCCCGGCGGGGGCGCCGATCTCGCGCTCGGCTCGCGCTACGTGCCCGGCGGCGGCGTCCGCGACTGGGGCCTGTTGCGACGCTTCGTCAGCGAGGGCGGCTCGACATACGCGCGCCTGGTGCTCGGCCTGCGCGTGCGCGACCTGACGGGCGGCTTCAAGTGCTTTCGCCGCGAGGTGCTCGAGGCGATCCACTTCGAGCGCGTGCGCTCGCACGGCTACGCCTTCCAGGTCGAGCTCACATACAGGGCAGTGCAGGCGGGATTTCGCGTGGTCGAGGTGCCGATCGTGTTCCGCGACCGCCAGCGCGGCACCAGCAAGATGTCCTGGCGGATCGCCGCCGAGGCGATGTGGCTGGTGCCGCTGCTGCGGTTCAGGTAGGGGCCTCGCGGCGGCTGTCGCGGCTCGATAGGGAGCGCCGCGGCGGGGGGTCCTGCGGCGGCGCCGAGGCTCGGTGGAGAGCGCCGCGGCGGCCGATGTGCTTCAGCTGGGGGCCGTCAGCGCCGATGCCGGTTGCGATGGACGCCTCCGCCTACGCGTTCGCCCACGGCGTGCGCCACACCCGTGCGACGCTGCGCGCCTGGCAGCGCAAGCCGGGCCCGGTCCTCGGCCGCTGGGTCGCCGGCTCGGCGCTGGCGGCGACCGGATTGCTGGCGGCGGTGTGGGTGCTCGCCTCGCTCGACGGCGGCTACCAGCAGATCCTCACCCTGCAGCCGCCGTTCGCGGTTGGTCACCTCACGGACGTCCTGCGCATCCTGCGCAACAACCTGCTGGTCCTGGCGCTGCACGCGATGGCGTGCGTCGCGGGCTTCATCGCGGGCAGCTCGCTGCCGCTGCAGGCGCAGCATCACCACGGCCTCTCGCGCTGGGTGCACGAGCACGGCGGGCGCCTGGCGATCGCGTTCGTGTTCGCCGCAACGACCTTCTCGCTGAGCGCGCAGGCATACGTGATCGGTCACGCGCTCGCCGGGGTCTCCCACTTCCTGCGCGTCTCGCCCGCGCTGCTGCTCGTGAGCGTGCTGCCGCACGCGATCCCCGAGCTCGTCGCACTGTTCCTGCCGCTGGCCGCGTGGATCATCGCGAGCCGCCGGGGCGAGTGGGAGCAGCTGCTGGCCGCCACGCTCGTGACGGTCGCGGTGGCCGTGCCGGTGCTCGTGGCGGCAGCGTTCGTGGAGGTCTATGTCTCGCCGCACCTGTTCATGGCGCTGACCGGCATCCACCCGCCACTCGTGCTGGGCGATCTTTGATCGGTAGCGAAGGCTGGCTCGTCACGGTGGGCTGAGCCGCTTGGGGTCGGCGCTGCGCGCGGCCTCCTCCTCGGCGTCCTTCCTGCCGGCGTCACGCGCCTCCATGCGCAAGAGGACACGCAGGAGCACCAACGCGAACAGGACCGCGCCGCCCACCACCGCGTATCCGCTGGCGGAGGCGAGCGGGACGGCTGGGAACAGCCCAGAGGCGAACGGGACCATCGGTTGCACAACATATCCGGCTCCGACGACCAGCCCGGCCGCCACCCGGACACGGCCCTTCATTTTGTATAGTGGTGGGTAAGCGACCAAGGAGACTTCGATGGCAGGCACCCTCACCCAGATAACCGACACGAACTTCGACGCCGAGGTACTCGAAGCCGAAGGGCCTGTGCTCGTCGACTTCTGGGCGCCATGGTGCGGTCCCTGCCGCGTGGTCGCCCCGGTGCTCGAGGAGATCGCCTCCGAGCGCCCCGACCTGCGCATCGTCAAGCTCGACATCGACGAGAACCCGCAGACGGCGGCCCGCTTCCAGGTGCTCTCGATCCCCACGATGATCCTCTTCAAGGGCGGCCAGCCCGTCAAGACCGTGATCGGGGCGTATCCGAAGAAAAAGCTCGAGCAGGAGCTGGAGCCCGCTCTTACAGCGGCTTGAGCTCTCAGCCGGCCGGCCGTACGCGGCCCAACGAGATGCTCAGCGGCAGGCGGTCGATCTCCGTCTGCTCGGAGTAGTCCATCGAGTTGACGGCATGCGCGGCTGCCTGCCAGAGGTCGAGCTCCACGGCAAGCGTCTCCCGGACGATGTAGTCGCTGTGGGCGCCGGCCGCGTCGAGTAGCGCCCGATCACCGTCCAGCGCCAGCTCGATGCGGTCCTCGACCTGCAGGCCCGCGGTCTTGCGCGCGTTCTGCACCGCGTGGACGATCTCGCGCGCGTGGCCCTCGCGGCGCAGGTCCTCGTCGATCTCCAGGTCCAGTGCCACCGCGTGCGCGCCCTCGCGCTCGACGCTGTAGCCATCTGGAGCCTTCATCGTCAGCAGCACGTCCTCCGCGGAGAGCGTGTGCTCGCGCTCGCCCACCGCGATCCCGATCTCGCCGCCATTGCGGACCGCTGCCGCCACGCGCGTCGGGTCGAGCGCCGCGATCGCCTGCGCCGCCAGCGGCATGTCCTTGCCGAACAACGGTCCAAGCGTCCTGTAGTTTGCCTTCACCTCGTAGCTGCCAAGCTCCTCCGCCGCAGCCACGAACCGCACCCGGCGCACGTTCAGCTCCTCGCGCACCACGTCCACCAGGCGTTCGATCGCCTCGCGCTCGCGTCCGTCCGCGACCACCACCGCCTCGCCCAGCGGCTGGCGCACCTTGATCTTCGCCTTCCCGCGCGCGCCCAGGCCCAGGCGCACCGTCTCGCGCGCCAGCGCCATCGCCTGCTCCAGGGCCTCGTCGCGTGCGCCCACCTCCTCGCCCGCCGGGAAGTCGCACAGGTGCACGCTCTCGAGCGTTCCGTCGAGGTTGTCGTAGATCTCATCCGCCATGAACGGGCAGAAGGGCGCCAGCAGCTTCGCAACCGTCAGCAGGCACGTGCGCAGCGTCGCAAACGCCTGCGGGTCGCCGTCCCAGAAGCGCCTGCGCGAGCGGCGCACGTACCAGTTCGAGAGCTCGTCCACCAGCCCCGCGATCGCCCTGCCCGCCGACGTCGCGTCGTAGGCGTCCAGGCGCTCTGCCACCAGCTCCGTCGTGCCAGCCGTGCGCGACAGCGCCCAGCGGTCCAGATCCCCCTCCGGGGACGATGCCGCGTCCGCGCCATGCGCAGGACGCAGGTCGGCGCCGCCCGCCGCCTCGCCCGACGTGCTCGCGGGTGGCGCCCCGCCGTCGGCGTTGGAGGTGTGCGCCGCTATCTGCGCGGCCGACGCGTGCGCGTAGAGCACATAGAAGTAGTACGTCGACCACAGCTGCTTCAAGAACAGGCGCACGCCCTCGCCGATCGTCTGCGCCGAGAAGCGATAGCCGTCCCACGGCTGCTTGGAGGTGAAGAAGTACCAGCGAAACGCGTCCGCGCCGTAGCTGTCCAGCACCTGCCACGGCTCCACCGTGTTGCCGCGCGACTTCGACATCTTCTGGCCGTCCTCGTCCAGGATCAGCCCCAGGCACACCACGTTGCGGTACGGCGCGCCCCGGTTCAGGAGCGTCGCCACCCCCAGCAATGAATAGAACCAGCCACGCGTCTGGTCCTGGGCCTCGCAGATGAAGTCCGCCGGGAAGCCCCGCTCGAACAGCTCCTCGTTCTCGAACGGGAAGTGGTGCTGGGCGAACGGCATCGCGCCCGAGTCAAACCACACGTCGATCACCTCCGGCACGCGGCGCATCGGCTCGCCGCAGGTATCGCCCGCAGCGTCGGCCGCGCCCACAGATGCGGTGCCCGGGCCAGCGATGTCCGCGCCAGCCGCCGTGTGCGGGCACGGGAACGACACCTCGTCCACGTACGGGCGGTGGTGGTCCTCCAGGTTCGTCCCCGAGCGCTCCTCCAGCTCTCCAAACGAGCCCACCACGTGCACGTGCCCGCCCGCGCAGCGCCACACCGGCAGCGGCGTGCCCCAGTAGCGCTCGCGCGAGAGCGCCCAGTCGACGTTGTTCTTCAACCAGTCGCCAAAGCGCCCGTGCTTGACGTGCGGGGGGTACCAGCTGACGCTCTCGTTCGCCGCCAGCAACTCCTCGCGCAGGGCAGTCGTGCGGATGTACCAAGACGTCTTCGCGTAGTAGATCAGCGGCGTCGCGCAGCGCCAGCAGTGCGGGTAGGAGTGCTCGTAATCCTCCACCCGCAGCAGCAGGCCACGCGCGCGCAGATCCTCGATCAGCTCGTCCGTCAGCTCGTGGTCCTTCACGAAGCGGCCCTCGTAGGAGCGCCCGTCGAGGCCCCGTACGTGCTCGTCGAACGTGCCGTCCTGGCGCACCGGGTTCAGCAGCGAGCTCGGGTCGTCCGCTCTGAAGATCCCCGCCGTCGCACTCACGCGGTAGTCGTCCTCGCCGAACGCCGGCGCCAGGTGCACGATGCCCGTGCCGTCCTGCGTAGTCACGAACTCGTCCGCCAGGATCGGCAGCTCGATCGGCCCGGGCCGGGTGTCCGAGGGGAAGATCGGTCCCAGATACGAGCCGTAGCGCTCCACCAGCTCCCCACCCGAGAATCGCTCGGTGATCTCCACGCCGTCGCCCAGCACGCCGGCGATGCGAGCCTCAGCGATAACAAAATAATCATCCTCCACACGCACCTTCGCGTACGTGGCCGTCGGCGAAACCGCCACCGCCACGTTTCCCGGCAGCGTCCACGGCGTCGTCGTCCACACCAGCAGCCGCTCCTCGCCGGCAGCAACCGGCAGCTGCAGGTACACGCTCTCATCGACCACGTCGCGGTAGCCCAGCGCCACCTCGTGCGAGGACAGCGTCGTCTCACAGCGCGGGCAGTACGGCACCACCTTGTGGCCCTCGTACAGCAGCCCCCGCCCCGCGATCCGCGCGAGCGCCCACCACACCGACTCGATGTAGCTCTCATCCAGCGTGCGGTACGCGTGCTCCAGGTCGATCCAGAAGCCGATCCGCTCCGTCAGGCGGTCCCACTCCCGCAGGTGGGTGAACACCGACTCGCGGCACTTCGCGTTGAACCGCGCGATCCCGTACTGCTCGATCTCCGACTTGTGGCGGATGCCCAGCTGCTCTTCCACCGCGATCTCCACCGGCAGGCCGTGGCAGTCCCAGCCGCCCTTGCGCTCCACGCGATAGCCGCGCATCGTCTGAAAGCGCGGGTAGATGTCCTTGAACACGCGCGAGAGCACGTGGTGGGAGCCCGGCGGGCCGTTCGCCGTCGGGGGGCCCTCGTAGAAGACCCACCGGTCGGCGCCCTCGCGGTTGCGCAGCGACTGTGCGAACACGTCGCGCTCGCGCCAGCGCTCCAGGACCTCCAGCTCGAGCGCCGGCAGGGGCTGCTGGGGGTCGACCTTGCGCGGCGGGATCAGAGGATGGCGGGTGGGGGCCGTCACGAGCGCGGCTCATTCTAGGCTGGCGCCGCTGCCGGCCACGCGCCGCGCCGGCAGGCCGTCACCGGAAGGCGCATGCGATCGCGCACCTCAAATCGGAGACAAGGACGACCATCTGACGCCGGCGGCCGCACGGGAGCTCACGTCAACCGGTGCCCTTCCCGACCCACTTTTGCGTGCATATGCAGGGAGTCGGACGGACCCATCTTCGCGCCTGCCCGGTGATCCCATCAGCGGCCAGGTCGTTCTGGAAATAAGAAACATTCACAGATAATGGCGTCTGTATCGTCCGTGCGATGCACAGGCAGGCCACCATGGGGCGTCGCTCGAGCTCGTCGCTCGTCGACTGGAATTCGCCGGCAAACGGTGTCAACGGCGAGCCCTTCGTCAGCTCCCTCCCCGACGAGTACACGGTCAACTGGTCTGAGGAGCTCGAGCAGCTGCACGAGCAGAGCAGCCAGTGGCACTTCATCGACGTGTGGACCCGCCGCGCGATGCTCGAACGCCTTGGGTCGCTGCCCGCCGCGCCGACGGTGCTCGACGTCGGATGCTCCAACGGATATCTGCTCGCCGACCTGCGCACGCGTCTCCCCGACGCCACGCTCGTGGGGGTGGATCTCGTGGCGAGCGGGCTGCGCAAGGCGCACGTGAACGTCCCCGACGCGCTGCTGCTGCAGGCCGACGTATGCGCCCTGCCGCTGCCCGACCAATGCGTCGACGTCGCCGTCAGCGCCAATCTGCTCGAGCATCTGCCCGACGATCGGCGGGCGCTCGGCGAGATCTTCAGGATCCTGCGCCCGGGTGCGCGCGCGGTGATCGTCGTACCCGTCGATCCCAGCTGCTACGACTGCTACGACCGCCTGCTCGGGCACGAGCGTCGCTACGCGCGCCGCGAGCTGGCACGCAAGGCGCGCGCGGCCGGGTTCGTGGTCCTGCAGGACGCCCGCCTCGGCGCCGCGCTCTATCCCGCGTTCTGGGCCGTCAAGCAACGCAATCGCAAGCGATACGGGCTG
>Ga0116215_1000425_pt1 | contig 32596 bp, 31 predicted proteins | sample Sb_taG_7_FD_89698 | JGI IMG/M metagenome (GOLD analysis project Ga0116215, IMG submission 89698) | Peat soil microbial communities from Weissenstadt, Germany - Sb_50d_2_FS metaG | ecosystem: Environmental > Terrestrial > Soil > Wetlands > Peat | place: Germany: Weissenstadt | collected 2010-09-21
CACGCGGTTGACCTCGCGCAGCTCGCCGATCATGCGGGAGGCGATCGTCTCCAGGAGGTCGTAGGGGAGGCGGGCCCAATCGGCGGTCATCGCGTCGTCGGAGGTGACGGCGCGGATCACGACGACGTAGCCGTAGGTGCGCTCATCGCCCTGCACGCCGACGGTGCGCACGTCGGGCAGCACGCAGAAGGACTGCCACAGCTCGCGATAGAGGTTCGCCCCCCGGATCTCCTCCTGCAGGATGTGGTCGGCCTCGCGCAGCACGTCGAGGCGCTCCTTCGTCGCTTCGCCGCCGACGATCCTGATCGCCAGGCCCGGGCCAGGGAACGGCTGGCGCCACACCAGCCGCTCGGGCAAGCCGAGCTCGGCCCCGACCGCCCGCACCTCGTCCTTGAACAGCGCGCGCAGCGGCTCCACGAGCTCGAACTGCAGGTCCTCGGGCAGGCCGCCGACGTTGTGATGGGACTTGATCGTCGCCGCGCCCGTGCCGCCGCCGGACTCGATCACGTCCGAGTAGAGGGTGCCCTGCACGAGGAAGCGAATCGGCCCCCCGTGGGTGGGTTCGTGGTCGGCCGATTTGAGGCGGGCGGGCTCGACATCGGCCTCTGTGAGCTTGCCGGCCTCCTCCTCGAAGACCCTGATGAACTCCGCGCCGATCGCCTTGCGCTTGGCCTCCGGGTCGGTGACGCCTTTGAGCCTCTCCAGAAAGCGCTCCTCAGCGTTCACCGCTACCAGCGGGACCTTGAACGTGTCGCGGAACGTTCTCACGACCTGCTCGCCCTCTTCCTTGCGCATCAGGCCGTGGTCGACGAACACGCACGTGAGCCGCTCGCCGATCGCGCGGTGCACCAGCAGCGCCGCGACCGAGGAGTCCACGCCGCCCGACAGGCCGCAGATCGCGCGACCGTCGCCGACCTGCTTGCGGATGCGCGCGACCTGTTCCTCGACGATCGACGCAGCCGACCACGTGCGCTCACAGCCGCACACCTCGGCCAAGAAGCGCGTGAGGATCTCCTCGCCGTATGGCGTGTGCACGACCTCCGGGTGAAACTGGATGCCGTAGATGCTGCGCTGGGTGTCCTCGACCGCGGCCACCGGCGAGCTGCTCGATGAGGCCAGCGCGGTGAAGCCAGGGGGCGGCTCGAACACGGTGTCACGGTGGGACATCCAGCAGGTCTGCTCGCGCGGCATCCCCGCCAGCAGCACCCCCGCGTTGGACACGTGCAGGTCCGAGCGGCCGAACTCACCCACCTCCGCCTGCTCGACGCGCCCGCCGAGTGTGTGCATCAGCAGCTGCATCCCGTAGCAGATACCCAGCACCGGCACGCCCAGCTCGAGCAGGCCGAGATCGAGCGGCGGCGCGCCGGGTGCATACACCGACGCCGGCCCCCCGGACAGCACGATCCCGCGCGGGTTGCGTGCGGCGACCTCCGCCAGCGGCACGTGGTGGGGCAGCAGCTCGCTGAACACGCCGCAGTCGCGGATGCGGCGCGCGATCAGCTGCGAGTACTGCCCGCCGTAGTCCAGGACGACAACCTCCTCCCCCTGCGGGGACGCATCGTCATCGGAGATGGATGCCGTCGCCGACCGGGGCGCGGGGCGTGCTATTCGCGTTCTCTTGTCTGTATAGCCATCGCTATACACAGTCTGTGGGGCGGACGTGACTGCCCGCTGCTCCCCCTGTGGGGGCGATGCCTCGGCCGGCGCGGGGGCCGTGGCGGAGGCGTCAGTCATCTACGAGCGCAGCTACCTTCCCGTTGGTGGCGCCCATGCCGACGCCCTGATCGCGCTGCAGCGCCTTGCCCTCGGTCTGTAGCGCCGGCGCGATCACGACCTCCGCGCGATTGAACTCCGCGAGGTCCTTGTGCCCGCAGGTGGCCATCGAGGTGCGCAGGCCGCCAAACAGGTTGAAGGTGCCGTCGTTCTCACGCGCGGGGCCGACGAGGATCTCCTCGAGCGTTCCGTTCTGCGTCGTTGCCACACGGGCGCCGCGCGGAAGCGTCGGATGGAAGGTCGCCATGCCCCAGTGAAAGCCGCGGCCCGGCGCCTCGTACGCGCGCGCCAGCGGGGAGCCGATCATGACCGCGTCGGCGCCCAGCGCGATCGCCTTGGACACGTCGCCGCCGTTGCGCATGCCGCCGTCGGCGATCACCTGGCAGTACTCGCCCGTCTCGAGCATGTGCGTCGAACGAGCGTGCGCGACGTCGGCGATCGCGGTCGCCTGCGGAACGCCGATGCCGAGCACACCGCGCGTCGTGCATGCGGCACCCGGGCCGACTCCCACGAGCACACCCGCCGCACCGGTGCGCATCAGGTGCAAACCCGTGTGGTAGGAGGCGCAGCCACCGACCACCACCGGCACGTCGAGGCTCGGGATGAACTCCTTCAGGTTCAGCGGCTCGGAGATCGTCGAGACGTGTTCCCCGGAGACGACCGTGCCCTGGATCACCAGCACGTCGAGTCCGGCCTCCATCGCGACCTCGTGGTAGTTGCGCACGCGCTGTGGGGTCAGCGACGCGGCGACCACGACCTTCTGCTCCTTGATCTCGGCGATCCGCTGCGCGATCAGCTCCGCCTTGACGGGCTCGCGGTAGATGTCCTGCATTTCGCGCGTGGCGATCTCCTTGGGCAGCGAGGCGATCCGCTCGAGCTGCTCCTCCGCGTCCTCGTAGCGGGTGAAGATCCCCTCGAGGTTCAGCACCGCCAGGCCGCCGAGGCGGCCGATGATGCCGGCGGTCTCCGGCGAGACGACGCCGTCCATCGCCGATGCGAGCATCGGCAGCTCGAACTGGTAGGGCCCGAGCTTCCACGAGATGTCGATGTCGTCAGGGTCGCGCGTGCGCCTGGAGGGCACGATCGCGATGTCGTCGAAGCCGTACGCCCGGCGGCCTTTCTTGCCGCGCCCGATCTCTATCTCCATCGCAGCATCCTCGCAGTCGTTGCGGACAGGCTCGCCAAGGGAGGCTGAGCATAGCAACGGGTCACATCGACGCTAATGCCCTTGGATATGCTCGATCGAGATGGCCAACAGCGCCCCCAACCGCTATCAGCCCGGCGTGATCGAGACGCGTCGCCAGGCCGCCTGGCGCGAGCGTGACGCGTTCCGCACGCCGCCGCTGGCTGCATCGTCCCCAGAGGGGGAGGGGGACGAGCAGACGCACCTCTACATCAAGCCCTCCGCGCCGTTCACCTCCGGCAACGTCCACATCGGCCATGTGCGCAGCTACTCGATCGGCGACGCGTACGCGCGCTTCCGACGCGCACGCGGCGACGCGGTCCTGTTCGCCTTCGGCTTCGACGCGTTCGGGCTGCCCGCCGAGCTCGGCGCGATCGCCGGAGGCGTGTCCCCGAGCGACTGGGTGGCGCGCTGCGCCGCGCATATGACGGGGCAGCTCCAGCGCCTGGGCTTCTCCTTCGACTGGGAGCGCTCGTTCATGAGCTCGGACGCGGTGATGTACCGCTGGTCGCAGTGGCTTTTCCTCGTGCTGTACGAGGCGGGACTCATCTACAGGGGGATCGGCAACGTCGACTGGTGCGATACCTGCCAGACGACGCTCGCCTCGATCCAGGTGGAGGCCGGCGGCACGTGCTGGCGCTGCCACGGTCCCGTGCGGCTGATCCAGCTGCCGCAGTGGTACCTGCGCATCAGCGCGTACCTGGAGGAGAACGACCATCGCCTGGGCGAGCGGGCGCAGAGCGGCATCTGGGATGAGGTCGCGCTCGCCTCCCAGGAGATCGTGCTCGGACGTGTCGACGGGGTCGAGCTCGAGCTGCGCGACGCCGAGGGCACACCGCTGACGGTCTTCACCCCGCACGCGGGCGCGCTCACGCAGGCGCGCTTCGTGCTGATGTCCGCGCGCCATCCGGACGCCGATCTGTGGGCAGCCGAGCCAGCGGTGCGCGAGCAGCTTGAGCAGCTGCGATCGGGTGGCTGGGAGCGCAGCTCGCGCGAGGCGGAGACGATCCCAGTGATCGACACTGGCTGCGTTCTGCATGGCGTTGGCGGGGAGGCCCTGCCGGTGTTCATTTCACCGCTGGTGGACTCGCGCTTCGGCGTGACCGTGGTGCTGGGCATCCCCGGCGAGGACCGCACCGACGAGGTAATCGCGCAGCGGATGGGCCTCGAGCCGCCATCGCAGGAGCCGGCGCCAGAGGGCGTCGTGGGCGAGAACGGCGGGGCCGGCGATCGCGGCTCGAGCGCACCCTACGCCGCTGGCATGGGCGCACGCCCCGCGGTGCGTTACAAGGCGTTTGACTGGGTGATCTCCCGGCAACGCTCCTGGGGCACCCCGATCCCGATCGTGTACTGCGAGCGCTGTGGCACGGTGCCGGTGGCGGCGGCGCAGCTGCCGGTGGCGCTGCCGCTGGACATCAAGCCGACCGGTACCGGCAATCCGCTCGCGGAGCTCGAGGAGTTCGTGCAGACCAGCTGTCCGGGCTGTGGCAGCCCGGCGCGCCGCGAGACGGACACGCTCGACTGTCACTTCGACGCACTGTGGCTGTGGGTCCCGGCGTGTGTGCCCGCGCAGGCGCGCGAGGACTCGCTGGAGGAGATCTTCGCGCTGGCGGACCTGCGCTATTGGCTTCCGTGCGAGCGCGTGGTCGCGGGATCTGACAGCGGCAACTTCGTGTTCGACCAGCGCACCGTCACGAAGGCATTGCGCGATATCGGGCCACTGTCGTTCCTGGCCGACGGCGAGCCGTTCGCCGGCTGCCTGTTTCACGAGATGGTGACCGCCGAGGGGCGCAAGATGAGCAAGCATCTCGGCAACGTGGTCGACCCGGACGAGCTCGTGGAGCGCTATGGCGCGGACACCGTCAGGTTGGCCGTCCTGTTTGCCGCCCGCCCGCAGAAGTCGTTGAACTGGAGCGACTCGGCCGTGCTTCGCTGCCACCGCTTCCTCACACAGGTGTGGGACTACACGCACGCGATGATCGCTCTCCAAGCCGACGCGCAGGATCAGGTCGAGGCCGGCGAGCAGCATGCGGGCGCCGACGGCGACAGGCAGCCCGTGAGAGACACGACCGAGCACCTGCGGCTCAAACTGTCACAGTGGTGCGAGGCGGGCGTGAGCAGGATCACCACGGACATGGAGGAGCTGGAGATGCACAGCGCCGTGCGCAACGTGATGCGCCTGTTCGATCGCATCAAGGACTTCGAGAAACGCGTCCGCGCGCGCGAGGACGAGCTGCGCGGGGCGAACCTGAGCGCGCTCGTTGACGCCCTGGCCGTACTCGCCCAGACGCTCGGCCCGCTCACGCCGCACATCGCCGAGGAGCTGTGGATCGACCTCGGCAATGACGAGCGCGCCGCACAGACGCCGTGGCCGGGCGTATCGTTGGAGGTGGTCGCATGAGCACTCAGACCGCACAGAGCCCCCCCAGGCAGCGGACGCGTTCATGCGCGACCGGCCTGGCCTGCCATCGCTGCGAGCACCACTACCCGCTCGAGCAGGCGATCTTCTCGTGCCCGGACTGCGGCAAGGGCCTGGACGTGGTCTATGACTACGAGCTCGCAGCCCGCCACTTCAGCGAGGTGCCCAGCTCGGAGCGGCCGGAGAACATCTGGCACTTCGAGGAGCTGCTGCCGATCGTGGACGCCTCAGCGCAGGCGCGCGTCGGCCGCCACGCCGGCTACACGCCGCTGATCCAAGCCGACCGGCTCGGCGCCGAGCTGGGGATCGCGAACCTGTACCTGAAGGACGACTCGAGCAACCGTCCGAGCTTCTCCTACAAGGACCGGGTCGTGTCGATGTCCGTCGCGAGGCTGCTGGAGCTGGGCAAGGACGAGATCGGCTGCGTATCCACGGGCAACGTCGGCACCGCCGTGGCCTCGCTTGCAGCCAAGGCGGGCGTGGCCTCGTACGTGTTCTACCCCAATCGCCTCGAGGACACGAAGGCGCGCGCGTGCATGGCGCTCGGCGCAAAGGTCTGCCAGGTGGAGGGCAACTACGACGAAGCCAACCGCCGCTGTCGCGAACTGGCGGAGGCGACCGGCATGGAGTTCGCCAACATCACCCTGCGCCCGTTCTACGCCGAGGGCGCGAAGACGGCTGCGTTCGAGATCGTCGAGCAGCTCGACTGGCACGCGCCCGACCACATCATCACCGCCGCCGCCGGCGGCACACTGTCCTCGCGGCTGCACAAGGGCCTGGTCGAGCTGCAGCTGCTCGAGCTCTCCGACACCGACCCGACACGCATCCACATCGCCCAACCGAGCGGCTGCAACCCGATCGCCAGCGCGATCCTCGCGGAGGAGGCCGAGGTCCACCCGGTGACGCCGGAGACGGCGGCGCATTCGCTGGCGATCGGCGCGCCCGGCGACGGCTACCTGGTGATCGACGCGGTGCGCAAACGCGGCGGCACCGGCGGCTTTGCCTCCGACCCGGAGATATTCGCGGGGATCGACCTGCTGGCCGCCACGGAGGGCCTGCTGACGGAGCCGGCAGGCGGCACTACCGTCGCGGTGCTGGAGAAGCTCGCCGCCGCGGGCCGCTTCGGCCCCGACGAGACAGTCGTCGCGATCATCACCGGAAATGGGCTCAAGACGCTCGACGACCACCCGCCGAAGCCCTGGCCGGACAAGGTCGACTGCGAGCTCGACGCTATGCGTGCCGCGTTGGAGGAGCTCAAGCGCAGCGGCACCCTCGTGGAGAGCGCACGTGAGCAGCTGCGCTTCTAGCGCGGGGAGCTTGTCCAGCCGGCGAGCAGACGGGTAGGAGCGACACGCGTGGCAAGTCCTTTTGCATCACCGCAGGAGTTTCGCGAGGTGATGGATCGGATCTTTCAGATGATGAGCGAGGACCCTGAGATGGGGCCGAGGCTGCGCGACGCCGACGTGCCGCAGCGGTTCGAGTTCAGCGACATGAACATGGTGGTGAACATCAGGGCCGCAAGATCGGACGAGCACGGAAACCTCGCATGGGAGTGGAGCGACGACGTCGACTGGTCTGCGAAGGTTCGCATGACGATGTCCTCGGAGACCGCCAACCGCTACTTCCAGGGCCACGAGAACGTCGCCTACGCGATCGCGCGCCGGCGCATCAAGACGGGCGGCGACATCAGGGCCGCGCTCGAGCTGATCCCGATCACGAAACCCGTATACGAGCGCTATCGCGAGCTGGTCGCCGCAGAGTACCCGCACTTGATGGTGTAGTCATGGGAGCGCTCGCGCCGTTGGCAGTCCCAAGGGCGGCGACGGCGCACGTGCCCGCCCATAGGAAGGCCCCGCCGGAGCGGGGCCTTCCCTTAGGAGATCGATAAGCCGGATCCTGTCGTTGAGCAGCCATCCATCTGAGCGGCCTACCTGGACCTCGGCGGGTCACCTCAACGGTCCTGTTTGGCCTTGCATCGGGTGGGGTTTGCCCAGCCGCCGCGTCGCCGCGACGCTGGTGCGCTCTTACCGCACCATTTCACCCTTGCCGGCCCGCCGTTCACGTGGGACGGCGGGCGTAGGCGGTTTGTTTCTGTGGCACTTTCCCGCGGGTTTCCCCGGGTCGATGTCTCGACCACCCTGCCCTTTGATGTCCGGACTTTCCTCGAAGGCGCACTGCCTCCGCGGCTGCTTGATCTCCGTAGTCAAACTAGCGCGTTCGCTCGGCCCTGTGAAGGTCGGTCGCGGCGACGTGGAACGGCGGTCCAGCCGTACGGGGCGTCACGGTGCCACTCGGCTGGCGTCGCCGAGGTGCCGGTCAGACCCTCCTGAGCAGTCCCACGACCCGGCCGAGCACCTTGACCTCCTTGCTGCGAATCGGCTCCAGCGCGTCGTTCTCGGGCTGCAGACGGATATGGTCGGACTCGCGGAAGAAGCGCTTGACGGTCGCCTCCTCGCCCAGCAGCGCGACGACGATCTCGCCGTCGCTGGCGGTGTCCTGCGGGTGCACGACAACGTAGTCGCCTTCGAGGATCCCGGCGTTCTTCATCGAGTCGCCGCGGATCTGCAGCAGGTACCCGCCATCATCGCCGCCGGCGATCTCCGGAACCGACACGTAGTCCTCGATGTTCTCCTCCGCGAGAATCGGCTGGCCGGCGGCGACGGTGCCCAACAGCGGCAGACCTTCCGAGCGCACGATGCCGCGCATGCTGTCCACCGCGCTGCCCACGGCCCGGTCGAGCAGCTCGATCGCGCGGGGCTTGGAGGGGTCGCGGCGAAGCAGGCCGATCTTCTCCAGGTTGGCCAGGTGCGCGTGCACGGTCGAGGATGAAGCGAGCCCGACCGCCTTGCCGATGTCGCGCACCGTTGGCGGATAGCCGTACTTGGCCGAGTACTTGCGGATGAAGTCGAAGATCTCCTGCTGACGCTTGGTCAGATCCATCTGCGTGTGCCTCCCTGTTCGGGTGGGTTGCGAGGAGCGACGAACATGTGTTCGCACTGTAGCGGCGGCCGTGGACGGATGCAAGCGCCGGTCTCGCTGGGCGGTCGGCGAAGCGCCAAACCCCGGGGCTATACTCGCCCCCCTGCGCCCGTGGCGGAATTGGTAGACGCGCAAGGTTGAGGGCCTTGTGAGCTTCACGGCTCGTGGTGGTTCGAGTCCACTCGGGCGCATAGCATATAAGCCCTGTAAAGCGGGGCTTTTGCTATTTTGACGGCCTTCCGTCGCTGCCTTGCGCTACTGTTCGGAATGTTGCCAATGGCAACTCCGAACACTTTTCCGAACATTTCCGAACGGAATTGGAGCGGCGAGCACGATGAGATACAGCCTTGGGAATGGCGTGTGGCAGGTCCACAGGCGGCCGGCTCTATGAGCTACAGCTTTGCGAGGGGCAAGTGGGAAGTCCGTTGGCGGGACACCACGGGGCGCCAGCGCTCGCGGCGCTTTCGTAGCGAGGAGGCCGCCGAGGAGTTCGACAAGTCGATCCACGATCACGAGCGGGTCGAACGCCGGCGCGGGAACAAGCACGGGCGCAGTGGTGGTGTCTACCCGTACGAGACCGCTTCGGGAACCAGATGGCGCTACGTCACTCGACGCTCCGACGGCAGCTCGACGAGCAAGCGTGGGTTCACCAGCGAGTCGGCGGCGCGGATAGCTCGCCGGCGGATCACCGAGAAGAAGGAGCGGGGCGAGATCGTCCATACGAAGGAGACGTTCGGTGGCTTCTTTCCCCGCTGGCTGAATCGACGCAAGCCGTATCTAAGTGAGGGGACTTGGAACGCCTACGAGCGCGACGGCCGGCTGCGGCTCCTGCCAGCGCTCGAGTCGTTTCCTCTGGGACGCTTGGAGGTCGACCACGTTCGCGATCTAGTCGATGAGTTGGCCGAGTCGATGGAAGCCGGCGAGATCGCGCCGAAGACGATCAACAACACCCTCGGCACGCTCGTCGTGTCCCTGAATGCAGCGGTCGCGGATCGCCTGATGCCCTTCAACCCGGCGCTGCAGGTTCCACGGCTGCCTCCTGGCAACATCGAGCGTGACTACCTGCGCCTGCGTGAGATCCCGGTTTACCTGGACTCCTGCTCGGATCTGTACCGACCGCTGGCCGAGACGTTGATCGGCGCCGGCTCGCGTATCTCCGAAACCCTGGCTTTGAGAAGGAAGGATCTGGAGCTTGAGGATTCAGGCGGCGTGATCGTCGTGTATTCGACCAAGTCCGGTCGGTTGCGCCAGGTTGAGATCGGGCGAGGTCTGGCGAAGGTGTTGAGCAACCAGCTCGATCGACGTGCTGAAATGGCCGGTGGGGATGCTCCCGATGCGCTGGTGTTCGCGATGCCAGTGCGGATACGAAAGCGGGATAAGGGAAGGTGGGAAGGCAATGGCGACGGCGACGCAATGGATCGAACTACGGTCTCGCGGGACTGGCACAAGGCGACTCTGCAGGACGCCGCCCTGCGCGACATGCCGCTACACGCGCTGCGCCACACGGCAGCAGCGGCATGGCTGGCTGGAGGGAACTCGCTCAAGTACGTGAAGGATCAGCTCGGACACGCGGATATCACGACCACTGAGCGCTACTACGGGCACCTAGAGCGCAGTGTGCGCGCCGCAGGACCCGCCGCCACTGAAGAAGCGATTGCTCGCGCCGTCCGCGCAGCCGCGTAGGGGCTTTGGCAACTGGCTATCTGCGATTCCGGGGCCGAGCTCGCGCGCCCGGCTGGGTGAGGACATCGACCCGATCCATGACGGCAGTGCGGGTCGGACAAGCGGGGCGGCCGGGAGTCCACTCGGCGCGGGCGTCGTCATCGTAGATCGAGGGGTGCTGCGCGGTCCGGTGGTCATACATCGCGGGACGCCTGCCGTACCGGTAAGCGCTGCGAACCTTGTCCCACGTGGTAACGGGGCCGTTGGTCACGTTGAACTGCATTGGCCCGCCGCAACAGCCGGCGAAGTTCAGCCCGTTGTAGGTGGTCGCATCAGTCGAGAACGCCGACTCCTGCTTGTGGATCGAAGCGATCAGCAGCCAGTTGACACCGAACGTGCTCTGTGCCACCTCATAGATCGGATAGAAGCCTTCGATCCAGTGTGATGGTATTTCCGTGTCGGTTTGATCGATCGATTGTGTCGCAGCTATGCCTTGTTGGGCACTCGACGTCGGCGCCACGATCGCCGCAGGGTGAGGGTGCCGCCTGTGCCTTCTATCTCGGCCGGGACGCAACGCACCGGCCGCAAGCGTCCGACCGCCGTCAGCGCCTGCGAGCGCGCTCGCCGCTGCTGCCGCCCCAGGGACCGGCGTTGCCGTCGCCAGCACCGTCGGTGGCGTTGCCGAAGCCGTGTAGCTCGCGCGGCCGAGCACCCCGGTCAACACCGCAGCGAGCACCCCGACGCCGAGCAGGAAAAGCCCGAGCGCGAGCAGCCACTGCCCTCGTTCCGAAGGCGGCATTGGTGACAAGCCAATCACTGTGCATTTAGCCGTTCAGCTTTCAGATTGTTGTGGGGGTCACGGAGACCTGAAGAGTTTCGCTTCACCGAGCCCAACGGCACCCGCCGTCCGACACGCAGCTGTAGAACAACGCCTACTTTGTGATTGTGAAGTAAAGGAACCTTGGCGTAGAAGTTCCGGCTGAGTTGGTGGCGGTGACGACAGACTTGTAACGGCCGGGCTTGAGCACATCCGAGCGCGAGATCAAACCCTGGAAGGCGACTTGGTTCTCGCCACGATGTCCCATGAAGGAGAGCGTGCCCGCGAGAACTGTACGCATGCACCCCCGGCGCTTGACGCCCTTTGCAGACTTGCGGATACACCTGTGGTTGACCATGCGACCACTGACGCCTTGGAGGAAGCTAAAGCTCACCGTGGCTTGCTCGTTCAGTGACAGACTGAAGGTGGCTCCGACGGGCGCCTTTCCACGCTCGCGCCATGTCGAAACCGACTGACTGGCTGCGCCGATCGTCGGCGGTTCGGATGCGGGCGGACCAGACGTCGGCGCAGAGGGAGACGGTGTGGTCGTCGGTGGCGCGATCGTGACCTTGCCGGCGGTGCTCGTGACATTGCCTAGCGTGTCGGCGCTGTGGAGCGTCACTTCATACGTGCCCGCCGCGGTGTAGGTGCGGGTGACGCTCATGCCGCTCGCGGAGGCGCCGTCGCCGAAGCTCCAGCTCGTTTCGCCAAGGACCGACCACACGTCAAACGGCGAGACCGAGAAGGCGAGCGATTGACCGACCGTCCCTTCCGACGGGATCGAGACGTTGTGCAGGACCGGTCCGGTCGCGACGTAGCCCGCGGCCTGCATGCCGCCTTCGCCAATCCATGCCGCTATCGCGTCGCCCTGTCCATCGAAAGCGACCTGCGGCCCTCCGCCGTGGCCGATATCGACGGGAGCCTGCCATGCCCCGCCCACGGGCTTGAACGCAGACTGCACCGTGCCGTCCTCGCCATCCCACACCGCGAGCGCATCGCCGTGCCCGTTGAAAGCAACCTGGGGAGCGTACGCGCCTTCCCCTGAGATTTCGACGGGAACCTGCCAGGCTCCGCCCGCCGGCCTGAACGCGGCCTGGACTGTGCCACTGAATGCCCAGGTCCAGACAGCGACCACATCGCCCTGGCCGTCTACAGCAATCCCTGGGTTTCCCGCTCCCTTCGGCTGGTCGATTTCGTCGGCCGCTCCCACGATGTCGACGGAGGCCTGCCACGCGCCTCCCGCCGACATCAACGCAGCCTGCACAGTGCGGGAAGAAAGGAACCCGTTCGTCCACTGATCCCACACCGCAGCAGCAGCGCCCTGCCCGTTGACAGCCAGACTGGGTTCGCCCGCGAGACCGGGAGCAGAAAAGTCACTGGGAGCCTGCCAGGAACCGCCCGCCGGCATGAACGCATACTCAAGAACCCACTCGTTGACGGGGTCGCCCTCGAAGCCCTGCCACAGCGCCAACGCGTCACCCTGCTCGTCGAAAGCGACCTGTGGTCTATCGCCGTATTTACCCTCAGCGATTTCGACCGGAGCCTGCCAGGTCCCACCCGCCGGCCTGAACGCCTCCCACACAGGGCCGCCGTAGGGACCTCCCTGATTCCAGATCGCGATCGCGTCGCCCTGTTCGTCGACGGCGACCTCTGGACGACGCCCCGTACCCGGAATCTCTTCAGGCGCAAAGTACACGGGAGTCTGCCAGGTCCCGCCCATCGGCCTATACGAAGCCTCGACAACGAACGTGACGCCGTTGTACGCCTCCCACACCGCGACGGCATCACCCTGTCCGTCGAGGCCCACGCTCGCATCTTCTGCGCTCTGATCAGCCAGCGAAAGCCTTTCGGGAGCCTGCCAGGCGCCGCCCGCGGGCCTGTACGCCGACTGAACCTCGCATTTCTTCGTGCCGTGCGCTTCGGTCCCGTCTTCGCTGGACCACACCGCGACCGCATCGCCCTGTTTATCGAACGCGACCCGCGGCTCGCTTGCCCCCTGACCTTCTCCAGAAGAGAGGTTGACAGGCGCGAGCCACGTAGACGTCGCACCAGCGGGCGCCACCGTCAGCAGCGTAAGCACTCCACACGCGAGCGCAACAACGAACCCAGACCATAGGACCGGACGTCGCATAATTATCATGATACCGCTCCTTCGCGCCTCGCCCGAGCGAGCTCAAGACACATGTCTCTGACTCAAATATTGATCGATTGCCATTGAACTGAACCGTTATCCCGAGGAAGTATTCAAGCGCAGATAGTGACCGCACTCCTGGCCCGCCGCCCTGACCCTCGGGCTGTGCACCTTTATGCCATGCGTTTCGAGCTGCGGGTCCGGACGGGCCGGAGTAGGTGGCGGCACATCGACACCGTTTGCCCGCATACATGATGCGAACTCCGCGATCATATGCATGGCGCTTGACTTTGTGCTTGCTTCCGCTCCGGGCCGAACACCACCTTTGGCGCTTGGCCGTGCAAAGCCACATCTTCGAACTATCGTCTCTAGCTGGGCTGCGGTCATGCCCTTTGGGGTGGCCCTGGCTTCGGTCCCGACTAACCTGATGTCCGTCTTATCCGCGCGAGCAAGCCTTACTGGCTACAGACGCTCCCGTGATAGGACTTGTCCTCGTCGCTACCTTTGTGACATGCGACGAACTCCCACATGCCGTCAAGCCGCCGCATGCCAAAGTCGCGATAGTGATCGCTACGCCAGCACTCTCTCGAGGCATGGAAGGAATTGTCTTTTGTCTCCAGCTAGTCATGGCTTCACTACATCGCCGACTTATCGACCTGTATCAGGGTGCCGACGACCCAAGTCGTCGAGACAGGCCCCCAGAAGCGGCGGTCCCTTTGATCATGCGGGGCTTTGGCCCACGCTCCTCCCCGGCGTGGCGTTTCGGCTGATGAGCCACGACAATGGCGCCTATGGCCGGCGTACCTCACAGCGACCGTTGCTCTGTCTACAGGGTGCTGTCGGGGTCGATGGAACCCACGCTGCCGATCACGCACCGAAGCTCCGTCAGGAGGTGGAGTCGAGGCTACAGACGCCCTACCGCTGCTGGTGTGCACCGTCTTTACACCGTGCCCAGTCGCTATGAGAGCGTCCACAGACAAAGTAGCCCAATCGCGATCGGGTACATAACGATAACTGCGCTCACAACCCGCCCTTTTTCAGACAGGACGGCAACGTAAGAAGGTGATCTTCGAACGTGGCGCCCGCCGCTCGCCCTACCAGGACGTCCCTGCCCATGCACACGCTGAGAGTTACTTTCGTAAGGGCCTGGGTGACGCTACAGCCCATCGCCGCCGCAACCCAACGTGCGCTGCCTACATCGATCCCACTCGTATCGAGTACGGGCCCTGGGCCAGGAAAGTTCGCCGCTGGCAACGTGAAGCCGTTGTTGGCCAGACACGCTCTCACAGACAAGATATTCCGTCTCACTAGCGGATTCGTGATCGCAACGCGTCCGACGTGAACGTTCGTCATTCCGCATCGCCGGAGCGCGGCTTCGTATTGTGGCTTCGTTACTCCCCTCGGGACGGGAATTCCCCCGGTCCCGAGCAGTGCAGGGATCATACGTTCTGCGTCCGCATCCCTTGCCGACGCTTCAGGGTTGGCAATTCCGTGTCTTTTCAAGCATGAATTCAGGTGCTCGAAGAATTCGGCCGGCCCTGTGGCTCCATTCACGGTGAGTCCATTTGTCGTCCCGCATGCGACGAGCGCGGCGACACTAGCCCAGACCGCCACAATACACGTCGCATAACGTGCGACCATAGATATTCTCCCCTGAAATGCGCCCCAGCTACACTTCATAACAGTACGTTACTTCCTTGAGACAGTACGCCACTTGTGCCTCCTTCTTAAAGGCCGGCAGTTCAAAGACCACCCTATGAAACCCAGCGCACTGTGTATACCAACATGGTAGTTGTTGGTAGGTACGTACACCCAGCAATGCGGGTTGTGCGGATGTCCAAGTTTGATTTCCGCGTCATAAGCGCAGATGCTTAGCCCTGCCCCGATATTGTAGGCCCAGTCCTCGACTTCACTTTGGTCGAAGCCCGCGATCGCCTGCTCGAGTTTTTCTTCAATCTGCGCCACGAAGTCGATCCCGAGTACATTCTTGATGTCATCGCCGACCTTGGTGAACGAAAGCGCCTTATCTGTCTCAAAGAGGCCAGCTAGTTGCTCCGCTTGGTAAATCGTGAAAGTCCAGATCCAGTGGGGATCTTCTATTCGACTGGACACGCCAGCACGTTGGCCCTACACGCTGCTTCTTGTGCTTCGCGTTCTTCGGTCGCCCCAATCCCTGGTGCTTCCTTGGCCTCGCGGGCGCCGCCTTGCAAGACCCATGGTTCGAGTGGGTGGCTATAGGGTGCGCCCATCCCCGAGCCCGTGGATGCGCCTGGTGCTTCGATCTCTGCGCCTTGGAGTGCTAGTCCGGTCTGCGGAACATAGGAAGTGGCGCCAGAGGTGATGACGCCGATCGAAAGCGAGCTTTGGATGTCAGAGGCTCCGAGCCACGCGAACGGCGGTGGCGCTTTTTCGGAGTTTGGTACGCCGAATTCAGTGCTGTTGTAGGTTCAGAGCAGTTTTGTTTCGGTTGTGTTGTCAGCGGCCGTCGCGATGATGTCGCCCTCAAGGTCGTGGAGCTGTAGCACGGGGGTTGCGCCGTTGGTCTGAACTGCCGCGAGGGTGCCGTCGATCCCCGGAATGTTGCGGGTCCAAGTAGAGGTCGAACATTTTTCCGAGACCACTTCGCACGTCCATGCGACAGCTTCTCCGGCCGCGTCGTAGTGGGTGATCGCTCTTTTGGTTCCGGTGACCGCTTCGCGTGTGCGGCCGTTCGGGTCGAGCAAGTATTCGTTTCTTGTCCCGTTCTGTTCCTGCGTCGCAACCGCGTTGTCGACGTAGAAGGTGCTCTTCAGTTCGTGTTTTTCCGCGTCGGCGGCCGGCAGCTTCGCCACGTTGCCCAACGGGTCATATTCGATGCCGGCGTCAGTGAGGCGGTTCGCTTCGCCGTAGGTGTGTTTTTCTTCCGTGCCACCTTCGGTTGCACATTCTTTTTTGCTGTTTGGTTCGCGCAGCGTCTCGCTCGTGCGGTTAGATTCTTCGTCATAGGCGTAGCTTCGTGATTTACAGTATCCGCCGGCCGGGGTTTCCTGGGCTTCGGTCAGGCGCCCGAGTGTATCGTAGGCATATGTCTCGCTTGCTAGCGTGTTCGTTCGGCTCATCATTTCGCCACGAACCGAGGGGACCTTCGTTCGATCACGAGACCCAAGACGGTCCAGTTGACCGGTGAGGGTATCGAGTGCGCCCGCTCCTTCTTGACCCGCTCCCCCATAGCCATTGGCAGATGGTAAGGCAAATGCTCACCAGCCGGAATATTCCCGGTCTGTTGGAATTAGTAGACAGTTGCTCTTGTCGGTGCCAGGTCGCATCTTCGCGCGGAGGTAGCACCTGATCGGACGGATTCAGTAGCGCGCGTACCCCCCACCCTTCCCTGCGGCAATGCTGGCAGCGGTCATCACATGGGTTATTGACCGTGAGCAGCCCAAAACGGCCAACGAGTTCGCACAGTCATCGCACAGCCCCCGCTGGGGCCTGCATCTAATCTGTTCTTCCTGCCAGCCTGTGGAGACCGGGGTGACCCAGACAATGATTCTCAGTGTCTCGGGCGGATGAAATGCGAGCACCACCGCCACCATGACGAACCCGGCCGCAAAGACGCCGTAGATCACGTAAAGCCCCACAGCAGCCACCGCTACGAGCCAGCCAACCGGAGGTCGTGTACGACCACGCACCATACTTATTGAGAACCTCTGAGCGCCGAGGTAATCCTACCCAGGTCGCTAGTTGGTGGGTATCATCACCTCTATGAAGACTGCCGATCCACGTGAGCTTCTCGACGATACGTTCAGCTATCGCGAGGCCAGAGATGCGGGTCTGAGCGACACCCGCATCTACGGGCTGCGCGACGCCGGAGCGATCATCGCCCTCGGAGGCGGCGTCTACCGATGGTCTGACGCCCCTCCGGCTGATCTCGACCTGATCGAGGTCGCCGAACGTGTCTCGCGCGCGACGCTTTGCCTGGAGACGGCGCTCGCACGCCATGAGCTCATCGACTCGATCCCTGCTGCCATCGACGTCGCGATCCCGCGCGGAAAAACCCGGCCAGCCCTGAAGGCGCCGTGCCGCCTGCACCAGTTCGACCCCCAGACTTTCGACCTGGGACGGGAAACGCTCGATGTCGGCGCACGCGCCACGTTGGGTATCTACTCCGCTGAGCGGACGCTCGTGGACATTGTCCGTATCCGCCATCTCCAAGGCAGCGACATCGCATGGGAAGCACTGCGGCGATGGCTGCGCCAGCCGGGCGCGAGCCCCGCGCAGCTCATCGAGACCGCCAAGCACTTCACGGGAACAGAGCCCGCGATCCGCAAGGCGCTGGAAGTCCTGCTGTGAGCGCTCCGACTCGGGCGAATACAGCCGGTCGCGCCTACCTCGACCTGCGCAAGCTCGCACGCGAGAATCACCGCCCCGTCGACGAGCTACTGCAGCTCTACGTCCTCGAGGCGTTCCTCGCCAGGCTGGCGAGTTCGCGATTCGCCGAGCAGCTCGTGCTGAAGGGCGGGGTCCTGCTAGCCGCCTTCGACGAGCGCCGACCGACACGCGACATCGACCTACAGGCCCAAGCATTCGAGAACGACACCGAGACGATCCGCGCGGCGATGCGCAAGATCGCCGCGATCACGCTCGACGACGGAGTCATCTTCGATGTCAAGAGCGCGACCGCGGAACCGATACGAGACGAGGCGATCTACAGTGGCGTTCGAGTGACGATGGGAGCGCGACTGGCGACAGCGCGTCCCCATTTCCATGTCGACACGAACATCGGCGACCCGATCAGCCCCGCCCCGAAGAACGTGCGCCTGCCGCGGCTGCTCGGAGGAGAGATCGTCGTGCGCGGATACCCCCTGGCGATGGTGCACGCAGAGAAGGTCGTGACCGCAATCGCGCGAGGCACTGTCAACACGAGATGGCGCGACTTCGCCGATATCTACATGCTCACCCGACATCACGCCACCGACGGATCTGAGCTCGTTGGGGCCATCCGCCGAGTCGCCGCGCACCGCCAAGTGCGGCTCCTTCCACTCGCGCAGGCGCTTGACGACTATGGCCCAATCGGTCAGCAGAGATGGACGGCATGGCGCCGCAGGCAGCGGCTCGAGGAACGACTACCAGAGCAGTTCGGTGATGTCGTCGCGGCCGTCATCGACTTCGCCGACCCAACAATCCTCGGCTCCGCCGAAAGTCACTCATGGGACCCAGCCGCTCGTGCCTGGTCGTGACCACGGCACGGAGCGGCCGTCGCACGCTCTCCCAAGACTCTCCCAGCAGGAGCGTTTTCTGAGGGCACCTGAGCGCACCTGGGGTGCCCGAGAACCGCTTAGGTAAACCAAGAACACCGTTTCCGACGCCCTGAGCGGCCGTCGGGGAGACGGTTAGCCCGTCGTGGCGGCGTGCCCGCCGTGACGCGCCAGCGGTCAGTTCCAGCCGCCGCGTCTTCTGCCGCGTCAGCGACGTGCGCGCGAACGCGTAGTCCTCGTCCTTGCTGAGCACGTGCCAGCACAACACCACGAGCTTGCGCGCGACCGCGACGGCGGCGACCTGGACGCCACGGCGGGGCCCGGACGCGCTCACCGAACGCTCTGAGTGGGCCGGGGCTGCGGATCGCGATCCATGCCGCCTCGACCAGCATCGAGCGAGCCCGGAGCAATCTCGCACTTGCCGGCCTGCGAGGCGGCGCTTGATGCTGCCGCTCTCATTCGTACCTTCTCTTGTAGGTGATGGATTACTTCTCTTCCCCGCACAGATTGGGTTTTGGCGGCATCCGCGCGCAGTCCGCAAAGGTGGCGGTTTGCAGGGCTCTTGGGTTTTGACTGGCGAGCCGTGCGAAGCAGGAGAGGGGGGGCTGATTGCGCACGCGATCAGGCCTCGCGGGAGAGGGTTTTGTCGATGCGAAATGGGGTTGTGGCGACGATCGAGGGGTTTCGCACACCACCAGATCGGCGGCTTGACAGCGCAGCTGGGGTGTCCCAGCAACGAGCAGCGCACGAGAACCTCACGCCCGCGAGCCATCGAACGAATCAGCCCGTCGAGTCGGTGGGGGCAGCTGTCACGGACCAGGCGTCGATAGTAATACGCAGCCCAAGCAGAGCACGACAACCGAGGGACATCCCCTGATGGCCAGTTCCGGCCAGCAGCGACCTCGACAAACCTGCTCGGCCGGTTCGGGTCCGCGGAGACAGACTCGCTGGCCGCCCAGAGCACGTCATGGTCGATAAGGATCAATGCAGGATTTGATGAAGCCCACCGAGGTCGCTCGCCAGTTGGGTGTCTCCCGCTCGTGGCTGTACGACGCCGCCAAGACCGGGCACATACCCTCGATCCGCATCGGCGGCGAGGACGGCCCGCTGCGCTTCGTGCCCGAGGACATCGAGCGCTGGATCGATGACGCCCGCATCGCCTGGACGCCAGGCCGCTCCACCCTCGCCACCCAAACACCCACAGTGATACATGGACAACGGACCCGCACTCAACCCTGATCGCTCTCAAGCCTGGGAGCTGGGCTCGGCCTCCACCGCCGAGCCCCAGCTCCGCCATCCCTACGTCGAGTGCCTCCGGCGATAAGTATCCAAGCTGCATTATCGAGTTTATTCACGTAATCCGTGTAATATCTAGGTTGAAATGCCGAACCGTACCCTCCAACTCCTCGATGACAAGCTCGCCGCCGGGCAGGCTCGTCTGACCGCGCGCGAGGTCCGCGAGCAGTTGGGCCTCTCCCCGCAGGCGGCCTCCAACCTGCTTACGCGCTGGCGCGAGGCGGGGCTGGTGGACCGGGTGGCGACCGGTCACTACGCAATCCGGCAGATCGGCCTGCTGGGCACCCGGGCAGCCTCCGAGGACATCGCGCTCGCTGTGGGCGCCTTCTTCGCCGGCGAGCCCCATCGCATCGCCTATCGATCAGCGCTCGACCACCACGGTCTGCTGACCCATCCGGCGCGCACGATCCAGGTCGCCTGCCCACGCGAGGTCACGGTCAAGCAGATCAGTGGTCGTCCACTGCGCACGATCATCGAGCAGCGGGAGACCGTCCTCGTCGAGGCCTTGCAGGCCGGCCATGGCGCGTACGTCTCCAGCGTCGAGCGCAGCCTGCTCGATGGCGCGGCACGCATGGACTTGATCGGCGGCGCCAATGTCCTCGCCGAAGCTCTCAACGCCGCGCAGCCGGACCCCGCCGTACTCCAGCGCCTGGCCCGGGAAATTGGCGCCGCACCGGCCCTGCGGCGGATCGGCTCGCTGGTCGACCAGTTGCCCATCCCGGAGCTCGTCCACCGCCTGGAGCCACTCGCGGCACCCGCGAGCGACATCCAGCTCGAGCCGCGATACCCCGCAGGCCGCGAACGACCCTTCCGCGACCGTCGCTGGCGCGTCGTCTGGGCGCAGCAGCCAAGCGCGATCGCCGGCGGTCTACAGCAGTGATCGATCGCAACCAGATCATCCGGCGAGCTGATGCCGACAGCGTCCCAGCCCCCACGGTTGAGCGCGACTACATCCTGAGTCACGTCTTGGCCGCTGTCGCGGCCGAGAAGCTGCGCTGTGTCATCCAACGCCTCCAGTGCCGCGACCTCTACGACATACACGAGCTGTTCGTCGTGCGCGGTCTCGACCCGAGCTTCATATGGCCGCTGTTCGAGCGGAAGGCGAGACATCGCCAGTTCGACCCGAGCCTCTTTCCGACGCGATTCGAGGAGCGGCTGCCGCAGTACAAGGCCCGCTGGACGAACGAGCTCTCAGACCACGTGGCCGGTGACCCCCCGCAGTTTGAGGAGCTGCTCCGCGCCGTTTGCCGAGCGCTCCGTGACTCGCTGCGTCGGCGCTGAGATCGCCCGGTGTCGAGCGCCTACGATCCTCCGGGCTGTAAACGGCGGGAGCAACCTCGACGCCGCGACGCGGCCTCTGTGTCGTTGGCGCGCGGGCCTGGCGTCCGTCACTCTCCTCGCCAGCGTTCGAGCGCGCGATCAACGTCAGCGCGTATACGTTCTCTGGCCTCGCCGCGATCGACGCCGGCCATCAACAGCCCGTCGTAGCCGGTGTCCTCGTGGCGGATCGAGGCGATCACCGCCAGCTCGACAGCCTCGGCGTGCAGGTTGCGTCCGGCGGCGGTGCGTCCGACTCGCCCACTGCCGCGCGCGGAGGCGCGGCGTGCGATCGCCTCCGCGCGCTCGGTGGGACAGCCGGGGAACACCGCCTTGATCTCCGCAGCGAAGCGCCCGATGAGCTCCGCGTCCTCGCCGGCGCGTCTGAGACGTTCACGCGCGCGACGGCGATTGCGCGCCTCTTCGTCAGCCAGGCACTGCAGCTCGGCGACGCTGAGCGCATCGTCCTCCACCAGGATGCCCTGGCGCTCGTAGCGCTTGCGCGCGCGGCTGAAACGCACGACGACCGCCGACAGCGTGCTGGCCGCCTTCGCGCGCCGCGTCAGCGCGGCGTCGCCGGCTGCGAGGAAGACGAGGTGGTTCATATCCACGCAGGCCAGGCACAGCGGGCCGGGCTCCTCCATGATCAACAGCTCACCGGTCCCCTTGCAGGCAGAGCACGTCCAGTCACGGACCGGTGAGATCACCACGAGCTCCGGCGGCTTGCTGTGGCGCTCGGCCAGCCTTTCGCGCTTGCTCTCTACTCTGCGACCGCTCATTCCAGTCGAATCGCCACAAGCTCAGCGGCGGTTGCGTTTGCGCGCAACCCGAGCGGCCTTGCGCTTGCCGCGCCGCGCCGCAGCACCCTGGCCACCGCTGCGAGCCGTGACGTGAGGCGGCTCGACGCCCTCGGGCAGAGATGTGGCCAAATGCACGTAACGGTCGTCGTCCTCATCCATGCTGGCGACACCGCCGCGCAGCACCTGCTTGGCGAGCCCCCAGTTGCGCCGGTCGCGGTTGGCGGCGAGGAACTCATCGAACACCTCCTCGGCGGCATCCGCCAGCACACCGCTGTCCTCGCCGGCGAGCGTGCCGCGATCGGACATGAAGTAGACGAAGTCGCGCACGCACGTCGGCGTATCGCGCAACAGCTGGCGGTCGGCTGACACCTTGCGTGGGAAGTGCTCGAGCAGGTACGCGTGAATGTCACCCACAGTCCAGTGATCAAGGCGCCCGTTCCCGTAGATCGCCTTCCATTCCAGCATCGAGTACACAACGAACGGGCCCGAGCGGACGACCGGGCAGCCCGGACAGACAGCGTGCTCGCTCTCCACGTAGCGCTCGTACTCCTCAGTCAACTCCGCTATCACACGTATGCAGCGATCGATATCGTCGGTGTAGTCCACCACAAGCCGTGCAAGCTCACTCACTGGCACCCGCCCCCTCACGCTCGCTCGTCTACGCCGCCCGCCTGACGGCTGTTGTTCGCGGGTCGTCGGGGCTGAACACCGACCAATCCCTGGCATCGTCACCAACGCCGAGGGCCCTGTTGACCTCGTCCGCATCGAAGCGGGCTGGATCGAACTCCGCTGCCACCTTGAGACCAAGCCACTCCAGCATCTCCTCGTGCTGTTCATGAGCGGAATCGGCGAGTGCCTCGCGCAGGTCCTCGTACCCCCATACACCCCCGCAATCCTCGGGCGGACAGGCGCCCTTGCCGGCCAGACACACCGGGTAGCGCACACCCGACTCGGCAGCGAGCACTCCCTCGACGACGATCTCGTGCTCCCAACCATCACCGAAGTCATAGCTGTAGCGAATCCGCTCGCCCTCTCGCTTGAGCAGCCGGCCGAGTGTCACCTTGCGCTCGTCCCGGTGCCCCAACTCCGGGTCCGCCAACCCATGCTCGCAAGAGCCGTCCGAGAAAGCGTGCATGTGACAGTCCTCCCAACCCATCGCCGCCTGGATCACCCCGTGCAGCCGGTCGAGCCGAATGTCGGCCGGGACGAGCAGCCGCCGCCAGACCGGCGGCTTTGACACCCCGAGGAGGCTGAGCTTCACCTGCAGGACTGGATCACCCTGGCCCGCCCCGCCCGCGGCGCGAAGCATCCACCAGGACCCGAGCTCGGTCAAGGTCGCGTGCTCGTCACTCAGCCGCAGCGCGCCGAAACGCTCGAGCTCCCCCAGCGCGTGGAGCACATCGCGATCATTGAGCCTGCGCCACAACGTCCGCTGCTGGTCGGTGGCGGCTTCCAGGAAATAGAGCGCCGTCACCGTCTCCCAGGCAAGGCCGCAAGCCTGCTCGATATCGATGCTCCCGCCCCGCCGGCGCAACTCCTCGAACAGGGTGTCCATGGCCTCCCGAAAGTGGCCGCGCATAAACGACTCCGCCCACCCAGGCGGACACAGCGCCTCGCCAAGCCGCGGGAACGCCTCCAGCATCCGCGCCCACAGCTCGAGCGGACGATCGAGCAGCGCCACATTCTTCTTCACCGGAACCAGCCGCCCTTTGCTCACGCGCACCAGGCGGCTCGCCTTCGCCCACTCCACGATCGTCGTGAGTCCCGGCAGCTCCGCGCTGCTCGAAATCCGCCACCCCGCCTCATGCTTGTCGGGCAGATCGCCGGTGTCGAGCAGCCCGACCAGCTCGCGGACGTCCGCCAGGCACACTCTTCCCGTCTGCGTGAGCGCCCGTCGCTCCCCCACCCATCCGAGGAAAGCCCGCACCTGCTCGAGCGGCCGCGACCGGCTGGCCGCGATCGCAAGCTCACCATCCACTGGCCTGTTCATCTCAACCTCCGATCGCGAGCCCTCAGCCCTGAGCGGCATGGCTACGGACGGTACAAGCCTCCCCAGATGGACAGCGCCACCCGACCGTCACCGTCGCGCGCAGACGTGGCCGAGACTTCTTCGACTCCGTGGCAACACGTTGGCAACGTCCGTACCGTCCAATGCGTCCAGCGTGTCTCGGAAACCCCGCAAAATGGACGATCTGGACGCCCCTGGACGGGTCTACACGTCCTGATTAAGGTTGAGGGCCTTGTCATATGTAAAAACGATTGTTGTTCCAAGTCCACTCGGGCGCATAGCCGGGCCTGTCCTAGCCGAGTGCGAGGTCGAGCTTACGTCTGAATGCCGCCGGCTCGATCGCTGGATATCGATACAGGTCCGGCTCAATCGCGTCATATAGAGCGCGCAGGCGTGGTGATTCGACGCGCCCACCGGCAAGCATGCTGCAAACGTCGGCCAGGTCCTGTTCAAAGCCACGCTCGATCTTCGAGAGTGCCTGCGAGTAGAAGTCAAAGTGATGGACGGCGATCCTGCCCTCCTGAAACACGCGCGGGCTACGCTCGCGCCAGCCAGGCAACTCGGGGATGAAGTCTGGCGGAGAAGCGAGCTCGATGTTGATCCCCAGACGCTCCTTCAGCGCCGGTAGCGCTCGCAGCAGCTCATCGGCTTCAGGCTCAAAGCGAAGGTCGACATCGATCGTCGCTTCGCGCCAGCCTTCCAAGACCGCGGTCGAACCGCCGGTCAGATAGATCCGAACCGGGCCACGAGCGACACGTCCAAGCTCGCGGGCAAGGATACGGATGCCATGCTCGTCAACCGGCGGACGCATGCTCGGCCGCACGCACGAAGCTGACGACCCGACCAACCAGCGCGTTGTAGCGGCTATGAGCCCCTCCATCGCGCTCCGCCAACAGCTCGTAGAGGCGATGAGACGGGTCCATACCCTCCACGGACGGCACGTCCAACCCTAGAGATCGAAGCCGCGGCGCCGCCATCGCCACCAACAGAGACGCCTCACTCTCACGTCCGGCGGAGAGATCAGCAAGACCCCGACTCACGAGCTCGTGGCCAGGCAGGCTTTTTGACACGCGCACCATGGCCCAATCTTAGGTCGCCGACGACATCGTCGGCGCCTTCGGCAAGACATGTCGAAGCGAGCGACCGCGAGAACACTTGTGAGATTTGGTCTCGACTACGTCGACGCCCCGGATGACCGCGTCCGCGCTGCGCGAAGTCGGCGCGGACTTCATCTGCCGCTACCTCTCCATCCCCGGCAATCCCAAGAACCTCACGCCGACAGAGGCGCTGAGGATGTCGCGTAACGGAATCGACCTCGTCGTCGTGTTCGAGACCACCGCGCACCGGGCGCTCGCCGGCTTCGACGCTGGTGCCGCGGATGCCAGTTCCGCGGCGCAGCGGGCCGCCACCGTGGGCATGCCGGAGGACCGACCGATCTATTTCGCGGTGGACTTCGACGCCGCTCCGAAGCAGCAGCCGCCGATCGACGACTATTTCCGGGGTGTCGCCACGGAGCTCGGGCTGGCATGGACCGGCGCGTACGCCGGCTACTGGGTCGTGAGCAGACTGTTCGACGCCGGACTGATCCGCTGGGGCTGGCAGACGTATGCTTGGTCGGGCGGCAACTGGGACCGCGGGCGCTGCAGGGGGATCTGCATGTCAACCAGGACGGCGACATCGGCCCCGTCACGGTGCAGGCGCTGCAGCGGCACGTCTCCGCGGCGCTCGACGGTGTCTGGGGACCTGAAACGACGCGCCACTTCCAGGAGTCGCTCAACGCAAGCAGCTTCTGAACCAGGGCCGCATTGCGAACGACTGGTCAGCGCTCCTATCGGTGGTTGGCGCCGGCCACCAGAGCGCACATCAGTTCGGCCGCGGCCGTGTCCTCGAGGCCTTCCTCGCGTACGAGCGACTTCCAGGTCGAGAATGCGATCGCGTGCCCGACGGCTGCCTGCGTCCGGCGCTTGGCGGCTCCTCGAAGCCTCCTTCCCTGCATGAGCGTGTCCCGCGCCGCCGCGAAGTAGCCGTGGAACGCAGCGAAGCGCTCGCGGACGATCGGCACGGTGACCTCGTCGCGAAACAGGTTCTCGAGCATTGCCTCGGTTCGGCCGTAGAACCCGTAGATCTCGTCGAGCGCCACTGTCAGGCGATCGTCGGGGTCATCGACAGTCGCCCAGGCAGCGAGATCAGGTGGCGGGTTGGCGGCCGCCCAGTGAGCGGAGCATGCGTCAAAGAGCGCCGCCTCGTCGGGGAAATGGCGATAGAGCGTGGAGCGACGGACTCCCGCATGAGCCGCAACGGCGCTCATCGACGTCCGCGAGGGCCCAATCGTCCCGTGCAGCTCCACGGCGCTCTCTGTGATCCTCAAGCGGGTCTGTTGCTGGGACTCCGCACGGTGCTTCATGCGGTATGGGCGAGGTTGATCGGGGCTCAATTGGTCGGTCATGGCTGTTCGCTCAAGTTTGACACGCACTCCGGCGCCTGTATAGTTAGCGCGACATCACTGTCCAATGAAATGAGGAAGCAATGCAGACCGCTTCGCGCCGGACAGTCGGACCCACCGATGGCAAGGCCGGGTTCCTCGGCAGCATCGGGGTGCGCTTCATGCTGGACGGCGACAGGAGCGACGGCGGCTTCTCCCTGGTCGAACACCCGATGTCGGCGCGCGCACTCGCGGCGCCCTTGCATCGCCACACGCGCGAGGACGAGTACAGCTACGTGCTGGAAGGCCGCATGGGAGCGCTCCTCGGCGAGGACGTGCTCGAGGCGGGTCCGGGCGACCTCGTGCTCAAGCCCCGCGGCGAATGGCACACCTTCTGGAACGCCGGGGATGACCCGTGCCGGATCCTCGAGATCATCGCGCCGGCGGGCTTCGAGCGATTCTTCGCCGAGCTCGTCGACCTCGGTGGCGTAGCGCAGGCGGACCCGACGATCCTCGGTCAGCTGTGCGAGCGCTACGCGCTCGAGCTGGACCCCTCGAGCGTTCCCAGCCTGATCGAGCGCTTCGGCGTGCGGTTTCCCGCGGAGCCCCTCACCAACTGAGACCCCGCGAAGGGGTAGCGCGTCGCCTCGCAGCGTCGGTCGAACTCGCGCTCATCCTGCGGAGTGGCGGGACGCCCCAACGCCCGACTACGTGATTGGCGCGGTCCAGGCTGCCGACCAGGTACTCGGTCCGACTTTGCCGTCGACAGCAAGTCCGACCTGCGCCTGGAACTTACGGGCAACCTGCTCGCTTGCCGGCCCGAACTTGCCGTCGGGGTCGATCATCCATCCACGGTCGCGCATCCTGCGCTGCCACCTGCGAACGTTGTCCATGTCGACGCCGCCGCCGTCGCCGGAATGGCATTGCGTGGTCTTGTTTGGCACGCCCAGGTAGTTATCCGCCGGGTAGGGGAACGCGGGTGCCTGGCCCGGAGACGGTGCGGCTTCCTTATGCCCTGCGGGTCCGGGATCGCGACCCGAGTAAGGTCCCGTGTAGCAGACATGCCACCACTCATTCGGTGCCTCTGTCTTCGACCAGCCGTACTTCTTGCCGATCTGATCGACCATTGCGCGCATCTTCGGCGTCGCGACGTCAACGGCGTGGCCGAGTCCGTGATTGGACGTGCCGGGCCTTGCGGCAAGGTTGCCCTTGCCGGACTGGTAAAGGTTCCAGTAGTAGACCTGACGGTCGTAGGTGCGGTAGCTGCTGTCCTGGCCAGTCGGGCGAAGTTCCGTGCCCCTCCTGCGTGCGTCGACGTTCATCGCGTTCCAGGCCGCGGCGGCGGCCTTCGCGAGTTGGCCGCCCGCGATTGGAGCGAGCTGATCCGCGCTGAGCCGGCCGTTTTCACCCATGCCCACGCGGCGTCCCGCTGGCGGCTCAGAAGGCCTGGGTGGAGATCACATCTCCCGCTGCCGCCACGTTGGCTGGGTCGACTACAGCGCTCATCGCCTGTGGCGACTCATCGCCCTTGAAGCTATCCGTGATGTCCCTCGTCACCGCGGTGAAGTTGGCGGTCTGCGTGGCCGTCATCGTGCCACGCAGCCGGATCAGCCCCTGCGTCGCGTCGTCCGGGTTGCGGCCGTACATGTATGAGTCGGCGCCCGCCGCCCCGTACTTGTTGATCCACTCACAAAGGGTGCCGGCGTCTACTGTCCACAGCTTCTCTCCGTTGACGGGCGATCGGAAGTTTGCCGTCGACTGGCCCTTGATATAGATGTCGGCGTAGTACGGGAGCTTGAGCTCGTCCTTGTTGCACATCAACACGACCTGATAGACCTTGCCAGCCGGGATGTTCTTCACGGGTACCTGCTGCTGGAACGTCAACGTCTCGGTCTTCGCGACCGTGGTCGCATCGGTCCACGAGTACGAGTACTCAACGCTGAATTTGACCGTCACGCCGCCGCCGGACCCGAAGAATTCAGACTTGCCGTTGATGTCAATACCGCTGCCGATCCTCAAGCTGCTGGCCGTCGAGTGCGTGCTCGAGGCCTGATTCTGGTAGGCATAGGTCAACGAGACAGTCAGTTCAGGGGTTGCGCCGTTACGATTGTCAGCGATGCCAGTAACGGCGGCGAGCTGGTGTGGCGTGAAGACCTTCTGACTCTGGTCGAACACCAGTTCACTAGCCAGCACGTCGGTCAACTGGCCGTAGAGCCCGCCATTGTTGCCCGGCCCATTGGTGAACCACTGTCCATCGGCGGGATCCATCTCCGTATTGAGATGGTTCTGCCACGCATCGATCACCATCGCCCCGACGATCTTCTTGTCCATATACTGGAGGCCCATCCCGGCTTCACCCCTTTGATGTCACGGTCGCAGTTTACGTTGCAATACTTGACCCTAGACACCCGATATGTCGGTCAATCCGAGGTCGTTGTTCAGGGTCGTGCCGCTGATGTTGTACTGGGCGACAGCGGTGTTGCCTTTCTCATAGACGAATGCGCGGCGCGCCTCGTTGTCGGTTCCCCAAACCACGAACACGTGCATATACGTCATTGAGCCGTCAGGTACCCCGAGGTCGCCGGGGTCGTATGTGTCCGTCTGCCCCAGCAGCACGTCGCCGGATTGGCGAGTCAGCTTCTTCTCGCCGTTTTCATCCAAGTAGCTGAATTGCACTCGGGCTACGAAGCCCCCGGAGTTCTTCAAACTCATCTTGCCGATCTTTTGCAGCGGCATAGACTTACCCTCCTCGCTCGGCGGGGAATCGCGAGTGATTTCCCGATTTCTATGGACCCCCTTCCCTGGAACCTTCTGCCGCGCCTAGAACCACCTAGGACTCATCAGCGCAATTCCACTGTAACAGGATGATGGCTCCGCCATTTCAACGTGGCGATCGCGGCCGTGCCCCGTTCCGGCCTCGTCACCGCCGTGCGATCTGAAGAGGCGCGCCACCTCTACCATTTGCGCCAAATACTCCGTGTCCCGACAGCCGATGCCTTCACCGACCGCACCTCGGCGTCGGGTTCGAGCGGTAGGAGTTTTTGTTTCTTACTTGGGTTGGTGCTCATCTCAGATCGCCGGCCGTCCGAAATGTCTCCGACTCATGCGAGGTGAGCTCTCGCGACCCGACGTGGGCGAGCGTGGAGGACGACGAGATGCGCGTAGGGCGCACCCAACGGTCCACAGTCGCACCGCCCGACCGTTGGTCTACGACAGCTGCTTCAGCGTCCGGTTGATCCGCGCCGACTCGCTTTCGTGCACGGTCAGCGCATCGAGCATGAGAGTCGACGCAGCCGTCCTGTCGGAGACATTGCTCGACAAATACTCGATCAATCTGTCTCTGGCGGCTTTATGATCGTCAGCGATATGAGCGTCATCGAGTATCTGAGCCCCGAAGTCGAGGTGTTCCGCACATTGAGCACGCCAGGAGCTGTTCAAGTCTCGTATGACTCCGAGCTCGTTGGGCTCGCTCTTTCCATCCGGGTTATAGGGCCGATACAGTGGCGCCCAGGACTCGCCCCTACCGAGATGGATGGAAGTAGGGGGGTAGCCTTGGGCTGCCATGAACACGGTGCAGGGGAGGCAGGACGCCATCTTTGTCGTGACATCGCCGACCGCGATCTCGTACGGCGTGCAACTGGGGCCGAGCGCGTAAGCCTTGTAGATAGCCTGAATCATCCCGTGCGTATACGCGGCGATATCGGCTGGAGTGGGTCCGCCGTTGAACACCATTCCCTCGACGGCGCTCATCTCCTGGGTAATCTGGTCCGCCCGGTTCGTGGCATTTGTGACATTCGGAGGCACCGGCACCTGTCCGGCGGTATCACCCCCAATCAGTCCCCAGGGGACGTATGAGTCGGCTGTCGCCTTCCGCAGGCGCGGAGCCCAGAGTATACTTCCGGCTGGCGGCAGCCAGCGCGGGTGTGGCCCGCGATGATCCGCGCCTGCGATATCCGGATCTGGTGTCAGAAAGCGGGCGGTTGGCCTAGGACCGACCGGGTCTGTGTTTCCTTCGATGTTGTGGTTGTCGACAAACCCGGTATACGCACCCCTGCCTGTGTACTGAGTGAGTTCGCCATTCTTGATCTTGTTGTACAGTGCGCGACCCTTGTCGGACAACAGGGGATCGGCGATTGAAATCGGCGCAGATTGGCCTGCGAGCGTATAGACACCCACAACGACAGCGCCCTTGCTGTAGTCGGGAGCGAGCCCGGCGTTGACCTTCCCCGCAGGCTCCATATGGTGCTTGCTCAGATAATCTACGATTGCCCGGTCGACCTTAGCGACCACTGCCTTGAAAGCCCCCCAGTCGTTTCTATCTTTGGGGTCGATGTCAAACCGTACGGGTACATCATTCTTTACGTACGAGGCGGCGAATCCCACGGCCATAGCGGTCATGATCACGTCGGCTTCCACGCGGGGATCCGATGAGTCGGAGTCGGTGAGAATGCCCACTGTCCTTCGGAATGGCACGGTCGGACCTCCTCCACAGTGTGATGCAAGCTGGCAACGCGGACGAAGAGCAAGTACTGCGAACCGACGCTAGTCGAGGGGCGGAATCTTGTCAAATCGCTCACACTCGAGTTTGAGGGATGATCAAATCGTTTCGTGCACCCGTGTCAGCCACGCAACCGGCTGCGGTGCGAGCAGGCTGCCGTACGGCCAGCGTAGCCAGTGGGAGAAGCCCGGCTGTTGCCTCACCTGCGTAGTTCACCGCACTTGCGGTGCGGGCCGAGCGCGGATGTGAGCCGCCTTCACAGTCGGCAGACTCGGCTCATGAGACTCAGTCGCCTCGCCGTGCTGACAGCAGGCTCCTGCGCGCTCTACCAGCTCATGGCGCGCCGGGCGATCCTGACGTGGGGAGCGACCGAGGCGGAGGCCGCCGCTCGGCTCCCGGGAGATGAGCTGCTCGCGGATGCCGACGGCGTATCGACACGCGCGCTCGACATACACGCGCCTGCGTCAGCTGTTTGGCCGTGGCTCGTCCAGATGGGCCCATCCCCGCGGGGCGGTGCCTACACGTATGACTGGATCGAGAACCTGCTCGGCCTGGACATGCACAGCACCGACAGCGTCCTGGCGGAGTTCCAGCACCCTCGAGTCGGTGAGACGATCAGCTTCGGCGCAAACCGAATGCGACTCGAGCGCGTCGAGCCCGAGCATGCGCTCACCTGGCGCTCGCAGGACGGCAACTGGGTTTGGACGTTCGTACTCAAAGAGCACGACGGCAACACGAGGCTGGTAAGCCGCAACCGCTTCCGCCTGCCAACGATCGTTGCGCGCATCGGCATGCTGCCGATGGAGCCCGGTTCGCTGGTGATGGAGCGCAAGATGCTGCGCGGCATCCAACAGCGCGCGGAGTCACTGGCGGCAAGCTCATCGGCGCCCGATCGCATCCCATGACCGCTCGGCGGCCCCGGAACAGCTCCGTCTTGGCCATGTAGCGCACCTGGCGGCGCGTTGAGATGCCCACGAAGAACGCGTCGAGGAAGCTCTTGTGGTTCGGCGCGATGATCGCCGCGCCGCGTGCCGGGATGTGCTCGCTCCCGGAGATGCGCACTCGAAACCAGAACCGAAGCACGGGTGTCAACAGCAGCCGTACGAGCGTGTAGAGCGGGGTCAGGACGCCCCGCTCGCGTGCTCGCTGATGCGCGCGGGCTTGATCAGGTGACACGACCGTCCGACGCGACACCGAGGGGCTTCGCCGTCCGATCGTGGCTGGCGGTCGCGTAGGCCCGGTGACGGCGGGATGGGTCGCCATAGAGTGTGAGCACTACGTCCGCCTCGATGTTCGCCGTGTCGTAGGTCAGCGCAGTCACCTGCTCGCACGCACGCTGCCAGCCGACGAACAGGACGCTGATCGAGAGCGATGAGGGCAGGTCCGAATCCGGTTGCCGGGCGCAGAACGCCCTGTAGCCCGCCGCGCTCAGCGCGGCGGGCTCGACGGCCAACGATCGTGCCGCGAGCTGGATCGCGCAAGCCGCCTCATGTCGCGCCTCCCAGCGGTCGCGCCGAGCGCTGGCGGGTGCGTTGGGCTCGGCTGCCATGGCCGCTCAACTCGCCGGCTGGAGGATCGATGCCCGCGCTGCGCGACGCGGCGCCCGGTCCACGGTCTCAGCGCGAGACCCCGGCTGGCTACGCCCGATAAAGCGGGTGGTCGTGCCTGCCGCCGAGCGGATCGCGCGGTCATAGACGTCCTCGTAGCCTTCTGCGACGATCGTCGCGTCGTATCGCGAGGCTACGCTCGCACGGCAGCGTGCCGGATCGATCGTCTCAAGCGATCGCGTCGCCTCGGCCATCGCCTGCGCGTCGGCGACGTGGAAGCCGTTCTCGCCGTCGATCACGATCTCGCTCGCGGCGCCCTCGGGGAAGGCGATCACGGGGGTGCCGCAGGCGAGCGCCTCGACCATCACCATCCCGAACGGCTCCGCCCAGCGGATCGGCATCAGGAACGCCTTCGCGCGCGCGAACAGCTCCTTGCGGCGCATACCGCCAACCTCGCCGACGTACACGACCTCACGGCCGTCGACGTGCGGCTCGATCTCACTGCGGAAG
>Ga0116215_1000426_pt1 | contig 32572 bp, 43 predicted proteins | sample Sb_taG_7_FD_89698 | JGI IMG/M metagenome (GOLD analysis project Ga0116215, IMG submission 89698) | Peat soil microbial communities from Weissenstadt, Germany - Sb_50d_2_FS metaG | ecosystem: Environmental > Terrestrial > Soil > Wetlands > Peat | place: Germany: Weissenstadt | collected 2010-09-21
CGGGCCCGCGGGCCGTGCTTCACGCGGGCGGGCGGCCTCGATCCACGCGGGTGGCCGGCCTCGACGCCGCATTCGGGTGCCGCCCCGCCAGATGTCACCTCAAGGTTTATCTGTCGTTGTAGTTGACATCTACCCCTCCATGTGTAAACTCGCCAGGCAGAGGAGGGGTCCGACGACAACTGAGGAGGACCCACGTATGTCAGCTGACTCGACTGCCGCGGGCGCACGCCCGTGGCGCGATCCCAAGCGCTACGCGTGGCTGCTTGGGCTGCTCATTCCCACGCTGCCGTTCCTGTCGTGGGGCCTCGTGCACGCGACCGGCCTGGGCGTGTTCTGGTTCTACGGCCCGTTTCTCGTGTTCGCGATCTTCCCGCCGCTGGACTACCTGCGTGGCATGGACGCGCGCAACCCGCCGGACAGCGTGATCAAGTGGCTTGAACAGGATCGCTACTACCGCTGGTGCATATACCTGTACCTGCCGATCCAGTACGCGGGCCTGGTGTTCGCGTGCTGGCTGTGGTCACACGGACACCTTTCAACGATCGACAGCGTGGGCCTGGCGCTGACGGTGGCGATGGTGAGCGGCATCGCGATCAACACCGCGCACGAGCTCGGGCACAAGCGCGCGTCGCTGGAGCGCTGGCTGAGCAAGGTGGCGCTCGCGCAGAGCGGTTACGGCCACTTCTTCATCGAGCACAACCGTGGCCACCACGTGCGCGTGGCCACGCCCGAGGACCCCGCGAGCGCGCGCCTCGGCGAGAGCTTCTACGCGTTTCTGCCACGCACGGTGGTCGGCAGCCTGCGCTCGGCGTGGGAGCTCGAGCGCACGCGCTTCCAGCGCCTGGGCAGCTCGCCGTGGAGCCCGCGCAACGACATCCTGGGCGCGTGGGCGATGACGGTGGTGCTGTTCGCGGCGCTGGTCGCGGGCTTCAGCGTGGTCGTGCTGCCCTACCTGCTGATCCAGGCGGTGGTCGGCTTCTCGCTGTTGGAGGTGGTCAACTACCTCGAGCACTACGGCCTGCTGCGTCAGAAGCGCGAGGACGGGCGCTACGAGCGCACCTGCCCGGAGCACAGCTGGAACAGCAACAGCGCCGCGTCCAACGTGCTGCTGTATCACCTGCAGCGCCACTCCGACCACCACGCCAACCCGATCCGCCGCTACCAGGCGCTGCGCCACGTCGACGAGGCGCCGCAGCTGCCCACCGGCTACGCGGGCATGATCGTGCTCGCGGTCATCCCGCCGCTTTGGCGGCGCGTGATGGACCACCGCGTGCTCGCCCACTACCACGGCGAGTTGGAGCGCGCGAACGTCAAGCCCGGTCTGCGTGCCAGCACGCTCGAGCGCTACAGGGTTGCGGCGTGAGGTCGCGGCATGAGGTCGCGGCGAGAGTCGATCGCCGCCAGCGATGTCCGGCGAGCGCACGGTGAGCCGCTACCGCTGCCCGGCGTGCGGCTACGTCTATGACGAGCAGCACGGGCACCCGCGCGAGGGCTTTCCGCCGGGCACGCCGTGGAGCGATGTGCCGGACGAGTGGGCGTGCCCGGACTGCGGCGTGCGCGATAAGGTCGATTTCGAGCCGGATGACGATGGCGAGCACTGACACGATCGCGGCCCCCGAGCGCGACACGCAGACCCACGCGCGCGTCCCCTACTCGGTCGCCGCGCGGGAGCTGCTGCGCAACACGCTGCTCGACGCGGCGTGCGACGAGCTGCATGGTCGCCGCTGGGCGGACGTGACGATGGCCGACATCGCGCTCGCCGCTGGCGTCAGCCGTCAGACCCTGTACAAGGAGTTCGGCTCGCGCGACGAGTTCGCGCAGGTGCTGGTGATGCGCGAGGCCGACCGCTTCCTGGTCGCCGTGGAAGGCGCCGTGGCCGCGCACCTGGAGGACCCGGCCGGCGCGCTGGCGGCGGCGTTCGACGTGTTCCTGCGGGCCGCCGCGGAGAACCCGATCGTGCGCGCGATCGTCCACAAGGACGGCGCGGAGGAGCTGCTCGCGCTGTTCACCACCCAGGGCAAGCCGCTGGTCGAGCGCGCGGCGGAGCGCCTGACCGAGGTGATGCTCGCCGGCTGGCCGCTGGTCGAGCGCGAGGACGCTGAGCTGCTGAGCGAGTGCCTCGTGCGCCTGGCGATCAGCTATGCAGGCCTGCCGAAAGGCCCCGCGAGCATGACCGCCGCCTCTGTCGCCACGCTGCTTGGCCCGTACGTGGAGAAGCTGGTCGCCAACAGCGTATAACGAAAGCTATACAGAGTGTGCGCAGTTGCGTGACGCGCGCTGCGCGACGAACTCCGTGACCATGGTGTCACAGCGGCGGCGTTGCGGGGCGGCGTCGTGCAAGCAGGCGAGCGCCTTCTCACAGCCGTGCGGCGAGGAGCGCGCACGCGAGCACGACCATCGCCAGCGACATCGCCGCCAGCGCCCGGTCGAGCGGCGCGAGCAGACTGCCCAGCGACAGTCGTTCGGTGCTGCCGTCGCGCAGCGTGCGTGTGCCGCTCACCTCGAGCGTGCGGCGGCGCAGCTCGCGCGCGGGCGTGCTCAGGCGCCGTTGGGCGACGCTCAAGAGCAGGCAGCCGGCGGCGATCAACAGGCCGGCGAGCGTCACCTTCTGCGCCTGCACGAAGTAGCCGGTGAAGGCGGGGAACGCGCCCCAGCCGAGCGCGAACCAGACCTCGCCGTGGAAGCGTCCTCCCCCCAGCTCCAGGTTGTACGCGGGCAGGAACAGCGCGCCCGCGAGCACGAACGGCGCCAGCCAGGCGGTCACCGTGAGGGCGCCAGCCACGCCGATCGCGACCGCCCCCGCCAGCGCCGCCACGCCGCAGCCCAGCAGCACGCGGTCGGGGATGCTCGTGCGCAGGGGACGGTCGTGCAGCTCGTCGAGCGCGTGCGCTGACACTCCCACCGCCAGCGCGAACGCCGCCAGCCCCCACAGCAAGCGGTCGGCGTGCAGCCTCGGGGCAAGCGCCGCGCCGATCACGAAGTAGCTGAGATGCCAGGCCGTGTACGGCGGGTGCAGGAGCGTCAGCGCCTCGCGCATGCGCCCACTGCCGAGCGCATAGAACGCCGGCCGGGGCGGCGCCTCAGCCGGCGCTCGCATCGCCGCCGCCGTGCGGTCCCTTGGTAGCGGACATGACCACGCCGCCGCCAAGGCTCATCCGCCGCACGCGCACGTCCACCAACCCGGCCTCCTGCCAGTAGCCGACGATCGTCTCCAATGGATGGCGCTGGTAGAAGCCGCGGATGCTCGGCCCGAGGAAGCGTCCCACCTGCTGCCATTCGCGCGAGGCCAGCCGCCCGAGCGTGGGCAGCCCGACGGCGGTGTACAGCCGCCACGCCCAGCGCGCGGGCGCCCGCGGCGGCACGCCGAACTCGAGCGATGCCACGCGTCCGCCCGGGCGCACCACGCGCGCGAGCTCGCGCACGGTCGCGCGCGGATCGTCGACGTAGCGCAGCAGGTAGGTGAACGTGAGCGCGTCGAAGCTCTCATCTGCGAACGGCAGCGCCTCCGCCTGCCCCTCCAGCAGCTCCACGCGCGAGCCTTCGAGATGGGCGAAGCGCGCACGCGCCGCCGCGAGCATCTCCGCGCTCTGGTCGATGCCCACGACCGCACAGTCGGCGCGCGCTAGCAGCTCCGCGGCGACCATCCCCGTGCCCGTCGCCACGTCCAGCACCCGCTGGCCCGCACGCGGCGCGACCGCGTCGACGAGCGCCCGCCGCCAGCGGGGGTCCTGCCAGAAGCTCAGCGCCGCCGACAGCGCGTCGTAGCGTCGCGGCAGGCCGCGGAACAGCTCGAGCGCCTCGCGCTTGCGGGGCGAGCTGCGATCGGCGGAAGCGACACCACCGAGGTCGCTGGATGCGGGCGAGCTCATCAAGGGTCCCGATCTGACAGGCTAACGGGCGATGACCGTCATGCTCGTCACTGGCGCCTCCAGCGGCATCGGCGAAGCCACCGCGCAGCGCCTCGCGCGCGAGCCAGGCTCCGCGCTTGTGCTCGTCGCCCGCCGCGAGGAGCGCCTGCGCTCGCTCGCGCTCGCGCTGGGCGGCTCCGACGCCGAGGGCGGCGGCGGGCGCGCGAGCTACGTGGCGGTCGACCTGCTCGACGAGGACGCGCCGGAGCGCATCCGCGAGCACGTGCTCGAGCGTCACGGCCGGCTTGACCTGCTCGTCAACAACGCCGGCGCCGCCTGGCGCGCGCGCTTCGCGGACGGCGGCTACGAGAACGTCAGGCGCACGATGGCGATCAACTTCGACGCGCAGCTGCGGCTGACCGAGGCGCTGCTGCCGCTGCTGCGCGCGTCCGCGCCCAGCGCGATCGTCAACGTCGCCTCCACCGCCGCGCGTGTCGCGCGCGCCGGCACCGGCGCCTACAGCGCATCCAAGTTCGCGCTTGCCGGCTGGTCGGATTCGCTGTGGGCGGAGGAGCGCGCGCACGGCGTGCACGTCGGGCTGGTGCTGCCCGGGTTCATCTCCACCGAGGGCTTCCCCCAGTCCGAGCTGACCGCCAAGCCGTGGACGCGCTGGATCGTCTCCACTCCCGAGCGCGCCGCCGAGGCGATCTACGAAGCGGGCATCGGCCGGCGCCCCGAGCGCTACGTGCCGCGGCCGTATGCGCTGGCCGCCGCGCTGCGGATCATCGCACCGGCGCTCGTGCGCCGTGCGCTCGGCGGTCCGGCCGCGTCAGTGATGACGACCACCACGGGCGCCGACGTGGGGGAGCGGCGCAACGGCTCGGGGCCCGGAGCGGGCACGACCGCCCGCACCTGATCGCGGTCGAGAGCAAGCGCTCGCGCCAGCCGGCGAGTGACCGCGCCGCGCGGCTGGCCACTTCGAGCGGCGGGCGAGCTACGGCTCGAGCTCGCCCGCGTACAGCGCGAACACCGCGCCCTGCGGGTCGGCGACAATGGCGATCTTCGCCATCTGGATGTCGATCGGGCCGGCGATATTCATGCCTCCCAGCTCGCCCACCTTCGCCAGCGCCGCGTCTATGTCTTCGGTGCCGAAGTACGTCAGCCAGCTCGGCGGCGCCGGCGGTTCCAGCTCGCGCATGCCGCCGTTGTGAGCGCCATCGTTGTCGATCCCCAGGTAGCGCTGCTCCATGCCCGGGAACTGCTCCACCTTCCAGCCGAACAGGTCCGCGTAGAAGGACGCCGACGCGTCGAGGTCCGGCGACTGCAGCTCGTTCCACACGAGCGCACCCGGCGCGTTCACGAGACCCGCGCCGATGTGGTCGCGCGGCTGCCACAGCATGAAGAACGCGCCCTGCGGATCCTGGATCACGGCCATGCGCCCGGCGGTGAACACGTCGAACGGCGGCGCGTGCACGTTCGCGCCCAGCTCCGTCGCGCGCGCGGCGACAGCGTCCGCGTCATCGACCGACACGTAGGAGTTCCACAGCGCCGGCACGCCCGCCTCGCGCTGCTGCTGGGGCTGCGGCGCGATCGCCGCCACGTGCTTGCCGTCGATCAGCTGCATCGAGTAGACCGTGTCGTCGTCCATCGGGCGATCGTCGGACTGCCAGCCGAACAGGCTCGCGTAGAACGACTTCGCCGCCTGCTGGTCGGGCGTCGATAGTTCGCTCCAGCAGAAAGTTCCCGGCTTGTAGGAGGTGCGCTCACCCATCGTCCGCGAGCCTACCGAAGAGCGCGAGCATTCGTCGCACGGCGCGTCAGTGCGCAACCATTGCCGGCGTGGCACGCGAAATCCCAATCGAGAGCGAGACGATCCGGCTCGGGCAGCTGCTCAAGCTCGCCGGAGTAGTGGATAGCGGCAGCGAGGTCAAGGCGCTGCTCGCCCACCAGCCCGCGCTTGTCAACGGCCAGCCGGAGGCCCGGCGCGGACGTCAGCTGCGCGCCGGGGATACGGTGCGGGTCGGCGAAGAGGAGCTGCGGGTGACGGCCGCCGGTCGCCCGCCCGCGGGATGACCCTGGCGGCACGCCCGGCGGACCGTCCCGCCATCCCTGCTCATCTACATCACATCGCAAGCGCCTCGTACACGTCCACGCCGCCGCCGTTTGCGAGGATCGGGCAGTTCTTCGCCAGCTCGCTCGCCGCCGCGAGGCTGTCGGCCTTCAGGACGGAGTAGCCGCTCAGGCCCGACGCGGTCGCCTCGCCGCCGCCGTTGGCCACCCGCGCGGACGGCCCGAGCGGAGCGCCGATCTCCACGACCGCCTCGCCGAGGCTGGCGAACCAGCTTTCCCACGCCGCCATCGTCGCCGCGCGCTCCTCCTCCGTCTGGGCCATGCCGCCGCCCGTGTACGCGAACAGGTAGTTCGCCATCGTCTGTCCTCCGTTTCGTTGGTTTTGCGTTTCCTACGTCGGTGCTCAGGACGGCTGCCCCGCCGGCGCGAGCACTCGCGCGGCGAGCATCTCCAAGCATGCGTTCCAGCCGTGGCCGTGACGGTCGCGGGAGTCCGGCGACTCCAGGCCCGAGTGCTCGAGCACGACCATCGTGCGCTCGCCCTCCCCCTCCGCGGAGGATGCCGCCACGAACTCGACCGTCACCGTGCTCACATGACCGGCCTGCCCCTGCTCGTCCTCCCACGCCCAGCTGTAGACCAGGCGCTCGGGCGGGCGCACCTCGCGGTACTCGCCGCACACGGTGTGCGTCGTGCCCGCGTCCGGGTCTTCCATCGACAGCCGGTAGCTGCCGCCCACGCGCAGGTCCACTTCCACCAGCGGCGTGCGCCACGCCGGGTCCACGACCCACCAGCGCCTGAGCACCTCCGGATTGGTCCACGCGTCGAACACATCCCGTGCGGGGGCGTCGAATGTGCGCTCCAGGCGCACGGTGGTGGCGGCATCGGCAACGTTCATGTCGGCTCCTTTCGAGGTGGGTTATCTGCTGCGGCGGCCTGCTTGGCCTCTCGCAGGTACTGCTCGACCACGTCCAGCTTGCGCTCCCACAATCGGCGCTGACGGGACATCCAGTCGCTCGCATCCGCCAGCGCGTGCGGGGAGATGCGCAACCTGTGCGTGCGGCCGTCGATCACGCGCACGATCGTGCCCGCCTCCTCCAGCACCTTCAGGTGCTTGCTGATCGCCGGCTTGGACACCCCCAGGTCGTGCGTCGCCTCGCCCACCGTCAGCTCGCCCTCGCTTAGACGTTCCAGGATCCCGCGGCGGACCGGATGTGCGCACGCCGCAAACGCGCGGTCGAGCATTGCACTGTTAGCCATATGGTTAACGGTAGCAGCCCACTGCGCGCGGCGTCGAGAGGCCGCCGGCGCGTCAGCGTCGCCCGACCCGCGGCGACCGCGCCGGCCGAGCCTCAGCTCACGCGCGCGACGATCACAGGCGCGCGCGTGGGCACACGACTGCCGCCGAGCGGCTCGGAGGTGACGAGCACCTCCCGCACTCCCCGCGCGCTGCCCGGGACGCCGACGGTGGCCGCGCCGCCGGCGCTGACCGTGAACAGCGCATCGGTCGGTCGCGGCTGCCCGGACGGGGAGGATTTCGTCCACACCTCATACACGCGACCGGCGCCCGCCTGCGGCATGCCGGCGACGTTCAGCTGCGCCTGTCCGTCGCTGACGCTCAGCGACGCGCTCGCGCGCGGGAGCGTCACCTGCGCGCGGATCACGCGCGTGCCGCCGCCGCCACCCGACGCCAGCACGACCACCGCGAGCGCGATCACGCACGCCGCGAGCGCCCCCACAGCGAGGTTCGGCCGCCAGCGCAGCCACGCGCCCGCGCCCGCGCTCGCACGCGAACCGCCCGCCGACCATGCTGGTGCTCGCCGCTCCCCCTCCCCCTCCGAGGACGATGTCCGCGACGATGCGACCCGCTCGGCGTGACGGCGGTGCGCGTCCTCGCGCACGCTCGACATCACCCGTCGCTTGAGCTCCGGCGGCGCGCTCAGCTGCGGGGCGGCCACCGGCAACGCCTGCGCGACGATCTGCAGCGCGGCCACCTCCTCGCGGCACACCGCGCACGACTCGATGTGCACGAGGAAGGCCTCGTGCTCCTCGTCCGTCAGCGCGCCCAGCACGTACGGCGCCGCGTTGCCGCCGCAGCCCTCGGCGTCGATGTGCGGTCCGTCAGCATTCATTGCACACCTCCGTGGGATCTCCGAGCGTCATGCGCATCTTCGCCAGGCCGAGGCGCATGCGCCCCTTGATCGTACCCACGGGCGCATCCAGCATCGACGCTATCTCGACGTGTGTCAGACCGCCGAAGTACGCGAGCTCGATCACGCGGCTCTGCTCGCCCGGCAGCTGGTCCAGCGCGTCGCGGATTTCACGGGCCTCATCGCGCCGCGCGAACTCGATCTCCGTGCGCTCTCGCTCCGGCGCGGCCAGGCGCTCCTCGATGCCCTCTTCCGCTACCAGCCCGCGGTCGCGCGCCGTGCGCCTGCGCAACGCGTCGATCGCACGGTTGTGGACCGTGCCCAGCACCCACGTGCGCACGCTGCCGCGCGAGCGGTCGTAGCGCGCCCCGCTGCGCCACAGCGACAGGAACGCCTCCTGCACCACGTCTTCCGCGAGCGCGCGCTGGGCGCACATGCGAAAGGCCAGCGAGAAGGCCGCGTCGCTGTGACGGTCATAGATCACCTCGAACGCGAGCGCCTGGCCTCGATACACCAGCTGCATGAGCTCCTCGTCGGCCAGCAGCCGCAGTCGAGCGACAGATCCTTCTCCACCAGATGAGCGCAGAGGCTTGAACATACGTGCCATTGTTACGGTGCTCGCCCGAATATGGATCACCGCGACGCAACCCTGTCGCGGGCTGGCGGCGCAGCGGCGGCTCGCAGCCGTCAGCCGCCATCGCGGGCCGCGCGGCGCCTGTCACGGAGATCGATGAGCCTCGCCAGCAGGACGCTCAGCTCGAACAGCAGGTACAGCGGCACGGTCTCCAGCAGCAGCGTGATCGCGTCGCCCGGCAGGAACGCCGCCACCGCGCCGCACGCGAGGATCGCGTAGCGGCGATTGTGGCGCAGCTGCTCGGTCGTGACGATGCCCGCGCGGGTGGCCGCGAGCACGCCGACGGGCACCTGGAAGACGAGCCCCATCGCCAGCAGGATCAGCGCCGCGAAGTGGTAGTACTGGGCGGCCTGCACGAGCACGTTGAACTCGCCGCTGTTGAAGTTCTGGAAGAAGCGCACCGCCGCCGGAAGCACGACGAAGTAGCCGAACACCACGCCCGCCACGAACAGGAACGGGATCGCGAGCATCAGCGGCGTGGTCACGCGCTGCTGCTCGGGGCTGAACGCCGGCAGCACGAAGCCATACAGCTCATAAAGCAGCACCGGCAGCGACACGATCAGCGCGAAGATCAGCGAGATGCCGAGCGTGGTGGTGAACGGCTCGCCGATCCCCAGCGTCACCGGCTTGTTGCCCTGCGGCGGCGCCGACAGGCCGGCGATCGCGCGAGACAGCTTCGGCGTGACGGGCGCGAGCGCCGCCCTGGTGGCCGCCGAGGCTCCGCTGCCGGGGCGCTCTAGCGTCCTTACAACCAGCTGCAGCTGCGCTGCCACCGCGCGCGCGCTCTGCTGCACGGTGTAGGTCGAGCCGAGCGGGCCGTTGCCCGCCCGGACCTGTTTCTGCGTCTCGTGTGCGAGCGGCTTGTTGATGATGTTCAGCAGCGCGTGGTTCTGCCAGAAGCACACGCCGAACGCCACCGCCACGACCGCCAGGCACACGATCAGACGCGCCCGCAGCTCCTCCAGGTGGTCGACGACGGTGAGCTTGTCCTCGTATCCGATGCTGCCTACCGCCGCCGCCATCGTCTCTCCCCTCCCCTATTCGAGCTTGCAGTTGCCGACACGTCTGCCAATCGAGGCCGATCAGGCCGCGGGCACGTTCTCCGCGACCGCCGCCACCGCGACCGGCTGCGGTGCGGGCGCGGCAACCAGCGCGGGCTGTGCGACCGCCTGAGTGGCGGGCTGGGCCGGCTGGGCGGCGGGCTGGGCCGTGCCCTCGCCGCTGAGCGCATCCTTGAAGCCGCGCATGCCCGAGCCGAGCGATTTGCCCATCTCGGGCAGACGCTTGGCGCCGAACACCAGCAGCAGCAGGATCAGCAGAAATGCGATGTGAAGTGGATTGTCGAGTCCCATTGTTCGAGTTCCTCCTGAGATGGATTGCCGTGTGCCCGCCGGCGGCGGGCGCCTACTTCGCTTGCGCCTTATGCGCTTACTACGCGGCCCACCCGCCCACGGATCACCGGCCAGGGTGTCTCGTGGGCGGGCGGGCCAGGCGCGGGCCGAACGGGCCAGGCGCGCCGGCCGGCCAGGTGGACTGGCCGGGGCGGCAGAGCGTGACCGGCCGCCTACGCCTTGATCAGCGGACCCGCCTTGGCGAGCACTTCCGCTTTGGTGAGGGGCACGTCGAACCCGCCGCTCGGCGTCGGGCTCTTGGCGAGGAGCAGGTCGATCGCGGCCGCGTGGCGGGCCTCGACCTGCACGATGCTGCCCGCGCCGGCCAGCACCTGCTTGCTCTGCACCGACGGCGCAGCGCCGTTGTAGGCGCCGACGCCCGTGTTCTCAAGCACAGACGCGAGCGCCAGGAACGAGCTTTCGTCGCTCACCGGGAACACGAACGTCGGTTTCTTCACCGGCGTGCCGCCCAGCTGGGTGACGAAGCCGGCCAGGGCCTTGACGTGATCCTGCTCCTCTTCGCCGAACAGCGACGCGTATGACTTCGCCGTGCCGCTGAGCCCGACCTCCTTGGCCTTGACGTTGTAGAAGTCCGCCTCCAGGTACTCGAGCGTGAGCGCGAAGTTGAGGATTTCCACATCGCCACCGCCTGACGCGGCCAGCGCCTGTGAGACGAACGGCGTGACCGCCGAAGTCCCATAGAGCGCGCCTGCCGCAAGCGCTCCGCGCAGCATGAAGCTCGAGCGCGTGATCCCGCGCACCTCCAACTGTGCGAGCTCGGGGGCGGCCAGGCCGCCCGGCGTGGTGTCGGTTGTTCCGTTGTTGACCATTGCTTTGCTCCTTTCTCAGACTTCGCTTAGGCCAGGAACGGCTTGACCGCCGCCAGCACCGTTGACATGTCAGCCGGCTTGGCGAACGCGCCATCCGGTGTGAGGGACTTCTTGACCAGCGTCCCCAGGGTCGCGGCGTGACGTGCCTCGACCGAGTGAATCGCGAGCGCCGTCGCCAGCACCTCAGGGCTCTGGATGTTGCCCGCCTGCCCCAGGTATGCAGCCGCGCCGAGGTTCTCGACCGTGTAGGCCAGCTGCGCCACCTGTGTGGCGCTGGTGACCGGGAATTTGCCGTTCGGGTTGGCCGCCGGCGTCCCCCCCATCTTTTCCACGGCGCCTTTCAGCGCTTCCACGTGGGTTTTCTCCTGTCCGCCGAAGCTCTTGATCAGAGCGCCGACCTTGCCGGTGAACAGACCCGATGCGACCACCTTTTCGTAGAACCCGGTCTCCAGGTACTCGAGCGTGAGGGCGTAGTTGAGGATCGCCAGATCACCGCTGTTCGAGGCCGTGGTGGCGCTCGCCGTGCTCGCCGTGGCCGCCGTCGTAGCGGCCTTTTTGCTGCTGCTGCCGCACGCCGCCAGCACGAACGCTCCGAAGCTCGCCGCTCCGGCGCTACCCGCCATCCGCAGGAACCGCTTGCGGTCCACGTCATCGCGCGCCAGGCGCTCGACGATCCCAGCCGGCGCTGACGCGCCGTCTCGATCGCGCTCCAACACTGACTCCTCGTTGGGTTGACTTGACATCTTTGACACCTCCGCTAGTGCATTGTTTTGTGTGAATACGCGCGACCGACAGGCACGGATCACAGTGCACAGCCGCTGGCGGGCGCAGTGAGGAGGTGCAGTACATCGCGGCCGTTCGGCCGTCTACGTGTGTGCGGCTACGGGCGCGGGTCGCGCCACATCTTCCACATGCTCGGGCCGCGCAGCAGGCGAAGCTCCTCGAGCACGCGGAAGCCGTGGCGAGCATAGAAGTCGATGTTGCGTTCCTTCGAGGACTCCAGGTAGGCGGCCACGCCGTCGTTGTCGCACTGCTCCAGCACCGCCCCCAGCACCGCCGAGCCGAGACCCCGGCCCTGCGCCTGGGGCTCGGTGCCGAGCACCGCCAGGTAGAAGTGGGGCGGCTGGCGCGGATGGGCGCGCTCGAGCCTGTCCCAGCCGAGCGCGACCAGCGGACCGCGCGCGAACGTGCGCGCCCTCAGGAAGCACGGCACCAGCGCCGCGGTTTCACGAACGCTCATGTGCCAGCGTCCCGGCGCAGCCCACAGCGCCGCGCAGGCGAGGTCGTCGGTCGTCCAAACCTCCTCGCCGCCGATCAGCTGACGCAGGCGGATCGCCTGGAAGCGCTCGAGCGCGCCCAGGCGAAGGTCGTCCGGACGCCACGCCCAGCTGGCGACCGGGTCATCCACGAAGGCACGCGCGAGCATCCCAGCCAGGGCGGGAATGTCCCGTGCGGTGGCGCGGCGCACGACAGGCGAGTCGCTCACTGACTTGACCATACCCGCGCGCCCGCGACGCGCTAGGGTTTGACTGTTCCGTCGGGGAGGGAGAGCGATGTATCAACCTAAGCTGTTGCGCGACGGCGCGACGATCCCCGTCGAGTAAGGGCCTATCCCGGAAGGGCCCTAAGCACGACCTGGGGCGGCGCCGCTAGGCTGACGGCCGTGAGCGACGCGGCCGAGCCCCTTCCCCCTTTCCACCTGCTGCTCGACGAGCGCGAGGTCCCGATGGTGGCGCACGCGCTGCGGCTGCTGATCTCAGACGAGGCCCACCAGCCGGAGATCCGCCGGCTCGCACGCGAGGTGATCGCGAGCCTGGACGCGCCCGCGAACGCACAGGGCGTGCTGAGCGTGCCGCTGGCGCCGCAGCAGATGAAGATCACGCACAGCGCCGTGAGCCTGCTGTTGAAAGACCTCCAGCGCGAGCAGGCCGACGAGCGCGAGGTCCTGCGCGGCATCCTCGAGAAGCTCCCCGACGAGCACACCATGCGCGCGATCGCGCTCGATTAGCGTCGCCGGGCTAGCGGCACCTGCCGGACCGGGTATAGCCAGGTCTTGGGCGCGCGCTCGCTCTCACACACGTCTGATGACGCAGCGTGTATTTCGTGCTACGATATATCGTGTAACGTACTAGCTGTGTCCGCCGTGCCCCGGCGCGGCCGGCAGGCGGCGCGAACGTGATCGACGGGAGGACGCATGAAGACGAAGCTCGATGATCTCGGCCGCTGGTCTGATCCATCGGTGCTCGTGCTGTCGAGCCTGGCCGGCGGCGAGAAGCACGGCTACGCGATGGTCAGCGACATTCACGAGATGGCGGGCGTGCATCTCGGGCCGGGGACGCTCTATGGCGCGCTCGCGCGCCTCGAGGAGCAGGGCCTGATCGCGGCGCTGCCAGCCGAAGGACGCCGCCACCCCTACCGCATCACAGCCGCGGGGGCGAGCGCCCTGCGCGAGCAGCTGCAGACGATCGCCGCCGTCGCAGACACGGGCCTGTCACGACTGCGGGCGAGCGGGGGTCTGGCATGAGCGCGACCGGCGGGGGACTCGCGTGAGCGCTCGTCGGAGGACCATCGGGCGCGCGGCGGGGCGCCTGCTGCTCAACGCCTATCCGGAGGCGTGGCGCGAGCGCTACCGCGAGGAGATGCTCGCGCTGCTCGACGACGATCCGCCCGGCGTGCGCGGCCTGGCCTCGCTGCTCGTCGGCGCGGCCGACGCGCACCTTCGTCCGCAGGCGAGCTGGAGCGAGCGGGCCTCCGCGCTCGCGCGCATGCGCCTGTCGGTCGGCGCGATCTTCGCGTGCTGGATTGCGGTGTCGCTGGCGGGAGTTGGCTTTCAGAGGACGATCGAGGACGAGCGCTTCCTGACGGCGGCTCATCGTCACATCCTGCTCGCGGGCGCGGAAGACGCGATCGTCGCCGGGGCGCTGATCGGCGCGCTCGCGGTCGCCTGGGGCGGCCTGCCGCTGCTGTGGCGTGCCGTGCGGCTGGCCGTCGCGCGACGGGATAGGCGCCTCGCGCGCCTGCTCGCGCTGCCGCCGCTCGCGGTGGCGGGCTTCGTGGGCGTGTCACGGCTGCTGGTCGCGCTGGCACCCGCGCGCCACGGTGCCTTCCCCGCCACGTTCGTGCTCGCAGCCGGCGCCCCGTGGCTGGTGTGCGCGATCGCGTGCGCCGCCGTGTGTGCGCTCACGCCACCTGCTGTGCTGCGGCGCGTCCTGCCCTCACGCGCCGAACTGCGCCGCGCGTCCGCCGCCGGCGTGGTCCTTTCGCTGGCGATGTGCCTGGTCACGGGTGCGCTGCTCGTGTACGTGCTGGTGCTGTGCCTGCAGGCGCCGGCGTTGTCCGCCACCACGACCGGACCGCTCGGGACGAGCACCGCAGTGCTGCTCGCGGCGCAGTGCCTACTCGCCACGAGCGCCGCCGCGCTCGCCCTGCGCAGCGCCGTCCGCATACCGTCGAGCCGCAGCGCCAGCGGATGAGCTGCTAAACCACGTCCCCCCGAACGAAGGAGGCCGGCGAGCGTGTGCCTGGCCATACCCGGCCAAGTCGTGGAGGTGCTCGACGAGGCCAACCAGCTTGCGCAGGTCGATGTCGCCGGCGTGAGGCGCACGGTCAACGTCGCACTGCTCGGCGACGGGACGGGGGCGCAGCCGGGCGAGTGGGTGCTGATCCACGTCGGGTTCGCGCTCTCGAGGATCGACGAGCGCGAGGCGTACGCGACGCTCGAGCTGCTGCGCCAGATGGGCGACGAGTACGAGCAGGCGCTCGAGGAGCTGAGGTCGTGAGCGCCGAGCGCTGTGCGCACGACGCCGGCTGCATCACCTGCGGTGATGCAGCCACGCGGACGCGCGTGCTCGAGATGGACGCGGCGCGCCGCCTGGCCGTGTGCGTGGACGCGGACGGGCGGCGCGAGACGGTGGACCTCGGGATCGTGGACGCGGTCGCGCCCGGCGACGCGCTGCTGGTGCACGCGGGCACGGCGCTGCACCATGAGCCGGCGAGTGAGGACGCGCACCGGGGAGACGGCATGGAGGTGCCGGCGTGAGGTTCGCGCAGGAGTTCCGCGACGGCGAGCTAGGGCGCGCGCTGGCGGCGGAGCTGCCGGCGCTGGTGGCGCCGGGACGCACGTACAAGCTGATGGAGGTGTGCGGCGGGCACACCCACGCGATCTACCGCTACGGCCTGGAGAGCATGCTGCCGGAGGGCGTGGAGCTCGTGCACGGGCCGGGCTGTCCGGTGTGCGTGCTGCCGATGGGGCGGGTCGATGACGCGGTGGCGATCGCGCAGCGCTCGGAGGTGATCCTGACGTGCTTCGGCGACATGCTGCGGGTGCCGGGCTCGCACGGAAGCCTGCTGGAGGCGAAGGCGCGCGGCGCGGACGTGCGCATGGTCTACTCGCCGCTTGACGCGCTGCGGATCGCCGCAGAGAACCCGGAGCGCGAGGTGGTGTTCTTCGCGATCGGCTTCGAGACGACCGCCCCGTCCACCGCACTGACGCTCAAACGCGCCCGCGCGGACGGCGTGCGGAACTTCTCGTGCGTGTGCAACCACGTGACGATCGAGCCGCCGCTGCGAGCGCTCTTGGACTCGCCCGAGCTGGAGCTCGACGGCTTCATCGGCCCCGGACACGTGGCGACGGTGATCGGCGCGCAACCGTTCCAGTTCATCCCGCGCGAGTACGGCAAGCCGATCGCGGTCTCCGGCTTCGAGCCGCTGGACGTGCTGCAGTCGATCCAGATGCTGCTCGCGCAGCTCGCGGCCGGGCGCTGCGAGGTCGAGATCCAGTACCGGCGCGTGGTCTCGTGGGAGGGCAACCCGCGGGCGCTGGCGGCGATGGAGGAGGTGTTCGCCCCGCGCGAGCACTTCGAGTGGCGCGGGCTGGGGAGCATCCCCGACAGCGCGCTGCGGATCTCCGACGCGTACGCGGACCTCGATGCCGAGCGCCGCTTCCAGCTGCCTGGCGTGCAGATCGCCGACCCGCGCGAGTGCCAGTGCGGAGAGGTGCTGCGGGGGACGATCAAGCCGTGGGAGTGCCGCGTGTTCGGCACCGCGTGCACGCCCGAGCGCGCGATCGGTGCGTGCATGGTCTCGCCGGAGGGCGCGTGCGCGGCGTACTACAGCTACGGTCGCTACGCGCGCGAGCGCGAGGTGGTGTGAGCCGATGAGCGGCGCCACGCGCGAGGAGCGCATGCGCGAGATCGTGCGCTCGACCCGCGCCAAGCGATCTCGCTTCCGCGACGACTGTATAACGATGGCGCACGGCGCGGGCGGGAAGTCTTCGCAGTCGCTGATCGAGGGGCTGCTGCTGGCGGAGCTGGCATCCTCCCCGGCATCGTCCCAGGAGGGGGAGGGGGAGAACGAGGCGCTGGCGGCGCTCGGGGACGCGGGCATGGTGTCGCTGGATGGCGGCGGCACGCTGGCCATGAGCACGGATAGCTTCGTGGTCAGCCCGATCCGCTTCCCGGGCGGCTCGATTGGCGAGCTGGCGGTGAACGGCACGGTGAACGACCTGGCGGTGTCGGGCGCGCGGGCGCTCGCGCTGACGCTGTCGCTGGTGCTGGAGGAGGGCCTGGACGCGCGGGAGCTGCGCGCGGAGGTGCAGGCGGTGGCGCGCGCGGCGCAGCGCGCGGGCGTGCGCGTGGTGGCGGGCGACACGAAGGTGGTGGAGCACGGACACGCGGACGGCATGTACATGTGCACCACCGGCGTGGGCATGGTTGATCCGCGCGCGCAGCTCTCGCCGGCGGCGCTCGCGCCGGGCGACCGCGTGCTCGTGTCGGGCCCGATCGGCGCGCACGGGATGGCGATCATGCTGGCGCGCGAGAGCTTCGAGCTGGAGGCGCCGATCGTCTCCGACACGGCCTCGCTGTGGCCGGCAGTGGACGCGCTGCTGGAGACCGCCGGTGCGGACGTGCACTGCATGCGCGACGCGACGCGCGGGGGCGTGGCCTCGGCGCTGAACGAGCTCGCGCGCGCATCGGACGTGGCGGCGCTGATCGACGAGCGGGAGGTGCCGGTGGCGCCGGCGGTGGCGGCGGCGACGGAGCTGCTGGGCATAGATCCGCTGTATGTCGCCAACGAGGGACGACTGGTGGCGTTCGTGGCGCCGGGGTCGGCGCGAGCGGCGCTGGACGCGCTGCGCGCCGTCCCTGGCTGCGAGCAGGCGGCGGAGATCGGCGCGGTGCAGGCGGAGCCGCGGGGGATGGTGCTCGTGGAGACGGGATTCGGCGGGCGGCGGGTGCTTGACCTGCTGGCGGGCGACCCGCTGCCGAGGATCTGCTGATGCACGAGCTGGCGCTCGCGCGCGCCGTCCTCGACGCGGCGGTGGTGCACGCGGACGGCCGGCGGGTGCGGCGCGTGGACGTGACGGTGGGAGCGTTGCGCCAGGTGGTGCCGGACTCGCTGGCGTTCCACTTCGAGATCCTCGCGCGCGGGACGCGATGCGAGGGCGCGCTACTGGAGCAGCGGATGACGCCCGCGCGGCTGTGCTGTTCGTGCGGACACGAGTGGGAGCTCGCCGAGCCATCGTTTCGCTGCCCGCGCTGCGACGGCGCGCATACGCGCGTGCTGAGCGGCGAGGAGCTGCGGGTGGAGTCGATCGAGGTCGAGGAGGAGACGTGCACCGCAGCAAGGTGAGGGTGGCGCGGGACGTGCTGGACGCGAACGCGACGATCGCGCGCGCCAACCGCGCGGACTTCGACCGCGCTGACGTGCGCGTGGTGAACCTGATGAGCGCCCCCGGCGCGGGCAAGACGACGCTGCTCGAACGCGTGCTCGCGGACGGACTGCTGCACGCGCCCGCCGGCGAGGTGCGCGTGGGGGTGCTGGAGGGCGACGTGCGGGGCTCGCTGGACGCGGAGCGCCTGTCGGCGCTGCACGTGCCGGTGACGCAGCTGAACACGGACCCGGGCTTCGGCGGCGAGTGCCATCTGGACGCGAACATGGTCCGCTCGGCGCTGGGGGCGATGGCGCTTGAGGAGATAGAGCTGCTGGTGATCGAGAACGTGGGCAACCTGGTGTGCCCGGCGGAGTTCCGCGTGGGCGAGGACGCGCGCGCGATGATCTCCTCGGTCACGGAGGGCGAGGACAAGCCGTTGAAGTACCCGCTGATGTTCCGCGCGTGCGAGCTGGTGGTGATCAACAAGATCGACCTGCTGCCCCACCTGGACTTCTCGCTGGAGGACTTCCTTGGCAACCTCGACCGCGTGAACCCGGGCGTGGCGCACATGCTGGTGAGCGCGCGCACGGGCGAGGGCGTGGAGGCGTTCGCCGGCTGGCTGGCGGGTGTCGCGCGGCGCGAGGCGCTCCCTGCGTGAACGATAAGATTAAGGCGCGCACTCGCGTGCGCGCGTGCGTGGACGGCGTCGTGCAGGGAGTGGGCTTTCGTCCGTTCGTCCACCGGCTGGCCCACGAGCACGAGCTGGCTGGATGGGTGCGCAACGACGCGCGCGGCGTGCTGCTCGAGGTGGAGGGCGAGGCGGGAGCGCTAGAGCGCTTCCTGGCGGAGCTCGCGCGGCGCGCACCGCCGCTGGCGGCGGTCGAGCGGGTGCGCGCGCAGCGGTTGCGGGCGACCGGGGAGCACGGCTTTCAGATCCTGGAAAGCGAGGGCGCCAGCGGGACTGGGGGCGATAGCGCCGGCGCGGACACGGCCGCGGCACAGGTCTCGCCGGACGTGGCGCCGTGCGGCGAGTGCCTGGCGGAGTTGCTTGACCCGAGCGACAGGCGCTTCCGCTATCCGTTCATCAACTGCACCAATTGCGGCCCGCGCCTGACGATCGTGCGTGGCACGCCCTACGACCGCCCGCTGACAACGATGGCGGGCTTCGAGATGTGCGCGGCGTGTCGCGTCGAGTACGAGGACCCAGCGAGCAGGCGCTTTCACGCGCAGCCGAATGCGTGCCCGACGTGTGGGCCGGCGGCGCGGCTGGTGGACGGGAAGGGCGAGCTGCTGGAGACAGCCGATCCCGTGGCGGTGGCGGCGAAGATGCTGGCGGCGGGAGCGATCGTGGCGGTGAAGGGCCTCGGCGGCTACCACCTGGCGTGCCGCGCCGATGACGAGCGGGCGGTGAGCGAGCTGCGGGCGCGCAAGCGACGCGAGGAGAAGCCGTTCGCGCTGATGGCGCTCGACGCCGACGCGCTGGCGGCGCTCGTGCAGCTCGCGCCGGCGGAGTTGGAGCTGGCGAGCGAGCGCGAGCGGCCGATCGTGATCGCGCGCCGCCAGGCGAGGGCGCCGGTCGCGAGGTCGGTGGCGCCCGGCTGCCCGGACCTGGGCGTGACGCTGCCATCGACGCCGCTGCATCACCTGCTGCTGGCGGACGTGACGGCAACGCTGAACGCGGCTGCGGCGCTGGTGATGACGAGCGGCAACGTCAGCGACGAGCCGATCGCGTTCGAGGACGACGACGCGCTCATGCGGCTCGGTCCGTTGGCGGACGCACTGCTCGTGCACGACCGTCCGATCCACATGCGGCTCGACGATTCCATCGTGCGCTCGCTCGAGGCGCCGGAAGCGACGGCGCCGGCCGACGGTCCGGCCTCGCGCCCGCTGATGCTGAGGCGCTCCCGCGGCTACGCGCCGCGCAGCCTGCCGCTGCCGCACTCGGCGCCGGCGCTGCTGGCGTGCGGCGCGGAGCTGAAGAGCACGTTCTGCGTGGCGAAGGGCGCGCGCGCGTGGGTCGGCCCGCACGTGGGCGACCTGAAGAGCTGGGAGACGCTGCGCTCGTTCCGCGAGGGGATCGCCCACTTCGAAGCGCTGTTCGCGGTCGAGCCGCAGGTGGTGGTCCACGACCTGCACCCGGACTACCTGTCGAGCGCCTACGCGCTCGAACGCGAGGCCGACGGCGTGACGCCGATCGGCGTCCAGCACCACCATGCGCACATGGCGGCGTGCCTGGCCGAGCACGGCGAGCGCGGGCCGGCGATCGGCGCCATCTACGACGGCGCGGGACTCGGCAGCGATGGCGCGATCTGGGGCGGAGAGCTGCTGGCTGGCGACCTCGCGTCGGTGCGACGAGTCGGCCACCTGCATCCGGTGCGGCTCCCCGGCGGCGACGCGGCGGCACGCGAGCCGTGGCGGATGGCGTGCTCGTGGCTGCTGGCCGCGCACGAGGGCAAGCCGGAGCTGCCGGCGCGCTTGGCGGGTCGGGTCGCCGCCGAGCGCTGGGCGCAGGTCGCAGAGCTGGCCAGCCGCGCGGTCGGCTCGCCGCAGACCACGAGCATGGGGCGTCTGTTCGACGCGGTGGCAGCCCTGTGCGCCATCCGCACGAGCGTCCGCGAGGAGGGCCGCGCGGCGGTGGAGCTGGAAGCGGCGGCCGCGCCCCACGAGCGGGACGCCTACCCGCTGGCGTTGCTCGACGCGGAGCCCGTGGAACTGGACGCCCGCGAGACCATCCGCGCGCTGATGCGCGACCTCGACGCGGGCACCCCGGTCGCGCTCGTGAGCGCGCGCTTCCACAACGCTGTCGCCGACGCGACCGCGCGCGCGCTGGTCGTGCTCGCACGCCGGGAGGGCGTACGCTCGGCGGTGCTCGCCGGCGGCGTCTTCCAGAATCGCCTGCTGCTCGAGCGCTGCCTGGCGGGACTCGCGCGCGCGGGGTTGCGCGTGCTGCTCCCGCGCGAGCTGCCGCCGAACGACGGCGCGATCTCCTACGGTCAGGCGGCGGTCGCCGCCGCGCGATTGCGACGGTGACGAGCCTCCCGGCACGAGCCTCCCGGCACAGAACAGTGTTTTCAACGCTGCGAATCCGTAGGGAGTCCGGATGAGCGAGCGCGCGCCGCGACGTACCTTCCCCTCATGCTCGGACTGGGCAGACGCGCCATCTTCGCTTCTTCGGCCGCGCTCGCGTGCGGCGCCGTGCTCGCGAGCACAAGCCCGTTCGAGGGAGCGAGCGCTGCGAGCACACGAGCGCTCCCGGCCACGCCCGCCGCGGCGGCGGCGCCGCTCGCGGGAACCTGGCGGCGACTGCCGGCGGCGCCGATCGCGCCGAACGCTGGCCTGACGAGCGTATGGACGGGCACCGAGCTGCTGCTGTTCGGCCGCGTGGAAACGCACGCCAAGGATGGCACGCTGCTCGAGCGGAGCAACGTCGCCGCGGCCTACAACCCGGCCACCAACCGCTGGCGGCGGCTGCTCGCGCCGACGCCCACGTCCTCCTTCATGGGCTACAGCTCCGCATGGACCGGCAGGGAACTGCTGGTGTGGGGTCCGGGAACGCACGCGGCGTTCGACCCGAAGAGCAACCGCTGGCGCCAGCTTCCGCCGTCGCCGCTGCTCGCCGCGCACGACGGCTTCGGCCTCGTGGCTTGGAGCGGCCGCGAACTGGTCGGCTGGGGCGGCGGCTGCTGCGGGGAAGCGTTCTCCAATGGCGTCGCCTACGTCCCATCGAGCGACAGCTGGCGCGCGCTCGCCCCCTCACCGCTCGCCGGCAGCCAGGGTCCGATCGGCGCGTGGACCGGCCACGAGCTGCTCGTGTTCGTCGGCAACGTCAGCCCCGCAGGCACGCCGTGGCCGGCGACGCTCGCCCGCGGCGCCGCCTACGACCCGGCGAGCGACAGCTGGCGGCGGATCGCGGCGATGCCGGTCGAAGGCGGCACGGCCATTTGGGACGGGCGTGAGCTGCTGGTCGTGGGCGGCGGCGCAAGCAGGCGCTCCGCGCTCGCATACAACCCGGCGACCAACCGCTGGCTGCGGCTGGCGGCGCTGCCGTCCAGCCGGCTCGACGCCGCGATCGTGTGGACCGGCAGGCGGCTGCTGCTGTGGGGAGGCACGACCAGGGCGCCCGCCGGGGGACAGGTGATCCCGCCTCACGGGCTGGCATACGACCCGCGCGCCAACCGCTGGTCGGCGCTGCCCGCGGCTCCGATCGCCGGCCGCGAGAACCCGGCCGCGGCGTGGAACGGACACGCGATGATCGTCTGGGGCGGCAGCCGCGCGATACTCGGCGGGGGCACGGAATCGCTGGCCAACGGCGCCTTCTTCACCCCGGCTCGGCGCTAGCCAGCCGGCGGGCCTCCTCGACAACAGCGTCGGCGAGCGTGGGAATCACGGCGTGCACGTCGTGCGTCAATCCGCGACCGGCGTCGAAGCGCGCACCCTCGATCCCGTAGAAGACGACGCGCGCGGGCAGGCGGCCGAGCGTGCGGGCCAGCTCGATCGCCTCAGCGACACCGACTGCGTGCGTGGACGCGGAGCTACGCAGCTCCGCCGGGAGTGGCTCGCTCGAGGCGTCGATCCGCCGGATCGCACCCGGATGCGCGCCCGAGCGCAGCGCGTCGACGAGCACGACCGCCGCTGCCCCTTCCCACTGCTCGATCAGGCTGAGCGTCTCGCGCTCCTGCTCGAGCACGACGATGCCGGCCGGCATCTCGGTCGCATGGGTGTACGCGAGCGAGCGCACGCGTCGCGCGACCTCGAGGCCGGCCGCGTCGTCGCCGCGCAACGCGTTGCCGACGCCGATCACGACGACCGGCGGCGGTGCCGTTCCGCGTGCCCCGCCCGCCCACGGGCTCGTCAACGCGTCAGCCACGGTCGACGGTCAGCTTCAGGAAGTGCGTCGCGCAGGAGATGCAGGGGTCGTGGTTGCGGATCGCCTGCTCGCAGCGCAGCGACAGCTGCTCGTCGGGGAGATCTAGGCTGGCTTCGACGACGGCGCGCAGGTCCTCCTCGATCGCGAGTTGGTTCTGGGAGGTGGGAGGTACGATCTTGGCATCGAGGATCGTGCCGTCCTCGTCGATCTCGTAGCGGTGGTAGAGCAGGCCGCGAGGGGCCTCGGTGGCCCCGTGTCCGATCGCGCGCCGAGGGATCACCTCGACGGCGGGCGCGTCAGGCTGCTCGTAACGCTCGATGATCGCGAGCGCTTCGTCACACGCCTGCACCAGCTCGACCGCGCGCACGACGATGCTCTGGAAGGGGTTGACGCAGACAGTCCCGAGCCCGACCTCGCGCGCGGCTTCGCGGGCGAGCGGGCGCAGCTTCGCCGAGGCGAGCGCGTAGCGAGCGAGCGGGCCGGTCAGGTAGGTGCCGCGCTCGCGTAGGCGGGCGTGCAGCGCATTCGAGTGCTCGACGTGCTGCTCGAGGACGTGCGCGTCGAACTCGGCGGCGGCAATGTCGAGGCCGCCGTCGGAGACGATGCGCCCGAGGTCGACAGGGTAGGCGTCCGGCTCCGACAGCGCCACCAGCTCCGGCGCGCGCTCGACCTCGGGGAACGGCAGCGCGGCGGCCCAGCGCACGGTCGCGAGCGCCGTCTCTCGCGCCCGCTCGAGCGGGTCGCGCAGCGTGCGCAGCTCAGCGCGCGTGGGCGCGCGGTAGAAGCCGCCGACGCGCACGTTGATGGGGTGCACCTCGCGCCCGCCGACGAGCGCCATGAGCGCGTTGCCGGCCTTCTTCATCTGCAGTCCCTGTTCGACGATCTCGCGGTGATCGCGCGCCATCTCCACGGCGCCCGCGTAGCCGAGGAAGTCGGGCGCGTGCAGCATGTAGATGTGCAGGCTGTGGCTCTCGATCCACTCGCCGCAGTAGATCAGCCGGCGCAGCTCGCGCAGTGGACCGTCGTCGATCGCCACGCCGCACGCGTCCTCCATCGCCCGCACGGCGCTCATCTGGTAGGCGACCGGGCAGATGCCGCAGATCCGTGCGGTGATGTCGGGCGCCTCGGTGAACGCGCGGCCGCGCAGCAGCGCCTCGAAGAAGCGGGGCGGCTCGTAGATGCGCAGCTTCACGTCGAGCACCTGGCGACCGTCGAGCTTGACGTACATCGCCCCCTCGCCCTCCACGCGCGCCAGATAGTCGGTGCGGATCACGCGCGTGCGCCCGGTCTGCCCGCCGGCGGCTGCCTCCCCCTCCGGGGTCTCGCCGGCGTCGCTCATGCGCGCGACCGGTCCTCGTGCGCCTCGCTGGCTTCCCGGAAGGGATCGGCTGCGGCGTTGAACGTGCGGTAGACCCGCACGAGGTCGACCTCCTCGCTGCCGAGCTGCGCCATGCGCGCGCTCAGCGACGCGGTGTTGGGGCTCTCCATCGGCCCATAGCAGCCGTAGCAGCCGCGATCGTAGGCGGGGCAGATCGCGCCGCAGCCCGCGTGCGTGACCGGACCCAGACAGGCTGTGCCGTGGGCGACCATCACGCAGACTGTGCCGCGGCGCTTGCACTCCACGCACACGCTGTGGGCGCGCACGCGCGGGCGCCTGCGGGCGAGATGCGCGCCGATCACCTCGAGCAGCTGGTGCTTGTTGATGGGGCAGCCGTTGAGCTCGAAGTCGACGGGCACGTGCGCGCTGATCGGCGTGGAGGTGGCGAGCGTGGAGATGAAGTCCGGCGAGGCGTAGACGACGCGGGTGAAGTCCTGGACGTCGGCGAAGTTGCGCAGCGCCTGGATGCCGCCGGCGGTTGCGCAGGCGCCGATCGTGATAAGCGTGCGCGAGCTGGCGCGCACCTCCTGGATGCGCTCGGCGTCGTGCGCGGTCGTGATCGAGCCCTCGACGATCGAGATGTCGTACGGGCGGGTGGGCATCTCGACAATCGCGCTGCTGGCCTCCAGGAAGTAGGCAATCTGCAGGCGCTCGGCGAGCGCGAGCAGCTCGTCCTCACAGTCGAGCAGGCTCAACTGGCAGCCATCGCAGGAGGAGAACTTCCACACGGCGAGCGTCTGCTTGCCTGCCTGCGCCCCCGCAGGGGGTGTGCCCTTCAGGGTGCGCGGCGTCATCTGCAGCTCCCCCTACAGCTCCCTGATCGCCAGCCACGGCGCGAGCTCGCTCCAACGGTACACGGGCCCGTCGCGGCAGACGAGCGTTGGTCCGAGCTGGCAGTGGCCGCAGTGCCCGATGCCGCACTGCATGTTGCGCTCCATCGACGCGTGCACGCGCTCTTGCCCGACGCCGCGCTGGGCGAGCGCGGCGACGGTGAAGCGCATCATCACCTCCGGCCCGCACACGAGCGCAACTGCGCTGGCGGGGTCGAAGCTCGCGCGGGCGACCAGCCGCGGCACGACGCCGACGTGCCCGAGCCATTCGGGACCGGCGCTGTCGACGCTCACGGCGACGTCCAAACCTCGCACCTCCCACTGCTCGAGCTCGGGCGTGTACAACAGCTGATCGGGCGAGCGCCCGCCGTAGAGCAGCAGCAGGCGCCCGTAGCGCTCGCGCCGCGCGAGCAGCGCGAGGATCGCGGGGCGCAGCGGCGCGAGGCCGATGCCGCCGGCGATCACCAGCACGTCGGCGCCCTCGATCTCCGCAACCGGCCACGGACGGCCGAACGGCCCGCGCACGCTCAGAACCTCGCCTGGCGACGCGCGACAGATCGCCTCGGTGGCCAGGCCGACCGCGCGCACGGTGTGCACGAGCGGGCCGTCTTCTCCTGCTTCCCCCCCGCCCCCGCCGCTGATCGAGATCGGCACCTCGCCGGTGCCGAAGGCGGAGAGCATCGTGAACTGGCCGGGCGCGAACATCAGCGGCGCGCCCGCGCGGGGGGCGAGCTCGAGCGTCCACGTGTCCGCTGTGTCCTGGCGCTTGGACAGCAGCTGAAACGGCGCGGGGACCATCGGGCCGGGCGCCCCGCGGCCGCCGTCGAGAGCGTTCGTCGCCGTCTCAGCCGACACGAGCATGCCCGTAGACGTCCAGGAGCTGAAGCCGGGTCGCCTGCAGGCGCTCGATCAGCGACGCGGCGAAGCGGCGCATCAGCTGGTAGCCGAGCTCGTGGTCTGACTCGCACTTGCCGCGCAGGCACGCGCCGTCGAAGGCGACCACGGCGGTGGGCGTCCTCGCACGGGCGTCGAACTGCCAGCGATATGGCTCGAACAGCCACGACCAGCCCACCACTTCACCTTCGTGCAGCGTCTCGATCACAAGCGCCCCGCGACCGGGAGCCTCGATCTCGAGCGCGACGGCCCCCTGGCGGATGAGAAAGAAGCGCTCCGCCGGCGCGCCCTCGCGGAACAGCCGCTCACCCGCGGCGAAGCGCTCGTTGGCCCCGCATCCGGCGATCAGCTGCAGCTGCGCGGGCGCGAGCCCCGCGAAGGTGGGCGACGCCGCGATCAGCTGCTCAAGCGTCCGCATGACCCGTCGTCTCGCCGGCGTCGCTCGCGCGAATCGCCCGCGCCTCCTCGGTGATGTCGATCCCCACGGGACACCAGGTGATGCAGCGCCCGCAGCCTACGCAGCCAGAGCTGCCGAACTGGTCGATCCAGGTGGCGAGCTTGTGCGTCATCCACTGGCGATAGCGCGAGCGCGTGGAGGCGCGCACGGCGCCACCGTGGATGTGCGAGTAGTCGACGGTGAAGCACGAGTCCCAGCGCTGATGGCGCTCGACGTGCTCGCCGGCGAGGTCCGTCACGTCCTCGACGCTCGTGCAGAAGCACGTCGGGCAGACCATCGTGCAGTTGCCGCACGCCAGGCAGCGCTCGGCGACCTCATCCCAGCGCGGGTTCTCGTAGTTGCGGTAGAGCAGCTCGCGGATGTCGCTCGTGTCAAGCTCGCGGCCCATCTGGGCGAGGGCGCGAGCGTGGGCGGCGTCCGCAGCGGAGCGCTCCTGCGGCGCGGCGAGCGCGTGCGCGAGCTCGCCGAGCAGCTCGGCTCCGCGTTCGCTGCCGACCTCGAGCACGAAGTAGTGTCGCGCTCCGTCGAGCACCTCGGTGAGCGCGAGGTCAAAGCCGGAGTCGGCGGTCGGCCCGGTCCCCATCGAGGCGCAGAAGCATGTGCCCCCGGCCTGCGAGCACTGGACCGCCACCACCAGCACGTCCTCGCGGCGCACGCGCGTGCCGGATGCGTAGTCGTCCCCCTCCCCCGGGGCCGCGGCTCCCCCGAGCAGCACGCGGTCGAGGATGCCCATCGCGTGCAGCTCGCACGAGCGCGCACCGAGGAACGCGTAGCGTGGAGCTTTCCTCGGTGTCTCGTGCAGCTCCGTCAGGCCGCCGTGCTCGTCGCGCCGCGCGCGCCACAGGCGCTCCTCGGGCGGCAGCTGGTAGCGCTTCCACGAGTGCGGGCCGACGTTGTAGCCGAACAGCGCGTCATCGTCGCGACGGCGCAGCCGGTAGTGCCCGCCCTCCTGCTCGTCGGTCCATCCGGCCGGCAGGTCGGCGCAGCCACGGATCTCGTCGTAGACGATCGCCTGATCGCGCACGGTCGGCCCGAGGACGGTGTAGCCGCGCCGGTGCAGCGCCGCGAACAGCTCATCGAGGCCGTCGCGCTCCACCGTGTAGCTGCCCGGCCGGCTCATCCTGTGCCGAGTCTACGCCCGCGCGAGCGTGCGCACCGCGCGGGCGTGTCCGAGAATCCGACGCCTAGACTGTCCGTGTATGGCTCCCGGAAGTCGAACGCGAGACTCGGGTGGGCGACTGCGCCGCGTCCTTCCGCCACGCCTGGCGGGACTCGTCGAGCTGCTGTTCACGATCGCGGTCGCCCTGGCGCTCGCCGAGGGGGTGCAGGCGGCTGTGGTCAAGCCCTTCCGCATTCCCTCCGGCTCGATGGAGCCGACGCTGAAGATCGGCCAGCGCGTGCTCGTCAACCGGCTCGTCTTCGACTTCCAAGCGCCGCGGCGCGGCGACATCGTCGTGTTTCATCCACCGACCGAGCTCATCTGCGCGGTTGCCGTGAGCACAGCGGAGCCGTGCCCGCGAGGAGACGGGCACCCGTCGAGCACCTATTTCGTCAAGCGCGTCATCGGCCTCCCCGGAGACCGGATCTCCATCCGCGAAGGCCACCCGGTGATCAACGGTCATGAGCTGACCGACGAGCCGTATATCGCGCCGTGCGGCAACGAGCCGGAGTGCAACATGCCGCAGACGATCACGATCCCGCCGGGCCGCTACTTCATGATGGGCGACAACCGCGGCGACTCGGACGACAGCCGCTTCTGGGGCCCGATCCCGGAAAGCTGGATGGTGGGAGAGGTGTTCTTCACCTACTGGCCGCCGGATCGCATCGGCTAGACGCCGTCAGGGGATAGCGGCCAGTAGAGTCGGCCGTGATGCCGGACTCTGACAGGGTGCTTGTGATCGGCGGCGGCATCGGTGGCCTCGCCGCCGCCGCCTCGCTGCGGGCGGGCGGCGTTTCGGTGGAGGTCTTCGAGCGCCAGCCGGAGCTGCGCGAGCTGGGGACCGGCGTTGGGATCCAGCGCGTTGCCGCCCAGGCGATGTCGATGCTGGGGCTCCGCGAGGCTCTGCGCGGCATCTCGGGCCCGGGGTTCGAGGCGCTGCGCCTCGTCTCGTGGCGCGACGGGCGCACGCTGGCGGAGGTCCCGTGGCATCGCGAGGTCGTGGCGGTCCATCGTGGGGAGCTGCTCGAGCTTCTGGCGCGAGCGGTCGGGGACCAGGGCATCGTCCACTGCGGAATGGAGTGCGTGGGCTTCCGCCAGGATTCCACGGGCGTCTCGGCGCTGTTCGCGGACGGCCACGAGGAGCGCGGCGCGGCGCTGGTCGGCGCGGACGGGTTGCAGTCGGTGATCCGCGCGCAGGTGGTCGGCGACGGAGCGCCGCGGTACTCGGGCGCGACGGTCTGGCGCGCGCTGCCTGAGTTCACGCACAAGGCCCTGGGGCGCAACTTCGCGCAGCAGGTCTACGGCCCGGCGTCGATCTTCGGGATGTTCCCCGTCGATGAGCGCCTGTTCTGGTGGGGCAGCCAGATCCGGCCGGAAGGCGCGGTCAACCCGCCGGTCGGGCGCAAGCGCGACCTCCTGGACACGTTCGCGGGCTGGCCGGCGCAGGTTCCGGAGGTGATCGAGGCGACCCCCGAGGAGCAGATCTTCCACCAGGACCTCTACGACCGAAAGCCGCTCGAGCGCTGGCGCGAGGGGCTGGTGACGCTGCTCGGCGACGCGGCGCATCCGACGACGCCGACGCTGGGACAGGGCGCGGGGATGGCGATCGAGGACGGCGTCGTGCTCGGACGCGAGCTCTCGGCGGTCGGCAGCCTGTCCGCACCCGGCGCGGTGGAGGCGGCGTTCGCGTCCTACGAACGCAAGCGCATCCCACGCACGACCCTGATCGTCACGCGCTCCGGGCGGCTGGGCAAACTCTCACACATCAAGCATCCGGTCGCGCTGTTCATGCGCGAGCGTGCCCTGTCGGCGATGCCGCAGAAGGTCTGGCAGGTGATGTGGGAGCACGAGCGCACCTACCAGATCGAGTGACCGCGCCGACCGCGGGCTCTCAGGGCGCGGAGCGTCGCGGCCCACGTACAGCCGGCGGCGAGGTTTCCCTCAGGCGGTGCTCGTAGCGGTCCAGGAGCTCTGACGGGCGCACGTCGAGCGCGTCGGCGATGCGCAGCAGGTTGGCGAAGCTGACGTTGCGCTCGCCGCGCTCGATGCCGCCGATGTACGTGCGATGAAGGCCGCAGCTCGCCGCGAACGCCTCCTGTGAGACCTCGCTCGCGCGCCGCAGCTCTCCGATCGCCAACCCGAGCGCCGCGTGCTGTGGAGATCTCGCTGCCATGGTCGGCCGATCGCGGCCACGCGCAGCCTATACCCGTCGATGCCGTTCGGGTGGCGCATGCGCCACCCGTCGGGCCGCACATGTGCGGCCCGTACCGGACCGTGCATGCACGGTCCGGCCGGCCGGTACATGTACCGGCCGCAGCCAACGGGAAGTTCGATGAGTGCATCTTGCAGTGCTACTTATAGTGTGCAATGATGAGCTCATGACATTGATCGTTGGAGAAGCGCTCAACCGTCGGTCCGACTTGCAGAAGCGGATCGCGCAGCTGCAGGACCGGGTGTCCGCGTGCGTACTGGCACAGGAGGGCGAGGAGCCACCGGAGAGCCCGGATGAGCTGCTGGCCGAGCTCGCCGCACGCTGCGACGAGCTGGAGGGACTGATCGCGAAGATCAACCACACCAACGCGAACGCCAGGCTGGCGAGCGGCGAGACGGTGACCGAGGGGCTGGCGCGCCGCGATGTGATCGCCCTGCGCCAGAACGCCCTGCGCACGGCGATCAAAGCCGCCACCGGCGACTCGCTCGGCGGCGGCTTCGGGCTGGCGCGCTACAGCCGCTCGGAGATCCGGATGGTGCGGCAGGTGAAGGTCCGCGAGCTACAGGACAGCGCGCACTCCGCACCGTGGATCGGGCATCACCTGACGCTGACCTGACGGTGAGGGTGGGTTAGGGGACTGCGAAAGGACACACGATCGTTGCACCAGTGACTCCGCCGCCAGGCGTGGCGCGAGCATCCGTGCGACCGCCAACGACATGGCACACCACAAGCGCAAGAGTTGCGCTGGTCGCCAGGCTGCCGGCGACCCGCGCGAGGCTTCTGCGTCTGACGCTACCTCACCAGCTCGATGCTCTCGAATTCAGTGCCGCTAGGAGTGATCCGGAGCTCGGCCGCGTGCACGATCGCACCTTCGACCAGCGCCGAGCTGTCGCACGGCGGTTCGCTTGCGATCGTGCCTTCTTCGCTCTGATCGTCGCCCGCGCCATTGTCACCCTCGCCGCCCTGCCACTGGCCGGCTCCCGGAGGCTGCTGAGCGTCCTGCCAGCCACCGACTTGGTTGCGTTCACCCCCGCTCTGGTCATCGCCCATCCCGCTTTCGTCCCCCGGCGCGCCTTCGTCGCTCTGGCCGCCCGGCGGTGGGGTGGGCGTAGCGCTCGTGCACTCGATCTGCGTCCGTTCCGTCACCTTGCCGCTCACGCTCGAGCCATCCGCCAACGTCAACGTCAGGACGCCGCCCGTGTAGGAGGCGACCTTGCCCGCGTTTTCGCTCGGCGGCGTCGTCGGCGTGCTCGGCAGGGCGCTCGGCGGCGTGCTGCCAGTGCCGGCGCTCGGCGTACTTCCGGGTCCCGTCGTGCTGGTCGCGACGGGACCGAGGTGCCTGAAGCTGACGTGGGCGCCGCGGGCGGCCTTGCGGTGGTGGCCGCGATGACGGCTGCCGTGGGCCAGCGCGGCACTCGGAGCGATCAATGTCAGCGCCGCCATACCAGCGGCCATCGGCAGTAGTCGTCTCGGCGGGGTTCGTCTCATGCTGGTCGTCTCCTTGCTTGACGGTTCAGGGGCGCATCCGTGCGCGCACGGATCTCTGTGGACAGCCCTGTGACACACTCCAGCGCGATTTGTCACGCGGCCGTGCGCCGATTTACGACATCCGTCCAGACATCGGCTCGTTGCCTGCTCACTAGACCGCGTCGCGCGTGACCTCCTGCACCAGCCACCCGTTCCCGTCGGGGTCCTCGAAGCTGAAGAACGAGTTGTAGTCGCGGCGGTCCGGATCGGGTCCGGGCCTCTGGCCGTCCTCGCCGAAGTGGTACAGCTCGCTGACCGCAACTCCCCGCTCGTGCAACTCGCTTCGCGCCGCGTCGATGTCGGCGACGACCAGGTGCAGCCCAAGTACGCTGCCCGCGCGTTCGGGCTGTTTCATCACCGCGATCGCACACGCCGAGCCGTGCGGGACGAGCTGTACAACACGAAAGTCCTCGCCGGCGCGGTGGTCGACGAGCAAGTCGAAGCCGACCTCATCCATGTAGAAGGCCTTCGCCCGATCCACGTCGGTGGCCGGGACGACGATCAGTTCAAGCTTCCAGTCCATGCGTTGCCTCCATCGGTTGTCGTGATCAAGATGCTCTGTGTCTACTGACCGCGCGGCGGGGCGAATCTCATCGGCAGTGTGCCCTACGCCAGAACTCCTGGGTGCTATCGATGGCCCAGCCGACGACCATGCGTGACAACGCATCGAGCACGACACAGCAGTAGATCTTGCCCTCCCTCGTGGGGTGCTCGGTGATGTCGGTCACCCATAGCTCGTTCGGAGCACGCCGTGAGAAGTCGCGGCGAACCAAGTCAAGCGAGCGATACGCACCTGCCCGCGCCCCTCGCGGGAGCCGGCGATCCGGGACGCCCTCGAGCCCGAGACGTCGCATGATGTCCGACACCGCGTTGTGGCCCACGAGGATGTCGCGGCCGTAGCGCAGCGCGGCTGTCACGCGTTCAGCGCCGTAGATGCCGCCAGAGGCCCGGTGCACGTCCGTGATCTCGCCGGCAAACCATAGGCGCCGGAGTGCCGTCGCTGACGGCGGCCTGTCCTTCCAGTCGTAGAGCCAGACTCGGATACGCCGAGGACCCGGCAGGCGTGTCTGACGTTGATTCCCTGCCCCGTCAGGGACTCGATCACCGGGAAGAGGCTTTGGGCGAGATCCTGATCGAGGAAGATCTCATTGACCTTCCACGAGACCGCGAGCTCTGTCTCGAGCTCCCGGATGCCGTGCTTCACCGCGGCGAGTTCCAACGCCTGGTCCGTCGTCTGCCCGACGATCTCGCCACGATCGATCTTCTCCTGATTGATCCAGCTATAGATCGTCGTCTCGGTCATCCCGAACGTCTCAGCCAGCTGTGCGACACGCGTCCCCGCACGAGCAAGCTCAACGACCTGACGACACACTGCTGATGGATACCTCGCGGGCATTCCGCCCCCTAGCCGATGCCAGGACTCTAAACACGCGACTCCATCAAACCAGGGGTAGATCCCCATCTACGCCAAACCCAGGGCGGCTCACCATGCCGAGCGCGCTCTCAGGGGCGCGGTCATCTACCGCAAGCTCAGCCTCGGCAGCCAAACCGAGGGCGGCGAACGCCGGATCGAGCGCCTGCTCTCCGCACACACCACCTGCCGCCTGCAGGGACGCTCACTATTCACCTACCTGAACAACGCCCTCGACGCCCACGCACGAGGCGATCCAGTGCCA